>Ga0208269_100403_pt1 | contig 21607 bp, 15 predicted proteins | sample LakWasMe88_LOW11_2_FD_183912 | JGI IMG/M metagenome (GOLD analysis project Ga0208269, IMG submission 183912) | Freshwater sediment methanotrophic microbial communities from Lake Washington under simulated oxygen tension - Sediment Metagenome... | ecosystem: Environmental > Aquatic > Freshwater >...
GGCCAGCAGGCTGGCCAGCAGTTCTTGCGGTACTTCGTGCTTCTTGGGTGTCATTGTATTTGCGGACATACAGGCTCGCGCCTGCGGTTGATTGTCCGTTTACACAAAATTCTGCACACCCTCAGTGGTGTACTTGATGAAAGTACAGCCGCCGCTTCGCAGCAATTGTCACCAGCCCGAATATTCACCGTAGGAGCCAAAAAACGAGGACGACATTGCCCTTGTGTGCTCGAAAATCGAGGTATCGAATCTTGATCAAGCGAACGTGCAATGCCCAAGCCAACCCGTACCGAAAATAGGGATGTTGGAACGCTGGACTTTGGCCGATTGGCTCGACGTATTCCCGGCTACTACGACAACTGCAGCTACCTGTCGCTGTACGTACTCTGCGGCCAGCAACTGCTGTGCGCCTACCTGCAGCCCAGCGACACGGATGGGGCGCGCCACGCGGGGGCCATTCTGAAACAGTAACCATCCCCCGGCTTTGCCGGGGGATGGTTACTGTCACAGCACCGTCACGGCGCAAATATACGCTGAGCGCTTCTTCCATCAACCGCTTCGCGCGGGTTTGCCATGCCTTCAGGTTTGCGCTCCAGCCTTTTCATCAGCCGCCGGGGGCTTTTGCACGCCGCCAGCTCGGCTCTTGCCCTGTGGGGGCTGCCGTCTGCAGCCCAACCACGGTCACCCGGCACCGACACCACGCCGATTGCCGTGGCCCAGGTGGTGGATATGTCCCCCAACCTGCAGGACGTGGGACGCGATTTCCTTGCCGGCTCGCAGGCCGCCTGGCAAAGCATCAATGCCGCGGGAGGTCTGCAGGGCCGCCCTGTGCGCCACCTGAGCGTCGTCACCGACGGCAGTGCCCAGGGCACGCGTGATGCCTGGCTGCGCATCGAGGCAACGGCCAACTGCGTGGTCCTGTCGGGCTGCGTGGGGGACGCAGCCACCCGCACCCTGACTGAACTACAGACCAAAGGCCCAAGCGGTGCCACGCTGGCGCAGGTGGCACCCTGGGTACAGGCCGAGGACACCCACTCCGCCAGCAGCGCCGTCTTCGGTATTTTTCCGGGCTACCGCGAACAGATGGCACATGCGCTCAGCTCCCTGTCCAGTGTGGGGGTGCGGGAAATCGGGGTCGCGTTTGCCCATGCCCGCCAGCGCAATGCCGCCCTGCCCGCGGTCGAGCAGGCGGCCGCTACCCTGGGCCTGAAACTGCGCTCCCTGCCTGCGCCGGGCCAGGCGCCCAGCAGCGCCGAACGCCAGGCCGAGCAGACCCAGGCCATCGTGTTGTTCGTGGGCGGTACACCTGAACTGCACGCGTTCGCACAGCGCCTGCCAGCCCAGCCGGGCGGCCACCGCTACATCATTACGCTGGCCGATGTGAACCTGCAGGTGCTCGGGCAGATGGGCGGCGTGCCCCGCCACTCCTCCGTCATTGCGACGCAGGCGGTGCCACTGCTGACCTCAAGTACCGGCGTGGTACGGGCCTATCGCCAGGCGCTCGCGCGCTACTACGACGAACCGCCGTCGCCACAGGGCCTGGCCGGCTTCGTGGCGGCGCGCTACACCGCAGCCGTGCTCTCGGGTATGCGCGCGGGCATCACCCGCGCCAGCGTTCTGCAGGCGATGCGCGAGCGCAAGGACACCGATGTGGACGGCTTCATGGTGCGCTGCGAAGGTGCCGAGCGCCGCAGCGGCTACGTGACCCAGACCATGCTGTCCGCCGATGGGCGACTGATCGGCTGACCAGCGGGCTGCTGCAGTGCCGGCCGGGCCGGGCGCAGCGCATGCGGGTGCTATCCTGCCCAACGCCGCTTCTAACTGCCAGTTTTTCCCCCATTTTCCCCAGATGCAAAACGGAACATTGCTCGCCGCCGTGGATCTTGGATCCAACAGCTTTCGCCTCGAAATCGGCCGACAGGACAGCGGCCATATCCAGCGCGTGGAATACCTCAAGGAAACCGTGCGCCTGGGAGGCGGCCTGGACGAAGACCACAACCTGAGCCTGGACGCCATGCAGCGCGGCTGGGATTGCCTGGCGCGCTTTGCCGAACGGCTGGGGGGTTTCTCGCATGCGCAGGTGCGCGCAGTGGCCACGCAGACACTGCGCGAGGCCAACAACCGCGAAGCCTTTCTGCACCGCGGCAGCGAGGTGCTGGGCCATGCCATCGACCTGGTCTCCGGCCCCGAGGAGGCCCGCCTGATCTACCAGGGCGTGGCGCGCCTGCTGCCGCAGTCGGACGAGCGCCGGCTGGTGATCGACATTGGCGGTCGCTCGACCGAGCTCATCCTCGGTCAACAATTCCAATCCCGCGCGGTCGCGTCCTACCGCGTGGGGAGCGTCGCCTGGTCGGTGCAGTATTTCGCCGATGGCCGCTTTACCGCCAGCGCCTTTGAGCGCGCCGAGGTGGCCGCGCAAGCCGCCTTGGAAGATGCAGCGCTGATGTTTTCATCCGACCACTGGGAGCTGGCCTACGGCGCTTCTGGCACGGTGGGAGCGGTGGCGGACATTCTGGCGGGAGCCGGTTTCGAGCGCGATCGCATCGGCCGCGACGGCCTGATCTGGCTCAAAGCCCAATTGCTGCGCGCGCAAAGTGCCGACCGCGTGCGCCTGGACGGACTCAAGGAAGACCGGCGTCCGGTGATCGGGGGCGGCATCAGCGTACTGTGCGCCGTGTTCGACCTGCTGCGCATCGACAGCCTGAAGGTGGCCCAGGGAGCGCTGCGCCAGGGTGTGCTGTATGACATGGTGCAGCGTGAACACCCCGAATCCGACCTGCGCGTGCTCACCGTGCAGACCCTCATGCAACGCTTTGCCGTCGATGCGGAGCAGGCTGCGCGCGTGGCCCGCACGGCGGTGGATCTGTACGGACAACTGCGCGGCCAGGACGCGGTGGGCGCGCGAGAACTGGCCTGGGCAGCACAGTTGCATGAGATCGGCTGCATCGTCTCGCATGTTGATGCGCACCGCCACGGCGCCTACATTCTGGACAACACCGACGCGGCCGGTTTCTCGCGCGACGAGCTCGCCCAACTGGGCACGCTGGTGCTCGGCCAGCGCGGCAAGCCGCGCAAACTGGACGTGGACATGAGTGACACCACGCTGGCCCTGCAACTGCTGTGCCTGCGGCTGGCCAAAGCCTTGTGCCATGCGCGGCGCGACCCGTCGACCGAAGGGCTGAGCCTGCGCCTGTCCGGTCAGCGCTTTGCCCTGCAGGCGCGGCCCGGCTGGGCGAGCGAATTTCCGCAATCGGCCTATCTGCTGCAGGAGGAAGCGGCGGCGTGGAACAAAACGCCCTGGGACCTTCAGCTTGATCTGCCCTGATCCGCTCCCGCGCCATCCGCCCTGTCGATTGCTATAGTAAATATAGCTACATTCCTATAATGGAATTGCGCTAGCTGCCTTTATTATTGGAAACTAGTGTGCTATCCCGTAGATAGTTGCCTGAAATGAAATCGATGGATTCGTGCTCAGGACAAGACGCAAACCGCAGTGATAGCCATTGCTATCACGAGGATTTGCAACGCGGTACTGGGCAGGAAGGCGCTGTTTTCTAGGCAATGTATTTGCGGGACTGCACACTAGAGCAGCTCAGGCGACTGCACTGCCAGCAGCACGGTTTCCCATGTGTCGACGCGCTGGCGCTGGCGCAGCCACCACACCGCGCCCTTGCGCACTGCGCAGGCCCCGCCCGCCAGGCCAAGCGTCTGGGCCAGCACCTCGCCCAGCACGGGCTGGTGTCCAACGACCAGCACAGTGCCGCGCCCCTGCGGCCAGCGCGCGCAGTCAAGCAGCTCTTGCGCCGTGCTGCCCGGCGCCAGTTCGGCGCACAGTCTGTACTTGCGACCCAGGGTGCGCGCCGTCTGCTCCGTGCGCAGCGCCGGGCTGCACAGCACGCGCAGGCCTTCGGGCAACTGGCAGTCGAGCCACCGGCCCATGCGCGCCGCCTGGCGCTCGCCGCGCGCCGTCAGCGGGCGCCGCAGGTCTTCAATGCCAGCGCCGCCCGGAGCGGCTTCCGCATGGCGCCAGAGGATGAGATCCATCACCGGGCGCGGCGCACCGCGTCGCTTGCGCACTGGGCATAGCGCGCCATCAGCGCGGCCTGAACGCTGTTGCCGGTGACAGGATGCTGCGCACGGGCATAGCTGCCATCGGCGCGCAACTGCCAGGCGTCGCGGTCATCGTGCAACGCTCCGACCAGGCACTCGTCAATGATGCGCTGGCGCAGGCGCGGATCGGACACCGGCCACGCCAGCTCGACGCGGCGCAGCATGTTGCGGTTCATCCAGTCGGCGCTGGAGAGATACAGCACCTGCTCCTCACCGTGCGCAAAATAAAACACGCGCGCATGCTCCAGAAAGCGGCCGATCACCGAGCGCACACGAATGTTTTCGCTCACACCCGGAACGCACGCGGGCACGATGCAGGCGCCGCGCACGATCAGGTCGATACGCGCCCCCTGGGTCCCCGCTTTCAGCAGCGCCAGCGCCAGCGCCTCGTCCGTGAGCGCGTTCATCTTGAGGACGATGCGCGCTTGCTGCCCCTGCGCTGCCGCCTCACCCACTGCGGCCACGCATTTGAGCATGCGCTGCTGCAGGTGAAACGGCGCCACCAGCAAGCGCCGCATGCGCGGCAGCGCACTCTGGCTCGCCAGATGACTGAAGACCTGGTCCATGTCGGCGGTGAGCATGGGGTCGGCCGTCAGGTAGCTCAGATCGGTGTACAAGCGCGCGGTGCCCGCGTTGTAATTGCCCGTGGAAAGATGGCCATAACGCCGCATGCGCCGGCCTTCGCGCCGGGTGATGAGCAGCATCTTGGCGTGCGTCTTGAGGCCAAGCACCCCGTACACCACCTGGGCGCCAGCGCTCTCGAGCGCCTCGGCCCAGTTGATGTTCGCTTCCTCGTCAAAGCGCGCCTTCAGCTCCACCACCACCATCACTTCCTTGCCCAGCCGCACCGCCTCGCGCAAAAGTTCCAGCAACTGCAGGTCCGAGCCGGTGCGATAAATGGTCTGCTTGATGGCGACCACCGCCGGGTCAAACACGGCTTCGCGCAGCAGCGCAAGCACCGCATCGAAGCTCTCGTACGGCTGGTGCACCAGCGCGTCCCCGGCGTGCAGATGCGCGAACAGCGAGCCGGTGCGCGGCAAATCAACCGGCCAGCGCGGCGTCCAGGCCGGGAACAGCAGCGCGGGCTCGCTGGCCAGATCGACCAGTTGAGACAAGCGCACCAGATTCACCGGGCCTTCCACGCGGTACATGGCCGCCTCGGGCAGTTCAAATTGGTGCAGCAGGAAGGCGCAGAGAAACTCCGAGCAGCCCGCTGACACCTCCAGGCGCACCGCCTGACCAAAATTGCGCTGCTGCAGGCCCTGGCGCAGCACGGTGCGCAGACTGCGCACGTCTTCTTCGTCCACCGCCAGATCGGAATGGCGCGTGACGCGAAACTGCGACATTTCCGTCACCTCACGGCCCGGGAACAGGTCGGACAAGTGCGCGCGCACCACGCTTGAGACGCTGACGAACTGCCGGCCTTCGGGCGCGACGGACGCCGGGAGGCGGAAAAAGCGCGGCAAGGCCCGCGGCACGCGCACGATGGCCACCTCGTTGTGGCGACCGAACGCATCGCTGCCGGAGAGCCGGACGATGAAATTGAGCGACTTGTTGGCCACCTGGGGAAAGGGATGCGCGGGGTCCAGGCTCACCGGCAGCAGCAACGGACGCACCTCGCGCTCGAACAGGGCACGCACCCAGCGGTGCTGTACGGGCGAACGCTCGCCATGCGCGATGACCCGGATGCCCTGCTGCGCCAGTTGTGGGAGCAATTCGTTCTGGTAGAGCGCGTACTGCCGGTTCACCAATTGGCGCACCGTGGACGCAATGGCCTCGAAAGCCGGCCGGCCGCCTCCCGAACTGCGCGCAGACGCCAGGTGCAGCTCGGCGCGCACTTCAAAAAACTCATCCAGGTTCGAGGACACGATGGCCAGGAAGCGCAGGCGCTCGAGCAAAGGCACGTCGGACCGCGCAGCCCAGTCGAAAACGCGTTCGTTGAACGCCAGGATGCTCAGATCGCGGTCCAGCAGCGCGGCTTCCAGACGGGGCACGGCGGCGGCTGGCATGGGCGGCCCAGACAGCGGCGCCACGCCTTCGGCAAGTGGTGGCGCAGCGAGACACAGGAGCGGACGAAGCATAGGCGAGCAGAACCCTCAAAGCAAAAGGACAGCCTGCGACAATCAGGCCGCACCGGCGAAGTGCGCAAGTGGCGTACGCACACCGCGCTCGGTGTGCCTGGCAGTTTGTGCAGCCTTTGTGACACGTTCGTGACGCTCCCGCACCGAGACCAGGGAGTCGTCTGCGACCGGACGCTCCGCATGCACGCCCTCGCAGATAGATTCAGAGATTCAGGCGCGCCCACGGCCGATGGCGAAACAATTTCATACAATCTCGTGGCCAAGGCCCCCTGCATCCGTCCGACCGCCTCCGCACCGCTGTTTCATTGAACGAGTTCGCCTCCTCCCTTTCTGCCGCGCCCCCCAACACTGCCTCGCCTGAGCGCACCCTGCAAGAGCTGCAGGCGCTGCTGGACAACGCGGGGGCGGGCATCGTTTTCATCCGCGAACGGCAGGTGGTGCGCTGCAATGCCCGGTTTGCACAGTTGTTCGGCTACGCCTCGGCGGCCGAACTGATTGGCCAGCGCAGCGAGAGCTTTTCCCTGGGTCGAGCGGCCTACCGCGATCTGGGGCGCGCGGCCTTTCCCGTGATCGCGGCCGGCAAGCCCTACACCACCGAACGCGAAATGCGGCGGCGCGACGGCCGGCGTTTCTGGGCCCGCCTCACCGGCAGCCTGATCAACACTGCCGAGCCGCTCGATGGGGCCGTCTGGGTCCTCGATGATCTCGATGCGCAAAAAACTGCGCAGAAGCAACTGGAAGCCGCTTTGTGGGAAAAGCAGACCTTGTTTGACCACGCCATGGTGGGCATCGTCTACCTCGTCGACCGCAAGATGACGCGCTGCAACAGCTTCTTCGAAAACATGCTGGGCTACGGTCCGGGCGAGCTGACCGGCTGCTCGACACGGCAGTGGTATGCCACCGACGCCGAGTGGGACGACATTGCGCAGCGCAGCCATCCGGTCCTGCAGCGCGGCGATTCGTTTGCGGGCGAAGTCACCATTTGCCGCAAGGACGGCAGCCAGATCGTCTGCGAAGTCCGCAGCCGGGCCTTGCATCCGGGCAAGCCCGAGTTGGGATCGCTATGGACCGTGATGGACGTGACCGAGCGCCGCAGCGCCCAGGCCGCGGTGGCTCAGGCCCAGGCCGAGCTCGAACGCCAAGTGCAGGAACGCACGCGCGAGCTCAGCGAAACCGTCGACACCCTGCACCGCGAAATGAAAGAGCGCCGCGTCGACCGCGACCGCATCCACTGGCTGGCCCACTACGACGCCTTGACTGGTCTGCCCAACCGCACGCTGCTGGCCGAGCGCAGCCGCGATGCCATCGCGGCGGCTCAGCAAAACAACACACCGCTGGCCGTCGTTTTCCTCGACCTCGACCATTTCAAGCACGTCAACGACTCGCTGGGCCACCGCGTCGGCGATGCCCTGCTGGTGGCCATTGCCGAGCGCCTGCGCGCCGTGGTGCGCGACAAGGACACGGTCTGCCGCCTCGGCGGCGACGAGTTCATTCTGCTGCTGCCCGGCGCCGATGCCAGGGGTGCTGAACGCGTGGCAGGCAAACTGCTCGATGCCTCCAAGACGCCCTACCAGATCGGACACCACGAGCTGACCATGGCGCCCTCGATGGGCATTGCCGTGTTCCCTCGCGACGGCGCAGATTTCGAAACGCTTACGCAATCGGCCGACGTGGCCATGTACCGTGCCAAGCAGGGCGGGCGCAATACCCACCGGTTCTTCACGCCCGAGATGCAGGCCCAATCGGCCCGCGCCCTGATGCTGGAAAACGCCCTGCGCCGCGCGCTGGAGCGCGAGCAGTTCACGCTGCACTACCAGCCACAGGTCGGTATGGCCACCGGCCAACTGCGCGGCGTCGAAGCGCTGCTTCGCTGGCAGCACCCCGAACTGGGCGCCATCTCGCCCACCGAATTCATCCCGCTGGCCGAAGACAGCGGCCAGATTCTGGCCATTGGCGATTGGGTGCTGCGCACAGCCCTGGCGCAGCTGCGCGCCTGGCAACAGGCGGGCCATGCGGTGCCCAGCGTGGCCGTCAACCTCTCGGCCGTGCAGTTTCGCCAGCCCGGCATGCCCGAACGCATTGGCCAGATGCTGGCCCAGGCCGAGCTGCCGGCGCATGCGCTGGAGCTGGAGCTGACCGAGGGCGTGGCCTTGGACGACCCGCAGTCGGCGAGCGCCACCATGGACCAACTGAACGCCCTTGGCGTGCGCCTGGCCATTGACGACTTCGGCACCGGGTATTCGTCGCTCAGCCTGCTCAAGCGCTTTCCCATCCACAAGCTCAAGATCGACCAATCCTTTGTGCGCGACCTGGGCGAGGACGCCAGCGACCGCGCCCTGGTCAGCGCCATCGTGCGCATGGCACAGGCCCTGGGCATCGAGACCACCGGCGAGGGTGTCGAGACAGTGCAGCAGCTCGCCTTCCTGCTGGAACAGGGTTGCACCGAGGCCCAGGGCTATTTCTACGCCCGCCCCATGCCTGGCGACGCCTTGCCAGACTGGCTGCATGCCCACCCACAGGCTGCCGGCAAACCCCCTGTGACTTGACGGCCAAAATTTTAAGGAAAATAAGGCTCCAGCGCTTATTGGACCTAGGTTTTTAGCTATTTTCTGGATAGCAAATTACTTCGGTCTGCAGCGCGTGAGAAAATGCCCGATTACTCACCAGACACCCAAAGACAACACCATGGAAGCAGAACGCATCAACCTCATCGGCAACTCCCTGCAAGACCTCACGGAGCGTACCCGTGAGTTACGGGGGTATCTTTGACTACGATGCCAAATTTGAACGCCTGCGCACGGTAAACGCCTCGCTGGAAGACCCTTCGGTCTGGAACGACCCGAAGAAGGCCCAGGAACTCGGCAAAGAGAAAAAATCGCTCGACGGCGTGGTGGTCACGCTCGAGCGCCTGACGCGCGAGCTGGCCGACAACACCGAGTTGTTCGAAATGAGCCGCGACGAAGGCGACGAGGCCGGCCTTCGCACCATCGAGTTGGAGACCGCCAAGCTGCGCCCGGACATCGAGGAGCTCGAATTCCGCCGCATGTTCCGCAACGAAGCCGACCCGCTCAACTGCTACCTCGATATCCAGGCCGGCGCTGGTGGCACCGAGGCCTGCGACTGGGCCAGCATGCTCTTGCGCCAGTACCTGCGCTATGCCGAGCGCAAGGGCTTCAAGACCAGCGTGGACGACGAAACCGCGGGCGACGTGGCCGGCATCAAGGGCGCAACCATCCATATCGAGGGTGAGTACGCCTACGGCCTGCTGCGCACCGAAACCGGCGTGCACCGCCTGGTGCGCAAAAGCCCGTTCGACAGCTCGGGCGGGCGCCACACCAGCTTTGCCAGCGTGTTCGTCTACCCCGACATCGACGACTCGATCCAGATCGACATCAACCCGTCGGACGTGCGCACCGACACCTACCGCGCCAGCGGCGCCGGCGGCCAGCACATCAACAAGACCGATTCGGCCGTGCGCCTGACGCACCTGCCTACCGGCATCGTGGTGCAGTGCCAGGACGGGCGCAGCCAGCACGGCAACCGCGACATCGCCTGGCAGCGCCTGCGCTCCAAGCTCTACGACTTCGAGATGCGCAAGCGCCAGGAAGAAGCGCAAAGGCTCGAAGACACGAAGACCGACGTGGGTTGGGGCCACCAGATTCGCAGCTATGTGCTGGACAACAGCCGCATCAAAGACCTGCGCACCAACGTCGAAATCTCCGCCACCCAGAAAGTGCTGGACGGCGACCTCGACGCCTTCATCGAAGCCTCGCTCAAGCAAGGCATTTAAGGACATTGCATGTTTTCATTGCGCGAAGACGGCCAGGCACCCGCCACCGCCCGCCACCGCGGCGACTACCAGGCCCCGGCCTGGTGGATCGACACCGTAGACCTCACCTTCGACCTCGACCCGGCCAAGACACGCGTCTTGAACCGCATGCACGTGCGCCGCAACAGCAACGTGACGCTGCAGCCGCTGCGGCTCGACGGCGACGAGCTGAACCTGGCGCGCGTGATGGTCAACGGCGCCGGCACGTCCTTCCGCATGGACGCAGGCCAATTGGTGCTCGAGAACCTGCCCCAGGACGAGGCCGGTTTTGACCTGGAGATCTTCACCACCTGCGCGCCCGAGAAGAACACCGCGCTGATGGGGCTCTACGTGAGCCAGGGCACGTTCTTCACGCAGTGCGAGGCCGAGGGCTTTCGCCGCATCACCTACTTCCTCGACCGCCCGGACGTCATGGCCAGCTACCAGGTGCTGCTGCGCGCCGACAAGGCGCAGTACCCGGTGCTGCTCTCCAACGGCAACCTGGTAGAGCAAGGCGACCTGGACGGCGGTCGGCACTTTGCCAAATGGGTGGACCCGCACAAGAAGCCCTGCTACCTGTTCGCCCTGGTGGCCGGCAAACTGGTCGCGCGCCAGCAGCGCATCACGTCCCGCACGGGCAAGGAGCATCTGCTGGAGGTGTACGTGCGCCCCGGCGACCTGGGCAAGACCGAGCACGCCATGCATTCGCTGATGGCCAGCGTCGCCTGGGACGAAACGCGCTTTGGCCTCAGCCTGGATCTGGAGCGCTTCATGATCGTCGCCACCAGCGACTTCAACATGGGCGCCATGGAGAACAAGGGCCTGAACGTCTTCAACACCAAGTACGTGCTGGCCAGCCAGGCCACGGCCACCGATGTTGATTTTTCCAACATCGAAAGCGTGGTCGGCCACGAGTACTTCCACAACTGGACCGGCAACCGCGTCACCTGCCGCGACTGGTTCCAGCTCAGCCTCAAGGAAGGCCTGACGGTGTTCCGCGACCAGGAATTTTCCATGGACATGGCGGGCAGCGCCTCGGCCCGCGCCGTCAAGCGCATCGAAGACGTGCGCGTGCTGCGCACCGTGCAGTTCCCCGAAGACGCTGGCCCCATGGCGCACCCGGTGCGGCCCGAGAGCTACGTGGAAATCAACAACTTCTACACCGTCACCATTTACGAAAAAGGTGCTGAAGTGGTGCGCATGATGCACACCCTGGTGGGCCGCGAGGGCTTTGCGCGTGGCATGAAGCTGTACTTCGAGCGCCACGACGGCCAGGCCGTCACCTGCGACGACTTCGCGGCCGCGATTGCCGACGCCAACCCCGGCAGCGAGCTGGCCACGCGGCTGGACGCCTTCAAACGCTGGTACAGCCAGGCCGGCACACCCTGCGTCAAGGCGCAAGGCGAATACGACGCCGCCACGCAGACCTACACCCTCACGCTCAGCCAGAGCTGCCCGGCCACACCCAATCAGCCAAGCAAGCTGCCCTTCGTCATTCCCGTCGAACTGGGCCTGCTGGCACAGGACGGCAGCGCCCTGCCCCTGCAGATGGACGGCGAAACCGCCCCCGGCGCCAGCACGCGCACCGTGGTGCTCGACGCGACCAGCCTGACGCTGCGCTTCATCGGCGTGGCGAGCGCGCCCGTGCCCTCGCTGCTGCGCTCGTTCAGCGCACCGGTGCGGCTGGACTACGCCTACACCGACGCCGAACTGCTGACGCTGCTGGCGCACGACACCGACGCCTTCAACCGCTGGGAAGCAGGCCAGCGCCTGATGCTGCGCTGCGCTATCAAAGCAATAGCTGGTAGCGCAGATGCATCAAGCGCTGGAGGCACATTTGATGCTGAAATCATGGACGCCGACCTGCTCGCCGCCCTGCGCCGCACGCTGCGCGACCCGCAGCTCGACGCCGCCTACCAGGAGCTGGTGCTGAGCCTGCCCTCCGAAAGCTACCTGGCCGAGCAGCTCGACGTGGTGGATCCGCAGCGCGTGCATGCGGTGCGCGAAGCCATGCGCCTGCAACTGGCCACCGCCCTGCGCGGCGACTGGGAAGCCGCCTACGAAGCCAGCCACGACACCGGCGCCTACCAGCCGGACGCGGCGTCGGCCGGCCGCCGCGCCCTCGCCGGCCAGGCGCTGTCCATGATGTGCCTCGCCGCGCAGCACACGGGTGACGCCGTCTGGCCCGGCAAAACACTGCAGCGCTTCAAGGATGCCGGCAACATGACCGACCGCTTTGCTGCGCTCGCTGCCCTGGTCACCAGCGGCCACCCGCACGCCGCGGCCGCACTGGCGCGCTTCCATGCCTTGTTCAAGGACGACGCCCTGGTCATCGACAAATGGTTTGCCCTGCAGGCCGGCACGCCCGATCGCGGCGGCAACGTACTGCCCGCGGTTCAGGCACTGATGAAGCACCCCGACTTCCATCTGAGCAACCCCAACCGCGCGCGCAGCCTCATCTTCAGCTACTGCAGCGCCAACCCGGGCGCCTTCCACCGCGCAGACGGCGCGGGCTACCGCTTCTGGGTCGAACGCGTGCTCGCGCTTGACGCCATCAACCCACAAGTCGCCGCCCGCCTGGCACGCGCCTTGGACCGCTGGAGCAAGCTGGCCGAGCCCTGGCGCAGCGCGGCGCAAGCTGCCATTGCCCAGGTGGCCGGACACGCCAAACTCAGCAAAGACGTGCGCGAGGTCGTCACCCGCGCTTTGGAGACCCCATGACACCCCCCAAGAAAATCTCCCTCACCCGCTACCTCGTGGAGCAGCAGCGCATCGACGGCCTCATCCCCGGCCAGTTGCGCCTGCTGCTTGAAGTGGTCGCACGCGCCTGCAAGAGCATCAGCCACGCCGTGAACAAGGGCGCCCTCGGCGGCGTTCTGGGCAGTGCCGACAGCGAAAACGTGCAGGGCGAAATCCAGAAAAAACTCGACATCATTGCCAACGAGGTGCTGATCGAAGCCAACGAATGGGGCGGCCACCTGGCGGGCATGGCGTCCGAAGAAATGGATGCCATCTACGTCGTCCCCAACCGCTACCCCAAGGGCGAATACCTGCTGCTGTTCGACCCGCTTGATGGCTCCAGCAACATCGACGTGAACGTCAGTATCGGCACCATCTTCAGCGTGCTGCACATGCCCGAGGATGACCGCGGCGTGGACGAAGGCGATTTTCTGCAGCCGGGCAACCGCCAGGTCGCCGCCGGCTACTGCGTCTACGGCCCGCAGACCACGCTGGTGCTGACCGTGGGCGACGGCGTCGTCATGTTCACGCTGGACCGCGAGCAGGGTTCGTTCGTCCTCACGCAAGAGAACGTGCGCATCCCCGCCGACACGCAGGAATTCGCCATCAACATGAGCAACATGCGCCACTGGGCCCCGCCCGTGCGCCGCTACATCGACGAATGCCTGCAAGGCCAGGAGGGCCCGCGCGGAAAAGACTTCAACATGCGCTGGATCGCCAGCATGGTGGCCGACGTGCACCGCATCCTCACCCGCGGCGGCGTCTTCATGTACCCCTGGGACCAGCGCGAGCCGGGCAAGCCCGGCAAACTGCGCCTGATGTACGAGGCCAACCCCATGGCCTGGCTCATCGAGCAGGCCGGCGGCGCCGCCACGAATGGCAAGGAGCGCATCCTGGACATCCAGCCCACCAAGCTGCACGAACGCGTCAGCGTCATCTTGGGTTCAAAAAACGAAGTTGAACGCGTGACCAGCTACCATTCCGGGCTATAATTTTGAGCTAAGCCGGTGTAGCTCAGTCGGTAGAGCAGCTCATTCGTAATGAGAAGGTCGGGTGTTCGATTCATCTCTCCGGCACCACATGAAGGCCCCTGATTCGCAAGAGTCAGGGGCTTTTTCGTGGCTGGGTGCGCAACCTGTCACCTTATCCTCACGCCAAATCCGACCACGTGGGGCTCAGATGCGTCAGCGCACCTCACCCACCATCCAACGGGCCACGACTCTGAGCAGCGTGATGGGCCGTCAAAAACCCGTTCGCCACCATATCCAGACTGGGCCGGGTGTTGCCCTGCTTGTCCGTCCAGACGCGCGGCGTCAGGCTTCCGGCCAGCGCGATGCTGTCGCCATCGCGCAGTGCGAGCAGCGCGGTGCAGATCTCTTGGTCAAAAGCGATGACATTGACAATGAGGTTTTCGCCCTCGGACGCCGAGGCGAGCACCTTTGCCACCACAAAGGCCCTGCCCGCCTTGTCCATGCGTTCACCGGGCGCGCTATGGAGGCGGCCCGCTACCAATCCGTCAATCATGTTTCATCCTTGCTCGACTGCTTCGTGGCGCAGGTGCGCCATGCGCCGAGCTTAGAGCCTGTTCACGATCTCGCAAGGCGGCGCCTAGGAGCCGACCTCCACCCGCGCCAGAAATGCATCCACCAGGGCCAGTTGCTCGGGCACGTTGAGGGCGGGGGCGTGGCCGCAGCCGGCAACTTGCGTCACTTGCAACTGGGCGCGTGCGCCGGGGCCGCGGGTCTGCATCGCGGCCGTGGTTTGCGGCAACACCAGGTCGGAATCGGCTCCGCGCAGGCACAGCACGGGCAGATTCAGCGCGTCGTAGTGGTCCCAGATCAGGTAGTCGTTGTCGTGCCGGGTGAACTGCTGCACCATGGCCGGGTCGTAGTGCGGGGTGACACGGCCGTCCGCGAGCCGGCGCGTCGAGCTCTCCGTCAGCAGGCGCCACTGCGCATCGGACAGCCAGCCGTAGGGCGCGTACACCTGGCGAAAAAACGCTTCCAATTCGGTCACTGTGTCAAACGCTGGCGGCTGGCCGGCGTAGGCCTTGATGCGTTCAAGCGCTGCGTCGGCAAGCTGGGGCGCGTTGTCGTTGAGCAGCAGGCTGCGGATGGCGCCCTGCAGCGCGGGCTCGAACAGGCCGCTTGCGCTGACCGTTCCAATGGAGCCGCCCATCGATGTACCGATCCAGTGCGCGCGATCAATGCCCAACTGCGAAAACAGATCGGCCGCGATGCGCGCATAAAAGCGCAGGCTGTATTCCTCGGCCGGGTGGCGCGCCCACTGGCTCAGGCCCCGCCCCAGGGTGTCGGGGCAGATAACGCGGTAGCGATCCGCCAGATGCTGGGCCAAGGGGTCCATATCGCGCCCGGTGCGCGCCAAGCCATGCCAGGCGACGATTACCGGAGCGTCGGGGGCGCCCCATTCCATGAAATGAATTTCATAGCCGGCACAGGTGGCATAGCGCGAGCGCGGTTGCATGCGAGATCCTTGAGAGGTGCTTATTTCATGAGTCGGCCAGTACTGCCGATCACGGTGACTTCCACGCCGCGCGAACCAATGCGGTTGGTGGGCGAATAGCTGATGACCAAGCCACCCAGATCAAATTTCTGTAGCGATTCGAGCGCCTTGACCACGCCCGCGCGCGTGGGCGCCGGGCCAGCGCGGCGCAGGGCTTCCACCAGCACTTTGGCACCCAGAAACTCTTCGAAGCTGGTGTAGTTCAGCTCGGCGCCGGGCGCGTACTTTGCCAGCAGTTGCTGGTATTCGCGCACCACCGGGAGCTTGGGCTGATAGGGAAAAGGCACCACCTGGCTGATGCCCAGGCCGTGGGCATTTTCCAGGCCCGCCAAGCGCACGATTTCGGCAGGGTTGACCACCGAGATGTTGTAGAGCTGGGCCCCTCCCCCGGCCTCGCGGTACTTCTTGATGAACGCTGCTGCGGGCTTGTTGACCGCAATCATGATGACCGCGTGGACATTGGCGGCCGAGATGGTCTTGACGGCGGCCGCTACGTCGTCGGTATTGCGTGGGTAGCTTGCCACTGCCGCCAAATTGAGCTTGCGCCGCGCCAGCGCAGCCTCCACGCCCTCCAGCCCCGACTGGCCAAAGCCGTCGTCCTGGTACATCACTGCGATGCGGTTCATGTTCAGCGTGGTGAGCTGTTGCACCATATGCTCGGCTTCGTCGACATAGCCAGCACGCACGTGGAAGATCCAGGGGTTGAACGGCGAGCGCAGCGATTCACCGCCGGTGTAGGGCGCCACCAGCGCTGCCCCCCCGTCCGCGAGCACGCCGTCCTTGAGCAACTGCGTGATGTTGGCGGTGCCAGCAAAGCCGAACAAGGCCACGACGTCTGGGCGTGCCAGCAATTCGCGAGTGCGCGCCACCGTCTTGCTCACGTCGTAGCCGTCATCCACCACCAGCTGGTGCAACGTGGCGCCGTGCACGCCCCCCTGGGCATTGACGGCATCGAAGTAAATCTTTCCGCCGAGCACCATTTGCTCGCCCGAGCTGGCCAGCACACCCGTCAGCGGAGCCACCTGGCCAATGACGATTTCAGCGGCACGCGCAACGCCCTGGCCGAAGAGCGCCAAGACCACGCAGAACATAGCGAACGCGCGCGGCCAGGCAGCGCCTGTGCGCAGCGAAGAAATTGAATTCATGGTTGGCTCCTAGGGATGCAAGTGGCCCCGCACGGCTGAAGGTACGGGGCGCGAGGCTCACTCAGGCACCGAGATGGAGCCCGGGGTCAGCACGATGGCATTGGCTGCTGCCGGAACCGTGGCAATCGCCGGGAGGTTGGCCGTGCCGAGCGCCGGCGCACGGCCGGGGACACCGCCGCGCGCTACGGTGCGCACCACCTGGCTGGCTGGCAGTGCCGCGCCGCTGCTCAGGTGCGCGTACATCGCATCGAGCGCACGGTTCAGGTAGATGTGCAGCGGCACATAGCGGCTGTCGTACCCAGGCAGTACCGTGGGCAGGCCGATGAAGCTGTCGAAATGCTGGGCGTTCGCCACTTCGATATAGCTGAGCTGGCTGGCCGCGCCTTCTACCTTGCGGTTGAGCGCAGCGTAGGGGCGCGAGGTATGGTTCACCGGCAGCAGCGCGTCGGCGCGGCCATGCACGATGAGCGTGGGCTTGCCGCGCAGGTTGCCGCTGCGGCGCGTCTCGTCCAGGCCCGCTTGCAGCTTCCTGGCGGCGGCATCCGTGCCGGTAACCAGGTTGCGCAGGCACACGGCACCGTCCAGATTCCAGTCGAATGCGCCTGCCGGCGAGGCCGAGAGAAAGTCGCGCGCTGGCCCGAACTTGCCCAGGTTGTTGACCAGTTGCACGCCGCTGGTGGGCGGCACGCCGTTGCCAGTGGCAAACATGCCGGCCAGCGCTGCGGGCGCAAGCGGCATGACGGCACCGGCCGCCGTCGTGGCGGCGTAGCTGAACCCGCACAGGTTTTCTCGTACGCTGGCGCTCGATAGGCTGTTGGCGAAGCTGACGGCCACGGCCGGGGCCACTTCAAATGCGGCAAGCGAGGCGTGCAGGGCATTTGATTCACCCTCCCAGCCATAGTCGCGCAACTTCTGCAAAGCCTCCTCGGCCTGGGTTGGCGTGGTGCTGGCGCTGAGCAGGCCACGCGCTGCCAGGCTGGCACAGCGGTTGGGAGCGATCGGCAGGGCCGCGCTGGCAAAACCCGCGGCAAACCCAGCGGCGTAAGGCGTGGACGCAATCGAGGGCGCGAGGGCGGCGCAGGCCTGGTACAGATTGGCGACAGTGGTGAAGTCAATCAGCGGCTTGGCCGTGGTGGCCACTACGACGCCGCCGCGCTCCACACGCACGCCGGGGTTGGCCGGCATCTCGATGGCGGGTTCCGACACAGCAACGCCGCTGATCCAGCCGTCTGCGTCCTGCTCGGCCGCAGCAATGGCCGCGCCGCCGCCGCGCTCCACACGCACGCCGGGGTTGGCCGGCATCTCGATGGCGGGTTCCGACACAGCAACGCCGCTGATCCAGCCGTCTGCGTCCTGCTCGGCCGCAGCAATGGCCGCGCCGCCGCCGTTGGAAATGCTCGACGCAATGGTGATGGTGTTTTTGGGCGTGAAGGTCTTCACGTGCTCGCCGCCCTGCACTTCGCCATAGCGTTCGTTGATGGCCCAGAAGGCAAACTCCACCGCCTGCAAGGTGCTGCGGCCCCAGTCGCGCTCGGCGTTCTGGCCGGAATGCGCGTGCTTGAAGGCAAAGCGGTTGGGCGTGGCAGCGTTGAACGCTGCCAGCTCGGTGGCGCTGAGACCGGCGTTGAAGGCGGCGCCTTTGCCGGCTGCAGCCGCCGAGGTGCGCATGCCATCCATGAGTGGCACGGTGTCATTTTGCAGATCGTGCGGCGCGCCGCCCGTACCCTTGTCGGAATAGGCCACTGCGCAACCGTGCTTCAAGCCCCATTCGCCGGTGGAAATGCCGCCGTACACCCCGCGCGATCCCGAGGCCGTGGCGGTGATGATGCAGGGCTTTTTCGGATCGAAGCTGGCGGGCAATTGCACCATCAGCGTGACGTTCTTGCGGCCGCTGCCGTCGTCGGCAAAGGCCAGGTATTCGGTGCCCGCCACCTTGCCCTCCCCGGCAGTCACCTTGCCATTGGCGTCCACGTTCGGGCCGTAGAAAGTGCCGTAGCCGCCAGCGGCTGTCATATCCAGCATGGCGCGGTAGTTGGTGTGGATGGCGGCGCGGCGCAGTTCGGCGGCGGTGGGCGCCAGGGCATCGGCGTAAGCAGGCGGCGCTGCCGCAGCGAGGCCCGAGGCGCCCAGACCCGCAGTAAGCAAATCGTCGGACGCGCCGTCGTAGCTCGTGGCCCGCACTGCACCAAGGAAGTCGGGTGCGGTATTGGTGTTGTGATCGCCGCTGCCGCCGCAGGCAGCCAGCACGGCTGCCGCAAGCAGGCTCGGAATCAAAGGGTGTTTAGCCATCTTCATGCGCTTGTCTCCTGGTGGTTTTTGTGGGACGTGAAGCAACGAAAAATCAGGCGCCGCCGCGCCGCGCCGCGCTGGCGCGCAGCCGGCCGACGACACCGGTGGGAAAGTAATAAACCGAGAGCACGAACAGCACGCCCAGCCAAAGCAACCAGCGGTCAGGCGAGAGCAAGGCAGCCAGCCAGGGCAGACCACTGGCGGCCTCATTGCCCAGGCGCAGCAAGTCCTGCAGGTAGCTCTGGGCGACGAGGAACAGCACGGCACCGATGGCGGCGCCGTAAATGGTGCCCATGCCGCCGATGACGACGATCAGCAGCACATCGATCATGATTTCAAACGACAGGGAAGTGTCCGGCCCGTTGTAGCGCAGCCAGATCGCCAGCATGGCGCCGGCCAGGCAGGCAAACAATGCAGACAGCACCGACGAGAGCGTGCGGTACACCACCACGCGGTAGCCAATGGCTTCAGCGCGGAACTCGTTTTCGCGAATGGCTTGGAGCACGCGGCCAAAGGGCGAGTTGACGATGCGCAGCAGTGCCAGCACCAGCACCACTGCCGTGACGAACAGCAGGTAGTACGTCAGCAGCCGCCCGTCAAGCGACACGCCCAGGAACGGGTCTTCGGCAAACTCGTGGCTGGGCGAGAGCAGCTCCGGCAAGCGGAAGGTCAGGCCGTCCTCGCCGCCGGTAATTTCGAAAAGCTGCGACGCCAGCGTCTGGAACGCTGCCGCCACGGCCAGCGTGATCATGGCAAAGAAGATGGCGCGCACCCGCAGCGAGAACAGGCCGACGGCGAGCGCCAGCACGAAGGACAGCACCAACGCCCCCAGGATGCCCACCGCCAGTGCCGCCCAGCCGGCGCCCATGCGCGTGCTGGCCACCGCCACGCCGTAGGCACCGATACCAAAGAACATGGTGTGCGCAAAGCTCACGATGCCGGTGTAGCCCAGCAGCAAATCGAAGCTGGCGACCAGCACGACAAAGACCAGCACCTTGGCCGCAACCGACAGCGCCTTGACGCCGGGGAACAGAAACGGCGCGAACGCCAGCCCGAGGAAGATGGCGACCAGTACCACGGTCAGCACGCGGCTGCGCGGGTAGTCGCCAGAGAGGATTCGGTTCAACATGCGAGCTTGACTTTCAAATTGCTACAGCGGCCTGCGTTAACTGCGCGACGCACGCACAACGCGTCCAAACCAGCGGCCACCCTGCAAGGGCCGCCCCGCCGCAGCGGTGGCGTCCCCCTTCCAAGGGGGAAGGCGCGAAGCGAGTCAGGGGGTGCTTCATCTGTTCGTGACCGGATAAACGCCCTGGGGACGCCATAACAATATGGCGACCATCAGCGCAATATTCGAAAACAGCGCCGCCTTTGGCACGAGGAAGCCGGTGTAGTTGGCCATCAGCCCGACCAGCAGCGCACCGATCAGCGCCCCGCCCGTGCTGCCCAGCCCACCGATGATGATGACGATGAAAATCAGCACGTTGACTTGCGCGCCCATCTGCGGAATCACGCTCTGCTGGTACAGGCCCCACATCACACCGCCCAGGCCCGCGAGCGCGCTGCCGGCGACAAACACGCCAATGAACAATCGCCGGATGCGGTAGCCGAGCGACTCGACCATCTCGCGGTCCTGCACGCCAGCGCGAATCAAGAGGCCCACCTTGGTACGCGCCAGGGTCAAGGCCAAGATGGCAAACACCAGCAGCCCCACAACCACGGCGATCAGCCGGTATTTCTCGATGGCAGCGTCGCCGATAAAGAGCGAGCCCTGCATGCCGGCGGGCAGTGGCAATGGGATTTGCGCCGGGCCCCAGATCATCTTGATGATTTCTTCACCAATGATCATTCCGCCCATGGTGATGAGAATCTGCTTCAAGTGCTGGCCGTACACCGGCCGCACGATGAAGCGCTCGAACGCCAGCCCCACGGCGCCCGCTACCAGCATGGCGATCAGCATGGCCGGGATCACAGCCACCAGGTTGCGCCACAGATCCTGCGAGCCGGTCCAGTCGCCCATGCTGCCCAGCACGCTGACGGCGACAAAGGCACCCAGCGCAATGAACACGCCATGGCCGAAGTTGAGCACGTCCATCAGGCCGAAGACCAGCGTCAGGCCCGACGCGATGATGAAAATGATCATGCCCATCGCCAGGCCTGCCACGGTGAGCGTGAGCCAGGTGGACGCTGAGCCGATAAACGGCAGTACCGCCAGCGCCAGCACGGGCACCAGGGCGAGCGGCTTCCAGTCGAGTTCACGCCAGTTCATGCAGCACCTCGCGCCGGCAGTCTATTTACTATTATTTTCATAGCTGTCAGCCCATACTGCATAAGCGCTAGAGGCCTAAAACACTTAAATTTCATAATGCCAACCCCAGCAGCGAGCGCTGCAGCGCCTCGTCTTGCGCCAGCGCCGCCATGCGCCCGGTGTGCACGACGACGCCGTTGTCCATGACCGCGACGTTGTCGCCCAGGCGTTTGGCGAAGTTGATGTTCTGCTCGACCAGCAGGATGGTCACGCCGCTCTTTTTGAGCTGGTCAAACGCGTCAATCATGTTGTTGATGATGGCCGGCGCCAGACCTTTGCTGGGCTCGTCCACGATGAGCAGCTCGCGCGGCTCGACGATGGCGCGCGCCACCGCCAGCATCTGCTTTTGCCCGCCCGAGAGCTTGCCGGCCGGGTGGTTCCAGAACTTCTCGACTGCGGGAAACAGCTGAAAGATCCAGGCCAGGCGCTCGGCGTCGATTTGCGCGGCGGTGCGCGCGCTGCGTGCCGCAAGCACCATGTTTTCCCTGACCGTCAGGTCCCCGAAGATGCCCATGGTTTCGGGCACATAGGCGATGCCCAGCCCGGCGATCTGCGGCGTGGCAAAGCGCGTGATGTCCTGCCCCGCAAACTTCACCGTGCCCTG
>Ga0208269_100406_pt1 | contig 21348 bp, 20 predicted proteins | sample LakWasMe88_LOW11_2_FD_183912 | JGI IMG/M metagenome (GOLD analysis project Ga0208269, IMG submission 183912) | Freshwater sediment methanotrophic microbial communities from Lake Washington under simulated oxygen tension - Sediment Metagenome... | ecosystem: Environmental > Aquatic > Freshwater >...
GCAGCAGCTTGTCGTAGTTGATGGTTTCGCCCTTGGGCTTTTCGTTGGCCAGCTTGGCCCACGGTGCGCCCTTGTCGCTCAGCCACTTGGACGGATCGCTCTTCGGGTTCAGCTTGGGCGCGCAGTGGCTCATGCCCGCACGCTCCAGACGACCCATCACCTGGTCCATTTCGTCAGCCAGGGTGTCCATCGCGCCTTGCGGGGTCTTTTCACCCGTCACGGCCTGGGCCACGTTCTTCCACCACAGTTGAGCCAGCTTCGGGTAGTCGGGCACATTGGTACCGGTGGGGGTCCAGGCCACACGGGCCGGGCTGCGGTAGAACTCGATCAGACCACCATACTTGGCGGCGTTCTTGGTGAAGTACTCATGACGGATGTCGCTGTCGCGGATGAAGGTCAAGCCCACCACCGACTTCTTGGCCGACACGGTCTTCGAGGTCACGAACTGAGCATACAGCCAGGCAGCCGCCGTCTTGTTCGCGTCATGGCCCTTGAAGAAGGTCCACGAGCCCACGTCCTGGTAGCCGTTTTGCATGCCCTGCTTCCAGTACGGGCCGTTGGGGCCCGGGGCCATGCGCCACTTCGGCGTGCCGTCGGCGTTCACCACCGGCAGGCCAGCCTTGGTCATGTCGGCGGTGAAGGCGGTGTACCAGAAGATCTGCTGAGCGATCTGGCCCTGAGCCGGCACCGGGCCGGCTTCACCAAAGGTCATGCCCATGGCTTCCTTGGGCGCGTACTTCTTCATCCAGTCCACGTACTTGGTCAGTGCGTAGACGGCAGCGGGCGAATTGGTGGCGCCGCCGCGAGAGACCGAAGCACCCACCGGCGTGCACTTGTCGTCCGCCACGCGGATGCCCCACTCGTCCACCGGCATGCCGTTCGGGATGCCCTTGTCGGCGGTACCGGCCATGGACAGCCAGGCGTCGGTGAAGCGCCAGCCCAGCGACGGGTCCTTCTTGCCGTAGTCCATGTGGCCATAGATCGGCTTGCCGTCGATGGTCTTCACGTCGTTGGTGAAGAACTCTGCGATGTCTTCGTAGGCGCTCCAGTTCTGCGGCACGCCCAGGTCGTAGCCGTACTTGGCCTTGAACTTGTCCTGCAGGTCCTTGCGGGCAAACAGGTCGGCACGGAACCAGTACAGGTTAGCAAACTGCTGGTCGGGCAGTTGGTACAGCTTGCCGTCCGGTGCGGTGGTGAAGCTGGTGCCGATGAAATCCTTCAGATCCAGGTCGGGGTTGGTGTATTCCTTGCCGTCGCCCGACATGTAGTCGGTCAGCGACATGATCTTGCCGTAGCGGTAGTGCGTCCCGATCAGGTCCGAATCGCTGATCCAGCCGTCATAGATCGACTTGCCCGATTGCATCGAGGTCTGCAGCTTCTCGACCACGTCACCTTCCTGGATCAGGTCGTGCTTGACCTTGATGCCGGTGATCTCTTCAAAAGCCTTGGCCAGGGTCTTGGATTCGTACTCGTGGGTGGTGATGGTTTCGGACACCACCGAGATCTCCTTGACGCCCTTGGCCTGCAGCTTCTTGGCCGCATCCATGAACCACTTCATTTCGGCCAGTTGCTTGTCCTTGGACAGCGACGAGGGCTGGAACTCGGTGTCGACCCATTTCTTGGCTTCGGCTTCACCAGCCTGGGCATATTGGCCAGCCACCAACGCGGCAGCGATGGCCAGCGCTGTGTAACGCAGTTTCATGAGATGTCTCCTCAAGTACAAATCCCCGGCTTTTTGAAAAGGTGTCCGGCCCCGGGGAAAGGTCGAGCCGAATGCCTGTGATGAATCACGTTGAAAACTCAACCCTTGCGCATGACCAGGGCCAGCACGGCCATGGACAGCACGAAACTGATCCACACCGAAGGCTCGGCCTCCAGGTGCAGCCACCCCTGCAGCTTTTCACTCAGGCCGACAAAGGCCAGGTTCACATAGGCCGCCGACAGCAGCCCGATGAACAGACGATCCCCGCGCGTGGTGCGCAGCGGCAAAAAGCCCTTGCGCTCCACCGTGGGCGAACGGATTTCCCACACCGTCATGCCAATCAGCATGAGCACGATGCAACTGAAGAACACGGCGACCGGCAAGGTCCAGGCCATCCACTCAAACATGCCCATCTCCTCAAACTCGACCCATCGCGAAACCCTTCGCGATGTAGTGACGAACAAACCAGATCACGATGGCACCCGGCACGATGGTCAGCACACCGGCCGCCGCCAGGGTGGCCCAGTCCATGCCCGAGGCCGACACCGTGCGCGTCATGGTGGCCACGATGGGCTTGGCGTTCACGCTGGTCAGCGTGCGCGCCAGCAGCAACTCCACCCAGCTGAACATGAAGCAGAAGAAGGCCGCCACCCCCACCCCGGCCTTGATCAGCGGCAGGAAGATGGTCAAGAAAAAGCGTGGAAAGCCATAGCCGTCGATGTAGGCGGTCTCGTCGATCTCGCGCGGGATGCCGCCCATGAAGCCCTCCAGAATCCACACCGCCAGCGGCACGTTGAACAGCAGGTGGGCCAAGGCCACGGCGATGTGCGTGTCCATCAAGCCCACCGTGGTGTAGAGCTGGAAGAAGGGCAGCAGAAACACCGCGGGCGGCGTCATGCGGTTGGTCAGCAACCAGAAGAACACATGCTTGTCACCCAGAAAGCGGTAGCGCGAGAACGCGTACGCCGCCGGCAGAGCCACCGCCACTGAGATCACGGTGTTGATGGCCACATAGATCATCGAGTTGATGTAGCCCGAGTACCAGGACGGGTCGGTGAAGATCAGCCCATAGTTGGCCCAGGTGAAATGCACCGGGAAGAACGAGAAGCTCGACAGGATCTCCTCGTTCGTCTTGAAGCTCATGTTGATCATCCAGTAGATGGGCAACAGGGCAAACACGATGTACGCCAGCAGGAACAGCGAGCGCTTGTGAAAGCGGTTCTCATGCATGACCGGTCTCCTCCGGGTTCTGCGTGCCCACGCTTTGCATCCAGTTGTAGAGGATGAAGCAGAGCAACAAGATGATCAGGAAATAAATCAGCGAGAAAGCCGCCGCCGGGCCCAGATCGAACTGGCCGACCGCCTTCTGCGTCAGGTACTGGCTCAGGAAGGTGGTCGCATTGCCAGGGCCGCCCCCGGTCAGCACAAAGGGCTCGGTGTAGATCATGAAGCTGTCCATGAAGCGCAGCAGCACCGCGATCATCAGCACGCCGCGCATCTTGGGCAGCTGGATGTAGCGAAACACCGCCAGCTTGCTGGCCCCATCGATGCGGGCTGCCTGGTAGTAGGCGTCCGGAATGCTGCGCAGACCGGCATAGCCCAGCAAGGCCACCAGCGGCGTCCAGTGCCACACATCCATCACCAGCACCGTGAGCCAGGCATGCGTCGCATTGCCGGTGTAGCTGTACTCGATGCCCATCTGCTGCAGCGTGTGGCCCAGCAGGCCGATGTCGTCACGGCAGTAGATCTGCCAGATGGTGCCCACCACGTTCCAGGGGATCAGCAGCGACAGCGCCACCACCACCAGCACGGCCGATGACTTCCAGCCCTGGGCCGGCATCGACAGCGCCAACAGCACGCCCAGAGGCAGCTCAACCAGCAGTACCGACAGCGAGAAGATCAGCTGGCGCAGCAAGGCCCCGTGCAGCTCTTCGTCGCGCATCACCGCGGCAAACCATTCGGTGCCCACGAAGACGCGGCGCTCGGGCGAGATGATGTCCTGCACCGAGTAGTTCACCACCGTCATCAGTGGCACGATGGCCGAAAAGGCCACGCACAGGATGACGGGCAGGATCAGGAACCAGGCCTTCTGGTTCACGGGTTTGTTCACGGCACTCATGACACCAGTTCCTCATTCACATAAAAGCAGGTGTGCTGCCCCAGCAATTGCAGCCAGACCTCGTCGCCCGGCGCCAGCTTCAACCACTCCACCCCCAGCCGGGCCTTGAGCACCGTGCCTTGCACCTCGGCGCTCAGCATCAGGTGGGTGCCCACGTCCTGCACCTGGCGCACCCGCGCCGGCACCGCACCCGGTGCGCCGGGGCTGGCCAGATCCAGGTACTCAGGGCGGATACCCAGCTTCAGCGCGCCATCCGGCAAGGCCCTGCCCGCCGGCAGTGGCAGGTGCCGGCCCGCCAGCTCGAGCTTGTCGCCAGCCACATCGGCGGCCAGGAAGTTCATGCCGGGCGAGCCGATGAAGTGCCCCACAAAGGTGTGCTGAGGGCGCTCGAACAAGGCGTCTGCCGGGCCCACCTGCACGGCACGGCCACGGGTCATCACCACCACCTGGTCGGCAAAGGTCAGGGCCTCGACCTGGTCGTGGGTCACATAGATCAGGGTCAGCTTGAGCTCGTGGTGAATCTGCTTGAGCTTGCGGCGCAGCTGCCATTTCAGGTGCGGGTCGATCACCGTCAGCGGCTCATCGAACAGCACGGCAGACACGTCGGGTCGCACCAGACCGCGGCCCAGGGAGATCTTCTGCTTGGCGTCGGCGGCCAGGCCGGCAGCGCGCTGGTTGAGCTGGCCGCTCATGTCCAGCATCTCGGCAATCTCGCCCACGCGCTTCTTGATCTGCGCCTCGGGCACCTTGCGGTTGCGCAGCGGGAAGGCCAGGTTCTCGGCCACCGTCATGGTGTCGTAAATCACCGGAAACTGGAACACCTGCGCAATATTGCGTTGCTGCGGGCTCAGGCGGGTCACGTCCTGGCCGTCGAACAGCACCTTGCCATGCGAGGGCACCAGCAGCCCCGACATGATGTTGAGCATGGTGGTCTTGCCACAGCCCGACGGTCCCAGCAGCGCATAGGCGCCGCCGTCGTCAAACGTCATTTTGAGTGGCAGCAGCGCGTAATCGCTGTCCTGCTGCGGGTTGGCGCGGTAGGCGTGCGCCAGATCGAGCTCGATGCGGGCCATGCTCAGTGTCCTCCTGCACGTTCGGGGGCCAGGGCCAGTTGGCCGCTGCCGTCAAAGACATAGGCCTGTGCGGGGCTCACGTACAAGGTGATCGGGGCCCCCAGCTCGAAGTAATGCACCCCGGTCAGCTGGGCCACCAGCTCACCCACCAGCGTGTGCACGTGCACATAGGTGTCAGAGCCTGAGATTTCGGCCAACTCCACCGTGCCCGGCAGACTCACATCACCCGGGCGCCCATGCACACGCAGTGCGCTGGCGCGCAAGCCCACCGTCATCTGGGCGGCACCGGCCGAGGCCGGCAGGGCCAGGGTCAATTCCGGGCCGCCGCGCAGGCGCACGCCGCCCTCGCAGGCATCGGCCTGCAGCAGGTTCATCGGTGGGTCGCTGAAGGCCCGCGCCACCCGCAGCGAGCGCGGGCGGTGAAACACCTCGGCCGTGGGGCCGTACTGCAGCAATTCACCCTCGTCCAGCACCGCGGTGTAACCCCCCAGCAGCAGGGCCTCGCCCGGCTCGGTGGTGGCATACACCACGGTCGAATCGCCGCTGGCAAACAGCGAGGTCAGCTCTTCGCGCAGTTCCTCGCGCAACTTGTAGTCCAGGTTCACCAGGGGTTCGTCCAACAGCATCAGCGGGGCCTGCTTGGCCAGGGCGCGGGCCAGAGCCACACGCTGCTGCTGCCCGCCCGACAACTCGGCCGGCAGGCGCTCCAGGAACATCTCGATGTGCAGCTTGGCCGCCAGCTCACGCACCCGCTGGTCGACGTTGGGCGCCTTGCGCAGCAACAGGGGAGACGCGATGTTGCGCGCCACCGTCATCGACGGGTAGTTGATGAACTGCTGGTACACCATGGACACGTCACGCTCGCGCACCGGCATGCCGGTCACGTCCTTGCCATCCACCAGAACCCGGCCCTGGCTCGGTGTGTCCAGCCCCGCCATGATGCGCATCAGGCTGGTCTTGCCAGCCTGGGTCGCCCCCAGCAGCACCGTCACAGCGCCGCTTCGCAAGGCCAGATTCATGGGATGGAGCCAAGTCTCCGCCCCCACTTTCTTGCCAATGCCTTCCAATTCAAGCTGCATCACGCAACCTTTCCACTTGTTTGTCTCGGGTCCCGCTACCAGTTGTTGCGCGCTGGCAGGGGCTTCGAATGTTCGCAACTTTTCGATTATTGTTCCTTTTTTTTCGTTTTTGATTCTGGTTTTCCCCTAACGCGTTCCTTTTTTTTCCCTTTAAAGTCGCTGGCTCGAACACTGGCAGACTGCGCACCGTGAACTTCAACCCCAGACAACTCAAACTCATTGAAGTGGTCCGCGAGCGCGGCTCGGCCACGGTGGAAGAACTGGCCGAGCAGCTGTCGGTCACCCTGCAGACCGTGCGGCGCGACGTGCAGAAAGTGGCCGAGAGTGGCGCCCTGCGGCGCTTCCATGGCGGCGTGCGCGTGCCCAGTTCCACCACCGAGAACATCGCCCACCCGCAACGCCAGGGCCTGCATGCCGAGGGCAAGGCCCGCATCGCACGCGCCGTGGCCCAGCAGGTGCCTGATGACTGCTCACTGATCCTCAACATCGGCACCACCACCGAAGCGATTGCCGAAGCCCTGCTGCAGCACCAGGGCCTGCGCGTGATCACCAACAACCTCAACGTGGCCACCATCCTGTGCCGCAACCCCAGCTTCGAGGTGATCGTGGCCGGCGGTGTGGTGCGCCCGCGCGACCGCGGCATCGTGGGCGAGGCGGCGGTCGACTTCATCCGCCAATTCAAGGTCGACCTGGCCATCATCGGGATCTCCGGTATCGAGTCCGACGGATCATTGCGTGACTACGATTACAGGGAGGTGAAAGTCGCCCAGACCATCATCGAACACGCACGAGAGGTCTGGCTGGCGGCCGACGCCAGCAAGTTCAACCGCCCCGCCATGGTCGAGGCCGCCACCCTGTCGCAGATCGACCGACTGTTCACCGACGCCCCGCCCCCGGCGCCCTTCCCCCAATTGCTGGAAGACGCCGGCGTGCGCCTCGACGTCTGCCTGACCTGACACCCCCGCCCGACCGGATCTCCAGGACCCCTGACATGACCTACCTCTTGGCCCTCGACCAGGGCACCTCCAGCTCACGCAGCATTGTTTTTGACGCCCAGGGGCATGTCGTCGCCCAGGCCCAACAGGAGCTGCCCCAGATCTACCCGCAGCCCGGCTGGGTGGAGCACAACCCCCTGCTGATCTGGCAGACCCAGCTCGACACCGCCCGTGCCGTGCTGCAGAAGGCGGGCCTGCAGGCCAGCGACATCCATGCCCTGGGCATCACCAACCAGCGCGAGACCACCGTGGTCTGGAACCGCAAGACCGGCCAGCCCATCCACAACGCCATCGTCTGGCAGGACCGGCGTGCCGAGCCGGCCTGCGCCCTGCTGCGCGAGCAAGGCCATGCTGAGCTGATCCAGCAGCGCGCCGGGCTTCTGGTGGATGCCTATTTTTCGGGCACCAAGCTGCAGTGGATCCTGAACAACGTGCCGGGTGCCCGGGCCCAGGCCGAGGCCGGTGAATTGGCCTTCGGCACCGTGGACAGCTGGCTGATGTGGCAGCTCACGGGCGGCGCCGTGCACGCCACCGATGTCAGCAATGCCTCACGCACCATGCTGTTCAACATCCGCACCAACCAGTGGGACGATGAACTGCTGGCCCTGCTCGACATCCCGCGCCAGCTGCTACCCGAGGTGCGCCCCTCCAGCGCCGACTTCGGCCAGGTGCGCCCCGAGCTGCTGGGCCAGGCCATCCGCATCAGCGGTGTGGCAGGCGACCAGCAAAGCGCCCTGTTCGGCCAGGCCTGCTTCAGTGCCGGCATGGCCAAGAACACGTACGGCACCGGCTGCTTCATGCTCATGCACACCGGGGAGCGCTTCCAGACCTCGCAAAACGGCCTGCTGACCACCAGCGCAGCCCAGACCGGACCACGGGCCGAGTTCGCCATCGAGGGCAGCGTGTTCGTGGGCGGCGCGGTGGTGCAGTGGCTGCGCGACGGGCTCAACGCCATCCAGTCCAGCAGCGAGGTGCAGCAGCTGGCCCAGAGCGTGCCCGATGCCGGCGGCGTGATGATGGTGCCGGCCTTCACCGGCCTGGGCGCCCCTTACTGGAACCCCGAGGCCCGCGGCACCATCACCGGCATCACCCGCGGCACCACCCTGGCCCACATTGCCCGGGCGGCCCTGGAGAGCATCGCCTTCCAGAGCACCGCCCTGCTCGAAGCCATGAGCCTGGATGCCGTGGCCGCCGGCGGCAGCCCCGTCACCGAACTGCGGGTGGACGGCGGCGCCTGTGTCAACGACCTGCTGATGCAGATGCAGGCTGATCTGCTGGGCATCCCCGTGGTGCGGCCCGCCGTGATCGAGACCACCGCCCTCGGGGCCGCCTACCTGGCCGGCCTGGGCTCGGGGCTGTACGCGGGGCTGGACGAACTCAGCCAGCAGTGGCGGGCCGAGCGCACCTTTGTGCCGCAACTGGCACGCGAGCTCGCCCGCGAACGCATCGCCCACTGGGAGCGCGCCGTGCGCCAGGCTACTGCCACCTGAAAAGAGCTTTTGTCCCCTCCCCGCGGGCAGGGCGTTTGAAAAAACCCCTAGACTTCGGCCCGTGAAAAACTCCAGCAACACTTCCCGACCGGATGCCCTGGCCCTGTCTCGGCGCCAGTGGCTGAAATGGGGCGCTGCCCCTCTCCTGGCCAGCGCCCTGCCCGGCTGCACCCCCTTGGGCCTGCGCCCTGGCAACGCCGGCCTGCGCCCTCAGTTGCGCCTGCTGGGCGAAGAGCGACTGCCCTACCACCTGAAATTCGAAGACACCCTGGTGGGTGGCCTGTCCGGCCTCGACCACGACCCGGCCAGCGGCCGTTGGTTTGCCCTGAGCGACGACCGCTCCGACCGCAACCCGGCGCGTTTCTACACCCTGGCCATGAAGGTGTCCGAAGCCGGCATCACCGGCCTGGCCGTCCAGAGCGTGACCCTGCTGCGCGACGCCCAGGGCCGCCCCTACCCCAACCGCAAGCAGGCGGACGCCAGCCGACCCGACATCCCTGATCCGGAGTCGATCCGCTTCCGGTCCGACACCGGCACCCTGCTCTGGACCAGCGAGGGCGATGTGAACCGCGGCCTGCCGCCCGCACTGCGCGAAATGTCGCTGGACGGGCGCCTGCTGCGCGAGTTCACCCTGCCCGAGGTGCTGAAGCTGGGTGCCGACGAAGCCCACGGCCCGCGCAACAACCTCACGTTTGAAGGCCTGGCCCTGAGCCCCAGCGGCCGCCATGCCTGGGTGTCGATGGAAGCCCCGCTGGCCCAGGACGGCCCGCTGCCCACCGCCGGCCAGCGCGGCGGGCCTTGCCGCCTGACCCGCTTTGACCTGAGCACCGGCCAGGCCGACCGGCAGATCGCCTACCAGCCCGACGCCGTGCCCCGCAGCCCGCTGCCGCCGGGCGCGCCGGCCGACAACGGCATCAGCGAGATCCTGATGGTCGACGAGCACCACCTGCTGCTGCTTGAGCGCGCCTACATGACCGGTGTGGGGGTGTCGTTGGCGCTTTACCGCATCGACACCCGCCAGGCCCCCGACGTGCTCAAGCTCAGCGCCCTGCCCCCAGGCACCCCGGTGGCCCCCAAAACCCTGGTGGCCGACTTTGCCAGCCTGGGGATCAGCCGCCTGGACAACAGCGAGTGCCTGTGCTGGGGGCCCACCCTGAGCAACGGGCGGCGCAGCCTGGTGGTGCTGAGCGACGACAATTTCAGCCCGATCCAGATCACCCAATTCCTAGCTTTCGAATACCAGGACGCATCCCAATGACCTCAAAAATCGCATTCATCGGCGGCGGCAACATGGCCAGCGCCATCATCGGCGGCCTGCTCAAACAGGGGCGCCAGGCCGCCGACATCCTGGTGGTCGAGCCCTTTGCCGAAGCCCGCGAGCGCCTGGCCCGTGATTTCGGCATCCAGGCCTTGGAGGCGGCCGATGCCCGCCTGGCCAGCGCCGCCCTGGTGGTCTGGGCCGTCAAGCCGCAGACCTTCCGCGAGGCCGCCACGGCGGTGCAGGCCCATACCGCCCAGGCCCTGCACCTGAGCGTGGCCGCCGGCATCCGCAGCGACAGCATTGCCCAATGGACCGGCACCGAGCGCGTGGTGCGCTGCATGCCCAACACGCCCGCCCTGGTGGGCAAGGGCATGACCGCGCTGTTCGCCCGCGCCGCCGTGAGCGCGGCCGACCGCAGCCTGGTCGAACAGGTGATCCAGACCACCGGCGACTCGCTGTGGGTGAGCGAAGAAAGCCACCTCGACGCTGTCACCGCCCTCTCGGGCTCGGGCCCGGCCTATGTGTTCTATTTCATCGAGGCCATGGCCGCCGCCGGCGCCCAGATGGGGCTGACCGAGGCCCAGGCCCTGAAGCTGTCGATCGGCACCTTTGTGGGGGCAGCCGAGCTGGCCCGGGCCTCCACCGAGCCGCCCGAGGTGCTGCGCCAGCGCGTCACCTCCAAAGGGGGCACCACCTACGCCGCCCTGTGCTCGCTGGAGGAAAACCAGGTCAAGGCCCATTTCATGCAAGCCATGGAAAAGGCCCGCGCCCGCGCCCAGGAACTGGGCGATGAATTCGGCGCGGCCTGAACCCGGCAACCGCCCAACTTCAGCGAAAATACGCCCGTCAAGGCGCCAGCAGCCATCCGGCACGGTGCCGTGGCGGCCAACCCTCAACCAACCAAGACACAACATGAAAAAACTGCTTACAGCGATTCTCTCGGCCGCCCTGGTGGTCATGCCCCTGGCCCTGACCAGCACCGAAGCCGCCGCCAAGACGCCGCACAGCGTCAAGGCCTCGGGCAAACATGCCAAGAAAGCCGGCAAACACGGCAAGAAGGCCAAGGGCAAGCATGCCAAGCACGCCAAGAGCGCGCACAAGGCCAAGGCCCACACGTTCTGAGCGCCCCTCAGCGATCAGGCCCGCCGCGTGCGGGCCTTTTCATTCAGGCCGGAATTCAGGTCGAAATTCAGGCCAGCCAGCCGGCCAGCAGCAGGCTGGCAAACAAGGTCGCGCCCAGCCAGTGGTTGGCGCGGAAGGCCTTGAAGCAGCCGTCCCGGCTGCGGTTGCGGATCAGGCCTACATGCCAGCCGACCTGGGCCAGGGCCAGCAGCAGCCCCCCGCCCAGGAAGACGGCAGGCACGCGCTCCCGCAGCACCAGTCCCCAGATCAGCAGGCTCAGCCCATAAAAGGCGGTGACGGCGGCCACATCCCAGCGGCCCAGGGTGATGGCCGAGGTTTTCATGCCGATCTTCAGGTCATCGTCGCGATCCACCATGGCGTACTCGGTGTCATAGGCCAGCACCCACAACAGATTGCTCAGCACCAGCCAGCCCACCAGCGGCGACAGGGGCACGCCCTGCGCCGTGAAGGCCATCGGAATGCCAAAGCTGAACGCCACGCCCAACACGGCCTGCGGCATGGACACCAGGCGCTTGGCATAAGGGTAGAACAGCGTCACCGCCAGAGCGCCAAAAGACCACAGGATCGTGAGCCCGTTGGTGGTCAGCGCCAGGCCAAAGGCCAGCAAGGCCAGCACAGCCCCCAGCGCCAAGGCCTCGCGCACCGAAACAGCGCCCGAGGTGACCGGCCGGTTGGCCGTGCGCTTCACATGGCGGTCAAAGCCGCGGTCGGCCACGTCGTTCACGCAGCACCCGGCACTGCGCATCAGGATGGTGCCCAGCGTGAACACAATGAGCAGATGCCAGCCCGGGAAGCCGCCCTTGGCCACCCACAGCGCACTCAGCGTGGGCCACAGCAGCAACAGCCAGCCGGCCGGCCGGTCCCAGCGGATCAGGCTGAGGTAAAGCGCCAGTCGGCTCGGAGACGGTGTGGCAGAGGAAGGGCTGGAGGAGGCGGTCATCGCAGGCGGGCTCGGTCAAAGAAGGGCGGTGGCGATTTTCGCAGCAAGCCGCCCCGGCCCGAATGCACCCGGGACCGTTCAGAGCCGCGAAATCACTCTTCGAGCAGCGAACGCAGCATCCAGGCGGTCTGTTCGTGCACCGTCAGGCGCTGGGTCAGCAGGTCGGCCGTGGGTTCGTCACTGGCCTTATCGGCCAGCGGGAACAGCTCGCGCGCCGTGCGTGCCACCGCCTCGTGGCCGGTGACCAGAATGCGCACCATCTCCAGGGCCTTGGGCGGGGTGCCCGGGGCGTCGGGCACGGTGGCCAGCTTGCCAAAGTCGGCGTACGAGCCCGGCGCCACGTGGCCCAGCGAGCGGATGCGCTCGGCAATCGGGTCGACCGCGTTCCACAGCTCGGTGTACTGCACCATGAACATGGTGTGCAGGGTGTTGAACATCGGCCCGGTCACGTTCCAGTGGAAGTTGTGCGTGGTCAGGTACAGGGTGTAGGTGTCGGCCAGCAGGCGCGACAGGCCCTTGGCGATGGCCGCACGGTCCTTGTCACTGATGCCGATGTTGATTGCGGGCGCCGTCTTGGGGGTGCTGCGGGGGGCTTTGGCCATGGGGTCACTCCTTCAGTGTTGAAAAACAAACCATCCACAAGGACTTGGGTCGCCACATCCACGGGGCAGACCGCAAGCCTTTTGTAATCAGAAGATTCAATGTAACGCCGCCAGAAGGTCGGGCACGTAGGACGAGCGCTCAAGGAATCACGACAGACGTTTGACGCCGGGCAACTCGCAGGCATAAATCGAGTTGCGCAGGGCGGCAATCGCCTCGTAACGGGTGAAGCTGCGGCGCCAGGCCAGCACCACGCGGCGGTAAGGCACATCGCCCTCGAACGGCAGGTACACCACATGGGCCTCGTCGTCGCTCTTGCGCCGGCGTGTGCGCGGGGCCAGGGCGTCCTTGGGCACGCTCAGGCGGGGCACCAGGGTCACGCCCATGCCGGCGGCCACCATGTGCTTGATGGTCTCCAGCGACGAGCCCTCGAAGCTCTTGCGGATGCCCTCGGCATTGCTTGAAAAACGGGCGAACTCCGGGCACACCTCGAGCACATGGTCGCGAAAGCAATGGCCGTTACCCAGCAGCAGCATGGTCTCGCTCTTCATCTCTTCGGCCGTGATGCTCTTGCGCGCAGCCAGCGCGTGGGTGCTAGGCACGGCGGCCATGAAGGGCTCGTCGTACAGCGGCGCCAGCGCCAGCCCCGTGTCGGGGAAGGGTTCGGCCATGATGGCGCAGTCGATCTCGCCGGTGCGCAGCATCTCCAGCAGCTTGACGGTGAAGTTCTCCTGCAGCATCAGCGGCATCTGCGGCGTGCGCGAGATGGCCTGGCGCACCAGATCGGGCAGCAGGTAGGGGCCGATGGTGTAGATCACCCCCAGCTTCAAGGCGCCGGCCAACGGGTCTTTGCCGCGCTTGGCGATCTCCTTGATGGCCGCGGCCTGCTCCAGCACGCTTTGCGCCTGGCGCACGATCTCCTCGCCCAGTGGGGTGACGCTGACCTCGTTGGCGCTGCGTTCGAACAGCTTCACCTCCAGCTCGTCCTCGAGCTTGCGGATCGCCACCGACAAGGTCGGCTGCGAGACAAAGCAGGCCTCGGCGGCTTTGCCAAAGTGCTTTTCGCGCGCCACGGCCACGATGTATTTGAGTTCGGTCAGGGTCATGAAGGTCTTCGCTGCATGCCGGGCCCGAAGGGGCCCGGCCGGTCCTCAGGCTTTGAGGAACTCTGATTTTCCTCCCAACCAGCGGCTCACGTGCGATTGGGCCTTTTCGGGGTAGCGGTCCAGCATCTGGGGTGCGGCCTCGCGGGCCCAGTCCAGCAACACGGTGTCGGTGGCCAGATCGGCAAAACGCAGCAGCGGCGCGCCCGATTGGCGTGCGCCCAGAAACTCGCCGGGCCCGCGGATCTCCAGATCGCGCCGGGCGATCTCAAAGCCGTCGGCGGTCTCGGCCATGGCGCGCAGGCGTTCACGGGCCGTCTCGCCCAGGCGCCCGCTCTCGTTGGTGGCGTACAGCAGCACGCAGGCCGAGGCCGCCGCGCCCCGCCCCACCCGGCCACGCAACTGGTGCAGCTGGCTCAGGCCAAAGCGCTCGGCATGCTCGATCACCATCAAGGAGGCATTCGGCACATCCACCCCCACCTCGATCACGGTGGTGCTGACCAGCACGCCCATCTGACCGCTGGTGAAGAGCTCCATCACCGCCTTTTTCTCGGCCGTGGGCATGCGCGAATGCAGCAGCCCCACCATCACGCCGGGCAAGGCATCGCTGAGGTCGGCATGGGTGGCCGTGGCGTTGCTGAGGTCCAGCGCCTCGCTCTCTTCGATCAACGGGCAGACCCAATAGACCTGACGCCCTTGAGCGATTTGGTCGGCAATGCGCGCCACCACCTCGTCGCGCCGGCTGTCGGACACCAGCTTGGTCACGATGGGCGTGCGGCCCGGGGGCAGCTCGTCGATGGTGGACACATCCAGGTCGGCGTAATAGCTCATGGCCAGGGTGCGAGGGATGGGCGTGGCGCTCATCATCAGCAGGTGCGGCTCGCGCCCACTGCCGTCATCGAGCTTGCTGCGCAAGGCCAGGCGCTGGGCCACGCCGAAGCGGTGCTGCTCGTCGATCAGGGCCAGGGCCAGGTTCTTGAACTTGACCTGGTCCTGGATCACCGCATGCGTGCCCACCACCAGGGCGGCCTCACCGCTCTCCACCAGGGCCAGGGCCGCGCCCCGCTCCTTCTTCTTCTGGGCCCCCGCCAGCCAGGCCACTTTTTTGCCCAAGGGCGCCAGCAAGGGCTCCAGCCAGCCGACCAGCTTGCCGAAGTGCTGCTCAGCCAGGATTTCGGTCGGGGCCATCAAGGCGCATTGCCAGCCCGCGTCGATGCAGATCGCCGCTGCCAGCGCCGCCACCACGGTCTTGCCCGAGCCCACATCGCCCTGCAGCAGCCGGTGCATGGGCACGCCGCGCGCCAGATCGTGCGCGATCTCTTCGCACACCCGGCGCTGGGCCGCCGTGAGCGCAAAAGGCAACACCGCCAACAGCTGCTCGTGCAAGGACAGCACGCCGCGCTGGTGCCGCGGCTGCAGCGCCGGGGCGCGCAGGCGCGCGCGCTCGCGCTTGGATTCGAGCTGCGACAGCTGCTGCGCCAGCAGCTCTTCGGCCTTGAGGCGTTGCCAGGCCGGGTGGCTGTGGTCCTCCAGCGCCGCCAGCGACACATCGGGCGTGGGGTGATGCAAAAAGGACAGGGCCGAACGCAGATCGGACAGGCGCAGAAAATCAATGCCCTGCAACACCTCGGGTGGGATGGTCTCGCTGAGATCAGCGCGCATCAGGCCCGACTGCACGGCGCGGCGCAGGTAGGGCTGCGGCAACTGGGCCACAGTGGGGTAGATCGGCGTCAGCGCCGTGGGCAGCTCGCCCCCGGCCAGGCGGAACGCCGGGTGCAGCATCTGCCGGCCCCAGAACCCGCCCTTGATCTCACCCCGCACCCGCAACACGGCGCCCACGGCCATCGTCTTCTGGTGCGAGGGGTAGAAGCTGAAAAAGCGCAGCTCGCAGCTGCCGCTCTCGTCCTCCACCGTCACCACCAGTTGGCGGCGCGGGCGCATCGTGATCTCGCTCTTCACCACCGTGGCCTCGATCTGCACCGTGTCGCCATCGCGGGCGTTGCGCAGCAAGGTGATGCGGGTCTCGTCCTCGTAGCGCAAGGGCAGGTGCAGGGCCAGGTCGATGTCGCGGCGCAGCCCCATCTTGAGCATGGCTTTTTGCGGCGGCGAGAGCTCGCGCCCGGCAGGGGCAGCAATGTCTGGCTTGGCAGACTTGGCTGACTTGGCAGGTGAGGGCGGTGTGGCGGGGGGCTTGGGGGCCATGACTGTATTTTTACCCAGTCTTTCAGGCTGTGCGTCCACCCCATGAGAAAATCTCTGCCTTTTCCACCTTGGCACGGGCCTGTCAGGCCCTCAAGCACCATGACGCTTCACCCCGCATCCCGTCCGTTCACGCTGGCCGATTTCGACTTCGAACTGCCCCCTGAACTGATCGCCCAACACCCTGCTGCCGAGCGCAGCGCCTCCCGCCTGCTGGATGGCACCGGCCCCTTCCCCCAACAAGCGCCCGTCAACCGCATCTTCAAAGACCTGCCCGGCCTGTTGCGCGCCGGTGACCTGCTGGTCTTCAACGACACCCAGGTGATCAAGGCCCGCCTGTTCGGCGAGAAGGCCACCGGCGGCAAGGTCGAGCTGCTGGTGGAGCGCGTGCTGCAAGACCACGAAGTGGTGGCCCACATGAAGGTGAGCAAAAAGCCGCCGGTGGGCAGCACGCTGGAGATGGTGGGGGGCTTCAGCGCCACCCTGCTGGGCCGCTGGCCCGATGAGGACGGCGCGCTGTTCCGCTTTCGCTTCAGCGGCGAACCCCACGCCCTGATGGCCGCCCACGGCCACGTGCCCCTGCCCCCCTACATCGAACACGGCGACTCGGCCGAGGACGAGCAGCGCTACCAGACCGTGTTTGCCCGCCACCCCGGGGCCGTGGCCGCCCCCACGGCCGCCCTGCACTTTGACGAGCCCCTGCTGGCCGAGCTGGCCGCGCGCGGCATCGAGCGCGCCAGCGTCACCCTGCACGTGGGCGCCGGCACCTTCCAGCCCGTCAAGACCGAGAACCTGGCCGAGCACAAGATGCACCGCGAGTGGTACCAGGTGCCGCTGGACACCCTGGCCGCCCTGGAACGCTGCCGCCAGCGCGGCGGCCGCGTGGTGGCCGTGGGCACCACCACCGTGCGCACCCTCGAATCCTGGGCCCAGTCGGGCCAGACCTCGGGCGACACGCAGATTTTCATCACGCCCGGCTTCCGCTTCCAGGTGGTCGACGTGCTGATCACCAACTTCCACCTGCCCAAGAGCACGCTGATGATGCTGGTCAGCGCCCTGGCCGGCTACGAGCCCATCATGGCCCTGTACCGCCACGCCATTGCCCACCAGTACCGCTTCTTCAGCTATGGGGACGCCATGCTGCTGGAGCGCCAGCCCACCGACGCACAAGCGGCATGAAAGCGGCCTGAAAGCGGCCCGATCAAGAAGCGCAGGCCGGAAAACGCCGGGCCTGCTCCTCCTTGGGCAGCAGGGTGGCCAGATCCGCATCGCGCAGCACGGCGATGTAGTCACCCTGAGCATTGAAACGCAGCAGGGTGCTCACCCGCAAGCTGCGCGACGCCCCGGGGGGCTGACAGCCCTCAAAAGCCAGGCCCAGGCCGAGCCGGCGCTTGCCCTCACTGCCTTTCCAGCCCAGGGCCCGGCTGCGCAAGGCCTGCAGGCGCGCCAGGCCGGCCGGTGCGATGCGCCAGACATGCAACTGCAGCCCCGGGCCGGCCTCCCCCGCCAGGGGGCTGAGCTCGGCCGCCCCCCTCATTTCTTCGAGCGGCAGCTTTTCCTCCAGCGTTTCCCAGGCCGCCTGCCCGTTCACGGCGGGCAACTCACGCGCCACCATCACATCCAGGGTCATGGAGGACGGGTTCAGCCGCAGTGAGGCGGGCGCCACCAGGGCCGCTCGCAAGGCACCCGAGTCCAGGTCCTCCAGCTGCAACGCCCGCAGCTTCCACAGCGAAGCCAGGGGCACGCTGCCGCAGCCGGCCAGCGCCCCCACCAGCCAGGCGATCAGGCAGACCCGCCCGACACCGACAGAAAGACGGACAAGAGACATGGTGACACCTTTCTTTGTTTGACTAATTTTCTGCAATTCAACAAAATATTATTGTTTTACAGAAATTAAATCCTGTCTACCGCCATGACAAACGCGCTTCAATCCCCGGCCTTCCAACGCCTATCGCGGCTGCTCAACGGCCTGACCTGGGCCTGCGGCCTGCTGGGAGTCGGCTTTTCCGTGGCCCGCTGGATGGCCCTGGGCCAAGGTGGCGACGGCCCCTGGCACCGCCTTTTTCTGCCCCTGCAAGCCCAGCTGGCGGGCTTGCAGCCGCCCCCCAGCTTGAGCTGGCCCTGGCAGTTGGCCGGGCTGGGCCTGGAGTGTTTGCCACTGGCCGCCCTGGCCCTCAGCCTGCTGAGCCTGCGCAGCATCTGCGCCGCCTTCATCGCCGGCGAGGTGTTTTCGGGCCAGGCGGTGCGCGGCTTCAGACGCCTGGGTCAAGGCCTGATGGCCATGGCCCTGCTCAGCGTGCTGTACGGCGCGGGGGTGACGGCCTTGCTGTCCTGGCTGGCCTCGGGGCAACACGGCGGCCTCGTGGCGGTCTCGCTGGGCTCGTTCGAGATCAGCCTGCTGATCCTGGGGCTGTTGATGCGACTGCTGTCCCAGGTGATGGCCGAAGGCCAGCGCCTGAAGGCCGAGACCGAAGCCTTTGTCTGAGGATCAGGACAGCCATGCCCATCCTGGTCAAACTGGACGAAATGCTGGTGCGCCGCAAGGTGAAGTCGCGCGACCTGGCCGCCCACATCGGCATCACCGAAGCCAACCTGTCGCTGCTCAAAAGCGGCAAGGTCAAAGGCGTGCGCTTCGACACCCTGGCCGCCATCTGCGAGTACCTGGCCTGCCAGCCGGGTGATCTGCTGGCCTGGTCACCGGACGATGATGGCCCCGGAGAACAGAACGCCATAACTGCCCCGCACTGAGACCGGCCGGGGCGCCCCCTCCTACAATCCCCGCCATGCTGAATTTCGACCTCCTCGCCACCGACCCCGACAGCCACGCGCGCCGGGGCACGCTCACGCTGAACCACGGTGTGGTGCAAACGCCCATCTTCATGCCTGTGGGCACCTATGGCACGGTCAAGGGCGTGATGCCGCGCAGCCTCGAAGACATGGGCGCGCAAATCATCCTGGGCAACACCTTCCACCTGTGGATGCGACCGGGCCTGGACGTGATGCAGAGCTTTGGCGGCCTGCACCAGTTCGAGAAGTGGAACAAGCCCATCCTCACCGACTCGGGTGGTTTTCAGGTCTGGAGCCTGGGGGCCATGCGCAAGATCAGCGAGGAAGGTGTGAAGTTCGCCAGCCCCGTGAACGGCGACAAGCTGTTCCTCACGCCTGAGATCAGCATGCAGATCCAGACCGTGCTGAACTCTGACATCGTGATGCAGTTCGATGAATGCACGCCTTACGAGACCAAGGGCCACCTGACCACCGAGCGTGAAGCGCGCAGCTCGATGGAGCTGTCGCTGCGCTGGGCCCAGCGCTGCAAGACCGAGTTCGCGCGGTTGGAAAACCCCAACGCCCTGTTCGGCATCGTGCAGGGTGGCATGTTCGAGAACCTGCGCGAAGAGTCCCTGGCGGCCCTGGTCGAGATGGACTTTCCGGGCTATGCGGTGGGCGGCGTCAGCGTGGGCGAGCCCAAGGACGAGATGCTGCGCATCATGGCCCACACCCCGCACCGCCTGCCGGCCCACAAGCCGCGCTACCTGATGGGCGTGGGCACGCCGGAAGACCTGGTCGAGGGCGTGGCCCAGGGCGTGGACATGTTCGACTGCGTGATGCCGACCCGCAATGCGCGCAACGGCACCATCTTCACCCGTTACGGCGACCTGAAACTGCGCAACGCCCGCCACAAGAGCGACCCGCAGCCGCTGGACGCCACCTGCACCTGCTACGCCTGCGCCGGCACCTCAGGCGTGTCGTGGGCCGATGGCGGGCGTGACGGCTTCAGCCGCGCCTACCTGCACCACCTGGACCGCTGCGGCGAGATGCTGGGCCCGATGCTGACCACCGTGCACAACCTGCACTACTACCTGAACCTGATGCGCGAGGTGCGCGAATCGCTGGACCAGGGCCAGTTCACGGCCTTCCGCGCCCGCTTCAAGACCGAGCGCGCCCGGGGCGTCTGAGTGGCGCAGGGGTAAGCAATTGCTTACCCCTCTTGCACCTGGCTAAGCCCGAACTTCACAGGCTCTCTATGCTGCCCAGCCCGCAGCAGCAAGGAGAGCCCGTGAACCCCGAAGTCGTCTGGCAGTTTTTGACCACCCAGGGCCTGGAGCTGGCCCTGAAGGTGCTGGGCGCCCTCACCACCTGGGTGGCCGGGCGCTGGCTGATCGGCCAGCTCACCCGGCTGATCCGGCTGACCCTGCTGCGCGGCCACATGGACCCCACGCTGGCGCAGTACCTGACCTCGATCAGCAAAGGCCTGCTGCACGCGCTGCTGGTGGTGCTGATCCTCGACATCTTCGGCATCAGCACCACCTCGCTGGCGGCGCTGCTGGCCGGCGCAGGCCTGGCCCTGGGCGCCGCCTGGGGCGGTCTGCTGAGCCACTTCGCCGCCGGCCTGTTCCTGCAGGTGCTGCGGCCCTACCGGGTGGGTGACCACGTCAACCTGGCCGGCATCACCGGCCGCGTGCGCGAACTGGGCTTGTTCAACACCCAATTGATCAGCAGCGACCACGTGCTGACCCTGGTGGGCAACAACAAGGTGTTCTCGGAGGTGATCCGCAACTACAGCGCGCTGCCGGAACGACGGGTGGAATGCCAGCTCCGGCTGGCCCACGGCGTCGATGCGGACGAGGCCATCGCCCGCATCCGGGCCGCGCTGGCGACCGTGCCCCATGTGTGCAGCACGCCGCCCCCTGAGATCGGCATTGCCGAATTCAGCCCTGAAGGGCCGGTGCTGAATGTGCGCCCCTTCACCCACACCGACCACTACTGGCAGGTGTATTACGACACCCACCGCGTGGTGCTGGGCGTTCTGGTCGACTCGGGCTACCCGGTGCCGGAAACGCCCCTCCGGCTGCGCGAAGGGTGATTCGGGAGGCATCCCCGGCCCCGCCGATGCCAGACCGGCGGCTTCGTCGCTCAAGTGCCATCAACCCCTGGGCATCTGCCAACTTTTGACGTTTTCGAGAACTTTCGCGAGTTTCAGACCGCCCCCGAAAACGCTACAAAAAGTAAGCTGCGCACCGGAGGTTTACACACATGAACACAGAAGCCATCTGGCATTTTTTGAGCACACAAGGGGCTGATTTCGGCCTCAAAGTCCTGGGGGCCCTGGCGGCCTGGATCATCGGTCGCTGGCTGATCAGCCTGGTGGTGCGCTTGCTGGGCACCGTGCTGGCGCGCGGCAGCAAGGTCGACGCCACACTGGCCGAGTACCTCAAGTCCATCCTCACGGTGTTGCTGAACATCGTGCTGGTGATGGCCATCCTGGACATCTTCGGAGTCAGCACCACCTCGTTTGCCGCCTTGCTGGCCGGTGCGGGCCTGGCCATCGGCACTGCCTGGGGCGGCTTGCTGACGCACTTTGCGGCCGGCGTCTTTCTGCAGGTGCTGCGGCCCTACAAGGTGGGTGATTTCGTCAGCGCAGGCGGCGTGACCGGCACAGTGCGCGAACTGGGCCTGTTCGGCACCACCATCGTCACCCCCGACAACGTGGTCACCATCGTGGGCAACAACAAGGTGTTCTCGGACACCATCCAGAACTTCAGCACCCTGCCGGTGCGGCGCGTGGACTGCGTGGCCAAGGTGGCCAACGGGGTGGATGTGCAAGACGCCATCCACCGCCTGAAGGCCGCAGTGAGCAGCCTGC
>Ga0208269_100408_pt1 | contig 21291 bp, 17 predicted proteins | sample LakWasMe88_LOW11_2_FD_183912 | JGI IMG/M metagenome (GOLD analysis project Ga0208269, IMG submission 183912) | Freshwater sediment methanotrophic microbial communities from Lake Washington under simulated oxygen tension - Sediment Metagenome... | ecosystem: Environmental > Aquatic > Freshwater >...
GTCAAAGGGGTTCATGCTCATCTTGACGTTGGCAATGTCCACACCCGTGTTGTCCGACTTCACCCGGACCTTCACGTTGTAGTCCACCACGCGTTTGACGGGGACCAAAACCTTCATTGCTGCGGCTCCAAATTGATTAGTTGAATTGACGTGCACGTAAACCAGATGATTCTATGCGGCGCAACGTCGATTGACAGAGATGGCTTTCGAATTCGAGAGGCCATCGCGGCAAAGCACAAAAAAGTACGACCGTGCTTTTTTCGGATTATACAAGGGGAAAATTGACGTTACGTCAATCACCAACTCAGATTTGAAGGGCTTTCAGAAAAGGGGCCCGGCGGGCCCCTGTCAGGGGAGCGGGCTGTCCGTGACCTGAGCAGCGGCCGCTTCGATGGCACGGCGGCCGGGTTCGTCGGCGGCGTCGAACAGCCTCAGCAAGGCCTGCTGACGCGGGCTGGGCACCGAGTGCTTCACCGGCAGGCGTTCACCCGTGACCACGTAAAGCACATCCAGGCCCGAGCGGGCCCACACCGCCAGGGCCTCCGTGGCCACGTGACCGGCGCCCGACTCCCAGTTGAACATGGTCTTGCGGGTGACGGGCACCAGGGCGGCAAAATCGTTCTGGCTGAAGCCCAGCCGTTCGCGCTCTTCGCGCAGGCGTTGACCTGAGTTCATGAGAAACCTCCTGATGGATCCAGCGCCCGCAACAGGCTCAGCTCCCAGGTGCCACGGCAGGGGCCGCAGCAGTGGCCGGCAACAACGCGGCAGCCTCGGGGCCTTGCACCCGCAGCACTCGCTGCGGATAGGGAATATCGACCTTCGCCGCCCGCAGACCCGCCAGCATGGCCAGGTTGACGGCGGAGCGGATGTTGACCTGCCCGCTGGCGGGATCACTGATCCAGAAATGCAGGCTGAACTCCAGCCCGTCGGGCGCGAAGTTGACCAGGTACGCCACCGGCGCCGGGTCGGCCAGCACCCGCACTTGCGCCTTGGCCGCGTCGCACAGGATCTGCTGCACCAGGCTCACGTCGCTGTCATAGCCCACCACCACATTGGTGGTGAGGTTGAAGCGCAGGTCCGCCGCCGACAGGTTCTCGACCCGCTGCGACACCATGGTCTCATTGGGCACGATGGATTCGCGCCCATTGGTGGCCTGCAGCAGGGTGTAACGGGTTTTGATGTCGGTGATCTTGCCCTCGAAGCTGTCGACCCGCACGTTGTCGCCGATGCGCAGCGAGCGTTCCAGCAGGATCACAAAGCCACTCACGTAATTGGCCGCCAGCTTCTGCAGGCCGAAGCCCAGACCCACGCCCACCGCACCGCCCAACACCGACAGTGCCGTCAGGTCGACCCCCACGGCCGACAAGGCGAACAGCAAGCCCATGAGCAGCAGCACGGCCCGCATCGCGTTGACCGCCACACGCCGCATCGACAGGTCGCTGATGGCATGGCTCAACACCTTGCGCTCCAGGGTGGACGACACCCACAAGGCCACCACCAGCACCAGGCCGGAACTCAGGCAACCCTCGATCAAGGTGCGCAGGCTGATCGAGGTCTTGCCAAAGGCGAGGTGGATCGCGTCCAACTCTTCGAGCACCGACGGCAGCAAATCGACAATCCAGAGCACCGCCGCCAGCCAGGCCACCCAGGAGAACAGGCGCTCGACCAGGCGCATGGCCCCCGACTCCGGGAAGGCGGCCGACAGCACCCGGGCAAAAAATCGGATCACCGCGAGCGACACCAGCACCGGGATCGCGATCTTGAGCAGAAAGACGCTCTGATGGTGGGCCACCACAGCGCGGGCCGCGTAGACCAGGGCCAGGGCCAGCGCGGGGAACAGCAGGCCGTCCAGGGTGCGGCGACCAAACCAGACCGAATCCCCTGCGGCGCGCGCCCGGCGCCCCGCCCAGAAAGACACACCAAAGGCCACCACCAGGCTGCCCACCAGGCAGGCCAACTCGATCCAGGCACGCGAGGTCTGGAACTCGGCCTGCAGGTTATCCAACAAATCCATCAATGCTTCACTCTCCGGGAGGGGCCCAACGGGGCACCCGTTTCTCTGCAAAAGCCTGCGCGCCTTCCTGCGCGGCAGGGTCCATCATGTTAAGCGCCATGGTCTGGGCGGCCAGTTGGTAGGCCGCCTCGACACCGGCTTCGCGCTGACGGTAGAACAAGGCCTTGCCCATCGCCAGCGCCGCCCGCGGCTTGTGCAGCAGGCTTTGCACCAGAGTCTCCACGGCCGCATCCAGTTCCGCAGGCACCACCACCCGGTTGAGCAAGCCCTGGGCCAGGGCCTCGTGGGCGTCGATGAAGTCGCCGGTGAACAGCATCTCCAGCGCCTTCTTGGCCGGCACATTGCGTGCCAGAGGCACGCTGGGGGTGGCACAGAACAGGCCGTAGCGGATACCGCTGGTGGCAAAGCTGGCTTCGGTGCTGGCCACGGCAAGGTCACACTGGGCCACCAGTTGGCAGCCGGCTGCCGTGGCCATGCCCTGCACCCGGGCCAGCACGGGCACCGGCAGGCGCTGCAAAGACATCATGAAGCGGCTGCAGCGGTCGAACAGGGCCTGGTGGTCGGCCTGGGCCAGGCCCGGTGCAGCCATGGCCTTGAGGTCATGCCCCGCGCAGAAGGCCCGGCCACTGGCGGCCAGCACCAGCACGCGCAGCCCCTCATCGGCGGCTGCCGCATCGAGCGCGGCCTGCAAGGCGATCAACATCGCCTCACTGAGCACATTGAAGCGCTCCGGCTGGTTCAGGGTCAGGGTCAGCACACCGCGGGCATCGCGCCGGGTGAGCAGCAGATCGGGCGACGAGGCTTCAGGCATGCGACCGGCCCCAGGCTCAGATGTCGGCCAGCACGCGCACGTGGGCTTCCACGCTGCGTGCCAGGGCGGCCGGGTTGTAGCCACCCTCCAGGCAGGACACGATGCGGCCCTTGGAGAAGCGGCGCGCGATGTCCTTGATGCGCAGGGTGATCCAGGCGAAGTCCTGTTCGGTCAGGCCCAGCTGGCCCATGTCGTCCTCGCGGTGGGCATCGAAGCCGGCGCTGATGAAGATCATCTCGGGCTTGAAGGCCTCCAGCCGCGGGATCCACATCATCTCGATGATCTCGCGCAGGTCCATGCCCCGGGTGTAGGCCGGCACGGGGATGTTGAGCATGTTGTCGGCCGGGTGCTGGTCGCCCGAGTAGGGGTAGAACGGGTGCTGGAAGAAGCTCACCATCAGGGCCCGCGGGTCGCCGGAGAGGATGTTTTCGGTGCCGTTGCCGTGGTGCACATCAAAGTCGACGATGGCCACCCGCTGCAGGCGGTAGCGCTCCAGCGCGTAACGCGCCGCAATGGCCACGTTGTTGAAGAAGCAAAAGCCCATGGCCTTGTCGCGGCAGGCGTGGTGGCCCGGCGGGCGCACAGCACAAAAAGCATTTTCCAGTTCGCCGGCCATGATGGCATCGGTGGCTGCCAGGGCGGCCCCGGCGGAACGCAGGGCGGCCTGCCAGGTGAAGGCGTTGATGCTGGTGTCCTGGTCGAGCTGGGCATGGGGCGGGCCGCCGGCCTGGATCTCGTCGACCAGGCGGTCGGTCAGCCCGCGCAAGGCGGCGATGTGCATGCGGTCGTGCGCCAGTTCGACGTCGGCCAGGGCGGCGGTGGGGGCCTCGCGGCGGTCCAGCGCGTCGCTGACCCCGGTCATCAGTAGGCGGTCCTCGATGGCGTCCAGGCGGGCCGGACATTCAGGGTGATCATGGCCCATCTCGTGTTTCCAGCAATCACGATGGGTGTAGTAACCGGTTTTGTTCACAGGCGATCTCGTGTCTCTCATATTTTTGGGATAACGTCTCGGGCCATGCACACTCAGCAAAAACTCAAGGCGCTGCAAGATCAGCTTAACACGGTGATTGCGGGCAAACCCGCGCAGATCCAGGACAGCCTGGCCTGCCTTTTGGCCGGTGGTCACCTGCTGATCGAGGACGTTCCGGGCGTGGGCAAGACCACCCTGGCCCACGCCCTGGCCCGCACCCTGGGCCTGCAGTTTGCGCGTGTGCAGTTCACCTCCGACCTGATGCCCAGCGACCTGACCGGCGTGTCGGTCTACGAGCGCGGGCGGGAGGACTTCGTCTTCCACCCGGGGCCGGTGTTCGCCCAGGTGCTGCTGGCCGACGAGATCAACCGCGCCAGCCCCAAGACCCAGAGCGCGCTGCTCGAGGCCATGGAAGAACGCCAGGTGACGGTCGAAGGCCAGACCCGCCCGCTGCCCGCTCCGTTCTTTGTGATCGCCACGCAGAACCCACACGACCAGTTGGGCACCTATGCCCTGCCCGAATCCCAACTGGACCGCTTTCTGATGCGCATCTCGCTCGGCTACCCCGAGCGCGAGGCCGAACGGGCGCTGCTGGCAGGCCAGGATCGACGTGACCTGCTGGAACAACTGCAACCTTTGCTGACACTACCGGAACTGCAATCGCTGCAGCAACAGGTGCTGGCGGTGCATGCCGCCCCCTCCCTGCTCGACTACGTGCAAGACCTGCTGGCGGCCACCCGCAACGGGCGCTGGTTCATCCAGGGCCTGTCACCGCGCGCCGGCCTGGCCCTGTTGCGCGCCGCCAAGGCCCAGGCCCTGTTGTGCGGGCGCGATTACGTGGCCCCGGATGACGTGCAGGCGGTGCTGCCACAGACCACAGCCCACCGCCTGGTGCCGGTGACCGAATCCGGCCGAGGCGCCCTCGAACAGGTGCGTGCCCTGCTGGAGGCCGTGCCCCTGCCATGAGCACGCCCCAGGCAGCCTTGCCCGGCGGCTGGGCCCGCTTCAACCCTGCCAGCCAGGCCCGGGCCTGGTTCAGGCGCTGGTGGCAGGGGCGCCTGCCCCTGAGCGATCTGATGACGCTGAGCCAGCGCAACGTCTATATCCTGCCCACACGCCCGGGTTGGATGTTGGCGGCCACCCTGCTGGTCCTGCTGCTGGCCTCGATCAACTACCAGCTCAACCTGGGCTACCTGCTGACCTTTTTGCTGGCCGGCTGCGCCTTGGCCGGCATGCATGTGGGCCACGCCACCCTGAGTGGCCTGTCGATGCGCCTGCAGCCCCCCGCCCCGACCTTCTGCGGCCAGGTGCAGACCCTGGAGGTGGTGCTGGACAACCCCCGAAAGACGCCCCGGCACGGCATCGGCCTGGCTGTGCTGGACAGTGCCGACTGGGTATGGACCGATGTGCCGGCCCAGGGCCAGAGCGTGCTGCACCTGGCCTTCTGCCCGCGCCAGCGTGGCCTGCACCGGGTGCCGGTGCTGAGCGCGGAGACCCGCTTCCCCCTGGGCACGTTCAGAGTCTGGACCATCTGGCGCCCGGCCGCGCAGGTGCTGGTCTACCCGCAACCGGAAGCGGCCGCACCCCCGCTGCCCCCGGGCCAGGCCCGCGACCAGGCCCCCGCCATGGCGGCGGGCCTCACCCGCGGCCAGGAGTACGACGGTGTGCGCGCCTACCGGCGGGGCGACCCGATGCGGCAGGTGGTCTGGAAGAAGGCCGCCACCGCACTGGCCACCGGCTCGTCTGCCCTGGTCAGCCGCGACAGCGCGCCGGCCCCTTTGCACGAATTGTGGCTGGACCACACCAGTCTGTCAGCCCTGCCGCCCGAGGCACGCTGGTCGCGGCTGTGTGCCTGGGTGCTGGCTGCCGACACGATGGGTCTGCATTTCGGACTGCGCCTGCCCCAGCGGGAGATCCCGCCCGGCACGGGCCCGGCCCACCGTCAACAATGCCTGGAGGCCCTGGCCCTGTGCTGAACCGCCTGCTCCCCCTGTCCCACCTGCCGCGTGACAGCCGCGACACCCTCTTTTTGCTGGCCGTGGTGGCCTGGGTGGTGCTGCCGCATGCGGCCAACCTGCCGGCCTGGACCTTGCTGATGGCCTGCCTGGCCCTGGGCTGGCGGGGCTGGCTGGCCTGGCATGCCCGACCGCTGCCGGCGCGCTGGTGGCTGATGGTCCTGTTGCTGCTGGCCATGGCGGGCACCTTCTGGAGCCACAAGACCTTGTTGGGACGCGATGCCGGGGTCACCCTGGTGGTGGCCCTGCTGGCCCTCAAGACGCTGGAGATGCGGGCCCGGCGAGACGCCTTTGTGGTGTTCTTTCTGGGCTTCTTCACCATGCTGACTCACTTCTTCTTCTCGCAAAGCCTGTTGGTGGCGCTGGCCATGCTGCTGGGCCTGCTGGGCCTGCTCACGGCCCTCATCAACGCCAACCTGCCGGTGGGTCGCCCGCCCCTGGCCACCTCGGCCGGCCTGGCGCTGCGCATGACGGCCTGGGGCGCCCCCGTGATGGTGGCGCTGTTTGTGCTGTTCCCGCGGGTGGCCCCTCTGTGGGGCCTGCCGGCCGATGCCCAGGGGGCTCGAAGCGGCCTGTCTTCGCGCATGAGCGTGGGTGACGTCACCGAACTGGCCCTGGACGATGCCATTGCCTTTCGGGTGCGTTTTCTGAATGCCAACGGAGCCGCCCCAGAGCAACGACAGTTGTACTTCCGCGGGCCGGTGTTCTCGAGCTTCGACGGCCGCGAATGGAAGCCGCGCCAGCCCGAGGAGCTGATGAATCAGGTGCTTTACCGGCGGCCGCCTGCCAGCCTGAAAACACAGGGCACGCCGGTGCCGTATGAAATGACCCTGGAGCCCAACAACCGGCCCTGGCTGCTGACGCTGGATGCCACCGTCGAGGCGCCGCGCCTGAGCCCTCAGATCGCCTATGCCACGCCCGAACTGCAATGGGTGATGGCCCGGCCCATCACCGAATTGCTGCGCTACCAGGCCGTGGCCTACCCCGACTTCAGCTATGGTCCAACAGGCAGCGACCCGTTGCTGCGCCAGGAGACCGAGTTGCCCGCCGGCTACAACCCGCGCACCCTGCAGTTGGCGAGCGAACTGCGCCGCGACCCGAAACTGGCCGGCGCCGACGATGCCGCGCTGGTGCAACAGGTGCTGAACCGCCTGGCCACCGGTGGCTACAGCTACACCCTGGAACCGGGCCTTTATGGGCGCGACACCGCCGATGAGTTCTGGTTCGATCGCAAGGCAGGCTTTTGCGAGCATGTGGCGTCTTCGTTCGTGGTGTTGATGCGGGCGCTGGACATCCCGGCGCGGGTGGTCACGGGCTACCAGGGTGGCGAGCGCAACCCGCTCGATGGCTACTGGACCTTGCGTCAAAGCGATGCCCACGCCTGGTCCGAGGTCTGGCTGAACGGGCGCGGCTGGGTGCGCGTCGACCCCACAGCGGCCATTGCCCCCGGGCGCGTCGGCTCCATGCAACGCCTGGTGGCGCCGCGCGGCCTGGTTGCCAGCGCCCTGGTGACCATGAGCCCGGGCTTGATGCAAAGCCTGCGTGGCATGTGGGAGGCCACCAACAACCGCTGGAACCAGTGGGTGCTCAACTACACCCAGGGGCGCCAGCTCAACCTGCTGCGCCAGTTGGGCTTCGAAGCCCCGAGTTGGGAAGACCTGGTGCTGCTCTTGGGCGGGCTGCTCGCCGCCTCGGCCCTGGGCGCCAGTGCCTGGCAGTTGTGGGACCGCCGTCAGCACGACCCTTGGCTGCGTCTGCTGCACCAGGCCCAGACCCAGGCCAGGGCCCGTGGCCTGGAGACCCCAGGCGTGGCCACGCCACGCAGCCTGGGCCGCCAGGCACTGGAGCGCTGGGGCCCCGCCGGCCAACCCTTGCACGACTGGCTGATGCAACTGGAGCGGCTGCGGTATGCGCCACCGGGACAGATCGGCCCACAGAACACGTCAGGTGCCCTGAAAACCCTGGCTCGGCAACTTCGCACCTTGCGCTGGCCCGCACTAGACGGCTGAAACGCCACCTCTGCGACTGTCGTCTCCATCGTTGCCAATCGTTGCGAATCCTGGCAATGAGCCAGGTTCACGACCTCAGCAGAATTGCTGGCCATTTGCGCCACGGCGGGCAACCACCTGATAATCCCGGCATGGAAGTCCGTATCGCCCAACTTGAAGCCCTGGCAGAAAAGACCGGTGATCGCTTGTCGGTCATCGACAAACAACTGACCCGCATTGAGGCCCGGCAAGAAGAATTCACCAAACACTATGCCACCAAGGCCGACCTGACCGACGCGAAGAACAGCATCATCATGTGGGTGGTGGGCGCTGTTTTCCTGGCGCAATTGCTGCCGGCCTTGCTCAAGAAGTTCGGCTTGTAAACGCTTGGCTCAAACCACCCGCCCGTCTGCTCGCTGCAAACGGGCTTTCTTTTGCAGATCAGCCGCTGAAGACGCTCTGCACATGGGCCGCCAGCCCTGACAATCAGCCCCATGCACGCACTGACCCGAACCCTGGCCGCGCTGATCACCGCCAGTCTTCTACCCACCCTGGCCCTCGCGAGCCACGAGTCCAAGACCGGCAAGAAGCACCATGCCGGTGCCAAAGCCAGCAAGTCGACCTCGGCCAGCCGCAAGAAATCCGAATCGGTGGCGGGCACCACGCCCTATGCCCAGCGCAGCGAGGCCATGGCCTTTGCCGACGATGTGGCCGATCGGCGCCAGTTGGATCGGGTGGCACTGCGCGACACCCTGGGCCAAGCCCGACTGTTGCCCGGCGTGCCCAGGCTGATGCTGCCCCCCAGCAGCCCCAGTGCCAAGAACTGGCAGGCCTACCGGGCGCGCTTCGTGGAGCCGGTGCGCATCAACGCCGGCGTGGCCTTCTGGCAGCGCCACCGCGACACCCTGGAGCGGGCCGAGCGCGAATTCGGCGTGCCGGCCGCAGTGATCGCGGGCATCCTGGGGGTAGAGACGCTGTACGGGCAGCACATGGGCAACTACCGCGTGATCGACGCCCTGGCCACCCTGGCTTTCGACTTCCCGGCTGGCCACCCGCGCGCTGCCGAGCGTCAGGCGTACTTCCGCGGCGAGCTGGAACAGTTTCTGGCCTACCACCAGCGCAGTGGCACCGACGCCCTGCAGCCTCGGGGCAGCTACGCCGGTGCCATGGGCATGCCGCAGTTCATGCCCAGCAGCTGGGCCCGCTACGCGGTCGATTTTGACGGCGACGGCCGCATCGACCTCTTCAACAGCCCGGCCGACGCCATCGGCTCGGTGGCCAATTACTTCAAGGGCTACGGCTGGCAGACCGGCTTGCCGGTGCGCTATGCCATGCATTTCGACCCGGAGTGGCTCGACAAGGAAACCCTGCTGCTGCCCGACATACTGCCCACCTTCAGCCCGGCCCAGTTTGCGGCCAAGGGGGCCGTGCTCGACGAGGGCCCGGTGGCGCCGGGCACCAAGCTGGCCTTGATCGAGCTGCACAACGGGGGCGCCCAGCCCAGCTATGTGGCCGGCACCGACAACTTCTATGTGATCACCCGCTACAACTGGTCCAGCTACTACGCCATGGCGGTGATCGAGCTGGGCGAGGCAATCCAGGCGGCGCTGCCACGCTGAGGACAACGCCGCCCGGCCGCGGTGCCTGCGGCCCGCGTCAGGAGGGCATGACCAACTGGCCGAACTTGCCCGCCTGGAAGTCGCGGATGGCCTGCTGCATCTGCTCGACCGTGTTCATCACAAAGGGGCCCTGCTTCACCAGGGGCTCGCGCAGCGCGGGGCCGCTGAGCAAGGCAAAGTGCAAGGCGCCGGGGCCCTGGGCCTGCAACTGCAGGGTCTCCTGGGCCGTGGCCGACTCGGCCGGCAATTGCAGGCCCAGGCCATGCTCGGCCTTCAAGGTGCGCTGCTCACCACCGGCCGACAAAACCAACTCGCCCGCCACCACATACAGCAGGCCGCCCCAGCCCCGCGGCAGCACATGCTCGAAGCGGGCGCCCGGCTGCACAAAGCCGTCCAACAGGGTGAAGGGTTCGGGCAACTGCTGGGTGGCCGGCGAGGCCACGCCCTGGCTTTCGCCGAGCACCACACGGACCCGCACCCCGGGGCTGCGGATCTCGGGCACATCGGCCGGCTCCAGGTGCACGGCAAAAGGTGCGTGGCCCTTCTTGGCGGCCGGCAGGTTGACAAAGATTTGCAACGCGTGCACGTGCGGGTTCACCCCCTCGGGCTGCTCGGTGTGCACCGCCCCGCGGCCGGCCGCAAACCAGTGCAGCGCGCCAGGGTGGATGGGCCCGTTGTTGCCCATCGAGTCGTAGTTGACGTGGGGCGAGGTGGAGTCCTCGAACATGTAGGTGACCGCCGAGATGCCTGCATGCGGGTGGGGCTGGAAGGTGGGCGAGGTCATGTGGAAGTGATCCACCATCACCACCGGGTCGATCAGGCCCTGAAACGCATCCTCGGGCAGGTGCTTGGCCGTGAAGCCCGAGCCGATGCGCATGTCGTGGCCGGCCACGGGCTTGGAAATTTTCAGGGAACTCATGAAGGACTCCAGTCAGATTCAGAAGCAAAAGATCGGATCAGTGGCTGCGGGCTCGGCTCAGGCCTCGCGCACCAGGGCCTGCCAATGGCGGATCGGGCGCACCCCCTCCAGCCAGGGGTCGATGCGTTCAAAGTAAGGGTCGTAGTAGGCCTTCTTCAATTGCACCTCCTGCACGAACTCACGGCTGGGCCAGACCTCGTACAGCAGCAACTCGTTGGGCTCCTCGGCATTGGCCAGCACATCGAAGCCCAGGCACACGCCCTCTTGCAGGATCAACTGGCGCAAGGCCAACAGCTCGCGCATCAGGTCGTCCCGGCAGCCGGGCTTGACCCGCAGGGTCACGGTGATGACCCAGGGCTGGGCGGCATCGCCGGGCTGCATCACAGGGCGTCGGTGAGGCCACCGTCCGTCAGCAAGGTGCGCCCGGTCACCCAGCGGGATTCATCAGAGGCCAAAAAGGCCACCACGTCGGCCACGTCTTCGGGCTCGCCGATGCGGCCCAGCGGGGTGGCTGCCATCACCGCTTCGCGGCGTGCCGGCGGCGTGGCGGCCGTCATGTCGGTGCGCGTCATCGATGGCGCCACGGCATTGACGGTGATGCCACGCGGCCCCAGCTCTTTGGCCAGGGCATTCGTCAGCACCGACACCGCCGCCTTGCTGGCCGCATACAGGCCCGAGCCGAGCCGGGGCTGGTAGATCAGGTTGGTGGAGAAGTTCACGATCCGGCCACCGCGCAAAGGGAAATGCGGCAAGGCGTTCTGGACCATGTAGATCACGCTGTTGAAGTTGACATTGAAGGCCCGCGCCACACTGGCAGCATCCATCTCGGCCAGGGTGCGCATCTCCAGCATGCCGGCACAGTTGACCAGCGCGTCGACCTGACCGAAGCGCTCCACGATGAGCGTCATGGCGGCCTTCACGCTGGCTTCGTCACTGACATCGGCCGCAAAGGCCTCGGCCACACCGCCGGCGGCACGGATGCGCTCCAGCACCTGTTCTGCGGCCTGGGCGTTGTGCTGGTAGATGATGGCCACGGCCAGGCCTTGGGAGGCCAGCTTGACGGCAACGGCGGCGCCGATGCCACGCGAGCCACCGGTGACGATGGCGATTCTGGGAGAGGCTTGCATATCGGAGTCCTGGACCTGGGTCCTGTCAAGCCGAAGCCCGCTGTAGGCGAGCTTCGGCCTCTTCGTGGGCTGGGTGGCTTACTTCTTGGCAGCCGAGCTGGTCACCTGCCACACCAGGGTGGCAAACGGCATGTCGAGCGCGCCGTAGACGTCATGGGCCTTGGGATCGTTGTTGTCACCCAGCATCTCGACCGCCACGCTGGCGTAGTCCATCACCGGGATGCCTGCGCCCGCCAGGCGGGCCAGACCCGCCGTGCGCTTGGCCTCAGAGAAGGTGCCCGAAGCATCGAGCACCACGCGGGCGTCGTAGCCGGCCGCCTTGGCCGACAGCGCCGGGTAGGTGGCACAGATCTCGAACGACACGCCGGCCACCACCAGTTGCTTGCGACCGGTCTTGGCGACGGCAGCCACCACACGGGGGTCTTCCCAGGCGTTGATCTTGGAGCGCACGATGGGTTGAACATCGGGCACGGCGGCCAGCAGTTCCGGGATCACCGGGCCCCACATGCCGTCGGTCATGGTGGCGGTCAGGATGACCGGCACACCCAGCACGCGGGCCGCCTTGGCCAGGGCCACCACGTTGTGCTTCAGATCGCCCACGGTGATGTCGCGCACGCCGGTGTACAGGCCCACCTGGTGGTCGGTCAACAGCAGCACGGTGTTCTCGCGGCTGAGCAGGTTCAGGTAGGCATTCTGGGCGTTGGACATGGCGTTGCTTTCTTTGCTGGAGGAGGTGGTGGCAGCCGATGCCGGCAGAGCGGCCGCGGCCATGCCGGCGGCCAGGGGAGCCAAGGCGACGGCGCTGACCGAGCCCGTGCCAAGAAAATGTCGTCGATCCATGCTGTTTTCCTGTGAGGTTGAATGAACAGGACTGCACTGTGAAAGATTTCAGGCCACAGAAAAAGGCCCGGTCTGATAACCTAAAGTTCCACACATAGAACGATCCAGGAAATTCATCTCATTTAATGGAACGAGAGAACAAAACTGCCATATATGATAAATATGAGTATCGAATGGAACGATTTGTTGCTGTTTTTACAGGTCGTGGAGCGCAAAGGTTTCACCTCTGCCGGAGAAGCTCTGGGCATTCCCAAGTCGCGCCTGTCGCGCCGGGTCACCCTGCTGGAGGCCCGCCTGGGCACCCGTTTGCTGCAGCGCAGCTCACGCAGGCTCAGCCTCACCGATGCAGGTCAGGCCCTTTACGCCCATTGCCAGGTGATGCTGAAAGAGGCCGAGGCAGGCATCGCTGCCGTGCAGCAACGCAGCACCCGGCCCATGGGCAAGGTGCGCTTGAGCCTGCCGGTGGGCTTGTCAGAAATGATCGCGGGCACATTGCTGCCGCGCTTTCTGCAGTGCTTTCCGGATGTCCAGGTGGCCGTTCAGGCCACCAACCGCAGCGTGGACCTGATCGCCGAGCAGGTGGACGTGGTGGTGCGCGGCGTGGGCACGGCGCTGCGGCTGGACACCTCCAGCCTGGTGCAGGCCTGTGTCTGCACCGTGCCCTGGCGCCTGGTGTGCAGCCCTGCCTACCGGGAGAAGATCGGCCCTCTGAACAGCCTGGGCGATCTGGAGCAGGCCGACCTGCTGCTCTACACCCCCAATGACGAAGGTGACACCGACCTCCGCCTGATCGACGAACAAGGCGTGGTCCATACCCTGCCCATGCCGATCCGGCTGCAAAGCGACAACCTCGGCGTGCTGCGCCAGGCGGCGCGCAGCGATCTCGGCCTGTGCGGTCTGCCCAGCTACCTGTGCGCCGACGACCTGGCCAACGGCCAGCTGGTCAGCGTGCTGCCGGGCTGGCGCCCCATGGCAGGCCATCTGGTGGTGCTGTTCCCGAGCCGGCGCGGCCTGGCCCCCGCGGCACGGGCACTGGTCGATTTCCTGAAGACCGAATTGCCGCTGCTGATGGCGGTCGACCCGGTGCGGCCTCGGCCTGCCTCCCTTCAGCCCAGGGGCTGAAGACGGCGCCGCTCCTGCGGCACCGGGCGGTCGGCCAGCCACACCGGCAACTGGGCTGGGGGCATGGGCCGGGCAAAGTGATAGCCCTGCAGTTCGTCGCAACCCAGGGCCTTGAGCAGTTCACTGGCCTCGCCGGTTTCCACCCCCTCCGCCACCACCACCAGGCTCAGGCTGTGGCCCAGGGCGATGATGGCGCGCACGATGGACAGATCGGCTGGATCGGTCAGCAGATCCCGCACAAAGGACTGATCGATCTTGAGCTTGTCGATCGGGAACTGCTTCAGATAGGCCAGGCTGGAATAGCCGGTGCCGAAATCATCGATTGACAACAGCACCCCCAGAGCCTTGAGGTTCTGCAGCAGGCGGCCCGAGATCGCCGCATGCTCCATCAGTTGCGACTCGGTCAGCTCCAGCTCCAACCGGGCCGGGTCCACCCGGTTGGCGCGCAGGCAGCTCTGCAGGTGCGAAACCAGTCCCTCGTCCGTGAGCTGGGCGGCCGAAAGATTGACCGACACCACCAAGGGGGGCAGACCTTCATCGGACCAGCGGGCGATCTGCTCGCAGGCCTGCTGGATCACCCACTGACCGATCGGATGGATCAGGCCGGTCTCCTCGGCCACCGGGATGAAGCGCGCCGGCGACACCGAACCCAGCACCGGGTGCTGCCAGCGCAGCAGCGCCTCCAGGCCCACCACGGCCAGGGTGTTGGCATCCACCCGCGGCTGGTAATGCACCGAGAGTTCCTCGTGGGCCAGCGCCTGACGCAGGTACTGTTCGATCTCCTGGCGCTCCCGGGTGCTCTGGTCGATCTCGGGGCTGAAGAAGCGCGCCGTGTCGCGCCCTGAAGACTTGGCCTCGTACATGGCCGCATCGGCCTGCCGCATCAACTCGTCCAGATCGGTGCTGTCGTCGGGGTAGATGGCCATGCCCACGCTGCACGACACCTGCAGACTGTGCCCCTCCACCGGGTGGGCCTGGCGGATCAGCGGGATCAAGCGGCGCTCGACCACCGAGCGAACCTCGTCCCCATCGGTCACGCCACGCATGATGACCACGAACTCATCCCCGCCCAGCCGGCTCACCGTGTCGCCGCCCCGCACAGCCTGGGTCAGGCGGTGGGCCACCGAGCGCAGCAGGCCGTCGCCGATGTGGTGGCCCAGTGAATCGTTGATGTTCTTGAACCGGTCCAGGTCGATGAACAGCACCGCCACCCGCCCGCCCGACTGCTGGGCCGCGCTCAGGGCCTCGCGCAGGCGGGTGATGCACAGAGAGCGGTTGGGCAGCTCGGTGAGCACATCGTGCTCGGCCAGGAACTGCACCCGGGCCTCGGTGCGCTTGCGGTCGGTGATGTCGACCGAAATGCCGATGTAGTGCGACACATCGCCTTGCCGGGAAGCATCGCGCACCGCGGAAATCATCAGCCAGGCCGGGTAGCTTTCGCCCGAGCGCCGCCGGAAATGCACCTCGCCCTGCCAGGCATCGCGGTCTCCCAGCAAGGCCGGCAGGCTGGCGGGCCAGTGGTCCACCTCGCCGGGCAGGATCAGCTGACTGAGCTGCTCCCCGATCACCTCGTAGTAGTCGTAATAGGTGCTGCGGCAGAAGGCCTTGTTGACGCTCAGGATGCGCTGACGGTCATCCATGATGATGATGCTCTCGGACGAGGCTTCGAACACCTTGGCCCAGAGTTCCAGGCGCTGCTCCATGAGCTTGAGCATGTTGATCGGGGTGAAGGCCGTGAGCACCGCGTCCTGGCCCTGGAACTGCAGCCGCCGCGCCGAGAGCACGGCCCATGAGGGTGTCTCACCGCCCAGCCAACGCACCTCGAACTCGTCCACCGCGCCCTGATCGGCCAGGCGCTGGAAGAAGCGGGCCCGCACGCCCGGCTCCAGCCCGGTGGCCCAGGGGTCGTCGATGCGCCCGGCCAGCCAGGGCTGGGCCGGTGCATTGGCATGCAGCACCTGGTGCCGCGGCACCGAGGTCACCACCATGGCGATCGGAATCGCCTCCACCATGTCCTGCTGGGTCTGGGCCGCGCGGGCGCTGGCGGCCAGCTCCTGCTGCGTCAGCCGCTCGCGGTCCAGCTGGGCCAGCATGTCATTGAAGGCGGTCACCAGCTGGCCGATCTCGTCACGGCTGTGCCAGAGCGCACGCCGGCTGTGGTCCCCGGTGCGGCTCACCTCATCGGCCACTTCAGCGAGCTGACGCAAGGGATGGGAGATCAGGCGCGCCACGGTATAGACCAGGCTCAGGATGCACCCCAGCAACAGCAAGGCGGTGCCCAGGTGCAGCCACATGCGCAAGAACAAGGCATCGACCCGCTTTTGAAGCATACCGTCCAGCGCGCCCAGCACCTGGGCCCAGGCCTGGTCCAGACGCAACAAGGTCTGACCGTAGCTGTCGCGGAAGGCCGCCAGATCGGGCGGGGGTGGTCCGCTGTCGTCGGACAGGGCGCGCACCACCGACAGCAGCGCCTGCAACTGCAACTGCAGTTGCCTGGGCGAATCGCCCAGGGCCTGCTGCAGCGGAAGCTGGCCCGCCGCCAGGGCCTGCTGGTAGTCTGCGGCCACGCCCAGCGAGACCGCATCGAGCCGCCCGGCCAGGATCAGCAGTTCGGTGCGCCGCCGGCCCGAACGAAGGGCCTGCTCCGAGACCCCATCCAGGGCCTGGGCCGTGTCGTGCAGCACCTCGAGCAACTCCGGGAAGCGCAAAACCCCCAAGGACATGGCGTAGTAGCTGTCCAGATCGGGGTCGAGGATGAGGTTGGACTGGTTGCCCACCATGGTGAGCAGCTCACGCCCTTGCCGGGCCACGGTACCCAGAAGCTTGCGCGACTCGGGCTGCGCCTGAGCTGCTGCGAGGGCCTTCAGCCAGGCGGCACTGAGGTCTGCAGACCCCAGCGATTCATCGTGCTGCAAACGCAAGGCATCAAACGCCAGCAGCCGGGCCTGCCGTGCTTCGACGGCCACGCTGGCCGAGCCCACGCTGCCAGGGGCCGCGTCCCGGAAAGGCGGCAGCAGCAGATCGCGCACCACGGCGCTGTAGCGGGCGCCCACGATTTCCTTGCGGGCGAAATCGATGGCGAGGTATTTTTCGTGGATCAGGATGCCGGAGACATAGATCACCGCCGTCAGGTCCAGCAGGTAGATCAGGGTGAGCTTGCGCCCGACGCTCAAACGCCCCAGCCAGCCGATCAAGGGCTTCAACAGTCTCACCCACGAACCTCCCATGTCAAGAACGGCATCACCTCTTCAAACCCCAGCCAGCGTGGCCATGAGAGACCGGCCCAGCGCCTTGCCGGAGCCGGGGGCTCACGACGGAGCCCCGCAGGGCTCGCAGGCCATCAGGCCGCAGCCGGGATCAGGAAGTCGCGGCTGATGCGCGCACCCAGCTCATTGACCCGGTCCAGGAACTGGGTCAGGAAGGCATGCAGCCCGGTGGCCAGGATCTCGTCGATGCGGGCGTATTGCAGATCGGCGCGCAGCTTGCCGGCGCGCCGACGGGTCTCGTCCGACTGGTCGTTGGACACCATCTCCAGGTTCTGCACCACCTCATTGAGGCTGGCATGCAGCGAACGTGGCATGTCGGCACGCAGGATCAGCAACTCAGCCACACGCTCAGGCTTGATCACGTCGCGGTACACCTTGCGATAGATCTCGAAAGCCGACACGCTGCGCAGAATGGCGCTCCAGTGGTAGAAGTCGTACTCCTGATCCTTCTCGCTGGCGGCACCGAAAAAGTCGCTCTGCACGGCATGGAACTTCACATCGACCAGGCGGGCCGTGTTGTCGGCCCGCTCCAGGAAGGTGCCCAGGCGCATGAAATGCAGCGCCTCGTCCATCAGCATGGTGCCCACGGTGACGCCGCGAGACAGGTGTGAGCGGAACTTCACCCACTCGAAGAACTGGCCCGGGTCGCGCTCGAAATCGCCCTGGCGCAGCATGCGGTTGACTTCCAGCCAGGTCTGGTTCTGGATTTCCCAGGCCTCGGTGGTCAGCGAGCCGCGCACTGCACGGGCGTTCTCACGCGCCGCACGCAGGCAGGACATGATGGACGACGGGTTGTCCTCGTCCTTGACCATGAACTCCAGCACGCGTGCAGGCGTCACCTCGCCATACAAGGCCTGGTAGGACGGCAGCAACTCGCTGATGGACAGCAGGCCCTGCCAGCCCACCTGGGCCACGGCGGCCGACTGGGGCAACAGGGAGGTCTGGTAGTTCACGTCCAGCATCCGGGCAGTGTTCTCTGCTCTTTCGGTGTACCTGGACATCCAGAACAAATGATCAGCGGTTCTCGACAGCATTCAATATCCCCTCTCAAACTTCCAGAATCCAGGTGTCCTTGGTGCCCCCGCCCTGCGACGAGTTGACGACCAGAGAGCCTTCCTTCAGGGCCACGCGGGTCAGGCCGCCGGGCACCATCTGCACCGTCTTGCCCGACAGCACAAAAGGCCGCAGGTCGATGTGGCGCGGTGCGATGCCGGACTCAACAAAGGTCGGGCAGCTCGACAGGCTGAGCGTGGGCTGGGCGATGTAGCCACTGGGGTTGGCCAGCACCGCGGCGCGGAACTCTTCGATCTCGGCCTTGGTCGAGGCCGGGCCGACCAGCATGCCGTAGCCACCCGCACCGTGCACCTCCTTGACCACCAGGTCCTTGAGGTTGTCCAGGGTGTACTGCAGCTCGTCCTTGTTGCGGCACATGTAGGTGGGCACGTTGTTCAGGATCGGCTTTTCGCCGAGGTAGAACTCGATCATCTTGGGCACGTAGGGGTAGATCGACTTGTCGTCGGCCACGCCGGTGCCCACGGCATTGCAGATCGCCACATTGCCGGCGCGGTAGGCATTCATGAGCCCGGCGCAGCCCAGTGTGGACGTGGGGCGGAACACCTGCGGGTCGAGGAAATCGTCGTCCACCCGGCGGTAGATCACATCCACCCGCTTGAGGCCGCGGGTGGTGCGCATCCACACGAAATCGTCTTTCACCAGCAGGTCCTGGCCTTCGACCAGCTCCACACCCATCTGCTGGGCCAGGAAGGCATGCTCGAAGTAGGCGCTGTTGTACATGCCGGGGGTCAGCACCACCACCGTGGGCTCGGCCGTGGCCGGCGGTGCGGAGGCACGCAGGGTTTCCAGCAGCAGATCGGGGTAATGCGCCACCGGGGCCACGCGGTGCTGGCTGAACAGGTCGGGGAACAGCCGCATCATCATCTTGCGGTCTTCCAGCATGTAGCTCACGCCGCTGGGCACACGCAGGTTGTCTTCGAGCACGTAGTACTCGCCGTCGCCGTTGGCATTCGGGGCGCGAACGATGTCGATGCCCGAAATTTGCGAGTAGATGTTGTTGGGCACATCGACGCCCATCATCACGCTGCGGAACTGCGCGTTGTTCAGGATCTGATCGGCCGGGATCACGCCGGCGCGGATGATGTCCTGATCGTGGTAGACGTCGTGGATGAAGCGGTTCAGGGCGGTGACCCGCTGGACCAGGCCTTTTTCCATCGACTGCCATTCGTGCGCCGGGATGATGCGCGGAATCAGGTCGAAGGGGATCAGGCGCTCGGTGCCTGCACCGTCCTCATCCTTGGCACCATAGACCGCAAAGGTGATGCCGACGCGGCGGAAGATCATCTCTGCTTCTTCACGCCGGGCTTTCATCATCTCGGCCGGCTGTCGTGCCAGCCAACGCTCATACGCCTCGTAGTGGGTTCGCACGGGGCTGCCCGCGATGGGCAAACGGGTGTACATCTCGTCAAATTTCAGCATGGACCATCTCCTGCTTTCAGCATAGCAATTTCCGGGCCCAATCTGCACTTGTTTTGTGCACAGCGCTGATCCAAATGGCAAATTTTTCGCATCAAGGTAACTGCGGCCAATGCCAGTAGCGGCGATCCAGCGTGCGCTGGCAGGCCCAGCGAGCGGGCTCGGCACTGGACCAATGCACCGCCCCGCACCCAGGGGTGGACACCCAGGCGATGCTCAGTGCGTCATACCGGGCCATCACCCGCTCGGCCGGGTGACCGAAGCGGTTGCGGTAGCCGGCCTGCACCACCGCCACGAATGGTTGCACAGCCTGCAGGAATTCTTCGCTCGAGGAGGTGCTGCTGCCGTGGTGCGGCACCAACAGGAAGTCGGCCCGCAAGGCCGCACCGCGGGCCAGCAGGGCACGCTCCTGATCCCGCTCGATGTCGCCAGTCAGCAAGGCAATGCGCCCCTGCGCGTCCTCCACGCGCAACACACAGCTGAGCGCGTTGCTACGCGCCCCGGGCAGCACATCGGTGGCGGCGGGGTGCAGGACTTCAAAGCGCACCCCGTCCCAGACCCAGCGCTCACCTGCCACACAAGGCCGAGCCGCGCGTCCCGCCCATGCATCCAATCCACTCCATGAAGCCCGCAAGGTGGCCTGGGGATAGGCGTGCAGCACCGCAGCCGCGCCGCCGGTGTGGTCGGTGTCCCGGTGGCTGAGCATCAGGGTGTGCAAGTTGGCGCCCTGGGCCCGCAGCAAAGGCACCAGCACCCGCTCGCCGGCATCACTGCCCGGCGAGTACCGGGGCCCCGCGTCGTAAAGAAGACTCTGCGTGGCCGTGCGCAGCAACACCGCCGTGCCCTGCCCCACGTCCACGGCCAGCAACTCGAAACGCCCCGGCGCAGGCCCGGGCACCTGCCACAGCAACACCGGCACCAGCAAGGGCAGACCCAGGCAGCGCCAGGCCGGCGGCCAGGGGCCGACACACATCACGCCGCCCAACCCACCTGCCAAAACAGCCCAGACCGGAGCGACGGCCGTCGACCAGGTGGCCCCCGGCCATTGCGCCATCCACTGCAGCCCCCACAACAACAGCTGCAGCGCCTGCTGAGCCAGCCCCCACAGTGGTGAGAACACGCAGCCCAGCAGAGCCAAGGGCGTGACCACGGCCGTCACCCAGGGCACGGCGACCAGATTGGCCACCAGGCCGACCACCGACACCTGGCCGAAGAGCAGCAGGCTCAGCGGGGCCAGCGCCAAACCCAACACCCCCTGTTCGCGCAGCAGACCCAGCAACATGCCCAGCGCTCTTCGAGGCAGTGCTGCCGGCGCCGCCAAGGCCGCAGCTCGCCCCACATCCGTGGCGAAGAGGATGCCCACCGCCACAAAGCTGAGCCAGAAGCCCGGCTGCAGACAGGCCCAGGGGTCCCACAGCAAGACCATGGCCACCATCACCGACCACAGGCTGGGCCAGGGCCAGCGTCGCCCACCCCACTGCAGGGCACAGACCAGAAGCAGCATGCCCACGGTGCGCTGGGCCGGAATCCCCCAGCCACAGAAGACCGAGTAGCCCAAGGCCACGAGCACCCCCGCCCAACGGCCCAGCACCGGCGCCGGACACCCCAGGCACGCCCGCCCCCAGGCACCAGGCCAGCGCGCCGTCTGACGCCAGAGCCAGCCCAAGCCCCGCGCCGACAGCCAGGCCAGCAAGGTGATGTGCAGCCCCGAGATGCTCATCAGGTGCGCCACCCCGGTCTGCCGGAACAGCAGCCAGTCTTCGCGGCTGATGGATCGCTGGTCCCCGGTGACCAAGGCCACCACCACCCCGGCGCCCACACCCGGGCCAGATCCGGCCGCAGAGCCCAGGCTGGCCAGAATGGCCTCACGCACCCGATGCCGCAGACGCTCGATCGGATAGGCCGCGGTGCTGGCCAGCAGACGAGGCGCCTCCGACCCCGAGCGGGCACGCACCCAGCCTGTGGCCAGGATGCCTTGCTCCCACAGCCAGAGTTCGTAGTCAAACGCGTAGGGGTTTGACAGCGCATGCGGCCGGCGCAGGCGCACCACGAGCTGCCAGCGTTGCCCGGCGCGCCAGTAGCTCAGCGCCTGATCGCCCTGCGCGTACTG
>Ga0208269_100416_pt1 | contig 21084 bp, 20 predicted proteins | sample LakWasMe88_LOW11_2_FD_183912 | JGI IMG/M metagenome (GOLD analysis project Ga0208269, IMG submission 183912) | Freshwater sediment methanotrophic microbial communities from Lake Washington under simulated oxygen tension - Sediment Metagenome... | ecosystem: Environmental > Aquatic > Freshwater >...
AGCGCCGACGCCCTGGCCGTGGCCCAGGGCAATGCCGAGCGCCTGGGGCTGGCCGTGCGCTTTCTGCAGGGCGACTGGTGCGCCCCGCTGGCGGGCGAGGCCCCCTTTGCCTTGCTGATGTCCAACCCGCCCTACATCGCCGACCACGACCCCCACCTGCCGGCCCTGCGTCATGAGCCGCTGCAGGCGCTGGTGAGCGGGCCCGACGGCCTGGATGACCTGCGCCGCATCATCGCCCAGGCCCCGGCGCATTTGCTGGCCGGCGGCTGGCTGCTGCTGGAGCATGGCTGGGACCAGGCGGCCCCGGTGCGCGAACTGCTGCAAGCCCAGGGCTTCGAGCAGGTGCAAAGCCGCAAAGACCTCGCCGGCATTGAGCGTTGCTCCGGCGGACTCTGGCCAGGGCTGAGATAATCGTTCCATCGCCGGCTGCGCGCCGGGCCCAGCCCCAAGAGGAAACTTCATGAGCAACACCCAACAACGCATCGATGACCTGGTCAAGAACAGCCCCGTGCTGCTGTTCATGAAAGGCACTGCCAGCTTTCCCCAATGCGGCTTTTCCGGCCGTGCCGTCCAGATCCTCAAGGCCTGTGGCGTCGACCCCAAGAGCCTGAAGACCGTGAACGTGCTGGAAGACCCGGAGATCCGTCAAGGCATCAAGGAATACAGCCAGTGGCCCACCATCCCGCAGCTGTACGTGAAGGGTGAGTTCATCGGTGGCTCGGACATCATGATGGAGATGTACGAATCGGGCGAGCTGCAACAGGTGCTGGGCGGCCAGCCCGGCTGAGCCCGCGACGCACTCCCCGAAAAAGCCACTGCCTGCAGTGGCTTTTCTGCATCTGGGCCGGGCGTGTGCGCTTGAGGCCGGGCATGGCTTGTGCTTGAATCAAAGCGTGTGTCCTGATCTGGAGAGCGTCATGGAATCTCGCAGCCTTGTCCCCCATTCGACCACGTTCAAACTGCCCATTGCCCAGATGCGCAGCGTGTTCGAGCCCGCGGAGGTGGAACGCAAGCTGGCCAAACTCAGCGAGCGCGAACATGAATCCTTGCGCAGCACCTACCAGCGCATGCTGGAGCGCGGCCCCGATCGCTTCGAGGTGCGCCCCTGCGGTGTGCCCGAGATGGCGCCTCTTTATGAAGCCTTGCCCAACTTCACCGAGGTGCTGGATGACGTCAAACGCCACCTGGCCCTTTCTCAGGACAGCCGCGACGGCCTGGAGGTGACCCCCATGCTGCTGCTGGGGGCCCCGGGCATCGGCAAAACCCATTTCGCCCGCCAACTGGCCGAACTGCTGGGCACGGGCATGTCGCTGGTGCCGATGAGTTCGATGACCGCCGGTTGGCTGCTCTCGGGCGCCTCGTCCCAATGGAAGGGGGCCCGGCCTGGCAAGGTGTTTGAAGCCCTGGTGGAGGGTCAGTACGCCAACCCGGTCATCGTCGTCGACGAGATCGACAAGGCCAGCGCCGATGCCCAGTACGACCCCCTGGGGGCGCTCTACAGCCTGCTCGAACACGACACGGCCGGTAGTTTTGTGGACGAATTTGCCGAGGTGTCGATCGATGCCAGCCGCGTGGTCTGGATCACCACCGCCAACGACGAGCGCGCCATTCCCGAGCCCATCCTCAACCGCATGAATGTGTTCGAGATCGAGCCACCGACGCTGGAGCAGGCGCGGGAGATCGCCCGCCGGCTGTACCTGTCGATCCGGGGCAGCCACGACTGGGGCCGGCGCTTCGCCGACGAGGCCCCGGCCTCCGTGCTCGATGTGTTGGCCGAACTGGCCCCGCGGGAGATGCGACGCGCCCTGATGACGGGCTTTGGCAACGCCCGCCTGGATGGGCGCGACGAGTTGCAAGTGGATGACTTGCCACGCGGCGGCTCTCAGCGGCTTCGCATGGGCTTTGTCCAGTGAGGCAGGCGGCCGCGCTGCGCACGGCCGCTAAACTGGGGGCACGGCGGTCACCGACCGCTGCAAAGCCTTTTCCATGACCCAGAGCCAAAGTCTGCTGCTCATCCTGGCCTTGATCGCTGCCAGTGCCTTTTTCTCGATCGCCGAAATCTCGCTGGCGGCCTCCCGCCGTCTGCGCCTGCGTCAGATGGCCGATGCGGGTGACCTGCGCGCCGAACAGGTGCTGCGCCTGCAGGACCATCCCGGCCCCTATTTCACACTCGTCCAGATCGGTCTGAACGCGATCGCCATCTTGGGGGGCGTGGTCGGTGAAGGGGCCTTGAGTCCCTTCTTCAGTGAGGCGCTGGCCCTTTGGCTGCCGGGCGAAACGGCCTCCAGGCTCGGCGCCGTGCTGTCCTTCATCGTGGTCATCGCCCTGTTCATCGTCTTCGCCGACCTGCTGCCCAAGCGCCTGGGCATGAACGAGCCCGAGCAAGTGGCGGTTCGACTGGTCGCGCCCATGCAGGGCCTGATGACCCTGCTCAAGCCGCTGGTCTGGCTGCTCAGCCGCATCACCGATCGCCTGTTCTCGTTGCTGGGCCTGCCGGCGGCGCGGGACGAGCGCGTCACGCCGGCGGACATCCTGGCCATGACCGAGGCCAGCGCCCGATCGGGCCTGTTGGCCGAACGTGAACACCAGATGATCACCAATGTGTTCGAACTCGACAGCCGCAGCGTGACCAGCACCATGACGCCGCGGGAGCGCATGGCCTGGTTCAGGGTGGACGACCCGGAGCCGGTGATCCGGGCTCGCATCCTGGCCCAGCCGTTTTCAAGCTACCCGGTCTGCCAGGGGGGGCTGGAGCAGGTGCTGGGCTACGTCGACGCCAAGGACCTGTTCCAGCGTGTGCTCAACGGCCTGCCACTCGACCTGTCCAGCGAGGGGCTGTTGCGCAAGATCCTGGTGGTGCCCGACCGGCTCAGCCTGGGCGAAGTCCTGGCCTTGTTCCGGGAGGCCCACGAAGACTTTGCGGTGATCGTGAACGAGTACAGCGTGGTGATGGGGCTGGTGACCCTCAACGACATGATGAGCACGGTGATGGGCGATCTGGTGGACCAGCAGGATGAAGACCTGATCGTGCAGCGCGATGAGAACTCCTGGCTGATCGACGGCATGACGCCGATCGCCGACGTGCAGAGAGCGCTGGAGCTGGACAGCCTGCCCCACGCCGACCAGTACGACACCCTGGCGGGTTTTCTGATGGAGATGCTGCGGCGCATTCCCAAGCGCACCGATGCCGTGATCTGGGAGGGCTTTCGCTTTGAGGTGATGGATGTGGACAGCTACCGCATCGATCAGGTGATGGTCACGCGCCTGCCCCCCGTGGGGCCGGCATGAGTCGGTGCCGGCGCTGCGCGCCCCTCAGGCCTGGGCGGGCGACTTGACGGGGTCGGCGAACACCCAGTGGCGCTGGGCCCCGAACACGGCATCGGGGTACTGCGGCTTGCCGCGGCTGCCGTTGTAGCGGCCCAGGGCCATGTAGAGATCGCCCCGCTCACGGTCCAGGTAGTGGCGCAGGATCACGCAGCCAAAGCGCAGGTTGGTCTGCAGGTGGAACAGCTTGCCCGGGTCACCATCGCCGATCACACGGGTCCAGAAAGGCATCACCTGCATGTAGCCACGGGCCCCCACGGGCGACACGGCAAATTTGCGGAAGTTGCTCTCCACCTCGATCAGGCCCAGCACCAGGGAGGTGTCCAGGCCGGCCCGACGGCTTTCGTACCAGACCGTCTGCAGAAACTCCTTGCGCACCAGCCACTCAGGCTTGCGCCGCCAGAGGCGGTCGCTCATGGCCGCCAGCCAGCGCAGGTAGACCAGGCGGCCATCGGTATCGACGAACTCGGGCACGGGCGGTGCCTGCTGGGCCACCGCCGAACTCAAGGCCGTGCGCACGGAGTCAATCAGGGGCTCTTCCGCCTGGGCTCCGGCGCGCGCCGATTCAGACCACAAGAACAGAGAAGGCCCAGCGGCCAGGGCGGCCAGGCTTTTTCGCCTTGAAATCAACATGCCATCATCCTCAACCCTGCGCGGCGCTCAAAGAGCCAGTCGCTCCTTCAGGTGCGCCAGGACATCCGCCGCCCCGATCTTGGTGGCGGCTGTGTCACGGCGGTGCTGGTACTCAACCTGGCCTTCCTTCAGGCCCCGGTCGGACAGCACCACGCGGTGCGGCACACCGATGAGCTCCCAGTCGGCGAACATGGCGCCAGGGCGCTCGCCCCGATCGTCCAGCAGCACATCCACCCCCAGCGCCAGCAGGTCGGCATGCAGCTGCTCGGCGGCCGCCTTGACCTCGGCACTGCGGTCCATGCCGATGGGGCAGATCACCACCGTGAACGGGGCAATCGCATCGGGCCAGATGATGCCGCGCTCGTCGTGGTTCTGCTCGATGGCCGCGGCAGGCAGGCGGGTGACGCCAATGCCATAACAGCCCATTTCGAAGAACGCCGGCTTGCCGTCTTCGCCCAGGAAGGTGGCATTCATGGCCTTCGAGTACTTGGTGCCCAGGTAGAAGACATGCCCCACCTCGATGCCACGCTCGATGGCCAGCACCCCCTTGCCGTCGGGCGAGGCATCGCCCGCCACCACGTTGCGCAGGTCTGCCACCAGCTCGGGCTCAGGCAGGTCGCGGCCCCAGTTCACGCCAGTGATGTGGAAGTCGACTTCGTTGGCACCGCAAATCCAGTCGGCCAGCACGGCCACTTCACGGTCGGCCACCACCTTGACGGGCTTCTTCAGGTTCAGCGGGCCCAGGTAGCCGGGCTTGCAGCCAAAGTGGTCTTCGATCTCAGGCACGGTGGCAAAGCGGAAGCCGCCTTCCATGCCCGGCAGCTTGCCGACCTTGACTTCGTTCATGTCATGGTCACCGCGCAACAACAGCAGCCAGATCTGGCTGCGCGTGATCTCGCCGTGTTCGTTCAGGGTGTCGGTGGCGAGCACCAGGGATTTGACGGTGGTCGCCAGGGGAACATTCAGCAACTCGGCCACATCGGCACAGGTGCTCTTGCCCGGGGTGGCGGTCTTGGTGAGGGCACCTGCCGCGGCGGGCCGTGGACCGGCCGGGGCCAGGGCCTCGGCCTTTTCGATGTTGGCGGCGTAGTCGCTGTCCGGGCAGTAGACGATGGCATCTTCACCCGTGGCAGCGATCACCTGGAACTCTTCACTCAGGTCGCCACCGATGGCGCCGCTGTCGGCGGCCACAGCCCGGTAGGTGAGGCCGAAACGATCGAAGATCCGCCGGTAGGCCGCTGCCATGACCTGGTAGCTGGCCTTGGCCGCCGCCTGGTCGCGATCAAAGCTGTAGGCATCCTTCATGATGAACTCGCGACCGCGCATCAGGCCAAAGCGCGGACGGCGCTCGTCACGGAACTTGGTCTGGATCTGGTAGAAGTTCTTGGGCAACTGCTTGTAGCTGCGCAATTCCTGACGAGCAATGTCAGTGACCACTTCTTCGGAGGTGGGCTGAATCACGAAGTCGCGGTCGTGGCGGTCTTTGATGCGCAGCAGCTCAGGGCCCATCTTCTCGAAGCGCCCGGTCTCTTGCCAGAGTTCGGCCGGCTGAACCACCGGCATGGTCACCTCGACGGCACCGGCCCGGTTCATCTCTTCGCGCACGATGGCCTCGACCTTTCGGATGACACGCAAGCCGATGGGCATGTAGTTGTACACACCGGCCCCCAGCTTCTTGATCATGCCGGCTCGGGTCATCAGTTTGTGGCTGACGACCTCCGCATCGGCAGGCGCTTCCTTGAGGGTGGAAATGAAGAATTGGGAGGCTTTCATCTGGGGGAATGCGGAAAGTTCAAGAGAAGTCCTCTTGTGACACGTGCGGTGCCGTGCATAATGGACTCAGTTTAAAAATTTGGGGTTTGATTATGCTTGACCGGGACGGCTTTAGGCCGAACGTCGGCATCATCCTGCTCAACCATAAAAACCAGGTGTTCTGGGGCAAGCGCATCCGGACCCACAGCTGGCAGTTCCCTCAAGGTGGCATTGATCGTGGCGAAAGCCCTGAGCAGGCCATGTTCCGGGAATTGCACGAAGAAGTGGGGCTCCATCCGGAGCATGTGCGAATTGTGGCCCGAACGCGGGAATGGTTGCGCTATGAGGTGCCAGACCGGTACATTCGGCGAGACGCTCGAGGCCACTACAAGGGCCAAAAGCAGATCTGGTACCTGCTGCAACTGCTGGGACATGATTGGGACCTGAACCTCAGGGCCACCAACCACCCAGAATTTGATGCTTGGCGCTGGAACGATTACTGGGTACCGCTCGATGTGGTGGTGGAGTTCAAGCGCGGCGTCTACGAGATGGCCCTGACTGAACTGGCTCGTTACCTGCCGCGACCGGAACCACGCAACCGCTTTCTGAGAGGCGGCATGCGCACCCGGGACAACGAAGGCGGATCTGACAACCACATGTCGAGACTGCCGCCTTCGGGCAGCTATGAACTGCCCCCTGGAGCCAGCTTTGAGCCGGAACCCAGGCCGATGCACCCCAGTCATTCGGGCCTGCAACTTGACCCGATCAACAAGCACTGATTCCAGACCATCCGACCCTGACCCGGTCGGATTTTTTCTGGGGCCAGCCGATGCAGATCAACGGTGAAGCACCAGGTTGTCCCGGTGCACCATTTCAGCCTCGGCCACGTAGCCCAGCAAGCGCTCAATCTCGGCAGAGGCCTTGCGGCACATCAGGCGAGCCTCGGCACTCGCATAGTTCGATAAGCCGCGGGCCACTTCGATCCCGGATGAGTCCTTGATGGCAATCACGTCGCCCCGAGAGAACTCCCCCTCCACCGTCGTCATGCCGATGGGCAAGAGACTCTTGCCCTCATCACGCAGCTTGGCCACAGCACCGTCATCCACGACCACGGCACCACGCATCTGCAGGTGGTCGGCCATCCACTGCTTGCGGGCCTGGTTCTTGGCAGTCTGCGCCACCAGCAGGGTTCCGATCGACTCCCCCTGGGTAAGTCGCACCAGCGCATCAGGCTCGCGACCCCAGGCGATCACGGTGGAAGCGCCCGAGCCCGCTGCACGTTTGGCAGCCAGGATCTTGGTGATCATGCCGCCCTTGCCAATGCTGGAACCTGCGCCCCCGGCCATGGCCTCCAAGGCCAGATCACCGGCACGCGCCTCATGCACAAACTGCGCAGCAGGATCCCGCCGAGGGTCCGCGGTGTACAAGCCCTTTTGATCGGTCAGGATCACCAGGGCATCGGCCTCCACCAGGTTGGCGACCAGGGCACCCAAGGTGTCGTTGTCGCCGAACTTGATTTCATCGTTGACCACGGTGTCGTTCTCGTTGATCACAGGAACCACACGATGACGCAGCAAGGTCAGCAAGGTGGAGCGGGCATTCAAATACCGCTCACGATCGGCCAAATCTGCGTGTGTGAGCAAGACCTGAGCGCTGCCCAGGCCGTTTTCACGCAACTTGGTCTCATACATCTGGGCCAGACCCATCTGGCCCACCGCTGCGGCGGCCTGCAACTCATGCACTTCTTTGGGGCGAACAGCCCACCCCAGGCGCTTCATGCCTTCGGCAATGGCACCACTGGACACCATCACCACCTCGCGCCCGGACAGAACCAGTTGAGCCAACTGACGGCACCACTCACTGATGGCCGCCTCGTCCAGGCCACGCCCCTCATTGGTCACCAGGCTGGAGCCCACCTTGACGACGATGCGGCGGGCATCCGCCAGCACCCGTGATTCATTTTTAGCAGTCATTTCAGCATCGGCCAGCCAAACCGGCCCCAGGGGACAGAAACATTCAGGAATCAGACGGCTCTGCGAAACGGGGATCCACCTCGACCGGCGCCTGCTCGGCCACCTGCTGCGCCTTCACGTGTTGGTAGATCGCCTTGATCAAGGCCTCACAACCCTCACGCGTCAAGGCGGAGATCTCAAAGACCGGCCCCTTGTACTTGTAGCGCTTGACGAAATCCTTGACCAGCGCCACCCGCTTGTCCTCCGGCACCATGTCTAGCTTGTTCAGGACCAGCCAGCGCGGCTTTTCATAAAGCGCCTGATCGTACTTCTTCAGCTCACCCACAATGGCCTTGGCCTGGGCCACCGGATCAACGGCCTCATCAAAGGGGGCCAGATCCACCACGTGCAGCAGGAGACGCGTGCGCTGCAAGTGACGCAAAAACAGATGCCCCAAGCCAGCACCCTCGGAAGCGCCCTCGATCAAACCCGGGATGTCGGCCACCACAAAGCTCTGTTCGGGGCCGACGCGCACCACACCCAGATTGGGGTGCAGTGTGGTGAAGGGGTAGTCAGCAATCTTGGGGCGAGCGTTCGAGATCGCGGCAATCAGCGTCGATTTGCCGGCGTTGGGCATGCCGAGCAGACCCACATCGGCCAGCACCTTGAGCTCCAGCTTGAGGCTCTTCTTCTCACCCGGCCAACCCGGCGTCTTTTGACGCCACCATCCCCCCCCTTGGCGATGGTGATGGTCTCACCCGGGGCCAGCAGCTCGTACAAAACTTCGCCCGTTTCGGCATCAGTGATGATGGTGCCGACAGGCATCTTCAAGGTGATGTCATCACCCGCCGCACCGAACATGTCCGAGCCCATGCCGTGCTCACCACGCCGGGCCTCATGTCTGCGGGAATACCGAAAGTCGACCAGCGTGTTGAGGTTGGGATCGGCCACCGCATAGACGTGACCACCGCGCCCCCCATCCCCACCATTGGGACCACCAAACTCTTTGTACTTTTCATGACGAAACGAGACGCAACCGTTCCCGCCATCGCCCGCAGCAATGTCTATATAGGCTTCATCAACAAATTTCATGTCATGTCCAGTCTAGAAAAATGGGGACCCAACGAAAAAAGCCCCGACCAAGCGGGGCTTCGACAGGTCGCTGAGTGACCGCGCCGTCAGACTCAGGCTGCGGGCGTCACGTTGACCGTGTGCTTGTTCAGCGCACCCTTGGTAGCGAAGGACACATGGCCTTCGACCAGAGCAAACAGAGTGTGATCCTTGCCGATGCCGACATTGGAGCCAGCATGGAAGCGGGTACCACGTTGACGAACGATGATCGAGCCAGCGCTGATCAACTCGCCACCGAAGGCCTTCACACCGAGCATCTTGGGCTTGGAATCGCGCCCGTTTCGCGTAGAGCCGCCGCCTTTTTTCTGTGCCATGACCCGTTCTCCTTAGCCTGCAATCGCGCCGATTTGCAGTTCAGTGAACTGCTGACGGTGACCTTGACGCTTTTGATAGTGCTTACGACGACGCATCTTGAAGATGCGAACCTTGTCGTGCTTGCCGTGCGCCACGACAGTTGCCGTGACGGTTGCGCCGGACACCAGGGGCGTGCCAACCTTGAGTTCAGCGCCGTTGCCGACAGCCAGAACTTGGTCAATCACGATTTCCTGGCCTACGTCCGCAGCAATCTGTTCTACTTTGATTTTTTCGCCAGCAGCAACACGATATTGCTTGCCGCCGGTTTTTATGACCGCGTACATGTAAACCTCTTTGAATTGAAGCTCCGCCGGAGAATTCCGCAGAGCCCGAAACTATAACAAGAAAGTTGATCGCTGACAAGCGGGGCCCTTGGCACGCTCAAGTGCAGGCGAGGTGCATTGCATGCCCTTCCTATAATTTCGCAACTTGAAAGAGCCCGCTACCTTGACCGCCCCCACCGCATCCGCCTCCCAAACCCTCGAATTGATCGCCCGTGACATGGGCGAAGTCGACAAGGTCATTGCCCACCGACTCAACTCGAGCGTCCCCCTGGTCGGGCAAATTTCTCAGTACATCATTGCAGCCGGTGGCAAACGTTTACGCCCAGCGCTGCTGCTCTTGATGGCCGGCGCCCTGGACTACAAAGGCACACAGCATCACAACCTGGCAGCGGTCGTCGAGTTCATCCATACAGCCACCCTGCTGCACGACGATGTGGTTGACGAATCCACCCTGCGCCGAGGCCGCGCCACCGCCAACGAAGCCTTCGGCAACCCAGCGAGCGTCCTGGTCGGCGACTTTCTTTATTCACGCGCCTTCCAGATGATGGTGGACGCCGATGACATGCGGGTGATGCAAGTCCTGGCGGATGCCACCAATGTGATCGCCGAAGGCGAAGTGCTGCAATTGATGAACATGCATGACGCCTCGCTGGACGAAGGCGCCTACCTGCGCGTCATCCGCTCCAAGACGGCCAAGCTCTTCGAAGCCAGCGCACGCCTGGCCGCCATTCTGATCAAAGCCCCGAGCCATGTTGAAGAAGCCTGTGCAACCTACGGGCAAGCGCTGGGCACCGCCTTCCAGGTCATCGACGACGTACTGGACTACGCCGGCAACACAGCCGAAATGGGCAAGAACATCGGCGACGACCTGCGCGAGGGCAAAGCCACCCTACCCTTGATCATTGGCATGCAGCGCGGCACCCCCGAACAGGCCGCCACCATCCGCCACGCCATTGAGCAAGGCGAGACCGAAAAGCTGCCCCAGATCATCGAGATCGTGCGCAACACAGGCGCGCTGGAAGCCACCCAACAAGCCGCCGCAGCCGAGGCGCAACGTGCAATTTCTGCGTTGAGCGCGCTTCCTTCAAATTCTTACACCGAAGGTTTGCTACAATTAGCGGCTCAATTACTTCAGCGTCGAAATTGAAAAACAACGACAAGCCTGAAGAGACATTGAGATCACTGCGCTTCATGCATTGAAGCACTGTTTGACAGTCGGGGTGTAGCTTAGCCTGGTAGAGCGCTACGTTCGGGACGTAGAGGCCGGAGGTTCGAATCCTCTCACCCCGACCATGATCAAACATATTGCACATTTCTGGCAGTTTTCTACCCCCACTCCCGCTTGGTACGTTTCATTTACAGACAGTTGCTCCTGAGCGATGATAGGATGCATTTTTTCATTCTGAGCATCCCTCACCCGCCTCATGGCCGCTGTTGAACCAGCCAACAAATCTTCGTCCGTAGCGCTGCCTGGATTGGGGCGGGCACTGATCACAGCGGGCAAATTGGCCCAAAAAGCTGCTGAGGATATCTATCAGAAGGCGCTGGCTCAACGCACCAGTTTCATCGTCGAGTTGATGGGCTCGGGTGCCGTGTCGGCAGCCGATCTGGCACACACGATGTCACAGGCATTCAGCGCACCGTTACTGGATCTTGATGCCATCGATCCTCAGCGCCTGCCCAAAGACCTGCTGGACCCCAAGATCTGCCAAGCCTATCGGATTCTGGTACTCAGCAAACGCAGCAATCGCCTGATCATCGCGACCGCAGACCCGTCAGATCAGGAGGTAGTTGAAAAGATCAAGTTCTCGACCCAGATGGGAGTCGACTGGATCATTGCGGAGTATGACAAACTGTCCAAAATGGTCGAGGCCACGACCACTTCCGCGGCAGAGGCCATGGACACCATCATCGGTGGCGGCGACTTCCAGTTCGAAGACGAGCCCCTCATCACCGAGGATGTGGCCGAGACCAACAGCGCCGAAGTTGAAGACGCTCCGATCGTCAAGTTTCTGCACAAGATGCTGCTGGACGCCTTCAACATGCGCGCTTCAGATTTGCACTTCGAGCCCTACGAACACTATTACCGGGTCCGATTCCGCATTGACGGAGAACTGCGGGAGATCTCCACGCCTCCGATCGCCATCAAGGACAAGCTGGCCTCACGCATCAAGGTGATCTCGCGGCTGGACATTTCTGAGAAGCGCGTTCCTCAGGACGGGCGCATGAAGCTGAAGATCGGGGCCGATCGGGTCATTGACTTCCGGGTCAGCACCTTGCCGACGCTGTTCGGCGAAAAGATCGTGATCCGTATTCTGGACCCGAGCAGCGCCAAACTGGGCATCGAGGCCCTGGGCTATGAACCCGAAGAGAAGGAGCGCTTGCTCCATGCCATCGGGCGCCCCTACGGCATGATTCTGGTCACGGGCCCGACTGGCTCGGGCAAGACGGTGTCGCTGTACACCTGCTTGAACATGCTCAACAAGCCAGGTGTGAACATCGCCACGGCTGAAGACCCCTCGGAAATCAACCTCCCTGGTGTCAACCAAGTCAACGTGAATGAAAAGGCCGGCCTGACGTTTGCGGCCGCCTTGAAGTCGTTCCTGCGGCAGGATCCAGACATCATCATGGTCGGCGAAATCCGCGACCTGGAAACAGCCGACATTTCCATCAAGGCGGCCCAGACAGGCCACTTGGTGCTGTCAACCCTGCACACCAACGACGCTCCCACCACGCTGACCCGGATGCGCAACATGGGCATTGCGCCATTCAACATTGCCTCCAGTGTCATTCTCATCACCGCTCAGCGTCTGGCGCGGCGCCTCTGCCCCAACTGCAAGGCACCAGCCGACATTCCGCGCGAAGCCCTTCTCGACTCGGGTTTTCGGGAAGATGAACTGGACGGCAGTTGGGTGTCCTACCGGCCTGTGGGTTGTTCAGCTTGCAATAACGGCTACAAAGGGCGGGTTGGCATTTACCAGGTCATGCCGATTTCAGAGGAGATCCAACGCATCATCCTGCGCGATGGCAGCGCGTTGGAAATTGCCGAGCAAGCCCGCCGCGAAGGGGTGCGCAGCCTGCGTGAATCAGGACTGTACAAAGTGAAAATGGGCTTGACCTCGCTGGAGGAAGTACTGGCCGTGACGAACGAATAAACCGAAGCGACAAGCCAATGGCAAGCACGAAAAAAGACATCAAAGAGTTTGTCTTCGAGTGGGAGGGCAAGGACCGCAACGGCAAACCCGTGCGCGGTGAATTGCGTGCGGCCGGCGAAAACCAGGTCAAGGCATCGCTGCGTCGTCAGGGCGTCTTCCCGACCAAGATCAAGAAACGCAAGATGCGCTCGGGCAAGCGGATCAAGCCCAAGGACATCGCACTGTTCACCCGCCAACTGGCCACCATGATGAAGGCGGGCGTGCCTCTGCTGCAGACTTTCGACATCGTCGGCCGCGGCAATGCCAACCCAAGCGTCACCAAGTTGCTCAACGATGTACGCTCCGATGTGGAAACTGGCACCTCGCTGAGTGGAGCCTTTCGCAAGTACCCGATGTACTTCGATGACCTCTACTGCAACCTGATCGAAGCCGGCGAGGCCGCCGGTATCCTGGAGTCCCTGTTGGACCGACTGGCGATCTACATGGAAAAGACCGAGGCGATCAAGTCGAAGATCAAGTCGGCCTTGATGTACCCGATCTCGGTGATCATCGTCGCCTTTGTCGTGATCGTGGTCATCATGATCTTCGTGATTCCGGCCTTCAAACAGGTGTTTTCATCGTTTGGCGCCGACCTGCCCGCCCCCACCCTTTTTGTGATTGCCATGAGCGAATTTTTCGTTCAGTGGTGGTGGCTGATTTTCGGCCTGATGGGTGGTGGCGGCTACTTCTTCATGCAGTCCTGGAAGCGCAATGAAAAAATGCAGATGGCCATGGACCGCCTGATGTTGCGCATCCCCATCTTTGGTGACCTGATCAACAAATCCTGCATCGCGCGCTGGACACGCACGCTGTCCACCATGTTCGCCGCAGGGGTGCCTCTGGTGGAAGCCCTGGACTCGGTGGGGGGCGCATCAGGCAACTCGGTCTACGCGATTGCCACCGAGCGGATCCAGCAGGAAGTCTCGACCGGCACCAGCCTGACGGCCGCCATGACCAACGCCAACGTGTTTCCGTCCATGGTGTTGCAGATGTGCGCCATCGGCGAAGAATCCGGCTCCATCGACCACATGCTGGGCAAGGCAGCCGACTTCTACGAGGCCGAGGTCGACGACATGGTGGCGGGCCTCTCCAGCCTGATGGAGCCCATCATCATCGTGGTGCTAGGCACCATCATTGGCGGCATTGTGGTGTCGATGTACCTGCCTATCTTCAAATTGGGGCAGGTGGTTTGATGACCTGGTTTGGCGTCTGGGACTCCGCTTTGATGGGTCTGGTGGGCTTGCTGTTCGGCAGCTTTCTGAATGTCGTCATCTACCGGCTGCCCAAAATGATGGAGTCCCAATGGGACCGCGACTGCGCGGAGCATCTGGGGCAAACACCCGCAACACAGACGCCGACCTTCAATCTGATGGTTCCCCGTTCGCGCTGCCAGGCCTGCGGACACACCCTGAGTTGGTACGAGAACATCCCCGTATTGAGCTATGTCGTCTTGCGCGGGCGTTGCAAGGCCTGCAAGGCCTCCATCAGCCTGCGCTATCCCCTGATCGAAATCGCCACAGCGGGTCTGTTCGCCTTGTGCGCCCAGCGTTGGGGCATCAGCTTCAGCACGCTGGCCTGGTGCGGCTTTGCGGCCACCCTGCTGGCGCTGGCCATGATCGATTGGGACACCACGCTGCTGCCTGATGATCTCACCCTCCCATTGCTGTGGGCTGGATTGATCTCCGCCGCAGCGGGCTGGACCCAGGTGGACCTGCGCACAGCGCTGTGGGGCGCGGTGGCGGGCTACCTGTCGCTTTGGCTGATCTACTGGGGCTTCAAGCTTCTGACCGGCAAAGAGGGCATGGGGTATGGCGACTTCAAACTCTATGCCGCCCTGGGTGCCTGGTTCGGCTGGCCAGCGCTGCTGCCCATCATCCTGATCTCATCCGTGATCGGCGCTGTGATCGGCATCGCGCTGAAGTTCTCCAGCGGTCTGCGCGAGGGGGGCTACATTCCGTTCGGCCCTTTTCTGGCTGGCGCAGGCTTTGCGGCCATGATCTGGGGTCCGGATCGCCTGCAGACGCTGCTGCTGGGTTGGATCGGAGGCTGATCACCATGGCACTGGCCCGCCGCAAGGTCCGGCACCTCGGATTGACCGGAGGCATAGGCTCGGGCAAAAGCACGGTGGCCAAACTGCTGTCGGGTCATGGCGCGGGCGTGATCGATGCCGACGCGGTAGCCCGTCAACTGACCCAAGCCGGCGGTGCGGCCATGCCCGCGATTGAGGCCCACTTTGGCCTCGGCGTGATCACCGCGGATGGCGCTCTGGACCGCGATGCCATGCGCGCCCTGGTCTTCAGCCAACCGGATGCCCGTGCGCGCCTCGAAGCCATTGTCCACCCCCTGGTCGGCCAAAGCCTGCAGACTGAAGCCTCGGCACATGAAGCGGCAGGCGCACCCTTGGTGGTCTACGACATCCCGCTGCTGGTCGAGTCCAAGCGCTGGCCCGCCGAGCTCGATGGTGTGGTGGTGGTCGATTGCCTGCCCGAAACCCAGATCAGCCGGGTTCAACAACGCAGCGGCCTCGGTCGTGAAGCCGTGCTGGCGATCATGGCCGCACAGGCCAGCCGCGAGCAGCGTCTGGCCTGCGCCGACGCGGTGATTTTCAACGAGGGTTGCACCCTGGAGGCCCTGGGCCTGCAGGTGGCCGATTTGGCCCATTACTTCGGGCTATGATGCGCGCAACGGAACGAGCAGTGATCCTCTACGAATACCCCTTCAACGAACGCATTCGCACCTACCTGCGCCTGGAACAACTCTTCCGGCGCCTGGGTGAACTGGTCTTGCGCGATGCCGCACTGGACCACCATTTCGCCCTCGCCACCATCTTCGAAATCATGGACGTTGCAGCCCGCGCCGACCTCAAATCGGATGTGCTCAAGGACCTTGAGAAACAGAAAGCCGCGCTCAACAGCTACCGGGGCAACCCCTCCATCTCGGAGCAGATTCTGGATGGCGTGATCGCCCAGATCGATGCCGACTTTGCAGCCCTCAATGGGCAGCCCGGCAAGGCCGGTCAATCGCTGACCGAAAACGAATGGTTGATGAGCATCCGCAGCCGCATCGGCATCCCGGGGGGCACCTGCGGCTTTGACCTGCCGGCCTACTACGCGTGGCAACATGCCGATCCGGCCAAGCGACGTGATGACCTGCAAGGCTGGGCGGGCACCCTCGGGCCACTGGCCGAGTCCATTTTTCTGCTGCTGAAGATGCTGCGCGACTCCGGCACCCCACAGAAGGTGGTGGCGGAGCGTGGTCAGTTTCAGCAGACCTTGCCTCAAGGGCGCACCTTCCAGTTGCTGCGTCTGCGCCTGAATCCGGCTTGGGACTTGATTCCGGAAATCAGTGGCAACCGCTTGCTGGTTTCGGTGCGGCTGATGCGTCAGGAGGCAGATGGGCGCCTGCATGCCTGCGGCGAAGATGCCAATTTCGAACTGGCACTGTGTGCCTGACCTCCCTGAGGGCGGCTGAGGCCTGCACTCAGCTGGCTCGCCATCGAATCCCATGAGCACAGACAACCCCGACACCCCACCCCCAGGCGCTCGCGTGGTGCGATGCCCCGCGTGTGGAGGCCCCAGCCTCTATCACCCCGGCAATGCCTATCGCCCATTCTGCGGTGAACGCTGCAAGAACCTCGACTTTGGGGCCTGGGCCAGTGAAACCTTTCGCATGCCCACCGAGGCACCGCCAGACGACGCGCCCTACGGCGATCCACGCCTGCAGTGAATGCCGCGGCGCACCAGCGTCACACCGGCGCTGCGTCGGTGACCACCGGCCCGGCATGGCCACGTTCGGCCGCCAGCCAATCCAGCACCGGGAACGCACCGGGTAGAACCGGCGTCACCGTCAGCGGAAACTGCTGCCATGCCATGCTCTGGCCCTCGCGCATTTCAAAATCGCCTTGCCAGTCATGCACCTTGCACCAGTGCAGGCGGACCAAGGCATGTGGGTAGTCGTGCTCGGTGACCTTCCAGGCCTGTGCCGCACCGATCACCACGCCCAGCTCTTCTTCCAGTTCGCGGCGCAAGGCCTGCTCCACCGTCTCGCCGACTTCGAGCTTGCCGCCTGGAAATTCCCAATACCCGGCATAAGGCTTGCCTTCGGGGCGGGAACTCAACAACAGGGCGCCATCGGCTCGGATCAGGATGCCGACGGCCACTTCGGTGTGTTGGCGCTCAGCCATGGGCACGCCCCGCAAAGTCACGTGCAAACTGATAGGCCACACGGCCACTGCGAGAGCCACGCTCCAGGGCCCACACCAGGGCCTCAGGGCGGGCCGCCTCACGCGCGGCCTCCGAGACACCGAACGAGCTCAGCCACTGTCCCACGATGGTCAGGTATTCATCCTGAGAGAAGGGGTAGAAGCTGACCCACAGACCAAAGCGCTCAGACAGCGAGATCTTTTCCTCCACCACCTCACCCGGATGCACTTCGCCATCTTCGGTGTGGGTGTAGGTGAGGTTCTCGGTCATGTACTCGGGCAAGAGGTGGCGCCGGTTGCTGGTGGCATAGATCAGCACATTGGGCGTTGCCGCCGCCACCGAACCATCCAGAATCGACTTCAGCGCCTTGTAGCCGGCCTCGCCCTCTTCAAAGCTCAGGTCGTCGCAAAAGATGACGAACTTCTCGGGGCGTGCAGAGACCACGTCCACGATGTCGGGCAAGTCGGTCAAATCGGCCTTGTCAACTTCGATCAGGCGCAAACCCTCGGGGGCGTATTCGTTCAGGCAGGCCTTGATCAACGAGGATTTGCCGGTGCCCCGAGCCCCTGTCAGCAACACATTGTTGGCCGGCAGGCCGCGCACGAACTGCTGGGTGTTGCGCTGGATCTTCTCCTTCTGAGGCTCGATCTCCTTCAGGTCATCGAGCTTCATCACGGCCACGTGGCGCACAGGCTCCAGCACGCCATGCCCTGAACCCCGCCGACGGTAGCGCCAGGCGATCGATGCGTTCCAGTCGGCCGGTGCCGACAGGGGCTGCGGCAGCACCGATTCGATGCGCGCAATCAGCTGCTCGGCGCGCAGCATCAGGTGTTCAAATTTCTCGTTCATGGGCATCGTGCCTGGGGTTCAGGATCGGTAATCGGCGTTGATGCTCACGTAATCGTGGCTCAGATCGCAAGTCCACACGGTGTCTGCTGCCGTGCCACGGCCCAGCACCACGCGCACGGTGATTTCGCTTTGCTTCATCACACGTTGGCCATCCTCTTCACGGTAGGCTGGGTTGCGCCCGCCCTGCACCGCCACATGAACATCGTCCAGGTACAGGTCGATGCCAGTCTGGTCCAGGTCAGCAATGCCTGCATAGCCCACTGCAGCCAGGATGCGGCCCAGGTTGGGGTCGCTGGCGTAGAAGGCCGTCTTGACCAGGGGCGAGTGGGCAATGGCATAGGCCACCAGGCGGCACTCTTCAGCGGTCTTGCCGCCTTCGACACGCACGGTGATGAACTTGGTGGCGCCTTCGCCGTCACGCACAATGGCCTGGGCCAGCTTTTGCGCAACCTCCAGCAAGGCGGCCTTGAGCAACGCCCCATCACCCGAATCCAGCGACTGGATGAGCGGGTTGCCCGCCTTGTGGGTGGCCATCAACACGAAGGAATCGTTGGTGGAAGTGTCGCCGTCAATGGTCACGCGGTTGAAGGAGCCTTCGGCCAGATCACGCACCAGCCCTTGCAGCAAGGCCGGATCCAGCGCCGCATCCGTGGCCAGAAAGCCCAGCATGGTGGCCATGTTCGGGCGGATCATGCCGGCCCCCTTGCTGATGCCCGAAATCGTCACCGGCACGCCCGACAGGGTGATACGACGACTGAAGGCCTTGGGCACGGTGTCCGTGGTCATGATGCCTTCGGCGGCACGCGCCCAGTGGTCTTCGCGGGCATCGGCCAAGGCGGCCGGCAGGCCAGCCTCGATGCGATCCACCGGCAGGGGCTCCATGATCACGCCCGTCGAGAACGGCAGGATCTGCTCTGGGGACAAGGTGAGTTGGCGCGCCATGGCGATGCAGGTGGCGCGGGCATGCACCAGACCATCCTCACCCGTGCCAGCGTTGGCATTGCCTGTGTTGATCACCATGGCGCGCACGCCGGCGCCACGGTTCAGGTGCTCGCGGCTGACCTGCACAGGGGCGGCACAAAAGCGGTTCTGGGTGAACACACCGGCCACGCTGGTGCCTTCGTCCAGCAAAAAGACCGTGAGGTCTTTGCGGTTGGCCTTGCGCACACCGGCCTCGGCGACGCCGATGCGCACGCCGGGAACCGGAAGAATATCTTGGGGAAGCGGAGCAGAAAGATGAACGGGCATGGTCGACTTTCAAAATAAAGGCCCTTGCCAGCGCGGGTGTGCCATGCGCCAGCGGGCCCCGAATGAACAACACGGGCCGCAGCCCGTGTCAGGAGTGTGCAGGGCTCAGGCCAACTTACCGTGACACTGCTTGAATTTCTTGCCGCTGCCGCAGGGGCAAGGATCGTTGCGCCCCACCCGCAGCAGCGCATCGGCAGGCAACGGCGCACCCGACTGATCCGCCACCGTCTCGACGTCGCCGGTTTCGGTGGGGGCCGTGTAGGTCACGTTGGAGATGTGCTCGGCACGGGCCTCCAGCGCCTGGGCGGCTTCGCCCACCTGGTCGTCAGATTGCAGACGGACCGTCATCAGCAACCGGGTGACTTCGTTCTTGACCGAGTCCAGCATCTGGCCGAACAGTTCGAAAGCCTCGCGCTTGTATTCCTGCTTGGGCTGCTTCTGGGCATAGCCACGCAGGTGAATGCCTTGGCGCAGGTGATCCAGAGAGCTGAGGTGCTCGCGCCAATGGCTGTCGATGGTCTGCAGCAGCACCACACGCTCGAACTGGGTGAAGCTTTCGCCGCCCACCACATCAACCTTGGCCTGGAACACTTCGCTGGCCGCCTTCTGCACGGCTTCGAGGATGTCGTCATCGGTGATGGCGCTGGACTTCTCGACCAGGGCCTGCAGATCGACATCGATCTGCCACTCGTCTTTCAGGACGCGTTGCAAGCCCGGCAGGTTCCACTGCTCTTCCACGGATTCAGCCGGCACATAGGCACGGACCAGGTCGTCGAAGCAGCCTTCGCGCAAGCTGGCGATCTGGGCGTCCAGGTTGCCAGCGTCGAGGATGTCGTTGCGCTGCTGGTAGATCACCTTGCGCTGGTCGTTGGACACATCGTCGTACTCCAGCAATTGCTTGCGGATGTCGAAGTTGCGGGCCTCCACCTTGCGCTGGGCCGACTCGATGCTGCGCGTGACGATGCCGGCTTCAATGGCCTCACCTTCAGGCATCTTCAGACGATCCATGATCGCCTTGACACGGTCGCCCGCGAAGATGCGCATCAGTTGGTCGTCCAGGCTCAGGTAAAAGCGCGAAGAGCCCGGGTCACCCTGGCGGCCTGAACGGCCGCGAAGTTGGTTGTCGATGCGGCGCGACTCGTGGCGCTCGGTGGCGATGATGCGCAAGCCACCCTGCTGCTTGACGGCCTCGTGGTCACGCTGCCAGGCTTCACGCACCTGTGCGATCTTTTGCTCGCGCTGCGCCGCATCCAGCGACTCATCGGCCTCCACCTCGGCCAGGGCCTTCTCGATGTTGCCGCCCAGCACGATGTCAGTACCCCGACCGGCCATGTTGGTGGCGATGGTGATCATCTTGGCACGACCGGCCTGGGCCACGATGTCGGCCTCACGAGCGTGCTGCTTGGCGTTGAGCACCTGATGCGGCAGCTTCTCGCGGTCCAGCAACTGGGAGATCAGCTCGGAGTTCTCGATCGAGGTCGTACCCACCAGCACGGGCTGGCCACGCTCATAACAGTCTCGGATGTCCTTGACGGCGGCGTCGTACTTTTCCTTGGTGGTCTTGTAGACCCGGTCAAGCTGATCATCGCGACGGCTGGGCTTGTTCGGCGGGATGACCGTGGTCTCCAGACCATAGATCTCCTGGAACTCATAGGCCTCTGTGTCGGCCGTGCCCGTCATGCCCGACAACTTGTTGTACAGGCGGAAGTAGTTCTGGAAGGTGATCGAAGCCAGGGTCTGGTTCTCCGCCTGGATGGCCACGCCTTCCTTGGCCTCGACAGCCTGGTGCAGACCATCGCTCCAGCGGCGACCCGACATCAGACGACCCGTGAACTCATCGACGATCACGATCTCGCCGTCCTGCACCACATAGTGCTGGTCACGGTGGTAGAGGTGGTTGGCCCGCAACGCTGCATACAGGTGGTGCATCAGCGAGATGTTGGCCGGGTCGTACAACGAGGCACCTTCGGGCAGCAGACCGGCGCTGTAAAGAATGCGCTCGGCGTTTTCATGGCCTTGCTCAGTCAGCACCACCTGATGGGTCTTCTCGTCGACCGTGAAGTCGCCCGGGACCTCGACGCCTTCGCCGGTGCGCAGGTCGAGCTCGCCAATCTGCTTCTTCAGCAGCGGCGCCACCTGGTTGATGGCGAGGTAGACATCG
>Ga0208269_100417_pt1 | contig 21037 bp, 20 predicted proteins | sample LakWasMe88_LOW11_2_FD_183912 | JGI IMG/M metagenome (GOLD analysis project Ga0208269, IMG submission 183912) | Freshwater sediment methanotrophic microbial communities from Lake Washington under simulated oxygen tension - Sediment Metagenome... | ecosystem: Environmental > Aquatic > Freshwater >...
CTTGATTTGCTAAGTATTTATAGTAGCAAATGCCCAGATGGCGGAATTGGTAGACGCGCTAGTTTCAGGTACTAGTATCGAAAGATGTGGAGATTCGAGTTCTCTTCTGGGCACCATCGTATTTATCTGGCTACAAGCCGCTGTTGAGCTTGCAATCCAATCATTACAATCATGCCACATTGTAACGCTAACAATGATGATTTGGGGCGTGATATCAACAAAGAATCAAAAGATTCAGTTAATCACGCCGCTGTTGCAAACTTCTAGTTGTAAACCGAATGAGCATCCTGCTGCACTTGTAGCTGCTTAAGTTTAGTTGAAGGCACATTTGCCAGCAAAGCCACAGCCTGTGCCCTGCGCCCAATATTTAACTTCTGGAAAATTCTTTTCAGGTGGCTTTTCACTGTATTTTGGCTAATGCTCAATATCATGCCAATTTCCTGGTTAGTTTTACCAGCTTTAATCCAACTAATCACCTCAATCTCACGTTCACTCAAGCTTGATAAGCTCACGCCATCAGCCGTCGCCAGCACATCCAACTGCTCAAGAGGCTTAATCTTACGCAAAATATAATCAATGTGCGGCATGATGAAGTCCATCACCTGTATATTGATTTCCAACTTATATTCTTTACTAAAGAACACGTATAAACATTCCTCACCGCTTCTTTGGTCTTTAACCGCATAAACAAGCAGTGAGTTTATCTCAAGCAACTGATCAGGAAATACTGCCTTAATTTTCTGAAAAATCAGGTTTTGACCCACAGCGTCAATCACAAAACAATCATTACCGCATGCAATCCAATGTGTATATAAATCACCTAAAAACTCCCCCACGCGATCTGAAGCGTCAATAATGCCTGAAGTTCTAAGGTCCTTTAGGTTGGAAGCCGCATCATAATGCAACTGGCCATCCTGCTGCTGCCTGAGGTCGCCCCAAGCGGTGAGTAACATATCGTGTGGAATTAGCTCAGCAACACTATTTTGCAACCAGACAAAATAGTCCAAATGAGTTTTAATTTGGTGCGAGCGCTGAATAACAGCTGTCGCTACGTTTACATATTGATTGATAGATTCTTTTTTCATGATTTGGCACCTATTCATGAGCATTTTACTCATGTTAATAAGATTGCAAATTAGATGCCAAGAGCCAGTCCAATATAAATCAATGAGTTACGAAGAAAACATCTATAGAAGCAGTAAGTGTTGTTATGATGCCAACTGTAGTGTCAAAATCACAACACTTTTAGAGAAAAAAGGGTGAACGCGGGTGAATGATATGCATGTCTAAAATATGACACTATGTTTGCAAAGCATAAATCGCCGGTAAATTACGCCACCAACCATAAACATCCATACCATAGCCAAAAACGTATTCATTTGGCACCTCAAGGCCAACAAAATCTGCCTTGATTGGTTTTTCATGATCCAGTTTTTTCTCAATCAGCACCGCCGTAAGCACGCGGGCAGCGCCCAGCATCATACATTTTTCTTGAATCGCTTTTAAGGTAATGCCTTCGTCGAGAATATCGTCTAGCAACAGCACAGTGCGGCCTGACAAATCCAGCTTAGGTAACGCTTTCCATTCCAGCATTTTCCCTACCGTTTTATTTTGGTATCTGCTAGCATGTACATAATCAAGCTCAAGCGGAAAGCTCAACTGTGTGAGTAACTGCCCAGAAAACACCACACCACCACCCATCACACAGATCACTACAGGGGTTGTGGCTGCCAATGTGTTAGTAATATCGCTCGCCATTGTGGCAATTGCAGCCTCAACAACTTCTTTTGGGTGAATGATATTTGATTTCTCTAAAAGCTTTTGGGGATGTAATGTTTCCAATTGTCGATTAACCCGTAAAAATTACAATGAAAAGAAATGCTTTTAAGCTGTAATCTGTTTAACAGCATTCACATAGAGGCCGTGTACTTGAGTACTTTAAGAATAAACCTTAATCTAATTCACTATGCTAATGTACAGTGATATGCTGTGCAGACTTTGGCATATGTGCCTCAACACTACTTACCATTTGCGGGCTGTACTCTTCCACCCACCCAGATAGTTCAAGCTTCATTTGGGTCTCATGAGTACCGTGCAAACCCTCAATCCACACTAGTAAATTATTCACCCAACTCAGATTCGCAGTACGAGCTTGCGCAATTCGCAATTTTTCATGTGGGGTTGGCATTGTCTGCTCATCATCAGCCAGCAACTCCTCATAGAGTTTTTCACCCGGCCGTAATCCAACATACTCGATTTTAATCTCATCGGCACTAAAGCCAGATAGCCGTATCATATCCAAAGCTAAATCCGCAATCTTTACCGGCTCACCCATATCTAATACAAAAATCTCGCCGCCTTTACCCATTAACCCAGCCTGCATCACCAACTGTGCGGCCTCAGGTATCGACATGAAATAACGTGTAATTTCAGGATGCGTAATCGTAATTGGACCACCTTTAGCAATCTGCTCGCGAAACTTGGGGATCACACTACCGCTACTGCCTAATACGTTACCAAAACGCACAATTACAAAACGAGTGCCAGTCTCACCTTGCAAGCCCTGGCACACCATTTCAGCCAAACGCTTACTTGCGCCCATCACGTTGGTTGGGTTCACCGCTTTATCTGTAGAAATCAATACGAACTTAGCAACACTGTTGTCTTTACAAGCTTTGGCAATAGTATGTGTGCCAATTACATTGTTAGATAATGCCTCCCAAACGTTACCATTTTCCATCATCGGCACATGCTTATAGGCTGCCGCATGGAACACAACTGACGGCTTATACTGCGCTAATATATAGTTAATTTGAGTGTTATTTTTTACATCAGTAGTCAAATAAATCAATCTAGTGGGTAAACCTAATGCACTTAACTCCTGCTCTAGTTGATAGAGAGAGAATTCTGAAATATCCAAACAAATCAAAATACTAGGCTGATACTTTACAATCTGACGGCATAACTCAGAGCCAATAGAACCGCCAGCCCCGCTCACCATGACAACCTTCTGATCAATCAACATCTGCAAGCCTGAGCTATCAAGTTTAACAGCATCACGGCCTAACAAATCCTCCACGTCCACCTTGCGGATTTGCGACACGCTGACCTTGCCACTCATCAAGTCATCAATCGCAGGTACGGTCATGACCTCTAGCTCAAGCGCATTTGCTAACTCAATGGCCTCTCTGCGCTTTTGGTGATGCACTGACGGCATTGCAACGATGACATACTTAACACTTAAGTACCTGCTTACCGATGCCAATTGCTCTATTGTGCCTCTGACTTTCACACCAAATATTTCACGCCCCTGCATGGTTAAATCATCATCCAGCAACGCTACCACTCTCCATTGCGTGCTACGAGCCAAGTCTTTAACCAATGCAACAGCAGCCTCACCTGCCCCCAACACAATCACTGGCTCCCCCTGCCTCAAGGTCGTACCATATAGCACATGCTCTTTCCAAGCACGGTAAGCAAAGCGGCTTCCGCCCATGAACAATATTAACAATAGCGGATCTAGCACCAACACCGAACGAGGAATCACAACATCAGTCTTGAGCATAAAAAAGAACGCAGCCAATAGAACAGCAGCAGAACTTACCGCTAAAAAAATACGCTTTAAGTCAGAAACACTGGCAAAACGCCAAACACCACGATACAAGCCAAAGCCAACAAACACACCCACTTGCAACATCACCACCCAACCTATCGTGGTCAACATTTCCGATGCAAAATCAGAAGGAATTGAAAAATTAAAACGCAACAAATAGGCAACAACCCACGCAAATGCAGCTGCAACAATATCGTGAAATATCGCCAAAAGAGTACGCGGATTTGTCATTGTTTTTTTCATTTAGTTATTAAGTATCGTACATTTTAATGCGTGTTGCCATTCTAATGCTGAATGCCATCTCTTCTTAAAACTTTTACAAAAGTTAAAACAATAATTTTCACATCAAACCACAATGACTGCCGCTGCATATAAACCACATCTAAATTAACTTTATCAGGGATTGGCAACTCATCCCGCCCGTTAATTTGGGCCCAGCCAGTTAAGCCTGGCACAAGTGCATCCACCCCATACTGGGTACGTAAAGCAACTAAATCATCCTGATTAAATAATGCAGGACGTGGCCCCACAAAACTCATATCCCCTTTAATAATACTCAATAACTGAGGCAACTCATCCAAACTAGATTTTCTTAAAAAAGAGCCAATTGGTGTCAAAAATTGCTGGGGGTTATTGAGTAAATGTGTAGCAACTGCAGGCGTATCAACCCGCATAGAGCGGAATTTAGGCATTTTAAAAATAATATTGTGACGCCCTACCCGATCAGACCAATACAACGCAGGGCCTTTTGAAGTAACACGCACCATCAGCCAAACAATCGCAAATGGTAAAGCCAGAATTAATGCTGCGATTAACGCTAAACATAAATCAAATAAACGTTTCATTATTCATCAGTCAAATCTTTACAACACTATAAATTAGAGAGTTTATGGTACATACACATGTAGCATAAACACCTCACAGACCCATGCCTTGAATTACTGCAGAGTAACTCTATTAAAAACCAGTTAGCTCTGCAAAGCGACGGCTACATCTTTAAGGCCATCCTCAACAGTAAACTGTGGCTCCCAATCAAGCAATTGACGGGTTTTAGTAATATCTACTTGTAAATTACCACACAATCGTTGCGCTAAGTTTTCTTTACCTAATATCTTTGCAGTGATCTCTAAAAGCCTCTGAGGTACTGGCAACAACCTAGGCCTTACGCCTAAAGATTGTGCGCATGCTTTCAATAGCTCCGTAGTGGAAAGATCATGTCCATCAGAAACCAAAAAAACTTGACTTGCGGCTGATGGGTGGTCAATACACTCCAGAATTAAACTAATCAAGTTGCCAACATATACAAAGCTGCGCTTGTTATTAATCGCACCCAAAGGCAATGGGAAACCACCTTTTACAGCCCTCATCATACTGGCAAAATTTGCTTTCACCCCACCACCATAAATCAATGGCGGCCTGATAATCACTACTTCCAGCCCTGTTTCTTTAGCCAGATTTAACAGCCCCTGCTCGGCCTCATATTTTGAAATACCGTAAGCATCCTGTGGACAAGGTATATCTGAGGCTGTAAAAGGCTTATCTACTTGCGTAAGCTCACCATTAACCTTGATTGAACTCACGAAAATAAAGCGCTTTACGCCTGCTATTACTGCCTGACGCGCCAAATTAATCGTACCATCCACATTTACTCTACGAAACTCAGCTAATGGATCCGATACTGAATCATTCATTACATGTACGCGGGCTGCTAAATGCACAACCACATCAATAGCATCAAACGCTACCGACCAGTCAGTAGCGTCAGTTATATCACCGATTGCAACCATCTTAGCATCAGCATGGACATTACCTTGACTGCGCAAAGCTCCAACTACGTCATACTGCCTTTTTAGTAAATCACTGATAAGCAACTTACCAACAAAACCGTTTGCACCAGTTACAAGAATACTCATCGTTTTAAAGGCAACAATAAAAATAAAACCAAGGCAACTCTATCACGCAAGCGCCTACGCAACTTAGCTACATTCAAGATCAACCAAAGCCTATCTGCAAAATTGTATCGTACAAGTTTTTGCATAGGTAAGGTATTGCTATACCCTAAAATGTTTGCAATTAACAAAGCTTGCTCGACCAACCATCCATCACGCAGCTTACTCCAGCGAACCAACTTAGCTTTAAAACCCACATTAGCACCAACAACATTATCTGCGTGCTGTCGATAAAGCATGTGAGACTCACGATCAATTATCCACTTATACCCACGAGACCTCGAAAATGCATAAATAAACCAATCATGTAGTGCAATCTGCTTACATTGCATTTGGTTTGCAATTAGAAAACTTTGTACTTCTAATGCAAGCTTTTTTGTTAACACGAACGTACAGCCAGGCCCAGCCGACTCAAACATATAATCATATTGTTGTTGTGATTGGGCTTTGTTAATGAAGCTGTGCTTACCATTAAGCCAAAAAGCTGTCACATTACTTGAGTAAGCATCAACATGCTTTTCTTGAATTTTCTGCACAGCTTTAGAGAGTTTATCTGCTTGCCAAATATCATCTTGGTCAGACAATGCTACGTAATCAGAATGTGAAAAATCGGCATCTCGCAACAACCTAAAAAAGTTAGCCGCAGCAGTAGCCATTTTTTTTCTGGGCAATACAATCAACTGGGAACTCTCAGTACACGCATCACTCAACAATTGTGGTGTGTGATCAATTGAACAATCATCTGAAGCTACAATAAAAACTTCAACATTGGACTGATTTTGAATGCTATACAACTGCTCATTTAAATAAGCTTCACCATTAAAAGTGGCGAGCAACACAGTAACTTTAGGATTAGATTTTAACAAAAGCTACTCGCCTTAAGCTAACAAGGATTAACCTGCGTAAATACTTTGCTAAAGAATATAAGTGCAACATCATTACAGAAATAAAGCCAATTTTTTTACTTTTATATAACCACCAGTAATTACCCAACTCTGACCTTTCCATTGCCCACATGTGTGAGCTTAAGCCAGATGCACCATAAGCTTGCTTATACATTGCAACTAAAGCTAAATTTAACTTGGCAACTATCTGGTTATCAAGAACAATTTGAAGCCATAACAAATGGTCTTCCATATAGCGTTTAGTTGAATCAAATCGAAACGCAATATCTCTCTTCACCATCACAGACGATGTGAAAAATGGATTAGAAATCAACATTTTTTGCTTTGAAATATACTTGATATCTGGTTCAGTCAATAGTCTATCAGGCAACTTATTATCAAGAACAATACTTACATCATGCCCACTCAACACGACCTCTGGGTATTTTTGCATAAATTGGTATTGGATCTCAATTTTGTTAGGATGCCAAGCATCATCAGCATCTAACAATGCAATGTAAGGCTGTGTTGCAGCACTCCACCCCATATTACGTGCGTTAGCAACACCTTGATTTTTATTGAGAGCAATTACCTTTATCCATCCCGAGTATTGCTTTTCAATTGCATATAAAACACTTAGCGTATCGTCACCACTAGCATCGTCTACCAAAATAACTTCTAAAGGCTTTTGTGTTTGCTGAGCGATAGAGTCAACTGCACGCTGAACAGTGCTTGCACAACGAAAACATGGAACGACAACAGAAACAAAAGCAACGTCAGGACTCATGTCTTTGTCCAATACGCAGGCAATCCCATCATACGTCGCCCAAAATCTAGAACTTTTCTAGTTAGCTTATCACCTAAAACTTTCCACAATAGTAAACGAATGTAAATACGCAGTAATGCCAATATCCAAACTCTTCCTGGCCATTTTTGGCCATGCATTACTTGAGCTCGTCGCATTTCACGTAATACCGTTAATGAGTGTTCAGGATTACTACTAATACCACCCTGGCGCATACCTGTAACAATTACATCGGATACAAAAATAGCATTGTTTGCATTTAACTCTCGTAGCAATAGCTCATAGTCACCAACAATACGAAACGACTCATTAAACATTCCATGTAACTCGAACAGGTTACTCCGATGCATCACACCTTGATGAGGAATTGACATCATATGCTTAAAGCGATTCATTGCTTTCCCCCAAGGCTCACCAATTGTATGTAGGCTAACGCCATCAGAGGAAAGCAGCATAACTTGACCATAAACCACTCGAATATCAGGAGGAGTTAGCGCTAATTGCCGTACCATTTTATCTAATACCAGAGGATCCCAAAAATAATCATCAGCACCAAGAAAACAAATCCAATCACCATTGGTTTGAGCTAAGCCTTTATTCCAAGCGTTATAAATGCCCTGATCCGGTTCTGAAATCCAATAGCTGATGTGCTCTTGATTCTCTTTCAGAAGATCAAGGGTACCATCTCCAGAGCCCCCATCAATAACAATTAACTCTTTGTTTGGGTAAGTTTGTTGTGCAACGCTGTCGATGCAATGCTGTAAAGTCTTCGCCCCATTGAAAACGGCTATGATAATAGTAATAAGGGGAGTGTCTTGATAACTCATGGTTTTAAAAATAAGGTACCCTTTTCTACGCTTTCTACCATTTTCTGTACAACATCACGCATTTTAAATTCAGCCTGCCAGCCTAAGTTACGGTAGGCCTTGTCAGCACATCCTTGGCTCCAAGCTAAGTCGGTAGGTCGAAACAATGCCGGGTCAGAGCACACATGATCCTGCCAGTCCAAATCAAGGACTGCAAAAGCCTCTTTCACAAACTCTTGAAGTGAGTTAACTTCACCTGTGGCAATAATGTAATCATCAGCCGTGCCTTGCTGCATCATTCGCCACATTGCATCCACATACTCCGGAGCCCAACCCCAATCACGCACTATATCCAGACGCCCCAGAGTAAGCTTTTCCGGTGAACCTTGAGCGATTCTGCACGCAGCAGAAATGATTTTTTTAGTAACGAAGCGCTCTGGACGTAATGGTGACTCATGATTAAAGAGTATTCCATTACACGCGAACAAGCCGTAAGCTTCGCGGTAATTTACTACTAGCCAATGTGCAGAAGACTTGGCTACACCATAAGGACTACGTGGCTGAAATGGTGTTTTTTCTTTTGCCGCAAGGCTGCCGTTATCTCCAAAACACTCACTTGATCCTGCATGATAAAACTTAATTGATTTATTTAAAAAACGAATTCCTTCCAGCAAATTCAAGGTTCCAAGTGTAATACTCTCTAATGTTTCTGCAGGTTGCTCAAAAGATAATCCGACAGAACTTTGACCTGCCAGGTAATAAACCTCATCAGGATTAACAAGGGTAAGCACCGTCAGCACGCTACGAAAGTCATTTGGCGCCATTGAAAGCAAATGAACCTGATCTTTAATGCCAATTACATTTAAATTACCGAAACTAGCAATCTGTGCATCTCTGGATGTACCCCATACTTCATAGCCTTTTTCTAACAACTGCTGTGCAAGGTAAGTACCATCTTGCCCACTAACACCACAAATCAAAGCTTTCATGCTAATACCTTACGATAAACATCTAATGTTTCTTGAGCGCAACGCTCCCATGAAAAAAGTTTGATACGCTCTTGACCTCTGCGAATCAAAACCTCTCGCAATTTTGTATCACCTATCACTCGCTCAATTGCTCCCCTTATTGAATCTGGATTATAAGGGTCAAACATTTCACCGGCATTGCCCACCACCTCAGGAATAGAGCTCACATTACTACAAACCACAGGGCAATCAAAACTCATTGCCTCAAGAGGCGGAATGCCAAAGCCCTCATATAACGATGGATAAACAAAAGCACTTGCTGTCTTATAATATGCAGCTAAAAGCTCATCATTGCCAGACACCTGAAAAACTCGGTCGGCTGAAACTCCCAATTGCTGTATTAAAACATGTTCATTATCGCTAAAAGCGCCGCCGCCAAAACAAATCAAATCAAAATCACTTTTTAATTGAGAAGACGCCGCATAAGCTTTTAGTAAACCTTCAAAGTTCTTATACCCCCCTCTACTGCCAACATACAGTAAAAATGGACGTAATGGTTTAATGGCTACAGCTGATTTACTCTGTGAAGTTAATGTAAAGCCAAGATAAACCACAGATATTTTTAGGGGATCAACACCAAGTATCTCTACTAAATCTTGCTTGGTCTGTGCAGATATACATATTATGTGGTCAGCACGAGCCACAGCAGAGGCTTTTTTTCTGCTTGTATGATCATTTTTAAGAAAATACTCACTAAAACGTTCATGAATCATGTCATAAACAGTTAAAACTACTTTGGCATTCTTTGGCACTGTTCCGATTACGGAGTAGTAGGTTTCATGCACAACGTCTGGATGAAATTTACGTACCAATAAATTAAAAAACAGCCGATTAATAGCAGCGTAGATTTTCCCTGTTTTCGGCAACTGTGGAACCGCAACACCTTTCACATTAAGCTTAGCAGGCGCATTTATCAAGTATTGATTTACATGCAATGGCGCAATAACAGCAACTTCTTGCTCATGCATTGATGCTAACTGGGTAGCAAGCTCATATGCATACCTTGAGACTCCACCATACACCTGCCAACCAAATACTTGATAATCAAATACAATTTTCATAAGTTAATCAATTAAATACTTTTAATTCAAAACCATTAAAACTTAATAATTCTTTTAATTTTACCAAGCACTCTACGAATCAATGAAGTAGAGAACTGATTATCAGCTGTAAATTTATCAGCTTTAATATTTACATAAACTCCATCTGGATGTTGCAATGGAAATGTAATAGGCTCTACAGGCATACTGGAAAAAACACTATCAGCTATTGTATGTGTTGCATTAGCGCCAAAACCAATGTTAGAAATCAAATTGACGTTTGGCATAACACTAATCATGTTATTTACCCACGATGTAAATACCCACTGATAGTCCCATGTATCAATCCTTCCAGAGTGCGTTGCCTCAAAGGCATTATGCCAATAGTTTCTTACAACATTATCAGCAAACAAGTAATCTAGATATCTATCATCTCGAAAGCGGGGCCATAACTTCATATTCACATCATATGACTCCCAAGCTCTTCTCCACGACGCCCAACCCCATATATGGTTATAACAAGAAAAGTAATAACTTGCATCACCACGCTTATGGCCAAATTGAAAGTTATCTCCAGAAATCATCGCTATACGCTCATCATCTCTGTATTTCTCCAACATTTCTTCGCAAAACCTGAAAAAGCTGGGGTCTGGTAAACAATCATCTTCTAGAATAATTGCCTCAGGCACTTGCTCAAATATCCAATTTAAGCCGCTTGACACGCGATTTTTACATCCTAAATTAACATCGGAATAGTTACTTAAAATCTCGCAAGGCCAGTCTACCTGTTTAACAATAGCACGTGTCTCTGCACATCTTTCAGCTTCACCAACTCTATCTTGACGAGGGCCATCAGCAACAATTAGCAGTTTAGGAGGCTTTGCCTTTGCAATCTCAGCAAATACGCGAGCAGTGGTATCTGGGCGATTAAATATAATAAATGCAACGGGAGTATTAAGCTGCCAATCAGACATCTAAAGTCTTTCTAAAGTAAGCAATGGTTTCTTTTAGGCCATCTTCCAAATTCACTTTAGGTTCCCAATCTAGCTTATCTTTAGCCAATGAAATGTTTGGTTGACGCTGCCTAGGGTCATCTTGCGGTAACGGTTTAAAGGCAAGTTTGGATTTTGAACCGACTAAACGTAATACACTTTCTGCTAATTCAAGCATAGTAAACTCACCAGGATTCCCCAAATTAATTGGGCCTGTAGTATCGGGCGTAGTATTCATTAAGCGCACAAAACCATCTATCAAATCATCTACATAGCAAAAGCTGCGAGTCTGTTCACCAGAGCCATAAATCGTAACATCCTCACCTTTAAGTGCCTGCACGATAAAATTGCTGACGACACGACCATCATTCGGGTGCATTCTGGGGCCGTAAGTATTAAAAATACGCGCAACTTTAATTTCTAAATTGTGTTGGCGATTGTAATCAAAAAACAAAGTCTCTGCGCAACGCTTACCCTCATCGTAACAACTGCGAATACCAACAGGATTAACACGGCCCCAATAATCTTCAGTTTGCGGATGAATCTCAGGGTCTCCGTATACTTCTGATGTGGACGCCTGAAAAATCTTAGCTTTAACTCGCTTGGCCAAGCCGAGCATATTAATTGCACCATGCACACTCGTTTTGGTAGTTTGTACTGGGTCAAATTGGTAATGAACCGGGCTCGCAGGGCATGCAAGGTTATATATTTCATCAACCTCAACATACAACGGCATAGTCACATCATGGCGCATAACTTCAAAGTAAGGGTTACCCATTAAATGAGCGACATTTTGCTTGCTACCAGTAAAAAAATTATCTACACACAATACATCGTTACCCTCATTTAGCAAACGCTCACATAAGTGAGAACCTAAAAAGCCAGCACCACCTGTTACTAATATTTTCTTCATTTTTACCAACACTTTTTAAAAGTTATACTTTAATAAACTAGCACTATTTTCGCCAAGCCCTATACGCACCAATTGTAGATCCATGGTGAAAAATTGACGGTTCAGAATGCATACAAAGAATTTCAGAATTATTTTTTTCAATATCTATAAATAATTGGTTAATCATCCAATCAATCGCTATCAACCTTAACCAAGGGCGACGAGTCAGTTGATTTAAAAATTCGGAGACGAGTAATCTACTAAGCACATATACACACGTAGTATTAGTTACTGGTTTAGAATAATGTGTAAATCCACCTTGTTTAATGGTTACAAGCTGTGAAATTTGCAAGTCTTTTATATCGCACCCACCAGCCAAGTCCACGTAGGTGAATTGACTTGCCCCTCTTTTTATTAACGTATCAAAAAGTGCCGACAATCTTTCAGCACTATTATCTTGAAAAACTGCATCGTCTTCAAAGCAAATCAAATACTCACAATCTGATTCTATAAATGCATTCCATGCACGTATATGCTTGTCCGTTAAAATTGTTTCAATGAAGCTATTTCTATTGCCTATCTCCCTTAAAGTTCTTTTAGAGCAATATTTTCTAATATTAGAATTAAAAAAAATAACACCCGCTCTCAGAAGAATCCGCGGTTTAATTTTTCTATAGCGCCCCCAACTGCGACTGAGTTTTTCGTGCAAGAAGCATCTCAAAACAGTCGTCCATGTACGGTGAGCCACTAGCTTTGGCTGTGCTGAAATATAGACCCGCTTTACATTAAACTTTAAACTTATAGCATCTATCAGATTTTCTAAATGCGGTAACAAATAATCATTACGTTGTTGATTGTTATTGTGAATCAGCGCAAAACAGACACCCGCCTCTTGTAATGGCATTAATGTTCCTTTAATACTCAAAATTAATTATTTTTTAACATTAACTAAGCCAAGTAATATAGAGTTAGTTTGCATCCAAAATAATGGCCTGTTTATCTTAAAAAAATAATTAGACACCCACACACACAAACATTGGGACAGGGCTGTCGCCACAGCGGCACCAACACCACCGTAACGCGGAATTAAATAAATATTCAGTAGAATATTTATGATGGCTCCTAACATCGTTTGATAGAGGGAGATTTTCATTGTTTTCTCATTCATCGTCCAAGGTGTGCAAGCAACACCTAAAAACACAAATACTGCTGACCATATATGTATTGCTAAAATAGCTCCAGCATTACTATATGATTCACCATATAAAAGATGAATTAACCAATTAGCCAAGAACGTCATTGGAATAGCGACCAGATAAGCTATCTTTACTAAATTGTTAAATAGCTGTTGCAATCTTAGCTTGTATAAATCATACGAGTATGTATGTGCGTTGGATATTGCTGGTGTGACTGAAGCTACAACGATTATTGGAATTACATACCATACTTCTGATAACCGAAGCGCTACGGAATAAAGCCCAACTTCGCCCTGACCTAACATGGCTCCCAACATCACTTGATCAATACGCATATAAACTGAAACAGCAACGCCTGCAAAAATCAAAGGCCAACTTTCTTTCAATAACTCTCTTGCAACACTACTGTCATAACACCATTCACGAAAATTGTAATGGTTCATTTTATAAACAAATAGCAAAAAAAGTGACGTTAGCACTACTTCAGCCAGCCCAGCCCAGGCAAACAAGATAAGTGGTGCAGCTAATATTAATAAAATCACTTTCACTATTGTGATTAAAATAAATGCTGCATTAGCCGCATACACAGTATATTTGGACTGTACTTTTGCCTGAAAGTAAAAATCAATGACATTGACCGACTGAAAAATAAAGCCTACTGCGGAGAGCGCCACTAGCCATATAGTAAGTTGCTCATCAGTTCGCATCAATGCAATGACTATCAATGATAATGTTAGTGCGATTACAGCCCCCATGAGTTTTAGCACAAATGCAGTACCTAACAGCTCATGTTGCCGCACTGGACTTTTAACGAGATTTCGGATAACAATCCCATCGAGTCCTAACGTTGCAAACGCGCCAAATATCCCCGCAAAAGCAATGGCAAAGTTCCATAATCCAAACTGCTCCGGCCCTAAGTAACGCGCAACCCAAACGCTAACAAAAAGCCCAACCCCCATACGTAGCGCTTTATCAGCAAATAGCCAGCCAGAGTTACTAAGTATCGCTTGCAAATTTGAACGATGCTCTAGTCTGTTACGCAGTGAAGCAGGCAAATAACGCAGCCAACGAGGCTTGGGGTTGGTCAAAGTTAATTAATCCTTACCAAATAAGTCACGGCTATAGACTTTATCAGCGACATCCCTAATCTCGTCACTAATACGGTTAGCAACAATCACATCTGCCAGCTGCTTAAAATGCTTAAGGTCGTTAATCACTTTAGAGTGGTAAAACTCGGCTTCCTTTAATGCTGGCTCATAAACAATTACATCAATGCCTTTAGCCTTGATGCGTTTCATAATACCCTGAATGCTAGAAGCTCTAAAGTTGTCCGACCCTGCCTTCATTGTAAGTCGGTAAATACCAACAACTTTAGGATTTTTCTTGAGGATACTTTCTGCAATAAAATCTTTACGCGTTGTATTAGCCTCTACAATTGCATGAATAAGATTTTGTGGCACATCATTATAGTTAGCCAGCAATTGTTTGGTATCTTTAGGTAGACAGTAACCACCATACCCAAATGATGGGTTGTTATATTGACCGCCAACTCTAGGATCTAAACACACACCCTCTATAATTTGTCTGGTATCGAGTCCATGAGTTGCAGCATAGGTATCCAGCTCATTAAAGTAGGCAACACGCATAGCAAGGTACGTATTAGCAAACAGCTTAATAGCTTCGGCCTCAGTACTATCTGTAAACAATACTGCAATATCTTTCTTGACTGCACCTTGCTTAAGCAAACTGGCAAAGACCTCTGCACGTGAAGAGCGCTCACCTACGATAATTCTAGATGGGTGTAAGTTATCGTGTAACGCTTTACCCTCTCGCAAAAACTCAGGTGAAAAAATAATATTATGCGTATCAAACTGCTGACTTACCTTAGCTGTATAACCAACAGGGACTGTTGATTTAATCACCATTAAAGCTGTGGGATTTATAGAAATAACATCTTGAATAACAGCCTCTATTGAACGTGTATTAAAGTAGTTAGTTTCAGTGTCATAATCAGTTGGTGTCGCAATAATTACATAACTTGCATTTGTGTAGGCATCATGCTTATCTAACGTTGCTCTAAAATTGAGTAGCTTATTTTTTAAATAGCTTTCAATTTCAGCATCTTCAATTGGAGACTCTTTACGATTAAGCATCTCAATCTTTTCAGGCAAGATATCAAGAGCAACTACCTCATTATGCTGCGCCAATAAGACCGCATTTGACAGACCAACATAACCAGTACCAGCGATAGCAATTTTCATCGTTTTATTTTTTATTATTCAACACTTACGTTTACACTAAACCCATTGGCTTTTAATAACGCATGACGCTTAGCTTCAGATAAGTCTGCCTTAACCATTTCACTGCACATTTCCTGCACGGTAATTTCTGGTACCCAGCCCAATTTATTTTTAGCTTTGCTTGGGTCACCCAGCAGTGTCTCCACTTCAGTTGGACGGAAATAACGCGGGTCAATTTGCATTACCACATCCCCCACCTTTAGTGCGGGGGCATTAGTGCCTATTACTTTGGTAACGATAGCTTTTTCGTTTACTCCTTCACCTTCAAATCTAAGCTCAACACCTAGCTCAGCCGCGCTCCACTCAATAAATTGGCGCACGGTATATTGCACACCAGTAGCAATTACAAAGTCTTCTGGCTTGTCTTGCTGCAACATCATCCACTGCATACGTACGTAATCTTTAGCATGCCCCCAGTCGCGCAAGGCATCAATATTGCCCATATATAAGCAACCCTCTAAACCTTGAGCAATGTTAGCAAGACCGCGCGTGATTTTACGCGTTACAAAAGTTTCGCCACGGCGTGGGCTCTCATGGTTAAATAAAATGCCATTACATGCATACATACCATAGGCTTCACGATAGTTGACTGTAATCCAATAAGCATAAAGCTTAGCTACAGCATAAGGACTGCGCGGGTAGAATGGTGTGGTTTCTTTTTGTGGGGTCTCCTGTACCAAACCATAAAGCTCTGAGGTTGACGCTTGATAAAAACGTGTTTTTTTCTCTAACCCGAGGATGCGAATGGCTTCTAAAATCCTCAAAGCGCCCATCGCATCTACATCAGCAGTATATTCTGGGCTTTCAAAACTAACAGCTACGTGGCTTTGTGCACCCAGGTTATAGATTTCATCTGGCTGTGTTTCTTGAATCAAACGAACCAGATTACTAGTATCAGTAAGGTCTCCGTAATGCAACTTAAAGTGCGCATTCTCAATATGAGGATCTTGGTATATATGATCGACACGTTGCGTATTAAAAGAGCTGGCACGGCGTTTTACCCCATGCACGATATAGCCTTTTTCTAATAAAAACTCGGCTAAATAAGAGCCATCTTGACCTGTAATCCCAGTTATTAGGGCAATTTTTTGCGACATACGACTTCCTTATTCCATTCTAAGCACGCTTGCGTGCGTTACAAAATCTTCATACGCTTTTGCTAAGCCAGATTGCAAATCTACCTGTGGCTTCCAGCCCAGTGCGTTTAATCGGCTACTATCCATCCATTTTCTGGGTGTGCCATCTGGCTTGCTGATATCAAATACAATCTCACCCTTGTAACCTACCACCTGCCCTACGGTCTGTGCAAGCTCACGAATAGTGACATCCTCACCATAACCAACATTGATATGGCTTTGCATCGGCTGCGTTTGTGCGTCATAAATATTTTTATCTAAATTCATCACGTAAATGCTGGCTGCCGCCATATCATCAACATACAAAAACTCACGTTTTGGCGTACCTGTACCCCAAATAGATACTGAAGGTGCACTAGCTATTTTCGCCTCATGAAACCGCCTGATTAAAGCCGGTATTACATGCGAATTTTCCGGATGATAGTTATCTCCTAGCCCATACAGATTAGTTGGCATCACGCTACGGTAATCAACCCCATATTGACGATTGTAACTTTCACAGAGTTTGATACCGGCTATTTTTGCAATGGCATAAGGCTCATTCGTTGGCTCTAAAACTCCAGTAAGTAATGCATCCTCCCGCATTGGCTGAGGCGCCATTTTAGGATAAATACAGCTAGAGCCTAAAAATAAGAGCTTTTGTACGCCATGCTGCCATGCTTCATGAATGACATTAGCCTGCATCATCAAGTTTTGATAAATAAACTCTGCAGGAAAGGTATTATTTGCATGAATACCACCAACCTTTGCTGCAGCTAAGTAGACCTGTTCAGGCTGTTCATTCTTAAAAAAACTGCGCACAGCAGCCTGATTAGTTAAATCAAGCTCTGCGTGAGTGCGGGTAACAATATCAGCTAAACCTTTAGCCTCTAGCGCTCTTATGATTGCAGAGCCGACCATGCCGCGATGCCCTGCAACATATATTTTTGGATTATTTGTATTCAATTAATTAACCTTATTGCGCCCATAGTTATCATCAAACCGGATGATATCATCTTCACCAAGATAAGCACCCGACTGTACTTCGATAATCTCCAAAGGCATACTGCCAATATTAGCTAATCGGTGTGTTTCACCTAAAGGAATATAGGTTGACTCATTTTCGTGCAGTGTAATCACCTTATCACCACAGGTTACCTCTGCCGTACCTGTCACAACCACCCAATGCTCGGCACGTTTGGTATGTTTTTGCAAACTCAAGCTAGCACCAGGGTTCACTTGTATACGCTTAACCTTAAATCGCTCACCTACATCAATGGTGTCATACCAACCCCAAGGGCGAGACACTTTTCGATGTAGGATGCGCTCTTCTCTTTTTTGCGACTCTAGCTGATTCACAATCTTCTTCACATCCTGACTCATGCATCGGTCAGCAACCAACACTGCGTCAGCAGTTTCAATAATGACTAAATTATTGACCCCTACTGTACTGACTAATCGGTGGCTTGCATTAATCAACGTATTACTTGTGCTTTCAATAATTGTGTCGCCATTAGACACATTGCCATTAGCATCCTGTTCACCCACCTGCCAAACGGCATCCCAAGCACCAAGGTCATTCCAACCAGCATCAAGCGACACCATCTTAATCGGAAATTCAGAACCTGGACATTTTTCCATTACCGCGTAATCAACAGATTCACTTGGTATATTGGCGAACATAGCAGAGTCAGGGCGCACAAATAAATTATCTCGCACACGATTTACAAAGGCACTTGAAGTAGATTCAAAGATATCTACCCTAAAGTGCTTTAATGCCTTGAGCCATACGCTGGCGCGCACAACAAACATACCACTATTCCAAGAGTAGTCGCCAGAGGCACAATAAATTTGTGCAATTTCATAGCCAGGCTTCTCTGCAAACTGTGCTACACCATACTCACTATGTAAGCCCGCCGCACCATCACGCTTAATGTAACCAAACCCAGTCTCGGGCTTATTTGGCTTGATTCCTAAAATCACTATCACACCGGTTGCAGCTACCCGGATACTGTTTTGCAAGGCCTCTGTAAAAACCTCTCCATTCTGCACGGTTTGATCAGCAGGTGTAACGACAAGAATCGGATCATCACCGCCTGCTATTGCTTGCAATGCTGCCAGCGTCAAAGCAGGAGCTGTATTGCGCCCTACTGGCTCAAGCAACAAACTAGCTGACACTTGAGGAAGCTCTCGTAGCTGATCAAGCACCAAAAAACGATGCTCTTCATTAGTCACAATTAACGTCTCACCAACTGTGATATCTGCCGCAGATAATTGATTTAAGCGGTCAACAGCTTGCTGAAATAGGCTACTAGTACCAGAAAGTACTAAAAACTGCTTTGGAAACCCAGTACGTGATAGCGGCCACAACCTTGTGCCGGAACCACCGCAAAGAATCACAGGCTTAATATTGAAAGGGATTGTATTCATAGCATCTATAATATTTTTCTTATTCGAATTTAACTCAGACTGTGCTCAAGCCAAGTATCATAGGTTAATTGTGGTTAATATACTGTTTGACATAATCTTGACTATATTTCCACTAACTCTTTTCTTCAATCACAAGCAAACCCGACTGCGTTTCTTGCATGAGTAAAGCTATTTCAGTTTGCAGTGATTCGTACTCCTGCATTTTAGCTTTTAAAAAACTCAGAGTGATACTCGATTTAGCCTCTAAACCACTAGGCGTAAGTAAATACATATAAGCCAGCTTATTTTGACTATTACGAAAGTTACTTACCTTCAATAAACCTTTTTCTACAAGTGCCTTAAGGCAGTAGTTAGTTTTACCTAAACTAATGCCTAATGCCTTCGCTAACTCGCGCTGACTGATTTCAGGTTGCAACTCAACCAACTTGAGTATTTTGTAACGATATTCGTCTGTGAGCATCTTAAGAATTTTACTCAATTAATAAAAATTCAATGCGTTCAACAACTGAACAGTAGTTTAACAAACTATCACAAACAATTAAACAAGCACTGCAAATTGATCAATCAGCATTAATAAGCTTAGAAAGCTCCTCTACTTTACTTGCTACAAGTTCAGCATCAGCTCTTGACTCTACATTAAGGCGTAATAGTGGCTCAGTATTTGAGCCGCGCAAGTTAAATCGCCAATTCTCAAAGTCCATGCTAAGTCCATCTGTTTTATCTACAAGTGGCGTTTGTTTTAAAAAATGAAACTCAACCCTAGCCAATGCATCTTTTACGTTCGTTACTTTAAAATTAATTTCCCCACTACAGGGGAACAAGGAGATTCTCTCTTCAACTAGCGCGGATAATGTCTTACGTGTCTGACTTAACAACTCACAAACTAACAACCACGGAATCATACCGCTATCACAATATGCAAAGTCTCTAAAATAATGATGTGCGCTCATTTCGCCACCATAAATCGCATTTTCGGCACGCATGCGCTCTTTAATAAACGCGTGGCCTGTCTTGCTCATAACAGCGTCACCACCTGCACCTAATACTATATCTTGGGTGTTCCAAGTTAAGCGAGGGTCATGGATTATTTTCTCACTTGGATGCTTTGCCAAAAAAGCCGCTGCTAACAAGCCAACAATGTAGTAGCCTTCAATAAACTGTCCGTGCTCATCAAACAAAAAGCATCGATCAAAATCACCGTCCCAAGCGATGCCCATATCGGCTTGGTGTGCTATTACCTCCTCAGCAGTCGCCGCCCTATTTTCGGGTAGCAATGGATTGGGTATACCATTTGGGAAGTCCCCATCAGCATTATGATGAACCTTAACAAAGGCAATGGGAATTTGCTCAGCTTTAAAAAAACTTTCAATTGCATCAATCACATGCCCCGCAGCACCATTACCGGCATTAACAACCAACTTAAGTGGCCTTAGCTTTTTCACATCGATGTACGTCATTAAATGCACAACAAATGCAGGCAAAACGTTTCGATTTACCAGGCGGCCTCGTGTTTCCGTCAAGGAAAACTGATTTACTTCTGCAAGTTTCTTTATTTCATGCAACCCAGTATCACCACTTACTGGACGGGCGCCCTGCCTAACAAGCTTCATACCATTGTAATCAAGTGGGTTGTGACTGGCTGTCACCTCAATACCGCCATCGACGTCTAGATAAAACGTTGCGAAGTAAACCTCTTCAGTACCTGTCATACCAATGTCTATGACGTCCACTCCCCCATCCATCAATCCATTTGCTAAAGCCATTTTTAACGGGCCGCTGGAATGGCGAATATCAGCACCTAACACTACTGACTTGGGTTGCAAATACTCAGCGTAAGCACGTCCGATTCTATAAGCAATATCCTCATTAAGCTCTTCACCCAACTTTCCGCGTATATCGTAGGCTTTAAAACAGGTAAACGCCGTTTCTATTTTATCTTGCAAATAATCCAAACTCATTCCTTTAAACTTATAACAATAGCGACCAC
>Ga0208269_100418_pt1 | contig 20988 bp, 21 predicted proteins | sample LakWasMe88_LOW11_2_FD_183912 | JGI IMG/M metagenome (GOLD analysis project Ga0208269, IMG submission 183912) | Freshwater sediment methanotrophic microbial communities from Lake Washington under simulated oxygen tension - Sediment Metagenome... | ecosystem: Environmental > Aquatic > Freshwater >...
GTTGTTGCCCACCACGCCCAGACATTGGCCTCGGTAAAGCTCAAAGCTCACGTCATTGAGCACCTGCTGAGTTCGGTAACCCGCACCACCCCACAGCAGCGATCGCAGGCGCGCCCCCGGTGAATCGTACAGACGGTATTCTTTGCTGAGTTGCTGCACGTGCAGGACGGGCTTTTCAGCGTTTAGGGTTTCGCTCATCACAGCCAATCCACCAGATGGTCGCGGCTGCGGCCCAGCACCAGCGACAGCAAGGCGCCACACCCCAACACCCACAGAAGCATGACGCCCCAATGGATCAGGGGTGGCCATTGGCCTTCTAAAAATACGCTTTGGTAAGCCAAGACAAATGGGGTCATTGGGTTGACCCACAGGGCCCAGCGACCACTTTCAGGAAACTGCGACAAAGGGAACAGAATGGGCGAGATAAAGACCCCTAATGACAACAAGAACCCAACCACCTGAACGGTGTCACGCAACGCCGCCGCAAAGATGGCGAATAAATAGGCCATGAACAAGGCGAACAATGTTTGCAGCAACATCAATACCGGTAGCGCCAACAAGGCGGCCTGGTAGTGATGGTGGGCGCCGTACAAAGGAATCAAGGCCAAGATCAACGGGCCATAGACCACCGAGCTGGCCAGCACCGACCTCACCGGAAACAAGACGGGGGGTAAGGCGTTTTTTTGCAATAACCCGCCAGCATCGACCAGGCTGGTCATGCCGCGGTTGATAAATTCGCAAAAGGCCATCCAGGGCAAGGATCCGACGATCAAGAAGGTACCCACCGCACGCACCGGGGCCTGTTCGCCGAGTCGCATGGCAAAAACGATGTCAAACACCAGGTAATACACAGCCACGGTCAGCAAGGGCTGGATGTAAGACCACAGTGCGCCAACTGCCGTACCGGCATGGCGGGCCGCGATTTCACGCCGCACGAGCGTGCGCAGCAAAGATCGGTTTCGCCATAGCTGGCGCGTATCGTCTAGCAGGGCCTGCACGGCAGCCTTTCTTGTTTCATTGACAAACAGCGTGATCAAAAAAACCCGAGGTCGCAGCACGCCTCCTCGGGTTGGGTTCGGCATTTATCGACCGCCCCCAGCGCGATGATCTGCTTGACAGAGTCGCATGGGAGATGAAATCAGAGCGAGTTCTTCAATCGCTTTATTTTTTGTCGGCTGCCACGGCGGCTTCCGCAGGCTTGGCCTCAGTTTGTGCGGGCTCCACAGGTTTGTAGGCATCCACAAAACGCTTGAGGGCATCGCCTTGAATGCTGGCTTCATTATTCAGACGCTCGGCTTCGAGCTTACGGCCATCGACAATGGATTTTTGCTGCAGGTTCTTAACCAGTTCATCTTTGATGTCGGAAAATGCGCGAACACGCACCATGTCGTGCTTTTTGAGCTTCAAGATATGATAGCCAAACTGCGATTCGACCAGACCCGACAATTCGCCGGGCTTCTTCAAGGCAAAAGCCGCATCTTCAAAAGGCTTGACCATTCGGCCACGGCCAAAACGGCCCAGGTCTCCGCCCTTGGCGCCGCTGCCGGGGTCTTCTGATTTTTCTTTGGCCACGGTGGCGAAATCAGCGCCGTTCTTCAGGTCTGCAAGAATGGCTTCGGCCTTGGCCTTGGCGGCCTCTTTGTCGTCCCCAAAGCGGATCAGGATGTGGCTGGCCTCAACCTCCTCAGGGGCTTCAAAGCTCTTTGGGTTGACCTTGTATTCCACGGCTGCCAGTTTCTCTGCGTCAGCCAATTTCAATTCGTTTTTCTTGTCCAGAAATTCCAGGTAAGCGTCAGTGACCAAACGCTCGTGGTTGAGCTGATTCAGGCGCTGCAACAAAGGTGTTTGACCAATTCCCTGCTTGTCGGCCGTTTGCGTGAGGGCGCGGCGCAAAAAGATGTTCTGCACGATCTGGCCCACAGTCTCGGGCTTGGTCAGCATACCCACACGCTGGTCGGCAGGGACTCGCTGCATCTCGGCCAGCACATCGAGGGTGGTCACTTCAATGCCCGGCGCCGTCAACAGCACTTCGGGCTTTTGAATGAACACATCATCTTGTGCTTGCGCGCTGAACGAGGCAGCACCCAGCAGAAGCCCGCACGAAACGGCGGCCAGAGAAGACAACATCCAGGACGACTTGAATTGAAACGGCAGCATGGTGGTGTGATTCGATCGAAATGGAAATAAGAGAAGTTGGCTTGAGTCTTTGTTTGTACAGAAGTTCAAGCAACCCCAAGGGCTTTACCCAAAAAAAAGGCGGAGACCGAAGTCTCCGCCTTTTTGAATTGCGCAGGTCTTTTGCAAGACCTGACAGAACCGGCGAACCGGCCCGCAATTAACGGTGGGTGTAGGACAGACCGAAGTTGCCCGACACACCAGCCGACACAGCGCTGTTCACAGCCTTCTGAGCGGCGAAGCCCAGGATAGGCAGCGTGCCAACTTGGGTGTAACCAGTGCCACCGATGGTGTATGCGGTAGCGCCCAGGGTGCTGAACTTGGCCCAACCATCAACAGCCGGCAGGCTGGCAGCGGGGAAGATAGTGTTAGCAACAGAGGCGCTCAACAGGGCGGATGCCTTACCAAAGGACAACACCGAGGTTTCACCGCACAGACTCAGGGTAGCCGAAGCAGCAACGGTACCAGGAGACACGACGAAGCCAGGGTTAGACACAGCAGTCACTTGCTCTTCGCGGCCATAAGCGACCACGCCGGTAGCCAGCTTGGTGCAAACTTGGAAGCCGTTGGTCGAAGCAACGGTGGTATTGGCCGGGCCAAAGTACGGGAACGGCTGAGCAGCAGCGGCACTGGTGTAGTCCGTGTAGACCTGACCGTTACCAGTAGCACCTGCGTATGCATAAGCATAAGCGGTGTGGTAACGACGGGTAGGCATAGAGAACACCCAGTCAGTAGCAGCCGACAGAGCCGAGTTCGTCAGATACGAGTTGGTCACCGAACCCTTTGCCAGAGCAGCAGTCAGGGTGTTGGCTTGGTTCAGAGCAGATTGGCCAGTGTACAGACCGTTGTAGATACCAGCGCCAGCAACAGTGGTGTCAACCAGGTTGACGTACGGGGTAGACAGATCAGGCTGATCGTAGTAAGCAGCAGCCACAACCGGGTTAGCAATCGAAGCAGCGGTAGACGAAGCACCATTCACCACCACGCCGTTGGCAGCGTTAGCTGCCGACGTACCGTTGGGGTTAGATGCAGCGGGAGCCAGCACGGTGCCTTGGTTGTAAGCCACGAAGGTCTTACGGAAGATCGGGTCAGCAGTCACAGCATCCAGACCTGCGGTGGTCGGGGTACCAGCAGTGCCGGTGGCTTCAACAGCGCCCGAAACCTTAGTGGTAGCCAACGAAGTGCCAACCTGGGGGAAGAACACCAAGTTGGGGTTGGTAGCCGCCACGGAGGTAGCCTGACCAGAAATCGTAGTGGTGTTAGCCACATTGATGATAGTCCAGTCAGCCAGCAGGCCGCCCGACGGGAAAACAAGACCCAGACCTTGAGCCGAGTTAGAGCTCGTCTGACCACCAGTTGCTGTAGCTGCAGTAGCAGCAGCTTGAGTTGCAGCAGCTGCCGAACCGTTAGAGAAAGCGGTCGAGGCGGAATATGCAACCGGGTCATTCACCAACAGATTGATGGCAGCAGCGCCAGCAGCGTTGGTAGAGCAAGGAGCCACACCGTTGACGTGCTTGATAGCGGTGTACAGCGGGTTGGTAGTCGGGGCAGTCAGAACGCCGGCAGTGATAGTGCCTTGGTCAGCCAAACCGAACTTCGGAATGTCGGCCATGTTCAGGATTTCGATGTAACCTTCACGAGTCTGGTTAGCGATCGAAGAAGCGGTGCTGAACTGTTGAACGCGACCGGTTTGGAATGCGCCGTTGACCGAAGTGGGCAGCGTGCAGGTTGCGTCGGTGGTGCTCAGGGTGCTGATGCCGGTGGTGGCATCTTGCGAAACGGAAGCAGTCCAGACATCGCCGGGCGACAGCAGAACTTGGAAGTCATACAGGTCGTCAGAGTTGGCAGCGCCACGGAAACGAACCTTGACGGCCTTGCCGTTCACGGTGTCAGTGTTGGTGATGCTCAGCAGGGTAGCGTTGCCACCTTGGGTGCTGAAGTAAGGCACCAGCAGGATGTTACCAGCGGCATTGCCATTCAGAGACAGAGCACCAGCATTCGACTGGGTGAACACAGCTGCGGAAGCACCGCCAGCCAGACCAACACCGCCAATCATGGCAGCAATGCTCAAGGACAAAATCCTTTTTTTCATGAAAACTCCTGTTTAGAAAAAATTTGGTAAGCGCAACTACCAAGATTGTCAACGCCTACGAATCGTAGCACAGAAAGAAACGGGCTCATCCAGTGGATTGTGGGCTAGCCCATCATGTTGAAGAAAAGCAACAAAACCCAATACCTGGTTGACGTTCCTCCTGTAAGACAAGGCAGTGCTCGCTGAGCCCCGGGGATGGAAATCAGAGCTGCGGCTTGATTCGCCACTGCCCCTCTTCCAGAACCCAACTCTCATCGAGCCCTGTATTGATGTTACCGCCATACCTGGCGCCCAGGGGAGGTTTTGCTTCCAAACTGATGCGTACAGAACACACTTCATCAGCGCAAGCGACGGAAATTGCCTTGGCCTTGATCCAACCCCCATTGGCCATGCGCCCACGGTAGCGCTCATAGGGGGTGACGCGCCGGTAGCTGTCGGTCAACATGTCATAGGCTTTCTGAATATCTCCCTCAATCAGGTACTGCCAGCGCTGGTTGGCGCGGGCTTCCACGATTTGCTCAGGCGTTTGAGGCTGCAGACTGGCGCAACCGGCCAGCAACAGTGCCGAAACAGCACAGGCAGTCAAGGCCCAACGGCGTGTCTTGAAAGAAGATGCAAGGGTCATGATGCGAAGACTTTCTCTCTATATAAAGAAGAAACAAATTGCTTACTTAAGGGTGGACGTGCTTTGCGTCAAGGGCGCCTTGCCCGCGGGGGTCACTGCCAGGTTCTTGAAACCTGACAGCCCCTTGAGCTTGTCACGGACCTCCTCGCTGACATCGCGGATCTCCTGATCGGAGCGCACCACGCGCGGGGTCAATACCACCAGCAATTCAGTGCGGTTGGTGCTGGAGTTTTTGGCACCAAACAGCCCCCCGATCACAGGGATGGAGCTGAGCAGGGGCAAGCCCGAGCTGCCATTGCTGTTGTTGTCGCGGATCAAGCCACCCAAAACGATATTTTCACCGGAGCGCACGGCCACCTTGCTGGTGATCTGGCGCTGGTTGAAGGGGTACTGGCCGGTGGCCTTGTCTTGCGTGGCCCCGACATCGCTCACGGTCTGCTGCAATTCCATGGTCACCATGTTGCCGGCGTTGACCGAAGGGGTCACCGTGAGGTTGACACCGGTGTCCTTGTATTGAATCGAGCTGACCGTGGTGCCCGTGCTGGTCACGCTGCTGCCAGCCTGCACGGGCTGCTGGGTGCCCACGGTGATGTTGGCCGTGTGGTTGTCGAGCACCATCAGGGTGGGACTGGAGATCACTTTGAGCAAAGACTCACCCGCCAGCGCATTCAGCACGGCCTGCACACTGCCCGCGGAATTGGTCAGCGTATAGGTGAAGCCCTGAGCGGCGGTAGCGATCGACCCATCGGTAGCCGAGCTGAGCACACCCTTGCCACTGCGACCATTGCCAGCGCCACCGCTGAAGGCCCATTGCAGGCCATAGCTCAGGGTATCGCTGAGGGTGACTTCAATGATGCTGGCTTCAATCAACACCTGGGTGGGTGGCACATCCAGGCGCTTGAGGGCGTTTTCGATCTTGGCAAAGTCGGCGCGAGTGCCCCACACCAGGATGGCGTTGTTGAGGTTGTCGGCAATCAGGCGCACGCCGCTGTTGCCCAGCGCCACGGCCTGCACGTTGGTGGCGTTGTTGGCGGCATTGGTGTTGCTGGTGCCCGAGCCAAAGGAGCCGCCGCCACTCAGGCTGCTGCTGCCAAAGGCCGAACTGCTGGTGCCTGAGGAGCCCAAGAACGTGGAGCCGGTGCTGGAGCTTCCCAGGCTGGGCGCCACGCCGGTATTGGAGGTACTGCCCCCCGCATTGCCCCCAAAAAGGCCGCTGATCACGCTGGCCAGGTGTTTGGCATTGCCGTTTTGCACGGGGTACACATACAGCTGGGGCTCGCCACCGTTCAGCCCTGGCTTGTCGATGCCATCCAGCCAGCGCTTGGCTTCATCAAGATAGGGCGCTCGGGGCGTGACCACGAGGACAGCATTGAGCCGGTCAACCGTCATCATGCGAATGGCCCCAAACAAGGGAAACGCCTCGCTGACACCGCCGGTGCGGTTGGCGGTGCTCGTCGACGAGCCCAAGCCCCCTGCGGCCACGGCAGCGCCCAGGCTCATGGTGGGGGCTGCTGGGGCGGCGGTGGCCCCACCAGGGGCCGTTGTGGACGAACTGCTCAGGGTGCTGCCGGTCGAGGCGGCCAACATCTTGAGCGTGTCTTCCACCTCTTTGGTGGTGATGTACTTGAGCGGGAACAGGCCAATCGACATGCCCTTGAGCAGGTTGACGTCAAAGGTGCGCACCAGATCCAACCACCCCTCGGCCTGGGTGCGCGACCCCACCAGCACCAGCATGTTGCGGGTGGTGTCGGTTCGCACCAGGGCATCGGGCGGCAACAAGGGTTTGAGAATGCTGGCCATTTCGGCGGCGCCAATGAACTCCAGCGGCACCACGATCACGCCGTAACCCGGTTGCAAGGCCTTGCCAGCTTCAAAACGGCGCACTGCGCCACCGATGCCTTTGAGGGACTCGGGCTTGCCCACATGGAAAATGCCCCGCGTGTCGCGAACCATCTGCAGGCCGGCCGCTTGTAGCGCACTTTCAAGCAGATAGACCGCCTGATCGGTGCTGACATTGGCACGCGTGGCCAATGTGACGCTTCCGGTCAGCGGTGGATGGATCACGAAATCCACCTTCAAGATGTCGCGCATCAGCACGTTGACTACATCGAGAATCGGCGCCTCTTCGAAACCAAACGAGGTGGCAGAACCGTCGGGTGGCGGCGCCAACAGGCTGGGCGCCGTGATCACGCCGGTGCCGCGATCCAGACGAGGCTCGGTGTCGACTTGCGGAGCCAGGGCTGAGGCTTTGGACTCAGCAGCTTTGGGCTCGCTGCCTTTGGGCGGCACGACGGTTGGAGCAGGGGTCGCCACCATGGCCGGGGCCACGGCAGGCTGAGGGGAGGCCGGCGCGGATTCAGGCGCTTTGGCTTCAGCCCCAGAAGGCACAGCCGCAGCCGGGGCAGAAGGAGCCAAGGCAGCAGCCTCTGGCGCCACAGGAGCCACGGCTGGAGCTGGAGCTGGAGCTGCCTTGACGGCAGCGGGAGCCGTTTTGGCAGGCACCGCTGCCCCACCACCGATTGAAAAACCGGCTGCCGCAGGTTTGATGGCCGACGCATCGTCTCCGGCGGCCCAACTCAGCTGACTGATCGCCAACACCACCGAAGTGAGCACAAATTGTTTGTGATTCATATTTCTTAGTTACTCAATGCCGCCACCGACAGCCTAAGAGGCACAGCCTCAGGGCTTGCGACTCCGGACCAGCGTGATAGTTCTCGACTCGGTGCCATTCTTGAACACGACGTCGCGCCCTTTGACCGCAGCCAAACGCCATTCGCCCACCGCATCGCCCACGTGGAAGCGACGAACCTTTCCGCCCTGCTTGGCCAGCACACTGCCTTCAGCCCCTTGCTCCACCAACCCCACCAGCTCGAAGTCAGCCAAAGGATCCACGGGTTTTGGCGGGGGCGGGGGGGGTGGCGGCGGCGGCGGGCGGCGGGTGGCAGTGAACAGCGGACGGTCCAACACCTGAACAAAACGGCTCAAGTCAGCCTCGCCGCCCGCGGCGCCGCGAGGCAGGCTGATCTTGTCGATAGAGATTTGTTGTTCTTTGGGGGCCTGCCACAACCAATCACGCAGCTTTCCCTGGCGGTTAACCCAAAGATGCACGGCCTCAAGCGCCAGCAACAGGTTCAGCGCCAACAGCAACCACACCGCGTATTGTCGGATGAGGAGACGGATCTTCCAGAGTTGTGCGTTCACGATGCCGACCTCAGCACAAAAAAGTTGATTTGTCCGGTCAGGCGGGCAGGTGCCTGGTTGGTGGCATAGGTGAGGATTTGCACCGTCATGCCCTCCACCAGAACAGCGGGTCCAGGCTGGGTACCGACAGCCACCAGCAAAGCTTGCAGCTTGGCCATTTCACCCTCGTAACGAACCTGGATCGGGATGCGATCAAAGCGGTGGTCGGTTTTGGCGGGCAACACCTGGCTGGACTGCACATCCACGCCAGCGCTGGTGAAGAGGTCGCGAATGCGTTGCTGGGCCGCATTGCCCACTTGTGAAACGTCTTGGGTGGATGGGTAGATGTACAGGTCCTGCAACTGCCGCGCCTGATCGACCGCGTCTTCGATCTGGCTTTGCTGGCCGACCAGGCCCAACAGGCGCGCGTAGCGCGGCTCCAGATCAGACAGGCGTTTTTGGGCGCCCTGGTGCTGGACGTACACATAACCAGACACACCGACCAAGGGCACCAACACGAGCAGCAGCCCCAACACCAGACCCGGCAGGCTCTGCAATTGCTTGATGGATTTCATTTGCCACCTCCAATCGAGAACGGGCTGGCACCGGCCGCCGGCTTGGCTGGCGCGGCAGGGGTGGGCGCGGCAGGGGCCGCAGCAGGGGCCTGCGCAGGCGGAGGCGGCGGAGGCGGCGGGATCACCGCCGGAGCAGGCTGTGCCACCTTGGGGGTAGCGCCCAACAAAATACCGAATGGCCCAGCTTCCTTGAGCACCGCAGGCGGCACGCCTTGTGGGTAGGCTGCCGACACCGGAGCGGGCGGAGGCGCGGCGGGCGCGGTATTTGCCCCCGGCGCGGGCTTGGGCCCATTGGCGTCGGCAGCCTTGCCATCCGCCCCGGGCTGCGGACGGTTCTCACGCGGACGCGGGTCATTGGCGCGCATGGCCTTGGTGTCCAGGGTAAATTCGATGTTGAAGGCCTCTTTGGCAGCGCCAGGCTGTCGCACGGCAGCCGAAGGGGCTTTAACCTCCTTGAACAGCGGCTCGGTGCTGAGTTTTTGCATCAACGCAGCCGCACTGGGGGTCAACCCCTGCAGGGTGATTTTCGTCCCTTGGATCTGCAATGACTGCAGCCAGGTGTCGTCGGGCAGGGTTTCGGTCATCAAGGCAATCACCCTCAGGGGCTCGACGCGCTCTTGAAGGATCTCGTTCAGGTCTTTGAGACCATCCAGCTGAGTGACCAGCTCAGTGCGCTGCGCGACAGCCGGGGCCGCCTTTTTGCTCAGGGTAGCAAACTGAGCCTCGGCCAGCCGTGCCCGATGACTCAGTTGCAGGGTTGATGCGGTGAGCGCCGGCACCAACCAGAACAAGGCCAGCAGGATCAAGCCCAGGCGCAGGGTGCGCCCGCGCTGTTGACGGCGCAAGCGCTGAGCCTCACCAAAGCCGGCCAGTGCGATGTAGGGGCCCGGTTGCAGAGCTGAGGCACTCAAAGACACCCAGACCTCGGGTACCGGCCGGGGTGGCTCGGCGGGTTGGCCGGGCGCAGCCAACAGCTCGTCCAGGTAACGGGCGACCGACGCCCGCGAACTCAGGGCCAGGGCCACCCGCTGGCTCTGGCCCTGGCGCGACAACACCGCAAAACCATGCACGGTGTCGTCGGGTAGGAAGGGGCTGGCCGCCGCCACTTCAAGCGCCACCGCGCGTGCCAGGTCGGCTTCGGCCAGCATGGGCAGCACCAGTTCGCGCACCAGCACACTGTCTTCAGGCAGTTCGACCGCAGTGGCACGGCTGGCGGCGGTCCGAACCTTGGCCGAGCATTCGGCCGCCGGCTGCAGCAACTCACCTCGCTGAACCCATTCGCTGCGGTCGGCACGGATCAGCCGCACCGGCAGCAACGGGGTCAGCCAGCGCATGGCAGGCCGATCCAACAGGCCTCGCCAGGGGCGCGCGAGCTCTGCGCCCAACTTTCGCAAGTCGAGACCGAACAGACGCAAATCAGTGTTGGTCGTGACCATGGACACCATTCAGGAAGATAAAAAGTTTCATGGCGCGGAGGCCACCCGGCGGTCGGCCCCAAAAATACGCCAGGGCTGGCCGTCCGGGGCGTTTCGATTGAGGTCAATGTCCCGAGAAACATACCATCGACGTCCCGCATCCAACGACAGGCTGGCGATCAGCCGGTAGCGCGACCCCGAACTGTTGTCCACAAAGGAGGCATCCAGCCGCGTCGTATCGGGGGCCGAGCCGGCAACTTGCCTGGCCTGCACGATCTGATTGGCCACCGCAGCATCGCCGCCTGCCAGCACCACCAGCACCTCGGGAGTGGCCGCCAAAGCGTTCACACGCGCCACAGTGCGCCGGCCCACGACCAGAAGGCGGGCGATATTAGCATAGAGGTCGTAGTCCACCCCGGGCACCTGCAGCAGGTCCTCCACTGCATCAAAGCCCACAGCAATGCCTTTGGCGTCGGGCCGGTCGCGCAAGGTCACCACCTGCTGGGCCAGGGCGTCGGCCGTAGGGGCAGGCAAACCGCCAGCCACCCGAAACAACTTGGACAACAGGCCCGCGGGCGCCCCGTTGAGGTTGATCAGGCCATTGAGCGGCACCACCGCCACCTGGATCTGTGCTCCCTGGTATTGGGTCGTGAACTGGGTGTAACGCACGTATTGGCTGGGGTCGGTCTGCATGCGTTGTACGGTTTGCACGATCGCAGCCTGGCCGTAGGCCTCGGCAAACACACCTTGCTTGCTGGCCGAGACGGTGCGAGCGTCCTGCCGGGTGACCTTCACCATGCCCGCCACAATCAGGCTCAGGGCAGCCACCATCCACAACACGCCCACCAAGGCAATACCGGCCTGACGCGGTCGGACGCGGCGCCAGACCGGCGGCGCGGAAAGACGCTGCGGCTTCATTCGTCACTGCCCCCAATAGCAAAACCGCTGCCGTTGCCGCCCACCTGGGAGGGCAGTTGACGCAGGGGGATCACGAGCTCAGGCCAGTCGCTGCCGGCCACCTGGATCAGCAGACGCACACGCGAGGGCAGGCGGCTGCGCCGGTCTTGGTTGGTATTGCCCATGGCCATGGACCATTCGGGCAGCCAACTGCCGGGCGCAACACGCGGGTCCTCATACTCAACGCTCCAAGCCGTCACATCGCCCACCAGAACCCGGCCGTCTACCTGCGTCCAATCCGGAAAGCCAGCAGCACCGACCCAGGGCGTGTAACGCAACACCAGGGCATAGCCCTGACCCGAGGGCTCGGCCGTGAGACGGAAAAAATGCCGCCCCCCTGCACCATAGCGCGCGGGCATGGTGCCCACCCAGGCAATGCCTTCGTTGCGCCCCTCAAACAGGTAATTGCTCTGATCGACCGAGCCCGCCCCCGGGCGCAGCCGCTGCGAAACCCTGCCCAAGGTGGACCGGATGAAGGCCGTGGCCGAGCGAAAGTCATCCAGGCGGGTGGATCGCTCATCAATGCGCGACTCGGTCTGGCCCATGGTGTGCAGGGCCGAACTCATGGCCAGCAGGATCAGCGACATGAGCGACATGGCCACCAGCAGCTCCACCAACGTGAAGCCCCGGCGACGGCTGAGTCGGCTTGCATAGACCATATCAGCGCACCTGCCCTGCCAGCGGCAAGGCCTGGGGCAGCAAGGTGGTGACCTGCAGGCTTTGCACCCGGTCGCCATTGAACCAGCTCACGCTGTACTGCACCTCATGCAAGGGCACCGTGCGGGAATCGTTGAGCGAGCCGGCCCAAGGTGCCGAATCGATGCGCCAGTCAAAGCCGCCACGTCGACCTGCGTCATGCCAGCCACCTTCGGGCACGGTGTCACGCCAGGCCAGCAGAGATTCAAGCTCGGCCGTCGCACGCGACTGCATCTCCACCGAGGCCATGCCCCGGGCCGCACTGCCGCTAGCCCGGTAGATCAGGCCCAAGGACATGCCCAGTATCGCCATGGCGACCAGCAACTCCAGCAGAGAGAACCCGCGCGCCAAGGCGCGACGGGAGTATAGGCCGGCCCTCATTGCTGGATGGGTTCCGTGCTGACACGGCCGGACATCCAGTCAATGCGCAAACGCGTGCCACTGCCAGAGGGGCGAAACACATCAATACTGCCCCCGGTGGCGCCGCCATCAGGCAAAAACCGAATGGCCGCCGCACCTGACTGCCCGAGCTCCATGCCCGCCACGGTGGCCCTGACCGCCACCGAAGCCGGAAAGGGCTTGGCTGGGGCATCATCCACCCCAAAAAGCCGCCGCTCCAGATCAACCCGAAAGCGGGTCTCGGCCCCTTGCAACTGGGCGCGGTTGCGGGCGGCGCGCATCTCAGACACCATTTCGCGCAGCACGCTCCGGTATTCGGCGCCTTCCCGCATCTTGCCCAGCGCGATGGGCACCACCGCCATCAACAAGCCGAGGATGGCAAACACCACCAGCAACTCGATCAGGGTGAAACCCCGCCCGCGGGCGGCAAATGGACGCCGGGACCGGTTCATGCGCGCTGAATTTACTTGGCGTTCACGATGTCGGCGTTCTCGCCGTCACCACCGGCTGCACCGTCTGCACCGTAAGACAGCAACTCGACGTTGGCACCGTTCAGGGCGTACTTGTAGGGCTTGCCCCAGGGGTCATTGGGGACGCCGCCCTTCAGGTAGGGACCATTCCAACCATTGGCCGAGGCGGGCTTGGCCACCAGAGCGTTCAAGCCCTCTTCGGTGGTCGGGAAGCGCCCCACATCGAGCTTGTAAAGCTCAAGCGATTTTTCGAGGTCGGCAATCTGCACGCCCGCCGTCTTGGACTTGGCACCTCCGAGCTGACTCAGCACCCGAGGCCCCACCAAGCCTGCCAGCAAGGTCAGGATGGCCAACACGACCAGCAGTTCGATCAGAGTAAAGCCACGGGCACGACGGCTCGCACGGCGCTGGCGAAAGCTCAACATATCAAATCCTTAAAGTAACAACTCAAACAGCCAGATCATTGATGGACAGAATGCCCAGCAGGATCGACACGATGATCGAGGCGATCATGAGGCCCAGCACAATGATCAGCAGAGGCTCCAGCAGGGTCAGGCCACGCTTGATCCCCACCTCGACATCCCGATTCAGGATGTTGGCCAACTCCAGCATCATGGGCCCGATGCGCCCCGTCTCTTCCCCCACTCGGATCAAGTTGATCGCCAAGGGTTCAAAAATTCCGGTGGCAGAAATGGCATCGACCATCTTGCTCCCCTCCTTGACCATGGGGCCCACGCCAGCCAAAGCACCACGCAGCACATCATTGGTCACGGTATCTGTGGCGATGCGAAGAGCCGTCAACAACGGCACACCATTGCCGAGCAAGGTGCCCAGCGAGCGCGAGAACAGGGTCAATTCGTACTTGAGGGTCAGCCGCCCCAACAACGGCAGGCGCAACACCTTGTGCTGCCACCAACTGCGCCCGACCGGCGACTTGAACCAGCGCCAGACGCCAGTGCCGACAAAAAAAGCCACAGCGCCGATCACCAGCCCATAGCTGGTGAACGCATGCCCCAAGCCCATCACCAGGCGGGTGGGCAAAGGCAGGGCATCGCCCATGTCGTTGAACAGCTTCTCGAACTGCGGTACGACAAAGCCGAGCATGGCAATCAAGGACAAAACCGCCACGCCCAGCAAGATGGCCGGGTAAATGGTGGCGGACACCACGTTCTCCCGCAGCGCACGCAGACGCTCCATGTGCTCAACGAGGCGATCCATCACCGAGCTGAGCTGGCCGCTGACCTCGCCCGAGCGGATCATGTTGATGTAAAAATCACCGAACAGGGCGCGGTGCTTGCCCAGGGCCTTGCTGAAAGGGGTGCCGCCCTTGACGTCCTCCAGCGTGCTTTGGGTCAAGGCCGCCACCGACGGCTTGTGGCTCATGCCGATCAACACCCGCAGGGCATTGTCCAGGGCCAGACCGGCGCGCAGCATGATCGACAGTTCGGAGGTCAGCAGCAGCACGTCGGCCTGCGTCACCGGGCCCTTGCCCACGCGGCGCCCGCTGCCCTTCAGGGAGGCCAGGCCCGACGCCTTGCCCGCAGCCCGGGCGTCTGCATCGCTGGCCTGGGGCTCACGAATTTCCAGCGGGGTCAGGTGGCGAGCGCGCAACCATTTCTGGGTGGCCGGCACCGAGACCGCCTCATGACGGCCCTCCTGCACCTGCCCCTGCGCATCCACCGCGCGCCAGAAGAACTCAGGCATCGCCCTGGTCCTCCGTCACGCGCAACAACTCATCAAGGCTGGTTACACCTGCGGCCACCTTGCGCAAGCCGTCTTCATACAGCGTCAGCATGCCCGACTGGCAGGCCAAGCTGTGCAGGCGGCTGGCATCATCGCCCGCCACAATGGCGCGCCGCATGGCTTCATCGAGCACCAGCAATTCATGGATACCGGTGCGCCCCTGGTAACCCGTGCCCCGGCAGTGATCGCAACCCACGGCTTTGTAGATGGGCTGCCCTGGCGGCAGAAAACGATGCAGCCCTGTGCTGGACAGCACCTCGGATGACGGCGGCTCGGCCTGCTTGCAGTGGCTGCACAGAGCCCGCACCAGACGTTGTGCCAATACGCCATTGACCGAGGAGGTGATCAGATACCCCTCCACCCCCATGTCCTTGAGCCGGATCACGGCGCCTGCTGCCGTGTTGGTGTGCAGCGTGGAAAGCACCAAGTGCCCTGTGAGCGCGGATTGCACCGCGATCTGAGCGGTTTCACCGTCGCGCATTTCACCGATCATGATGATGTCGGGGTCTTGCCGAAGGATGGAGCGCAGCGCGCTGGCAAAGGTCAGGTTGATCTGGGGGTGCACCTGGATCTGGTTGATGCCCTCCAGCTGGTACTCCACCGGGTCTTCCACCGTGATGATCTTCTGGGTGGTCGAGTCGAGCTTGGACAAGGCCGCGTACAGCGTCGTGGTCTTGCCCGAGCCCGTCGGCCCCGTGACCAGCAAAATGCCGTGGGGCTTGGCCAGCAGGGTGTTGAAACGCCCCAGTGTGTCGCTGGCAAAGCCCATGCTTTCCAGGCTGAAACGCACGCTGGCGCGGTCCAGAACCCGCATGACCACGCTTTCGCCATGCACCGTGGGCACCGTGGACACCCGCAGATCCAGCTCGCGCCCTTTGACCCGGGTCTTGATCCGTCCGTCCTGCGGCAGGCGACGCTCGGCGATGTCGAGGTGGGCCAGCAACTTGACGCGTGAGTTCACCGCCGCGCTCAGCTTGGGCTGGACCACGTCGCCGGCGTGGATCACGCCATCCACCCGGTAGCGCACGTGCAGGCCATCGTCAAACGGCTCGAGGTGGATGTCCGAGGCGCGCAACTCGATCACCCGGCTGATGATGCTGTTGACCAGCCGAATCACAGGGGCTTCGCTGGCCAGGTCTTTGAGGTGTTCGACAAAGGCTGCGCCCAGGCTTTTTCAATCTCGCTTTCCAGCCCGAGATGGGGCTGAACCTTCAGGCCGGTGGCCAGGTGCAGGGCCTTGAGCACATAACGGTCTTGGGGCACCGCCATCGCCACATCAAGCCGATCGCCTTGCAGCCGGATGGGCAACACCTGGTTGGCCGACAGGTAGGCCGGCAGCAGGCCAGGCACCTCCAGCGGAAACTCTGGAAACTGATCAGACCCCACCACCGGCAGGCTCAGTTGCTTGGCCAGCGCGTGCAAGACGTCCTGCTCAGAGACCAGCCCCAGTTGAACCAGCACCCGCCCGAGCATGTCGCCCAACTCTTGCTGGGCCGACAGGGCTCGCTCAAGATCACGCGGGCTGAGCTTGCCCGCCTGCACCAGCACCTCGCCAAGCCGGGGGCGCGGCTCGTCCGACGTCAGGACAGGTTCAACGGCAGACAAGGGTTCAGTGCTCATGTGGGGATGAAAGCGGTGAGGCGACGCCGATCGGGCGTCTTGAACGGATACGGGGCCTGAGCACGGGGCGAGGCACCGCACGCCAGCCCACGATTTTGCACCAATTCACCTAACCACCCGGCTGCCGCCAGCGCCGTTACACACCAGCTGAACAGTTAACATGCGCGACATGCAGCGTCAGGATCACTTCATTTAAATGACAAACAGGGACAGCGGGCCGGATTCCCTGAGCCGGGGTGAACAGGATTTGACGCTTTCGGTGGTCAGCCACGGCCATGCCGAGTGCTTACAAGTGTTGCTGGACGGGTTGGCCGCCCAAGGGCCTACCAATCTGCAACATCTGATCGTGACTCATAACCTGCCAGGGCCTGACCTGAAGATCTCGCCGGACTGGCCCTTCCGCGTCAGCGAAATCAGCAACTCCCGACCGAAAGGCTTCGGCGCCAACCACAACCAGGCCTTCCAGCACTGCAGTACGCCGTTCTTCGGCGTCATGAACCCCGACCTGGACCACCTGCCCGACAACCTTTGGCACCGCCTGGTCGAATTGGCCGCCCCGCCCCACGCAGGCCTGGCCTACCCCGTGCTGCTCAACCTGGATGGCACGGTACAGGACAGCGAACGCGAGGTGCCCACCCCGCTGGCCCTGCTCAAGCGCTACACCGCCCGCCCGCCCGTGCCGCGACGCGACTGGGCCAACGCGGCCTGCTGGGTGCTGCGCCGCGAGGTGTGGCAGCAACTGGGCGGCTTTGACGAAGGGTATTTTCTGTACTGCGAAGACGTCGACTTCTGCCTGCGCGTGCAACTGGCCGGGCTCGAGTTGAAGCGCGCCGATGTGCGCATGACGCACCACGCCCAGCGCACCAGCCACCGCCAATGGCGCTACGTGAGCCTGCACCTGCGCAGCCTGTGGCGGCTGTGGACCACGCCGACGCTGTACCGTTACCTGTGGCGGCTGCGCAAGACCGGGCCGGTGCGCCTGCCTGACATGGGGCGCTGAACCAGCCGCCCGGCTTCAGCCCTGGCGCCAGGGCAGGCCGCGAAAGCGCCAGCCACCCTTGCGGCCACGCTGGCCGTGTTGATCTGGATCGCCCTCAAAGCCTTCGAGGATGTTGTAGGCCTGCAGCCCCAGCTCCGTGGCGCGTTTGGCGGCAGCCACCGAACGCACACCGCTGCGGCACAGCAGCACCACCTTGCGCCCAGCGGCGGCCGCCACCACACCGTCGTCAAAGCCCGAGTTCATCGCCATGCCGGGCCATTGCTTCCAGGCCAGCCCGGTGGCGCCGGGCACAAAACCCACCCACTCGCGCTCGGCGTCGGTGCGCACGTCCACCAGCACCGCCTCACCCGACTGCACCCATTGCCAGGCCAGCAGCGGCGAGACATCGCCCGCATAACCGGAGGCCACACGCACCTCGCCCACCGGGGTGCCGCCGGCATCGTGCCGCAGGCCGGAGCTGAGGTTGGCCGGCACGGCCTCGTCGATGCGGCGCGGCTTGGGCAACTGCAAGGCCTCCATCACCGCCACGAACTCGGCCAGACTGCGGCCAGCCACGCGCGCGTTGCTGGCTTTTTCAATGCCGATGCTGGACCGGGTGCGGCCCTGGTAGTCGTGGCCTGGCCACACGGTGGTGGCGTCAGGCAAGCGAAACAGCACCTCGGTCAAGCTGCGGTACAGGGCCTCGGCGCTGCCCGACTGGAAGTCGGTGCGACCGCAGCCATTGATCAACAGCGTGTCGCCCGTGAAGACATGGTCACGCCACACATAGCTCATGCTGCCAGCGGTGTGGCCCGGGGTGTGCAGGGCCAGCAGGCTTTCGCCACCAAAGGCCAGGGTCTGGCCATCACTGAGCTGGGTGGCCGCCGTGCCCACACCGCAGCCCTGCGGTGCCACCGTGTGGGCACCGGTGTGCTCGGCCAGAGCCGCAGCGCTGGTGATATGGTCGGCATGGGCATGGGTTTCGATGATCCAGCGCAGGCTGAAGCCCTGCTCGCGCAAGACCTGAAGATCGCGCTCCAGCTGCTCTTCGACCGGGTCGATGATCACGGCCTCGCGGCTCACTGGGTCGGCCAGCAGGTAGGTGTAGGTGCTGGAGGCGGTATCGAACAGCTGGATGGGCTGCATGTCGGTTCCTTGTAGCAAACGGACGGGAAGAGATTGAAGAGACTGAAAGAGGGAATGGCGTACCAGCGCCGCTCAGGCGAACTTGGCCAACATGCGGCCGATCTGGTCGGGGGGTACCCGGCCTTGCTCGATCATGCAAGCCACCATGTGGAAGAATGACTTGTCGAGTGCCTTGCGCGCGGCCGCCAGTTGCTGGGCGATCTGCTCGCAGTCCACGTCTTCGTCGATCAGGCGCTGCACGCCGCGCAACTGACCTTCGACACGCGCCAACCGGGTTTGAAGTGCTTTCTTGTGGGCCGCGTCGGCCAAGGGCGATGAGGGAGGCATGGTCAAGGGGCCGCACGCAAGCAAAAGTTGGAGCCCGCCAATATACTCCGGCCGGTATACAGGAACAAGGTTCCACGGCCTGCAACACCACCATGACTTCACTGCACCCCTACCTCCAATCGGCCCTGGGTGGCCTGATGATCGGACTCGCCAGTTGGTGGCTTCTGGTTTCACTGGGCCGCATTGCCGGGATCAGCGGGATCGTGGCAGCGCTGCTGCCCGGGCCCGGCCCGGCCTCGGAACGCGCCTGGCAGGCCACCTTCCTGGCTGGACTGATCCTGGGAGGCGCCCTGTTTGCCCAACTGCTGCACACCCCCACCACCCCGCTGCGCCCCTTGCCCCTGCTGCTGGGCGCAGGGTTTCTGGTGGGCCTGGGCACCGTGATGGGTTCGGGTTGCACCAGTGGCCATGGGGTGTGCGGGCTGGGCCGGCGCTCGGTGCGCTCACTGGCGGCCACGGCCACTTTCATGGGCACAGGCATGGCCACGGTGGCCTTGCTAAAGCTGTTTCAGGCCTGAAGCCCGCACCGACCGAAAAGCGACTCACATGAACGCCAACGCCACGACCGACACGACCACCCCAACCGACCCCGCGCTTTCTCGCCTGCCGGCCCTGCTGTCGGCAGCGGCTGCCGGCCTGCTGTTTGCCGCCGGGCTGGCCGTGTCCGGCATGACCCAGCCCGCCAAAGTGATCGGTTTTCTGAACCTGGGCGGCATCGCCAGCGGCCAATGGGACCCGAGCCTGGCCTTTGTGATGGGCGGGGCCTTGCTGGTCACGCTGATCGGCTTTGCCGTCACGTCCCCCAACCTGCGCCACCCGCAACGTCACCCCTGGTTCGTCCAACGCTTCCAGCTGCCCACGCGACAGGACATCGATGCGCGGCTGCTGCTGGGGGCGGCGCTGTTCGGCATCGGCTGGGGGCTGGCGGGCTATTGCCCGGGGCCGGCCTTGAGCACGCTGCTCAGCGGCGGGCTGGACGCCGCGGCCTTTGTGGCCGCCATGCTGGCCGGCATGGCCGTGGCGCGGCGCTGGCTGCGCTGATCCGCCGGCGGGGGTGACAAAGGGCGGCCGCCCAGGCTGACCCGCAGGTGACCGACAGGCCGCAGCAGCGCCGCTACGCTGCGAGCCCATGTTCCATTTGCACCAGACCACCCCATGAGCACTGCTTTCACGCCCGGTCGCAACCGCGTGCTGGCCCACACCGGCGCCCGCTACCCCATCGTCCAGGCCCCCATGGGCTGGATCGCCCGCACCCCGCTGGCCTCGGCCGTGTCACGCGCCGGTGGGCTGGGGGTGATCGAAACCTCCTCCGGCGAGACCGCCAACTGCCAGCGGGAGATCCGGCAGATGCTGGACCTGGGCCTGCCCTTTGGCGTCAACCTGCCGATCCGCTTCTTGCAAGATGACGCGATGCTGCGCTTTGTGTGCGACAGCGGGGTGCGCTTTGTCACCACCTCGGCGGGCAGCCCGGCCAAGTTCATCGCGCCGCTGAAAGGCGCTGGCATCACGGTCTACCACGCGGTGCCCACCCTGGACACCGCGCTCAAATGCGTGGATGCCGGTGTCGACGGGCTGGTGGTGGAAGGCTCCGAGGGCGGCGGCTTCAAGAACCCCGAAGAGGTATCGACCCTGGTGCTGCTGCAGGCCATCCGGGCCCGCGTCGATGTGCCCCTGATCGCAGCCGGCGGCATCGTTGACGGGCGCGGCATGGCCGCTGCGTTTGCGCTGGGCGCCGAAGCCATCCAGATGGGCACCCGCTTTGTCTGCTGCGCCGAGAGCCCGGTACACGACAACTACAAGAACGCCATCGTGCAGGCCCGCGAAACCGGTACCTGGGTGCTGAACAAAAAGGCCTCGCCCTGCATCCGCGCGCTCAAGTCCGAACGCACCCGGGTGATCCACGACGAGGGCCTGATGCCGGCCGATACCTTCAAAGGTTTGCAACAGGTGTACTTCGGCGGCGACATGGAAGCCGCCCCGGCCCTGGCCGGCCAGAGCGTGGGCTTGATCGAGGGCATCCAGACCGCCCAGCAGATCATCGACGACACCCTGCGCGGCTTTGAAGAAATCACCGCCCGCCTGGGCGCCATGAGCCAGCAGCGCCATTTCGGCTGAGACTTTCTGAAACCCAACAAACAGGAGACAACACCATGAACACCAGCGAACTCTTCTCGCTCAAAGGCCGCACCGCCCTCATCACCGGCGGCTCACGCGGCATCGGCCGCATGATTGCGGCCGGCTTCATCGCCCAGGGCGCACGCGTCTACATCTCCGCTCGCAAGACCGCGGCCTGTGATGCCACCGCCGCCGAACTGGCCCAGGGTGGCCACTGTGTCTCGCTGCCCGCCGATGTGTCCAGTGTGGAGGGCGCCAAGGCCCTGGCCGCGGCCTATGGGCAGCACGAGGGTTCGCTCGACATCCTGGTGAACAACGCCGGTGCCGCCTGGGGCGCCCCGTTTGATGAGTTCCCCGAAAGCGGCTGGGACAAGGTGGTCGACCTGAACTTGAAGGCCCCCTTCTTCCTGACCCAGGCCCTGGCCCCGCTGCTGCGCCAGGCGGCACAAGAGCGCGCGGCCAAGGTGATCAACA
>Ga0208269_100427_pt1 | contig 20622 bp, 22 predicted proteins | sample LakWasMe88_LOW11_2_FD_183912 | JGI IMG/M metagenome (GOLD analysis project Ga0208269, IMG submission 183912) | Freshwater sediment methanotrophic microbial communities from Lake Washington under simulated oxygen tension - Sediment Metagenome... | ecosystem: Environmental > Aquatic > Freshwater >...
CAGCCAAAGGTCTTAATAAAAACTTTTTTAGGTGTATTCAAGGTGTTATAGCCAAAACGCAAAATATGATTTTAACGTATTTGCTCACTTGCCTCACGCAAAGTTGTTCACTACAAGGTAAAATGATCAACTTAATGTATAGATAATCATTCAAAACATGCAAGCACTCCCTATTTTTATCAATATCACCAATCGATTATGTGTGGTGATTGGCGGTGGCGATGTCGCAACGCGCAAAGTTGGCATGCTGTTAAAGGCAAACGCAGCGGTGACCGTGGTTTCACCGGAAATTTGTCACGAGCTGCAGGCTTTGGCTGATGCGAAAAAAATTCAATGTGTTGAGGCAACCTACAGCAAGCATCAGCTTGAGGGTGCATGCTTGGTGATTGCCGCCACAGATGACGAAGCGGTGAATAAAGCGGTTTCCATCGATGCAAAAGCATTGAGTATTCCGGTTAACGTGGTGGATGCACCAGATTTATGTACCTTTACGATGGGCTCTATTATTGAGCGCAGCCCGGTGGTGATTGCGATTTCCAGTGAAGGCAATGCGCCGGTATTGGCACGTTATATCCGTACTAAGATTGAAACCATGTTGCCTGCAGGCTACGGCCGCATTGCAGGCATCGCGGGTGAGTTTCGCGATAAAGTGAAGGCAAAGTTCACTACAACACAAGCGCGCCGCCGCTTCTGGGAAGATGTATTGCAGGGTCCGCTAGTGGAGCGTGTTTTGTCCGGCCAAGAGCAGTCAGCTCGTGCTTTGCTGCAAGACTTGATTGATCAAGAAAATGGCACGGCCAACAAGGGTGAGGTGTTTTTGGTTGGTGGTGGCCCTGGTGACCCAGACTTGCTCACGTTCAGGGCATTACGCTTGATGCAACAGTGTGATGTATGCGTTTACGATAAACTGGTGAGCCCAGAGGTGATGGAGCTGGTGCGCCGCGATGCAGAGCTGATTTATGTAGGTAAATCACGCGATCAGCATACCTTGCCGCAAGAAGAAATCAATGTGTTACTTGCCAAGCTGGCATTGCAAGGCAAGCGCGTGCTGCGCCTAAAAGGCGGTGACCCGTTTATTTTTGGCCGTGGTGGCGAAGAAATCGAAACCTTGATGGAATATGGCATCCCATTCCAGGTGGTACCGGGGATTACCGCTGCTAATGGCGTATCCAGCTACGCAGGTATACCGCTCACCCATCGTGATTATTCACAAGCTTGCTTGTTTATTACTGGGCACTTAAAAGATGGTAGTTTAGATTTGGATTGGGAGGCGATGGCACGCCCAAGACAAACCGTCGTAATCTATATGGGCTTGGTTGGTTTGGCACAAATCTGTGAGCAGCTCATCAAGCACGGTGTTTCACCGGACATGCCTGTGGCGGTCGTGCAGCAAGGTACTACCCAGCGTCAAAAAGTGGTGACTGCAACACTAGCAGACTTGGCAGAAAAAGTTGCAGAAGCCGGCCTTAGAGCGCCATGCCTCACCATTATTGGTGAAGTGGTGCATCTGCGCGAGAAATTGGCTTGGTTTGAGCCTGGTGTTTAATCTTTAGGCGTTTAATATTGGGCTGCTGATTAAGTAGCCCAATATTAAGTAGCCATTAAATACGCTAGTTTTTGATTGGAATACTTAGTCTAGCTTCTAGTCCACCCTCGGGGCGGTTAATCAGTTCAAGCTTGCCGTGATGCAGTTTTGCAATGCGGTCGGCAATTGCCAGACCTAAGCCGCTGCCTCCTGCGTTACTACGTGCAGTATCCAGCCGTTCAAATGGGCGTAATAACTTCTGTAGATGGGTTTCGGGGATCCCCGGGCCATTATCAAAAATGCTGATGACAATCCAGTCCGCCTGTATCTGACTGCTAACGCAAACTTGCCCACCGCCGTAGTTGTAAGCATTGCCCACCAAATTATCTAGCAAGCGCTGCATAGCCAATGGTTTAATCGGCACTTTATAAGTGGGGGCAAGCTGAATCACCAGTTCACGCCCAGCGCGTTGCTGCCGCTCATGCAGCGCCTCTAGCAAGGTGTTGATGTCCACCATCAGCGTTGGCTCACCTTCGGTGCCGCGTACAAAATCCAAGAACTGATGGATGATATTATCCATGTCGGCAATATCTTGCACCATGCCGGACTTTAGGTAGCCACAGTCTTTCTCAGGCAGCATTTCCACAGCAAGGCGTAGGCGCGCCAAAGGTGTGCGAATGTCGTGTGAAACACCAGCCAGAATTAAGGTTCTTTCTGCATCAAGCTCGGCCAGTGATTCTGCCATTTTGTTAAAAGTGGTGCTTACTTCGCGTAGTTCAGTCACACTGTCTTCTGGCAGTTTTTCCGGTTGTTCACCCTTACGCAGTTTGTCAGCCGCGCTCACCAGTAGGTTGAGTGGCTTATTAATACGCGCAGCAAGTAAATAGCCGCCCGCTAAAGACAAACTCAAGACCAAGGCAATCCAGCCTAGCCATTGCCAAGGGAACGGGCGCTCTACGTGTACGTTCGGGATTACGACCCAGAAGTCATCCTGATCAATACCAAAGCTTACCCATAAGCCACTAATGCCGTAGTGCTTGGTGGTGATAATGGTTTGCTCACCAAGGCGCTCTCTAATCTTATCGGCCACCAAGTGGATAAATGGGTCATCGGGCAGTGGGGCGATTTCTTCCATAAAGTCGGCGTAATAAATACGTACGCCTTCTTTACCGGTTAATTCTGAGAGTAACGCTAAGCGCAGGTTTTCTTGCGATGCAATCAGGGATGCGCGTGTGTAGTTAACAACTGTTACCGCTTGTAACGCCGTTGCTTGCGCGCGAGGTTCACGCTCAAAGTACTCAAAAATCTGTAGGGATGCAAACTGACCTATCGCTAATAAAACAGCGATAAGCAACATGATTCTTGAAAGTAGCTTTTTGGGTAACAGGCGCAATGTGGTTGGCTTAAATGATAAAAGTTAGCGTTAGATCAGGCAGTTGCGATGCGTGCAATTGCCTGTTTTGTGATTTTTAATTGTCAGCTTCGCCATCTGGTATAAACACGTAGCCAAAGCCCCACATGGTTTGCAGGTAGCGTGGGTGAGCCGGGTCTGGCTCAATTAATTTGCGTAAACGCGATACCTGCACATCAATACTGCGGTCGTACACGTCCAGTTCACGCCCACGTGCCAGTTGCATCAGCCTGTCGCGTGATAGCGGTTGGCGCGGATGGTCAACAAACACCTTTAGTAACGCAAACTCGCCGCTAGTAATGGCAATGGCCGTGCCTTGGCGGCTAAGTGAGCGAGTGGATGCATTAAATACAAAGTCACCAATGGTGATATTCTCTGCCGCGTTTGCGGGTGCACTCGGCACCAAGCGCTCATGTCTGCGCATCACGGCATTAATACGTGCTAATAACTCTCTGGGGTTGAATGGTTTGGGTAAGTAATCATCAGCACCCATTTCCAGGCCGATAATTCTATCTACTTCATCGCCACGCGCAGTAAGCATAACGATTGGCATCATTGTGGCGCTACCGCGCATTCTGCGGCAAATAGACAAGCCATCTTCACCAGGTAGCATTAAATCTAGCACCAATAAATCAATCGCATCGTTGCCGAGTATGCTATCCATTTCTTTGGCATCATTGGCAGTTTTAACGGTAAACCCTTGTTCGGTGAGGTAGCGCTGCAATAGCTCACGTAAACGTACATCATCATCTACGACTAAGATTTTTTTATTTTGATCGGCCATCATTATGTTTAAACCTTAATTTTTAATAGAATAGTGTTGAGTATTTGTAAAAACAATATTATTTTCAATAACTGCAAAGTGTATGCTAAATTTATATTTATATTAAATTTTATGTGCTTAAACTTGCAATTTTATCTACAGTCTCATGATTTAGGTCGAAAAAATTTACAATTCCTTACAATTTCACCGTTTAATGAAACATTCAATTAACAAACGTGCTTCATGATAATGCAACTTCAATCGTAATGCTCAACATTGGAACCTTGATCTTTTGGATTTGATTTTGCTAAACAATATGTCATTGACCAAGTACGCGTGCCTAGTTTTATGCATGAGCTTAAGTCTCACTTTAAGCGCTAACCCTGGGAGTCGGGCTAATCTGTCTGCCGCAGCTGAAAAGCCTAGACGTGCGACTGATGGCGAACGTGCCGCCGAAGATGATGCTAAAGATGGCTACCAAAAGACTTTAAACCTGAACTTCAGCCCTGAGCGTAGAGAGATGCTACGTAAAGCACTTGAAGATTACGCCCGCTCTATTGACCCCAGCCATGACCAGATTGAAGAGCGCAGACGCGCGATGCAAGAAAGCATAGAAGCACGCTTTTTTGAGGCAGACTCAAATAATGACAGCACGATAGATAGGCAAGAAGCGACAGAAAAACTGCCGCAAATCGCCAGACATTTCAACAGTGTAGATACCAACCAAGACGGTGTGATTTCTTTAAATGAGCTGGTGGAGGCGCAAGCCAGAATCTTGGAGCGTCGTAGAGCGGCAGAAGCGGCAATTCAGCTAGAGAAGCAAAGAAAAGCGATTGAGGCTGAAGCGTTAGAAGACGCTAAAGCTAAAAATAAGCAGGCGACAAATACCTCCAAAAAAAAAGCGCTATAGAGCTGCATTGACAACTGTCACCACTCTTTCAGTCGCATAACTCTGCAGCACCCCTCTTATTATTCATGTTGATTTAATCGACATTGCTACAAATTCCTGTTTTTCCTTGCTTTAAAACTCATCTTTGAAATTTAGGTGTATTAAAATTTAGGTGTATTACGTTTGAGCGCGCCTTGATGCATAATTAGGTATCAATATTAGGTATCAAGCATGAATAGATATGGTGCTGGTGTATGGCGTTAAGGCTAGAGGTTGGCGATGGCATTGCACAAGTGCCGGCGCGGGCTTGGGACGCTTTGCTAGATGGTATGCCGCTATTAAGCCATGCCTTTTTGAGCGCGCTTGAAACTTCAAAGTCTGTTGGCGGCGGCACTGGCTGGCAGCCTTCTCCACTCTTGCTGTATGACGATGCGCAGTTGATAGGCGCGATGCCACTCTATGTGAAGTACCATTCATATGGAGAGTATGTGTTTGATTGGGCATGGGCTGAGGCGTATGAGCGTAACGGCTATAATTACTACCCTAAGCTGGTTTCAGCCATACCATTTACCCCAATTACTAGCACACGCTTGCTTACAACTGACCCTGAAGCGAAGCGATTGCTCATCAACACGTTGTTGCAAATTGTGCATAAAAACAAAATGTCATCTGCGCATGTGCTGTTCCCTGATGACGATTCTGCAGATGCATTTAAAGAGGCCGGTTGGATGCAGCGGCATGGTGTGCAGTTCCGGTGGCACAATCCGGGCTATGCCAGTTTTGATGATTTCTTAAGTCAATTAAGCCATGATAAACGCAAGAAGATACGGCAAGAGCGGAAGAAGGTTGCTAGTTCTGGCGTGGTGTGCAGGTCAATTAAAGGTGCAGAAATCACGGCCGAGCAATGGGATTTTTTCTATCAGTGTTATGAAAACACTTACCATGAGCATCGTTCTACACCATATTTGACTCGTGATTTTTTCAAGATGATAGGCAGCAATATGCCGCAGCATATCCTGTTAATCATCGCTTATTTAGATGATTGTCCAATCGCCGCAGCTTTAAATATTTACGATCAAACCACGCTGTATGGTCGCTACTGGGGTGCGTTGCAGTATGTTCCCAACTTACACTTTGAGCTTTGTTATTATCAAGCTCAGGAGTTCTGTATTGCTGAGCATATTGTATATTTTGAGGGCGGGGCGCAAGGTGAGCATAAGCTGGCACGCGGCTTTAAGGCTAGGCCGACTTGTTCTTTCCACTCAATTACTAATCCAGACTTTGCGTCAGCCATTCAGGATTTTGTCACGCAAGAGTCTGCGGGGCTCGCAGCTTATACCAACGAATTGGATGAACGTGCCCCATTTAAATCCCAAAGTTAATCAGCACGCGCAAGTCAGCCAATACATAATAGACTGCAAATAGATATGATTCACCTCACAAAAAATAACGAGTAGCAAATGATTCCAGCATCAGTAAATCTATCAAACACCTTCAATAATTTCTTCGCCTCAGAGAAGTCGAGCGGGATTCTGCTTATCCTCTGTACGTTGATCGCAATTTTGATGACCAACTCATCAATTGGCCATGCGTATTTAAATTTATGGCAAGTTAAATTCAGTGGCTTAAGTTTGGAGCTCTGGATTAACGATGGTCTGATGGCTGTGTTTTTTCTGCTTATTGGGTTGGAACTCAAGCGTGAACTCTATATAGGTGAGCTTTCTAACTTTAAAAATGCGCTACTTCCTATTGTTGCTGCTATAGGTGGAATGTTCGTCCCAGCACTTATTTATTTCACACTGAATCATGGCACACCAACGCAGGATGGTATCGGCATCCCGATGGCAACCGATATCGCCTTTGCATTAGGGGCGTTGGCGATACTTGGTAAACGTATACCTGCTTCGCTGAAAGTATTTGTTGTTGCTTTTGCCGTTATTGATGACTTGGGGGCAATTGTGGTTATTGCTTTGTTTTATACGGCTAAACTCTCGGTTGTATATCTTGCAGGCGCTTTTGTCGTATGGACGCTGCTCGTGATGCTTAATCGAGCATTCAAGGTAATGTTACTTTTGCCATATATCATCGGCGGTCTGGTCATGTGGTTTCTTATGTTCAAGTCAGGTATTCACGCAACGATTGCAGGCGTAATGTTGGCTTTTGCAATTCCATTCGCAGCTAAAGATAATGACAAACAATCCCCTTCACACCGATTAGAGGCTTTCCTGCATAAGCCGGTGGCATTTGTTATTTTGCCAATTTTTGCATTGGCAAACACCGGTATTACTTTCGACTCAAGTTGGTTGAGCGGTCTGACAAGTTTGAATGGTCTTGGCATTGTCATGGGCTTAATTCTCGGCAAGCCAATCGGTATCGTTTTGCTATGTTACTTAGCAGTTTTGGTCGGCATATGTCAGTTACCTCCTGATTTGAAGTGGGCGCACATCACTGGTGCCGGTATGCTCGGCGGCATAGGCTTTACTATGTCTATTTTTATTACTAATCTGGCCTTCTTGGGTAGTACTGACGTGATAAATGCCTCGAAAATGTCGATTCTGTTAGCGTCTTTGACTGCTGGGATTTTAGGTTTTCTTTGGCTGAGAACCTTAGGCAAAGCCAGAGTGTAAAATACAAGAGTAATCTACCCTTAAAAGCTTTTATACACAGAGCAAAATAGATAAGGCCAGTTCCTAAACTGTTAGGAACTGGCCTTATCTATTTACACGGCTACTGAGAAAAAGCGGTATTTTTATTTGAAATACGCACGTTCGTTTCTATGCTAGATTGCTATTTTTTCTCTGGCGGCGGTGTAGGGTGGTGCTCCATTGCTTCATGCGCGGCTTTGCGCTCATTAGCATCGATTTTTCCATCTTTGTTAGTGTCCATTCTGGTGAACATTTTCTCAGCACGTTTTTGATGTTTCATCATAAACTCCTCGCGCGAGATCGTCCCGTCTTTGTTCATGTCTGCATGTTCACAGTGGTTTGCGCCTGCTTCGCCCATGTGGTGGTTGGCATAAGCAACATTAGCCAAGCCTAGTAACAAGCTGCTGGTTAATAACATATGTGTAATCTTCATCATATATCCTTTTTATTAATGACAAAAAATGCATACAACTCACTGAGCGTTGTTGCTCGTATAAGGTTGACTCGTTGCACGTCAAAAGATTCATCGTCTGCATATGGTCGCGTTGAATTGATGTGAGGTGGTGAGTGCCAGTGCCGAGTAAAAACTAAGTTGTTGGTAAGCTAAATGCATTGCTAGCGTATGCGTGTAATAAAAAAGGCTCCGTTCGGAGCCTTTTTGTTGTTATATGGTTTAAATCAGGACTATGCTAGTGCGCCGCTACTTTGCAGCATGCTGATATCTGGCATACGTGTGCCTTTGCTGTTTAAGCGCAGGGCGATTTGTTTAAACGCATTAGATGCTGGTGTTAATGGAAATGCATCAACGATTGGGCGCCCAAGTTTTGCAGCACGGCCTAAATGTACATCGGCGGGAATTGCACCAAAGAACTCAAGCTCAATTTGCATAAAGCGTTTGGCTACTTGCGCAATATTGTTAAAAACCACCTCAGCCTGTGCGTCATTAGCATCATCTACAATAATGCCAAAAGAGCGTCTGCCAAGCTGACTGCAAATGCGCTTAATTAGCGTGTAAGCGTCTTTAATTGATTCAGGCTCACGTGTGAGTTGAATCAGAATGTCGCTGTTATTCAGTGTTTGCAATGGCAATAAGTCATCGCTATTTAGCGTTGCATCAACCAATACAATTTCATATTGCACTACTAACTCATCAAATAACTTGTTCAGTGCTGCACCAGCTTTGCTATTAAGTGGCGTGCTTACTTGATTTTTTGGCAGTAATCTAGCAACAGAAAACTCTTGCTTGGTATTTTTAATTGCCAAAGATAGCGATGCAGATGTTTTTGCAACTTCTAACAGCGTAGGTGTTTTTTCAACTTCATAGCTGGCCTCGCGTGTAGTGCTTGATGCATGCATAATCAGCACATCACTGCCTTGCGCGCGAATAGATGCTGCCAGGTTAATCATCATACGTGATTGATCTGCAGATGAAGCAGAAATCACCGACACTACACGAGGCTTAGGCGCCGCCATGATGCGGCGTAAACCTGCCGCTTGATCGTTTTTGAAACTAACCACGGCTGATCTCTGTAGATAAGGTGTTTACTGATGGTCTAGTGTTGGCCATGATAAAAGGCAGCTCTTCATTTTTAAACTGCAATGAGTGACCATCCGCACCAATTTTTAGTGCCTTTTGAATCAGGTAGCTCTTGTTTGATAAATGGATATCTTCAGGCACGCGTTGACCATTTGCTAAGTAATAAAGCTTTAGCTTGCCTCTGATAATAACGTCGAGTACACCGCCAATGGTAACAGCTTCATCTAGCTTGGTAATAATCGTGCCATCCAGGCCCTTGCCCTTATAAGCTCTAATCACGTCAGTTAACGTTTCACCAGTGCTGGTTGCGTTAAGGCACAGTAGCTTTTTAATGCCTGCGTTGGTGTTGGAGAGCATAGCAATTTGCTCTGTCACCATCGTATCGCGCTGGCTCACACCAACGGTATCAATCAAAATGGTACGTTTGTTTTTTAGTTCGTTAAGCGCGATTTTAAGATCAGCTTCATCTTTAACCGCGTGCACCATCACGCCAAGAATCTTGCCGTATATTCTAAGTTGTTCGTGACCCCCGATACGATAAGCATCGGTAGTAATCAGGCCTAGGCTCTCCGTGCCATGTTTCATTACATAGCGTGCAGCAAGTTTAGCTGTGGTGGTGGTTTTGCCAACACCAGTAGGGCCGATAAGTGCGAAAATTCCGCCTTGATCCAGCATGCCCATTTCGTTAGGGATGTTGTCTAGATTTTTGCTCAAAATTGCCTTTACCCAAGCAAGCGCTTTAGCTTCATCCAGATTGGCAGGCATTTTTTCAGATAACATTCTGGCGAGTGCAGCGCTAAAGCCAGAAGATAGCAGTATATTCAGAATTCTTGTTTTTGTAGGGTATTGCTGCTGTGTGTTACTCCAGGCAATCGTGGTGAGTTGAGATTCAAACACATCGCGCATGCTACGCATTTCGTTCAAAATCTCAGTCATTTTTTGGCTTGCATCTAGCATAGACGCTTGCATGATGGTGTCCGGTGCTGGCTGTGCAAATACAGGTTCGGCTTGCATTTTTGGTGCAGCTACTTCTGGCTCAATCATACTCGGAGCAAAAGGTTGCGCCTGATTGCTATGAAAGCCCTCAATTTTTTTATTGATAACTGAGATCAACGCTGATGGATTATCTTCACCAAAACCCTCGGTGTGGTTGCGGTATGACGCTTCCATAGTGGCTACGTTATCAACAATCGCGTCTAAATCTTCTTCTTTCAACGCGGTGATTCTATTGCCGCCATCTACTGCGCGGTTAGATAAAATAATGGCATCCTCGCCCAGCTCCATACGCACCTGCTTGAGCGCTTCGCGAGAGTTAATACCAAAAAATTGCTTTATATTCATACTTAATTCTTATTAGGAAATTTGCTCGGCCGATTGACTCGCCAGCAGAACAGATGTGTGTAAATGTGCCTGATCGCGATCTTTTGAATAATCAGTCAACATACCGAGTACTGCACTGTCGTCAAATCGGAAGCGAGTCAGCATCATATTGGTGCTGCTCAGCTTAACTACCTGCATATTGCTCAGGCTTTCTAGCAAATCGGCAATCTCTTTACTGATGCCTAAAAGAAACATGGCGGTCGCTTTATCTGAACTGATGAGCTGTTTAGCCATCATCAAATAGTTGAGATTTGCGTCCTTGATTTCGGACATCATATCTTTTACATTCATTTTGCTTCCTAATTCGTTGTTTCTATTGTAAAAACCGTGTTGCAATTGGCTTGGTGAAATGTAACTCTTTAGGCTGATTCAACCAATGGCTATTTGTCTATTTATTTTGTAGGTGTTTGTCTTACAAAGTATCATGGTGGTGTGGGAGTCATTGTTCTGTATGCAAATTACCCTGTAAGGCCGCGTGGATGGCTGAGCTAGCACATATGAACTGTTGGTAGTTTAGGGCGGAATTTGGTGTTTTAGTGGTGTATTAACGCATCATGTAGCTAGTGTTTTGCACATTAAGCTTGAATGATGCGTTGCATGTTGGCACTAAAATAGAAGAGCTAAAATTAAAAAAGTAAAGATTACTAAGAAAATGGGCAAAAAAATAGCGCTTCTGCAAAAAAGCGCTACAAACTTTGAGAGAGTTATATATTGCAAATCAATTCAATATATGTGGTCATCATACTGAGCAGTAATTAATGAATTATTTCAGATGGTTAACTAATTGTTTCAATTATGAAAAAAAGTATAAGTCCCTGCTTGAAAATTCTACAAAATCTTAGCAAAAAAGTAGACGCCCCATGTTTGGAATGAGGCGTCTTTATTAGTGAGCTGGCTATTTAACGCTAAGCACATTGTTGTAAAACTGACTAAATTTTATGCTGGTTTAAATTTTTATCAGTTTTACATTTAATCTTTTAACTCATTGTTTATATGCGCATCTGCAATGCCAATGTGCAACATATAAAGTGTTAAAGGATTAATGGCGCGATAAAAGCAAAGAACCCTCCAATTAAAAATATGATGACTGATGCGATATATACGCGCAGTGAGGTTTTTCGTGTACGTATGCATACCGCGGCTAGCTCTGCATCGGCTGGGCATGGCAGGCTGCGTGCCTGCCATTGCAAATAGCCTGATAGCACAAGCATCACACCGGCAAAGATGAACACGCCTAGTTTATGCTCAGAAAACCATACCAATTGCGGCACATTGCTTACTAATGACGACATCACCGCACCAGCACCCAAGCCCACCAGTGCGGCGGGTAGTGCGCAACAAATCAGCGTGCCGCCACTGGTAAACAAAGAGATAAATGACGCAGACTTTGTTTTCCTCAGGCTCGCCATTTCTTGGTTGGCAGAAGTAGGTAACATTTATTTGGCCTCCATTTCTGCTTTAATGTGTTCAATCGGGTGGCTGCTGATCTCAATGCTGGTTACCTCATAACCCGCATCTTTAATCAAATCTTTTACTGTATCGTTAGATAAAGTTTGCCCATCTTTAAGCTCTACTGCCACGATGCGTTGCTTTAAGTTGACATAAACGTCTTTGGTTTGTGAAAGCGCGCGCATTTTCTTCTCAATACCTTGTGCACAAAAGGCACACACCATACCGTTTACGTTGGCTTTAATGGTTTGTGTAGCAAATGCGGCTTGGCTAAATAATGCTGCGATGATAGTTGATGCTAATAATAGTTTTTTCATAATAAATTCCTTAATAATCATTAAAATATATACATAAAGTTAAAGCGTGGCTGGCCAGAATTATTGACGCCTGCCTCTACAAAATAACTTTTATTAATGAGCCGCAACATGGGCGTGATTTCAATCTTGTCAGATAAGCCATTCATGTTGCGGGCTTCTAAAATGGCCCACGGTTGAGTTTTGTCGTAATCGGTTTCATAAAGTGAGAAGCCGGCACGCACGCTGGTGAAATCATGGTTAATATGTTCCGCACGATACAAACGATGCGCTGCAGCAAAGTAAACGCGCGTGGTTTCATAATCAAACTGAACCCCTGGGGTAACCATCACTTTGTCAAAATGATGGCTTTTCCCCACTAAGTCGTTTTCACCTTGTAATGCACCAATACCACCCGTAAACCATAAGTTGGCTTGTGAGTTAGGCAAATTCCAACGCTTGAGTAAACTGGTATAGGTGAACTCTTCTAGCGTACGAGTTTTGGTTTCGTCATCAGAGCGCATATAAGTCGCACCTAAGCCAAAAGCATCGCGAGGCGTGATGGCGTAATTCACAAATGCCTCACGCCAATTAGGGTTAAAGTCGCCCATCGCCATAAATGAGTCTTTAAAACCCATAGGGCCGGCCACTGCATTAAAGCTGGATACAAAAAGCCCAAGCTTAAGTAAAAACTTGAAGCAACTGGAAAGTTGCATGATTACACTCCTAATCAATTTCTAAATGGTTAATGGCCAGCAAAAAAGCTGGCACAAGAGAAATTAACTAAAGGTGCGAGGAGGGCGTTCTAAGGAGTCTGGTGCCTGAGAGTGAAAATGGGGAGCAACAAAAGAAGTGAAATCATTCACAGTCGGGCTAGTGGCTAAAGTAAATAACGGCATAGCTAGCACCAAACCAGCGCATATCACCGAACAAGTGCTCCCTAAGCAATAAGCGGGCTTTTGCTGGGTTTGCTTACCATGATGCATTTGCATTTTACAATGCTCGCTCATCGCCGTACTTTGCTGTGAGTCTTGCTCACTAAGCATCACGGTATGGTGACCGGTTTCTACACTGTTAGCTTGGTTCATGGCCATTTGCATAGAAATCGCCTGCATTGGCATTAGCAATAATAAAAGTGTCACCAGTAAATGTAAAAATTGTTTTCTCACAGCCCTTATGATGCCTCTGATTTGAAAAAGTTGCAAACTGGAGTGACTAAAGTTCTGGCAGTTATTTTGTAATGACTGCTAATTTATAATATAAATACAGTACAAAGAAAAACGCCCCATTCTTTCGAATGAGGCATCTTTATTGGTGGTGAAAGAGGGACTTGAACCCTCGACCCCAGGATTATGAATTTGACTGTAAGTGTTTGTTTGTTAATTGAAATTGTATGTTTTTCTTTTAAGAAACATTAACTTAGTAGCCAACATATTGCTACCAAATTTTACAAAGTTATACTGCGTTTTAAGTACTTTTTCTCGATTACGGCTACTACGTGGCTACTAATTTTTTAACGAGAAAATAGTAGAACGGAGTATAAAAATGTTACACAAGTTAACTAAATCCTTTGTAGATAAAGTTTCATTTGAAAAATCAGGGCAAGTTTTTTACCGTGACTCAGAATTATTGGGTTTTGGACTACGCGTAGGAAAATCCGCAAAAGTATATTACGCTGAAGCCAAACTTCACGGTAAAACAGTCAGAAAATCTATCGCAAGACACAATGTTGTCTCTTTGGATGATGCACGGTCACAAGCTAAATCTTACTTAGCTGAAATATCCAAAGGCAAAAATCCTCATGATGAAGAAAAAGCCAGAAAAGCTAAACTAGTTACCTTATCTGAGGTGCTAGAAAACTATATTGAAGCACGTGGCAATTTAAAGCAAAGCACTATTCAAGATTATCGACATACATTTGATGCTTATCTGAATGATTGGTTAAATAAGCCTGCTATCGAAATATCAAAAGACATGGTGGAGCTTAAATTTCGCAAGATAAGTAAAACTAGTCCATCACAAGCGAATAAAACCATGCGGAACTTTAGAGCGGTCATGAACTATGCCATTATGAAATATGAAGATAGCAACGGTGACTCAATCTTTCGCCATAATCCTGTTATCAGAATTACACAGTTACGGGCTTGGCATCGTGTAGTCAGAAAAAATACACTGATCAAGCACTATGATCTTGCGCTCTGGTATCAGGCAGTTATGAATTTATCCAATGATTCAATTGCTCCAAACCGAGAGGTAGTTAAAGATTTCTTGCTACTCGTTTTATTTACAGGCTTGAGAAGAAATGAAGCTGCAAAACTCACCTGGAACCGTGTAGATCTAAAGGATAAAACGATTGTAATCAACGATACTAAAAACCATACTGATCATACTTTGCCTATCACTGACTATTTATATGATTTACTGACCAAAAGAAAAGCTGAAGCAAAAACCAAATATGTTTTTCCGAACGAGACGAACACGGGTTACATGACCGATCCTAAAAAGCAGATAGCTAATGTTATAAAAGAAAGTGGCGTGAGTTTTAGTACACATGATCTTCGACGGACTTTTATTACTATTGCTGAAAGTCTAGATATTTCAGCATATTCACTTAAAAGGTTACTAAATCACAAAATGTCGAATGATGTCACTGCTGGCTACATTATTTCCGATGTGGAGCGTTTACGAGTGCCTATGCAAAAAATTACGAATTACATACTAATTTGTATAGGATGTAAGGAAGGCGCCACAGTTACTCCTATCCAACGAAACATTAGTGCATAGTTTATTTATATTGAGGGAAGAGGTGTCCTATGTTAGAAGATCGATATATACGTATCAAAGAATTAGCGGTAATGTTAGGCATAGCTAAAAGTACTATTTATAGATTAGTAAAAGAGAATAAATTTCCTAAGCAAATTAAGTTGACAGAGAGAACTAGTGTTTGGAGGCTTAGTGTGATTAACCAGTGGATTAAAGATCGAGAAAATGCACAGTAATGTAATAAAGTTTTTCATACTATTTTTAATGCTCACATTAAGTTTCTCTGTATATGCTGAAAGAAAGAGAAGCTATAAGGCTAAAAGTTTATTCAAAGCAACACATTATTGCCCCTCTACAGGTCGCTCTAAAGGTTCATGCCCCGGCTATATAATTGATCATGTAATACCTTTGGCTTGTGGAGGTGCAGATTCGCCAAGTAATATGCAATGGCAAACCAAACAAGAAGCTAAAGCAAAAGATAAGTGGGAGCGAAGAGGATGCTAAACTCAGTTTGTAGATAATGAATCAGAAAGAACAATGAAATGTCTGATGTTCAAGAAATTATAAATAAGCTTACTAAATTTAGAGATGAGAGAGATTGGTCTCAGTTCCACAACCCAAAAGACTTAGCGATTGCGCTTAATATTGAAGTTGGTGAGCTGCTGGAGTTATATCTTTGGAAAACTTCGGAACAGGCCGATATTCAAAAAGTTAAAGAAGAGCTTGCAGATGTTTTTTCATTTGCATTCTTGTTGGCTGAAAAATATGGATTCGATGTTAAAAAGATAGTAGAAGAAAAAATCTCTAAAAATGCTTTGAAGTACCCGGTTGAGAAATTCAAAGGGATAAGCACAAAATATAACGATCTTTAATTTAATTAGCTGTAACGAGGTACAAGTTGGGTATAGAGCAACAGCAAGTATTTTCTCACTGGAATTATTTTCTTAGTATTGAGGAGGATATTTTTAAACTATCACGATGGATCGAGATAGCAGAAAGTAATTATGAATGTTACTCACTAGAAATAGCAAGATTACTGATGACTGCGGCGGCGGAAGTAGATGTCGTAGCTAAGCTTGTTTGTAAAAATATAAATCCGAAATCAAAGGCAGATGGAATACAAAATTATCAAAAAGAGATCGTCGCTGAATATCCCAACATCTCTACATCTGAAGTATTAGTTCCAAGGTTTGGATTAGTATTAAAACCTTGGACTAATTGGGCCGAAGAGAAGAAATCGCCCTTATGGTGGAAAGCTAATAATAATGTTAAACACCATAGATCTGAACATTTCAATCAAGCTACATTAAAGAATCTTTTAAATTCTGTCGCTGCTTTATTAATACTTCTAACTCTTTACTACGGTACTGAGGTAAGCCAGCTTAGTCCAAAGTCAATTTTGTTTATACCTAACTCTTATGCCATACCATTTGGAGATAATTGGATGTTTTTTCGTTAAGAAGAGACAGGGAGAATTAGCCCCCTTAATTTAGACAATTATTAAAATACTCTTGAGTTTCTCGGTCAGCTGAATATATAAAGCAACCTTTTTGACCTCTAGTCATTAATGTTCTATATGTATTTTTTATGATCTTGTCGGTTAAAAGTTTTGCTTCTTCTGGATTCTCTCTCATCAGTTTTTTGTAACCTCTAACAGAAGAGTCTTCTGAAGCTCTTTTACTAGCATCAGTGATTACTTTGCCGTTTCTTACTATTAAATCTGGGCCAATAATTACGCCTATATAATCTACTTCAAGACCTTGGCAAGTGTGTATGCAGCCAACTTCTTTGACTGACTCTTCTTTGATTATCCAAAGCATCCCATCATCTGACAAGTTCCATTTGGCACTAAAATCAAAATCTGGGAATACGATGTCATCCATAAGAGGATTGTTTTTACTTAACCATTTCCAGCAATATCCCGCGGCCATTCTTGCTTTATTGTTGATCTTGTTCTTTTCGTAAATAGAGTCTCTTAACGAAGCCGGAGAGTCAAATACCCTTAAATCATAGTCAATATCTTCAAGTGTTGTATTAGCTGTTTCTTTAATTTGTAATGCATTATCCAACCAGGCCAAATATCCATCAGAGCCATTACATCTGAACTGCGACGTTAGTGCTGTTTCAAAAACTTCAGCTCCAGCTTTATCTGCCCATTTCCGAATTTCTTCTTTCTCACCAATGTCATGCAAGGTTACTTTTTGATCTTCATCTATAAAGAAAACGCTGAAATTTGCAGCATTGATAATTTCCTTAACTTGATTTTCACCTTTGTTCTTAAACATTCCTGATTTTTCGTTAAGACGGTGTGCTTCATCAATAATTAATGCATCAAATAACCCGGATTTAACACTGTGAAAACTTCCTGATCCTGAAAATAGATTAGAGATGTGAGACTTCTTGAAAGAGCCGGCTAGTTTGCTTTCATAGACCTGTCTAGGTGCTGAATTCCTAGTAATGTATTGAGTCAATTTGTTTAATTTAGTGATGGCTACTAATAAATTAATTGCTACAACCGATTTTCCTGTTCCAGGCCCGCCCTCAACTATCAGCACTTTCTTATTTTTACTGTTGGTTTGTTTAGATAGTGTTAATGCCTGCTCAAAAATTAACTTTTGCTCATCAATCATGACAAATTCTTGATTCCCTTTCAGTAGAGAGTTGAGGCTATCCGCTAAACTTTTTGAAGGTTTAATTTTCCCATTGTCGATTTTGAATAATGTATTTTTTTGATCACCATATTTAATAAATTTCTTGATGAAATTTGTCAGGTCTCCAGATTCTTTCCTTAAGAATAATGGTGCTTTTTCAAGATATTCGTCATAAAAAGGATCTGAGATAGCTCCATCTTGCACATAGTTATGCAAATAAGCACAAGGAATTATTTCGATATTGTCATTTTGAACTACTTCAGAAAAATCTTTGATTAGCCGTGCATATGACCATGCTTGATATGATGGGTGTGTAACTCTTCTTACTCCACCGCCAACAAATGTTTCAACAATGCCATCCTCATTCGTTGTTTGAATTTTGTCCCATTGTTTCAATTCAACAATAATGGCAACTTCAGATTGAGAATCGTTAGCTCCTGTAAGAATAAAGTCCACTCTTTTTGAGCTTGTCGGGATTTTGTACTCAATTGCAACACCAGCATTATTAGGAATTTCTTCATCACTTAGCACATTGTTCATGTACATCATGGAGTTTTCCCAAGAGCGGATTTCTCCGGGACTAGATTTTTGCCCGATTAATGAAATAAATGCCTCATGAATTTTATCTGCTATAAGGTTGTTACGAACATGCTCTGAGAAGGTTTGTTTGGTTCCTGAATAGACAATCATTAGTATTACCTTTTATTATTAAGTTATCTCAGCAATTCATATTTATCATAATAAGTGAAAATGCTAAAAAAAATATAGAGAAGAGATATATATGCAGTGTTGGTGGGTAAATCAGAATCAAACTTATAAACATGAAGTAGGCGGCGGCTATATGTGGTCACCGAAAACAAATTCAGATGGTGGACGGAATCAGTTTTATATCAATATGACACTGGTTGAGCCTGGTGATGTAGTTTATTCATTTTGTGATACTTATATTAAGGCTATCGGCATCGTAATAAATAAAGCGATGTCTTCGTCCAAACCCACAGAGTTTGGTAGTTCTGGATCAAATTGGAATGATGATGGCTGGTTTGTTGAAACTAATTTTATTGAATTAGACACACCTATTAAGCCATCCCAACACATGGCCGTAATTTTACCCACACTACCGCCTAAATACTCCCCTTTGCAAGCAAACGGAAATGGAAATCAGGTTTATTTGGCGAATGTCCCGCACGCTATGGCGCAGGTGCTAAATAACCTACTCGGTAAACAGGTTGATAATGTCATAGAAGAGGTCCAAGTCCCTCAAGAAGAGGAGCAAGATAAAGAAGAAAGGCAATTATCTCAACGTAAAGATATTCCTGAAACGGAGAAGCAGCAATTAATAAAGGCTAGGCGTGGTCAAGGGTTGTTTAGGTCACGAGTAGCTATGTTTGAGAAGTCTTGCCGTATTACCGGCGTAACTAAAAAAGCGCACCTTCGTGCTAGTCATATTAAACCTTGGAGCAAGTCTACAGACTCTGAAAAGCTGGATGGAAATAACGGATTGTTCTTGTCTCCACATATTGATCATTTATTTGATAAGGGTTATATAAGCTTTACAGATGAGGGATATTTACTTGTCTCTAATAAGTTAGATCAGCATGTGATGTATATGTGGAAAATTCAGCCTGATATTAACGTGGGTGAGTTTAATGGTAACCAAGCGCAATATTTAGAGTTTCATCGCAATAACATTTTCCTAAAATAAATAATAATTGAGTAGTTATGTATATAGATAGTGATGATTTTCAAACAATATGGAATTTAGGTCATAACTGGGCTGGATATGATGCTGATGCGACAGACCCGGAGAATTTACCTAAAGACTTGCAAGTGGTTATTCAGAGAGTATTAGCAGCTATATTAAGAAACAACTTATCTGCACGTGGCAAAAAACTATCTATTTTGATGGATGATTCTTTGTTTACAATTATTTTTGATTTCCGCCATTTTTATCGCATCTACAAATGTATACATAATGATGTTTTTAATAAAGCATACCTAAACTCTATTTATGTTAAGCGATCCTTAGTCTTGGATTGGTGCAAAAAAGAATACATTGACCCACCACCTATTTGGAGAATAGAGGATAAGAAATCATCTGTTATGGATTCTATTTATGATCCATCAGATGATGAAAATGAGGGGTGGTATAACGACCTGACTGATCGACGTAAACAAAGAGTAGCTTGTTTGGAAATGGCTAAAAAGCTTTGGATGATTAGTCCCGATAGATCTTATGAGCAGATTTACAACGATCCAACTATGAAGCAGTTTGGAAACCCTGGTGTTTTTTCGTTTGAAGCCTTCAAAAAATGGACTAGACCATTTGCCCCGGAGCAAATTAAAGAGGGTGGAAGACCGATTAAAAACAAATAGATACAAAAAATGAAATAGTTTCAAAAAATATAAAACTAGTTATAAATTTTTAGCTAATTTTATACATCCTCGCACTACTTCAATCTGTTGTCTCCTTTTTCAATTTTATGGAGATAACTTCAATGCAAACTCAATTACTTAGTACGCCACAAGCGGCTAAATTTCTCAATGTCAGCATCGCATTCTTAGAACGTGATCGCTGGGCAGGAGCAAGGGTTCCATTTGTCAAGGTGGGCTCACGTGCTGTGCGTTATCGTTTAGATGACCTAGAAGCCTATATTAATAGTCAGCGTCACCAATCAGTATTGGGGGTGACGAAATGATTTATCTAAATCGTTTTGAGTTAGAAGAAGAGGAATATCGGCACGCAGTATTACCCAGAGATCATGCATTAGTTCGAGGGGAGCCAATCAATCAACCAATCTACGAGCAAGACCTTCAATGGCGATTAAAGATTCAGCCTTTCACTCAAGGTGGATTTGAAGCAAAAGCCGTATTAGTAAATCGCAATCATCTTAATCGCCTGATTAACGCAAGCAGAGAAAGGGGATTGCGCACAAAACCAAAAGAACGAGACCCAGCCGATATTCAGCGAGACCGGGAAAAGGCTGCATACCGTGCTGCCAGAAAGGTGCGACATTTCGCTTTAGAGATACGTGCGGATAGACTACTGACGCTCACAACTCGTCATATTCTTACAGACTATGACGATGTTACCGCAACCTGGAAACGCTTCATGAGGGTGCTAGAAGCTGCCAATGCTAAGTTTGATTATATTGCGGTACCTGAGCTTCATAAAAGTGGTGAGCATTATCATATTCACGCTGCAATTAACGGGTTTGTGCGAGCTGATCTATTGAGGCGTTGTTGGCAAATTGCACTAGGCGGTAAAGGGAATGAACAGGGAATTAATGCGCTGGGTAATGTGGATATTAAACAA
>Ga0208269_100428_pt1 | contig 20593 bp, 19 predicted proteins | sample LakWasMe88_LOW11_2_FD_183912 | JGI IMG/M metagenome (GOLD analysis project Ga0208269, IMG submission 183912) | Freshwater sediment methanotrophic microbial communities from Lake Washington under simulated oxygen tension - Sediment Metagenome... | ecosystem: Environmental > Aquatic > Freshwater >...
GCCGGTGATGCGCTGGCAGTAGCCCAGAAAGGTCTGCCCCTCGGCGGTCAGCGACAGCCCCTGTGTGGAGCGCTGTACCAGGCGCACACCGCATTGTTTTTCGATGCGGCTGAGCGAGCGCGAGATCTGGCTGACCGGCACGTTGCGTTCGCGCGCCACGGCCGACAGCGTGCCGCGTGTTGCCACGCGCACGAACAGGGCCATGTCATCAAAGTCCAGGTCTTTCACGGCTCCGATGTTAGCCGGGGCTTTGTCATGTCCGTGCCCTGCAGGCAGACGCCGTGCGTGTTGCAGGGTTTGCAACACCGGTTTGCCCGGGCTGCTGTTTCGCTGGCGCCCCGGCCTCCCTAAAGTCGGTCTTCAAATTCATCCGCATCAGCGCTTCTGCGCCGAAAGAGACAAGCCATGACTTCCCTGCACCTTCAGGTCGCGCCCTTGCAAAACCCCGAGCGTTACCCCCTGCTGGCCCAGGCCCTGACCGATCTGGCCGAGCGCTGGCTGGGCGCGGCGCGGGAGACGGTCGTGGTGCTGATCGATGACCTGCCTGCTGCGCGCTGGTATGTGGCCGGGCAGCCGGTGGATCGGCCTGCCGCGCAGTTGCAGCTCTGCCTGCCTGCCGGCCAGGCGAGTGAAGGGCAGAAGGCCGAGTTCATTGCTCACGCATTGAAGTCGCTGCAGCGTCAGCTGGGCCGCGGCGAGGCGCTGGCGGTGGGCAGCGGCGTGATCGTGCGCGAGGTGCTGCCCCAGCACTGGGGGCGCTGTGAGACCACGGCGCCACAGGCCCAAGGCGTGGCCTGATGCCCAGAGGGCAGGGCGCTTCACTTGAAGTGGTCGAAGCTCTCGTCGCGGCGTTCCATCAACTGGCCACGGGCGTCGAGCAGGCGCAGGCCGGGCTGTTTTTCGATGCGCCCGATGCGGGTCACCGGCGTCTGGCTGCTGCGGCTGGCGGCCTGCACGGCCTCGCGGGCCGCGGCGGGGGCGGTGAACACCAGTTCGTAATCATCGCCGCCCGCCAGCACCAGGCCCAGCGCGGTGTCGTCGTCCAGGCCGAGGTGCTCTGGGCCTGATCGGGCCGCCAGCAGGCTCAGGGCGCGCTCGGCGTCGATGCTGGCGCCAACGCCCGAGCGGCGCAGGATGTGGCCCAGGTCGCCGACCAGCCCGTCGCTGATGTCGGCGGCGGCCGAGGCGATGCCGCGCAGGGCCTGGCCCAGGGCCACCCGGGGCGTGGGGCACTCCATGCGGGCTCGCGCGGCCTCAAAAGCCGGGCCGGGCAGGCTTTGCGTGCCGCGGAACACCTCCAGCGCCAGCCGGGCATCGCCCAGCGTGCCGCTCACATACAGGTCGTCGCCGGGGCGGGCGCCGCTGCGCAGCAGGGCCTGGCTGCGCCCGTCGACCACGGGCACCTCGCCCATCACGGTGATGCAGAGGTTCAACGGGCCCTGGGTGGTGTCGCCACCGATCAGCTCGCAGCCGTGGGCATCGGCCAGCGCCAGCAGGCCCTGGGCAAAGGGTTCCAGCCAGCGGGCGTCAGCACGCGGCAAGGCCAGGGCCAGGGTGAAGGCGACCGGGGTGGCGCCACAGGCGGCCAGGTCGCTCAGGTTGACGGCCAGGGCCTTGTGGCCCAGGCGTGCCGGGTCGACCGTGGACAGAAAGTGACGCCCCTCGACCAGCATGTCGCTGGAGATGGCCAGATGTGTGCCCGGCGAGGCCTGCAGCAGCGCGCAGTCATCGCCCACGCCCAGCCGAACCGGGCCACCCGCGCGGGGCGTGCGGGTGAAAAAACGGGCAATCAGATCAAATTCACCCATGCGGATTCCTCAAGAAGCCGCAAGCATAAGGGCTGGCCAGCCTTCTGCTTGCGAGCCACCTGTTCTTCATACCCTATTTGCGGGATGGTCAACTCGGTGGATTTTTTTTAGCATTCCGTCCATGGTTGAACAATTGTTCAGCCGTCTGTCAGCTGTCGCACCTCAAGGTCGCTGCCAGGGAGGAAAAAGAGTTTCAGGGTCAAGAAAGCGCGCGTCCCGCGGGATGGGGATGAGCAAGGGATGGGAGCCCGAAGGGGCGCGTTTTTCCTGACATCAGAAACCACAGGCTCGGCCCCGGCGGTCTGGCGCAAGCCAGATGCCGGCGGCCCGTGTCCTTTGTCCCATCGGGCGCGTTCTGCGCTCGTTTTCAAGTCATCGAATCGACATCACGCGCCGAACCAGATCGACCTGGCGGTGCAAGGCTTGCTTGTTGAGGGCGCTCTTCACCTGGCTGCGCACCGTGTGGATGGACAGATGGGTCATCTGCGCAATCCGCTTGAGGGGATGCCCCTCGGTGAGCAGAACGGCCACGCGGGCCTCAGCAGGGGTCAGCTTGAGCGTGGAGCAGATTTTGGACATCTGGTCGCTGCGATCGAGCAGGCTGGCGATCGAGGCCTGGGGGGCTTCAGGCCAGAGTTGTTCGGCCGCCATCACTCTCTCTGTCACGTTTTCCACCTGCGACATCACCGACTCCACTCGGCCCAACGGGTCGAGCAAGGCCGAGTTGAACCACACTGTGTGCAGTGTGGACCCATCGGCCCGCTGCAGCGTCAACTCGGAGCGGTTCTGCAGTTCCAGACCGCTTTGCAGTCGACCCAGGGCCTCGCTCAAGGGGTTGTTGTCCCCGCGGGTGGGCAGCAATTCGGGCAGGCGGTGCCCGCGCACCTCATCCAGGGTCCAGGCAAACCAGTGGCTGGCACGGCTGGAGCAGTGCAGCAGGCGCAGGCGGGCATCCATCTCCAGCACCGCCAGGGGGCTGTTTTCCATGTGGGAGGCCAGGCGCTGATTGGCCGCGCGCAGTGCGTCAGCCGTGATCTTGAGCTCGTGCACACGCAGGGCGATGCTGACAAAACCGAGCACCTGCCCCTCATCGTCCAGCCAGGGGCTCAGGCTCACGTTGTGCCATTCGGCCTCCCCCGCCTGGGTGCGAATCTGCCGCTGGTAATGCACGGTTTCACCGCTCAGGGCCCGGTCAACGTGGCCCTGGATCTGGTTCAGCGCCTCTGCCCCGTACAAATCGGTCAGCGTGAGGCCGGTGACTTCGGCAGGCGTGCGCTGAAACCAGCGTGCAAAACTGGCGTTCACGTAGACGACACGCAGTGCGCTGTCCACCACGGACATCGGGGCATTCAGCGCATGGGTGACCAGCGTTTCGACCTGATCGGCACGAAGTCGCGAGGCTGTGGATCGGTTTGGCGTATGGGGTTGAGCGGACATGAGGCTGGGCACGGCGTGACAGTGTCTGTGTCATCGCTATTGTGCCTTTGACATTTGGTCACACCGGCCAGAAGAAACTGCCGGGCGCACTGCGTAGCCGCGCGCGGATGGACTGGTTGATGCGCTGGCGCTCCACCTGCCCCACGTTGTGCGCACGCAGCGCGAGTCGGAAGGCCAGGTAGAAGCTGACCGCCAGGTTCAACGGGCCGATGGCGCACAGACCGGCAATCGCCCACCAGAACTCGGCGTGGCGCAGCACATCCAGCCCCAGTGTGGCCGCAGCAGCACTCACCTGGCCGGTGGACAGGGTGACGTGGCGCACCTCCAGGCCCAGCCCGAAAAAGGCGGCAAAGGCTGGCACCAGCCCCAGCATCATGCCCAGCGAGATATTGGCGGCCAGGCCCGAGATATTGCGACGCAACCACTGGCCCCAGCGACGCGCCCGCAGTGGCCCCAGCCAGCGGGTGAAACGGGGGTTGTAGGTCAGGGCCGAGTCCAGCCGATGCAATACGAACCAGTTCTCCACCCAGCCGGCAATGATGCTGGAGGCAAACAGCAGCACCCCGGTGAAGGCGGCAAACAAGGCCGTAGGCCCGAGCAGGCTCAGGTCGTGCAAGGTGTGGTGCGCGTGCTCGGCGTCGACCATCGGGCCCAGGCCGGCGGCGTGCAGACCGGCGCAGATCAGCAACACGCCCGGAATCACCAGCCCCAGGTTGCCCACGATGGCTGCGATTTGCGAACGCAGCAGGTGGGCCACCTCATCGACAAAGCGCTCGATCGCGTCAGGCGCACTCATGTCCTTGAGCTTGGCGGCCATGGCGGGGGCGGTGACGGCGGGCTGTTTGGTGGCCACGGTCCAGTGCAGCAGCATCACCAGCACGAACGAGGCGGCGTAGTTCAGGCCCGCGGCAAAGCCGCTCCAGAAGGCCGACAGGCCCAGGCCGTAGATGGCGAATTTGGCCCAGGTGGTCAAAGCGATGACCGAGCCGCCACCGGCGGAGGCGCGCAGCATCTCGCGGTATTCGGCGGCATTGCGGGTGATGTAGTGCTCGCCGCTTTCTGCGCTGCGCTCGGCCACCTTGGCTGCCGTGAGGTGCGAGCTGGCGGCGATCAGTGCGCGCACGCTGCGCCCCTCTTCGGTCACGATGACGAGGCGCGCCATCAGCTGAGCCAGATCCGCGGTGGGGGCTTCGCTCTGCAGACAGCTCAGCAGATCGCGGATGCGGACCACGCGCTCGCGCAACTGGCGCAAGCGAAACACGATGCCGACCGAAATTCCGTGCTCGTCCAGGTGGGTGTAAACCGTCTGCGCGGCTCGTCGGCAGGCTTCCAGTTGCTGGCGCAGCACATCCGCCGCCTGCAGGGCGGCCTCGCTGCGCGGCCCTTGTTGCAGCACAGCCTGGCGCAGGCGCTCGAAATGCGCGGGCAGATCGTGAAAGGGGCGCTCGTTCTGCGCCTGATCCGACATGCGTTGGCGGATCTCAGAGGCAAAGCCCGTGGCGCTGATCTGCCCCACGCTGTAGGTCAGTGCGTCGAGCAGCAGGGACTGGCCGCTGCCCAAGAGGGGGGCACTGCTGCCTTCGCTGGCCGCGGGGGCTGTGAACAGCAGGCTCTGCACGCGCAGCAGGGTGTCGGGGTCGATGGCGCGCAGCCACTCGGCATCGAAAGGGGTGGGGGCCAGCAACTCGAACAGCTCGCCCAGGTCGGTGGTCTCGGGTGTCTGCGGCAGCAGCTTCTTGCGCAAGCGGTTGCCCAGCTCGCTCATGAAGGCCGGCCTGGGTGCAAAGCCATGGTCGGCCAGCAGCGAGGTGGCATCCACCGCGCCCAGGAAGTGGGCCCACCACAGCTGCCATTCGGCCTGCCAGGTGGGGCGCAACTGGATGGCATCGAGCATCAGCCGCAGGCGTGCCACGGCGGCCGGTGCATCGTCTGCCCGGCCCCGTATCCACTGCAGCAGGCTCATCAGCCACAGGTGCCGCTGCACCAGCGAGGCATGGGGGTTGAGGGCGTCGAGGATCTGGGGCAGGTCAGGCGTATTTGGATTCATGTGAACGTGGTGAAGCCGGCGGGTGGCACCGATGCAGGTCAGTGCAGCACGCGGGTCGGCGCATGGGCGCTGGAGGTGGCCTCCAGCAGGAACAGCGGGATCGGCACGTCAAAGCGTTCGCCGTCCTCCGCCACGAAAAAATAGCTGCCGTTCATGGTTCCGCTGGGGGTGCGCAGGCGGCAGCCACTGGTGTACTGGAAGGCCTCGCCCGGCTTGAGCAGCGGTTGCTTGCCCACCACCCCCAGGCCTTTGACCTCTTCGCGGTGGCCGGTGGCATCGTGGATCTGCCAGTGGCGCGAGATCAATTGGGCCGGCACGTCGCCGGTGTTGGTGACCGTCACGGTGTAGGCAAAGGCATGCACGGACTGTTCCGCATTGGACTGGTCCGGCAGGTGTTGAGGCTCTACGTGAACGTGAATTCGATAACTGGGCATGATGGATGGACAAACAGTAAGAAGGCTGGGCGGCTTTGAAGTTCCCGCATTCTGTCATTCGTGACGCGCTTGTGCAGGGTTTGGCATTTCTGACGGGTATTGGCCCCGTTGGCTCCAGGGGCGGCGCTGCTGCGACAATTGGCGCTATGAAGACCTCCGCTCCCACCCCCTACCGCATTGCCCCCTCGATCCTCTCGGCCGATTTCGCACGGCTGGGGGATGAGGTCCGTCAGGTGATCGCCGACGGCGCCGACTGGATCCACTTTGACGTGATGGACAACCATTACGTGCCCAACCTGACCTTTGGCCCCATGATCTGCCAGGCCCTCAAGCCCCATGCCCGCACGCCCGATGGTGAGGCCGTGCCCATCGACGTGCACCTGATGGTGCAACCGGTGGATGCCCTGGCCGCCGCTTTTGCCGAGGCCGGTGCCGACTACATCAGCTTCCACCCCGACGCTTCGGGCCATGTGCACCGCAGCATCCAGGCCATCAAAGCGCAGGGCGTGAAGGCCGGCCTGGTGTTCAACCCGGCGCAACCGCTGGATGTGCTGGACTGGGTGATCGAAGACCTGGACCTGATCCTCATCATGAGCGTCAACCCCGGCTTTGGCGGCCAGAGCTTCATTGACTCGGCGCTGCGCAAGATCGAGGCGGTGCGCCGCCGCATCGACGCCAGCGGCAAGGACATCCGCCTCGAAGTGGATGGCGGCATCAAGGTCGACAACATCGCCCGCGTGGCCGCCGCCGGGGCCGATACCTTTGTGGCGGGCAGCGCCATTTTCGGCAAGCCTGACTACCGCGCTGTGATCGACGCCATGCGCGTTCAACTGGCGGGCTGAGCGCACAGGGCCGCCCGGCGCGGCCTTTTTCATCCTCGCTTGCAGCGCCCACTCACGGTGCTTCGGGTCGGTGCTTCAGCGCATGCTGGGCTTCGCGCCAACGTTCTGCCTCTGAGTCGGCCTGGCGGTGCAGGCCCAGTTCCGCATGGGTCTGGGCCAGCAGCAATTGCAGGTTGGCTTCCGGGTGGTCCTGTTCGGCGGCGCGCTCGAACCAGGCTCGGGCTTCCAGCGGATCGGCTTTCACGCCCTGACCGTACAGCAGCATCTGCCCCAGCAGAAACTGCGAATCAGCCCAGCCTGCCTCGGCGGCCCGTCGCATCCAGCGGGCCGCCGCCTCGGGGTGGGCCGGGTTTTGAGGGCTGCCGTTCTTCAGGATCAGCGCGATGTAGTGGGCCGCCGCCTCCTGCCCCTGATCGGCCGCCTGCTTCAGCCAGGGCAGTGCCCGGTCGGCATCGGCCGGCAGGCCGGGCGCCCCCTTGAACCACAGCTTGCCCAGTTGCAAGGCGGCCGTGCTGTCGCCCGCCTTGGCGCCGCGCTGCAGCCAGTCGCGGCCTTCGGCCACCGAGCGGGCATCGCCACGTTGCACGAGCACCCGGCCCAGCAAAGGCATGGCCGGTGTCAGCCCATTGCGCGCGAGGTTGCGCAGCACGGTGGTGGCGTGTTCATCGCGGGCTTGGGCCTGGGCGCCCCACTGGATCAACTCGGCCTCTGACGGGGCCGTGTCGACCTGGCTGAGCAGGCCCCAAACCCCCCAGGCGGCCAGCAGCAGAGGCAGCCCGGCCACGGCCCAGACCCGCAACGGGGTTGACGGGGCCGATGAGGGCTCTGATGAGGCCGCAGGTAGCGTCAGTGCGGCGTTCATTGGCTCAGGTCGATGGCGTAGTCGGCCAGGTTCTTGCCGCTGCCGTCATCGCTGTTGATCGCGCTGATGCCCTTCAGACCGGCGGCTGTGGCCAGGGCCAGTTTGCCGGGGGCCGATTTGAAGGTGACCCGACCGGCCGTGCTGACCGGTGTGAAGCGCCAGCTGCGGTCGCTGCCGTTGCTGGCCCGGGTGATGGTCTTGGTGGTCTTGATGTAGTTGATCAGCACATCGCGGTTGGCGTCCGGCGAGGCGTAGATCGTCTTGCTGCCGTCCAGGCCCGGGAAATTGCCACCACCGCTGGCGCGGTAGTTGTTGGTGGCCACGATGAAGTAGGCCGCGGGGTCGATGGCCTTGCCTTTGTAGCTCAGGTTCTTGATGCGGCTGCCCTGGGCCTGGGTCACGTCGATCTCGTAGCGGATGTCGGGCGAGGTGAACATGTCGAAGTTGTAGCCGGGGTAGCTGCTCACCAGGGCCTGGTCGGTGCTCAGGGTGGGATTGATGCGGTTGAAGCGGGTGGCGGCGGTTTCGAGCCAGGCCTTGATGTCGCTGCCCTGCACCCGCACGGCGTACACGGTGTTGGGGTACAGGTACAGGTCGGCCGCGTTGTTGATGGCCACGTTGCCGCTGGCCACGTCGGTGAAGTCGCTGCCACCGGCAAAGCCGCTCTTGAAGGGGGCGCTGACCGAGAGCACCGGCAGCGAGGCGTACTGCGGCAGGTTGGCCGCTACATAGGCCGCCACGTACGAGGCCTGGGCCTGGTTCACCACCTCGATGGCGCCGGGGTCGCCCACATCAGCGAAATACGATGCCATGTTGAAGTCGGTGCTGCCGATGGGCGTTTTGACGTACTGGATGGTGGCCGCGTGCTCGCTGGCGATGGCGCTGGCCACGGCAGGGTCGACGGCCACGTAGCTCTTGTCGGTGTTCTGGGTGCTGCGGGCTTCGACGGTGGTGCCGGTGGTGTCCACGGTCCACTTGCTGCCGTTGTGCACCAGTTGCAGTTTGATCACCCCCAGGTGCTTGCCCCAGAAGTTGGCCATCACGGTGGGCACGCCATTGACCGTGCCCTTGACCTTGTCCACGCCGGGCAGGTTGAACTGGGCCACGGTGCTGGTGGCACTCGGGAAGATCTGGTGCGAGTGGCCGATCAGCATGGCGTCGATGCCAGGCACCTTGGAAAGGTGCCAGTTGCCGTTTTCCATCGTGGGGTCGTAGCTGCTGTTGTCCAACCCGCCGTGCGAGATGGCCACCACCAGATCGGCACCCTTGCTGCGCATCTCGGGTACGTACTTCTGGGCGGTTTCCACCAGACCTTCGGTGTAGACCTTGCCGTCCAGCCAGCGCTTGTCCCAGGACAGGATGGTGGGCGGGGTGAACCCGATGATGCCGATGTTCACCGGGACCTGAACCGTGCTGCCATCGGGAGCGGTGGCCGTCAGGGTCTTGGTGATGATCTGGTAGGGGTTGAACAGCGGGGCCTTGGTCTTGGCGCTGTACACATTGGCCAGCACCTGCGGGAAGTTCGGGCCGGTACAGCGTGTACTGCCATTGCTCACGCCGTCGACCTGGAAGGCGCTGCCGGTGACCTGGTTCAGGTAGGGCAGGCCGTAGTTGAACTCGTGGTTGCCGATGCCGCCGCCGTCGTACTTGCTCTGGTTCATGACCTTGTAGATGGCCAGCGACTGGTTGCAGGCCACCGGGTTGATCAAGGCCTGGTAGTCGGACAAGGCGGTGCCCTGGATGGTGTCGCCGTTGTCCAACAGCACCGTGTTGGCGAATTCGGCGCGGGCCTTGTTGATCAGGGTGGCCACGCGCTCATAGCCGAGCGAGGTGTCCTCGGCCAGCTTGAAGTAGTCGTAGCTCATCACGTTGGTGTGCAGGTCGGTGGTCTCCAGCAGGGCCAGACTGGCCTTGGTGTTGGCTGCCACCACGGGGCCACCGTTGGAGCCGCCGCAGGCGACCAAGGCCAGGGTGGTTGCGCCCAGCAGGCCTGCGGTGCAGGCGTGGCGCATCGAATGAGCAACAGGTTTGGACATCTCGCATCCCTCCGGGTTTTGTATCCAGTGCGTAAAGAACTGGACTGTGGTGGGTCTGCGTGACATGGCTTTGACGGGCCGATGACACGGGCCGAATCAGATGGCCGAATCAGATGTCCGTTTCGGACGGCCGTGTCGGGTCTGTCGCACAATCGCTGTTTTGCTTGCGCCCGTGTGGGCGCCCCGACGCCGTGTCTTCTTCCCTTCTTTCATCCACACCGTTTGAAGCCGCCATCCTCGACCTGGATGGCACCTTGGTGAACACCTTGGGCGACTTTGCCGAGGCCCTCAACCGCATGCTGGCCGAGTTGAAACTGCCCGCCATCGAGGCGCAGCGCATCGAGCACATGGTGGGCAAGGGCTCGGAGCACCTGCTGCGCACCGTGCTGGCCCATGTGCTCGGTGAGGGGCCGTCCGGCGCGGGCCAGGTTGAGTCGCTGTACCCGGCTGCCTGGAGCAGCTACCAGCAGCACTACCTGGCCATCAACGGCTCTTATTCGAGCGTCTACCCCGGCGTGCTGGCGGGCCTGGACGAGCTGAAGGCACGCGGCTGGCGCCTGGCCTGTCTGACCAACAAGCCCTTGTCTTTTGCCCGCCCCTTGTTGCAGGCCAAGGGGCTGGACGGGTATTTCAGCGAAGTGTTTGGCGGCGATTCATTCGAACGCAAGAAGCCGCACCCGCTGCCGCTGCAAAAGACCTGCGCCGCTCTGCGCAGCGACCCGGGCCGCACCCTGATGGTGGGCGACTCGAGCAACGATGCCCAGGCCGCACGCGCTGCAGCTTGTCCTGTGGTGCTGGTGACCTATGGCTACAACCATGGCGAGCCCATCCGGGCGGTTGATGCGGATGGGTTTGTGGATTCGCTGGACCAGTTGGGCGCCTTGCTGGGCTGAGGCCCCGCGCGCGCAGGCTGCCCTGGCTCAGAAGCTGGTCCAGTCCTCGTCGCCACCGGAGGCGGTCTTGGCGGCCGCTGCCGGCTCGCTGGCTGCCGCCTTGGTGCTGGTCGAGGCTTCAGCGTTGCGCGAGGCGGAAGCCGCCGGGCTGGCGGCGGCTCCGGTACGACGATCCGAGGCCGGCTGTTGGCGGCGCTCCTGACCCAGGTAGGGGGTGCTGGGTGGCACCGCCGATCGGGTCGCCCGAGGGGCGCTGACCTCGATGGCCCGTCCCTGGCTGGCGCTGAGCTTGAACACGGCCACGGCGTCCACCAGCAGGCCGGCCTGGTTGCGCAGGCTGGCGGCGGCAGCGGCCGATTGTTCGACCAAGGCGGCGTTTTGCTGGGTGGCCTGGTCCATCTGCGTCACCGCCTCGCCCACCTGGGCCACGCCCGAGCTTTGTTCGGAGCTGGCGGCGCTGATCTCGCCCACGATGTCGGTCACCCGGCGGATGGCCGAGACCACCTCGGTCATGGTGGCGCCCGCCCGGTCCACCAGGTGGCTGCCTTGCTCCACCCGCTCCACGCTGGCGCCGATCAGGCTCTTGATCTCCTTGGCGGCGTCGGCGCTGCGCTGAGCCAGGCTGCGCACCTCGCTGGCCACCACGGCAAAACCGCGGCCTTGCTCGCCAGCGCGGGCGGCCTCCACCGCTGCGTTCAAAGCCAGGATGTTGGTCTGGAAGGCAATGCCGTCGATCACGCCAATGATGTCGGAGATCTTGCGTGAGCTTTCGTTGATGCCCTTCATGGTGTCCACCACCTCGGCCACCACCGCACCACCCTGGGTGGCCACGGTGGAGGCGTTCACCGCCAACTGGTTGGCGGCCCGGGCGTTGTCGGCGTTCTGGCGCACGGTGGAGCCCAGCTCTTCCATCGAGGCGGCGGTTTGCTCGAGGGCCGAAGCCTGGTGCTCGGTGCGTGCCGACAGGTCGTTGTTGCCCTGTGCGATTTCTGCGCTGGCCGTGGCCACCCCCTCGGCATTGCGGCGCACATCGGCCACCAGGGCGGCCAGTCGGCCTTGCATGTCGCTCAGGGCCCGCAGCAACTGGCCGGTTTCGTCCTGTGCCCCGGTGGGGATCTGAAGGGCCAGATCACCGTGGGCGATGGCGGTGGCCGCGTCCACCGCTTGCTGCACGGGTCGTGTGATGGAGCGGGTGGCGGTCCAGGCCAGGAAGGCTCCCAGCACCACGGCCAGGGCGGCCGCGGCCATCAGCAGGATGCGGCTGGTCTGGGCCAGGGCGGCATTGCGCTCCTGCCCTTGGGCCAACTGGCTGGCCATGCGCTTGCGCAGGCCATCGAGTTTGGCCAGGTAGCCGTCGGCCATCGGGTGCAGCTGCGAATCGATCATGCCGTTGATGTCTTCACCCATCGACTGCAGCTTGGCGAGTTCGACTCGTTTGTTGCGGTAGGCCTCTCGAACCAGGCGGATTTCGGCCAGTTGGGCCTTGCCGTCGTCATCCTGCAACAGTTCTTCGAGTCGCTTGATCTTTCCGGCCGTGCCGCTGGAGGTGGCTTCGATCTCTTTTTTGAGGCGCTCGATGTAGGTGCTGTCCACGGCGCGCAATTGGGCTTCGGTGCGGGCCCAGTTGATGCGGATGTCCGAGGCCCAGTCGTCCACCAGGGTCTGCTGCTCCATTTCGACGGTGGCGACGTGCTCGCCTGCTTGCTGCAAGGCCGTGATGCGTTGCACGCCAAAGCCCGCTACCAGCAAGGTGATCAGCAAGATGGTGGCAAAGGCGATGGCCAGGCGAGCGCCGATTTTGAGGTTGTTGTAGTTCATGGTCTGACTGCGGTGGCGGGCAAAGGAACAGGCAAAGGGAGGTGCAGAGGCGGGGGGATCAGGACGGTTTGCCCAAGAGCGCGTCCTTGAGTTTCCAGTCGGCCGGGTTGGGGCCCAGCCAGATGCGCAGCAAGGCATTGAAGAAGGCGGCCTCTTTGAACGGCGCCCCTTGAACCTTGCCCCGCACCGTGAGGGTGGCGCCGCTGTCGGGCAGCCAATCGACCGTGAAGGTGTCGCCTGCGGCGAGTTTCTTTTGTTCGCCAAAGATCTCGCCCATGCGGATCAAGCCGGGGATCAGGTGCGACATCTCGCCCTTGGCCGCGTTGTCTTCCACGCCGCGGGTGAACAGCTTGCCCAGTTCGTTGGCATCGATTTCACGCAGCATGGTGATGCTGATGCGCTTGGCGCCAGGGGCGGCCAGCACCTCTTCGGGGCTGCTGGCTTTGCGCTCCAGGTACAAGCCCATGGCGTAGACCTTGAAGACGGCCTTGTAACGGGCCCCTGCACCGTTGAGGCTGAGCTTGTGCCCTTGCAATTCGATGGGGTCGTCGAAGCTGACGCCCTGCACCGTGGTGGGGGCGGCCTGCAAAAGCAGTGGCCAGGCCAGGCAGGCGCTCAGGGCGATGGTGCGGAATCGGTGGCTCATGGGTATCGATGACGGAAGATCAGCCCGGATCGGTGGGCCTGATCGCTGAGTTTGCAGTCTCCCTGCGCGGGTCGGTTTGATGCAACAGGGTTTTCGATGGGGGCGGGCGTCGCCTGAGCGACTGGTGCGCCGGAGTGGCTGGCAGGTTTGCTACACTCTGCCGACATGTTCATTCACCGCACGTTCATCACAGGTTGCAGCGACCGGGGAGCCTGGCCCTGGCGCAAGCCATTTCACGTGCACCACTGACCAAGCATGTCCGGGCAGCGCCGGCATGCGCCCGGGGGCCCGTTTGGCGGGGCCTGTTGAGATGAATGAACGCGGCACCTTTCCTTTGAACTGCGGTGCCGCCAGAGCTGGAGGCTCATTGCCGTGATCACCGAACTTGAATTCAAGAGCCTTGCCTTGCAGGGCTTCAACCGCATCCCTCTGATCGCCGAGGCGTTTGCGGACCTGGAAACCCCTCTGTCCCTGTACCTGAAGCTGGCCCATGCCCGTGATGGGGGCCGTTACAGCTTTTTGCTGGAATCGGTGGTGGGGGGGGAGCGTTTTGGCCGCTACAGCTTCATCGGCCTGCCCGCCCGCACCTTGTTGCGCGCCAGCGGCTTTGGCGATGAAGCCAAGACCGAAGTGGTGCGCGATGGGGTGGTCATCGAGACCGCCCAGGGCAACCCGCTGGATTTCATTGCCCAATACCAGAAGCGCTTCAAGGTGGCGCTGCGCCCTGGCTTGCCGCGTTTTTGCGGCGGCCTGGCGGGGTATTTCGGCTACGACGCGGTGCGCTATGTCGAGAAGAAGCTCGAGAAGACCTGCCCGCCCGACACCCTGGGCACGCCCGACATCCTGCTGCTGCAGTGCGAAGAGCTGGCCGTGATCGACAACCTGTCGGGCAAGCTGTACCTGATCGTCTATGCCGACCCAGCCACGCCCGAGGCCTTTGCCAACGCCAAAAAGCGCCTGCGGGATCTGAAGGATCAGCTCAAGTACTCGGTCAGTGCCCCGGTGGTGAAGGCCACCCAGGGTTACCCCGCCGAGCGCGACTTTGCCAAGGCCGACTACCTGGCGGCCGTGGACAAGGCCAAGGAGCTGATTGCCGCAGGGGACTTCATGCAGGTGCAGGTGGGGCAGCGCATCAAGAAGCGCTACACCGAAAGCCCCTTGTCGCTGTACCGCGCGCTGCGTTCGCTCAACCCCTCGCCCTACATGTATTACTACCACTTTGGAGATTTCCATGTGGTGGGCGCATCGCCTGAGATCCTGGTGCGCCAGGAACGCGTCGAGATCGATGGCCGTGAAGAGCAGAAGATCACCATCCGCCCCCTGGCCGGCACACGCCCCCGAGGCGCCACGCCCGAGAAAGACAAGGCGGCCGAGGTCGAACTCATCAACGACCCCAAGGAGCGCGCCGAGCACGTGATGCTGATCGACCTGGCGCGCAACGACATCGGGCGCATCGCCAAGATCGGCTCGGTCAAGGTGACCGAGGCCTTTGTGGTGGAGCGCTACAGCCACGTGATGCACATCGTGAGCAACGTCGAGGGCACGTTGAACGATGGCATGGGCGCCATTGACGTGCTGAAGGCCACCTTCCCGGCGGGCACCCTCACGGGCGCGCCCAAGGTGCACGCCATGGAGTTGATCGACCAGCTCGAGCCCACCAAGCGTGGCCTGTATGGCGGCGCCTGTGGCTACATCAGCTACGCGGGCGACATGGATGTGGCCATCGCCATCCGCACCGGCCTGATCAAGGACCAGACGCTGTATGTGCAGGCTGCCGCCGGCGTGGTGGCCGACTCGGTGCCCGAGATGGAATGGAGAGAAACAGAACACAAGGCCCGGGCACTGTTGCGCGCGGCCGAACTCGTTGAAGAAGGCCTGGAGTGAACGCCATGACGAACAAGATCAAGCTCCTCATGGTGGACAACTACGATTCGTTCACCTTCAACATCGTGCAGTATTTCGGTGAACTCGGCGCCGAGGTCGAGGTGTTCCGCAACGACGAGATCACGCTCGAAGGCATTGCGGCCCGGGCACCGGACCGGCTGGTGATTTCGCCGGGCCCTTGTTCGCCTGCCGAGGCCGGTATCTCGGTGGCTGCGATCCAGCACTTCGCCGGCAAGCTGCCGATTCTCGGGGTGTGCCTGGGCCACCAGGCCATCGGCGCGGCCTTCGGTGGCCGGATCATCCGGGCGCAGGAGCTCATGCATGGCAAGACCAGTGTGATCACCACCACGCAAGAAGGCGTGTTTGCCGGCCTGCCCGAGAAGTTCACGGTGAACCGGTACCACTCGCTGGCCATCGAGCGCAGCACCTGCCCGGCCGACCTCAAGGTGACCGCCTGGACGGATGATGGCGAGATCATGGGGGTGCGCCACCAGTCGCTGGACATCGAGGGCGTGCAGTTCCACCCCGAGTCGATCCTGACCGAGCATGGGCACGCCATGCTCAAGAACTTCCTGGTGCGACCATGAGTCCGGTTAGTCCCGTGGTGTGGGCCCGGTGCGCAGTGGCTAGTCTGTCGGTTTACCACCGCGTTCAACGCTGAAACGGGAGCAGTGCCCATGCCGGATTCCCATCACCTGCTCCTGTTTGTGCTGGCCGGCTGGCTGCTGAACCTCACACCGGGGCCCGATGTGCTGTACATCGTCTCCCATGCGCTGCGCTCCGGCGTGCGCGCCGGCGTGGTGGCTGGCTTGGGCATCACCGGGGGCTGCTTTGTGCACATTGCCGCGGCCTCGGTGGGGGTGGGGGCCTTGCTGGCCACCTCGGCCACGGCCTTCACCTTGCTCAAGTGGCTGGGGGCGGGCTATTTGCTGTGGATGGGCTTGCGCATGCTGCTGGCCCGGGCGGTGGATTCGAGCCTGGTGCAGAAGGCCGAAGCCGCTTCACCCGAGCGCGCCACCCAGAGCCTGAGGCAGGTCTTCATGGGCGGTTTCTGGACCAATGTGCTCAACCCCAAGGTGGCGATTTTCTTTCTCGCCTTCGTGCCGCAGTTCATTGCGCCAGGCACCGACAACAAGGCGCTGGCATTTGTGCTGCTCGGGGTCTTGTTCAACCTCAACGCCATTCCGGTCAATCTGGCCTGGGCGCTGGCTGCGGCCTGGATGGCTCGCCGCCTGGGCGCTGTGCAGCGTGGCTTGCAGTGGCTCGATCGCGTGGCCGGGGCGATGTTCATCGGCTTCGGCCTCAAGCTGGCTTTTTCGGATCGTCCCGCGCCTTGAGCGCGATACGCCATGACCTCTCAGGAGATTTCCATGCCCATCACCCCTCAGGAAGCGCTGCAGCGCACCATCGAGCATCGCGAGATTTTTCACGACGAGATGCTCGAACTCATGCGCGCCATCATGCGTGGCGAGTTGTCGCCGGTGATGACGGCGGCCCTCATCACCGGGTTGCGCGTGAAGAAAGAAACCATCGGCGAGATCACCGCGGCCGCGCAGGTCATGCGGGAGTTCTCGACCAAGGTGCATGTGGCCGACAAGACCCACCTGGTGGACATCGTCGGCACCGGGGGGGATGGCTCGCACACTTTCAACATCAGCACCTGCTCGATGTTTGTGGCCGCCGCCGCGGGGGCCAAGGTCAGCAAGCATGGCGGGCGCAGTGTGTCGAGCAAGTCGGGCAGTGCCGACGTGCTGGAGGCGCTGGGCGTCAACATCAACCTCACGCCAGAGGCGATTGCCCGCTGCGTTCAGCAAACCGGCATCGGCTTCATGTTCGCCCCCAATCACCATCCGGCCATGAAAAACGTGGCGGCAGTGCGCAAGGAGCTGGGCGTGCGCACCATCTTCAACATCCTCGGGCCGCTGACCAACCCGGCCGAGGCGCCGAACATCCTCATGGGGGTGTTCCACCCTGATCTGGTGGGCATCCAGGTGCGTGCCCTGCAGCGCCTCGGGGCCGAGCATGCGGTGGTGGTCTACGGGCGTGATGGCATGGACGAAGTCAGCCTGGGCGCGGCCACCCTGGTGGGCGAACTCAAGGACGGCGAAGTGCGTGAGTACGAGATCCATCCTGAAGACTTCGGTCTGCCCATGGCCAGCAACCGGGCCCTGAAGGTGGACACGCCGGAACAATCCCGTGAGTTGCTGCTCGCGGTGCTGGACAACAGCCCGGACCCGGCCGTGCGGGCGGCGCGCGATATCGTGTTGCTGAACGCGGGTGTGGCACTGTATGCCGCCAACGTGGTGCCTTCGATGACCGAAGGCCTGCAGCGTGCCCGTGCCGCGCTGGAGTCGGGTGCCGCGCGCACCAAGCTCAATGACTTGGTGGCCACGGCCAAGGCCCTCACGCCAGCACTCTGAGGCCCAAGCGATGAGCCTGTGGCAAGACCCCGGTACCTGGATTGCTCTGGGTGTTTCAGCGCTTTTTGTGGGCGTTGGCTGGGGTTTGCACCGGGTGTTTCTGAAAATTTTGAAAAACGGCTCTCAGAGCCCGCAAGAACATGAGTGATATTCTGAACAAGATCGTGGCCGTCAAGCACGAGGAGGTGGCTGCTGGCCTGAAGAAGGTGCCCTTGGCCGCCATGCGTGCCGATGCCGAAAGCCGGGTGCTGACGCGCGATTTCGTCGGTGCGATGCGGGCCAAGATGGCTGCAGGTCAGGCTGCGGTGATTGCCGAGGTCAAGAAGGCCAGCCCCTCCAAGGGCGTGCTGCGGGCGGACTTCATTCCGGCGGACATTGCGCAAAGCTACGCCGAGCATGGCGCAGCCTGCCTGTCGGTGCTGACAGACAAGCAGTTCTTCCAGGGCAGCGTGGATTACCTCAAGCAGGCCCGAGCTTCCTGCGCTTTGCCTGTGCTGCGCAAGGATTTCATGATCGATCCGTACCAGGTCTACGAAGCCCGGGTGATGGGCGCTGACTGCATCCTGCTGATTGCGGCCATCCTGGACGATGCCCAGATGGCCGACCTGGAGGCCGTGGCCCGCAGTCTGGACATGGCGGTGCTGGTCGAAGTGCACGACCGCCCCGAGCTGGAGCGTGCCTTGCGTCTCAAGACCCCGCTGGTGGGTATCAACAACCGCAATCTGCGCACCTTTGAGGTCAGCCTGGACACCACGCTGGGCATGCTGGCCGATGTGCCTGCAGATCGTTTGCTGGTGACGGAATCGGGCATTCTCGGACCGGCGGATGTGCAGCGCATGCGTGAGGCTCAAGTCCATGCGTTCCTGGTGGGCGAGGCCTTCATGCGCGCCAAGGACCCTGGCGAGGCGCTGGCGCATCTGTTTGCCTGATGGGGCGCTGGAGGACCTCATGTCGGAGTTGATTGATCCTGCCGAGCGGCCTGTGGCAGACCAACTGGGTTCGGCCGACCCGGCGAATTGGCCTGTGGCAGACGGGTGGCAAGCCCTGGTGAATGAGTTTTTTGCCGCTCCGGCCGGCGTGCAGTTGTTGAGCTTTCTGCAGCAACGCTTGCAAGACGGTGCCACGGTGTTCCCGCCCCAGCCACTGCGGGCACTTCTGCTCACACCGCCAGAGGCGGTGCGCGTCGTCATCCTGGGGCAGGACCCCTACCATGGCCGCGGCCAGGCAGAGGGCTTGGCCTTTTCCGTGGCCCCAGGCGTTCCCTTGCCGCCATCGCTGCGCAATATCTTCAAGGAGCTGCAGCGGGATCTGGGGACCCCGTTCCCGGCGTTTCCGTCGCCTGGTGGCAGCCTGGTCCGCTGGGCGCAGCAAGGTGTGTTGTTGCTCAACACCTGCCTGACGGTGGAGGAGGGCCAGCCCGCCAGCCATGCGGGGCGCGGCTGGGAGCTGCTGACCGATGCCGTGATCCGGCATGTGGCGCAGGGGCCTCGTCCGGTGGTCTTCATGCTGTGGGGGGCCCATGCGCAGAGCAAGCGCCCCATGATCGACGCTTCACGCCACCTGGTGCTTTTGTCTAACCATCCGTCGCCTTTGTCGGCGCTGCGTCCGCCAGCGCCCTTCATCGGTTGCGGGCATTTCTCCCAGGCCCGGGCCTGGCGCGACCAGCACGCCAGCGGCGGCTGACGCCAGCCTGCCAGAGCTCAGGCTTTGGGCAGGCGCAGAGTGGCTCGCACGCCCACATCATCGACGTGGCGCTTCAACCAGTGTTTTGCGGCCTCCTTCCCCATGTTGAAGAGGCGTTCGATCATGTCGCCATCGGCGGCCACCTTGCTGGAGGCCGGCAACTCTTCCAAACCCTGGCCGCCATCGATGCGGTGCAGGCGGATGCGTCGATAGTCTTCGCCTTCCTGCATCCGCCCGCGTTCGATCAGGTGGTTGATGAACTCGATATTTCGCATCTGGTCGAGCAGGCTGGCATTGAAGGTGAGCTCGTTCACCCGGTCCAGGATGTCTTGCTGGGAGTGCGGTGTTTCGTGGCGTTGCAGGGGGTTGATCTGCACGACCAGGATGTCTTGCGCATCACATTGTTTGATCAGCGGAACCAGCGGCGGGTTGCTGGAATAGCCGCCATCCCAGAAGGGCTCGCCCTCGATTTCGACGGTCCGGAACACCATGGGCAGGCATGTTGAAGCCATGACGGCCTGCAAATCGAGTTGCCTGCCCGAGAACACCTTGGCCAGCCCGGTGCGCACGTGGGTTGCCGAGACGAACACCCGGGGGGCATGGAGGCGTGCCAGCCCTTCGAAGTCGATGTGCGTCGCCAGCAGCTTGCGCAGCGGATTGATGTCCATCGGATTCATTTGGGATGGCGACATCCAGGGGGCCATCGCGCTTTGCAGCATGTGGCCACCCATGCTGGTGTTGAGCATCATGTGCATCACGCTCTGGGTCAGGGCCCCGACGCTGCCCAGCGAAACCACACCCTCCCAGACCCGCCGCAGCGTCTGCCGGGCGGAGGCTCGGATGGCCTGGCGCTCACCGTCACCTGGCGGGTGGCCCAGATAGCCCTGTGCCAGCGCAATGGCATTGATGGCGCCGGCACTGGCCCCGCTGATGCCGTCGAAATCGAAGCGGCCATCTTCGAGCAGCGCGTCCAACACGCCCCAGGTGAAGGCGCCATGAGCCCCTCCGCCTTGAAGTGCGAGACTCAGGCGCTTGGGCGGCTCCGTAGGAGTGGGGAAGGTATACATGCGGTCATGCTGACACGATTTGTGCACTGCAACATAAAAAGTTGGGCTCAATCGAAGAAATTTGTTCGGAATGCCCAAAGTGCCCCGAAAAAAAGGTCATAATCATGGTCTCGCAAGTTCTTACGGACATGCGGCTCGAATAGAAAGTAAGGCGGTCTAAAAAACTGTGTTATAGTTCGAGATTCGCTGGAGGGGTGCCCGAGTGGCTAAAGGGGGCAGACTGTAAATCTGTTGGCTTACGCCTACGCTGGTTCGAATCCAGCCTCCTCCACCAGCGAGTGAATTGATGTGAGTGGCGATCAAAAGCGCCGGTAGTGTCGGGAGAGATCCTGTCATTGTTTGGCGGGAGTAGTTCAATGGTAGAACCCTAGCCTTCCAAGCTAATGACGCGGGTTCGATTCCCGTCTCCCGCTCCAGCATCGGTTTGCTTGAGTAGTTTTTTTGAAGTGCCTGGTGGCCTTCAGATGCCCATGTGGCTCAGTGGTAGAGCACTCCCTTGGTAAGGGAGAGGTCGCGGGTCCGATTCCCGCCATGGGCACCACGTTCTTTAGCGCCCCCTGTCAGGGGGCGCTCTGACCCTTGTTGTGTTGATTTAGGTATTTTTTTTCGGAGTCGAAAAAATGGCAAAAGGCAAGTTTGAACGTACCAAGCCGCACGTGAACGTCGGCACCATCGGTCACGTTGACCACGGCAAGACCACCCTGACGGCTGCGATC
>Ga0208269_100431_pt1 | contig 20293 bp, 14 predicted proteins | sample LakWasMe88_LOW11_2_FD_183912 | JGI IMG/M metagenome (GOLD analysis project Ga0208269, IMG submission 183912) | Freshwater sediment methanotrophic microbial communities from Lake Washington under simulated oxygen tension - Sediment Metagenome... | ecosystem: Environmental > Aquatic > Freshwater >...
AAAGACCTGTGGTATTAAACCCGCTTTTGCCTTTTGACAGGCAAAGTGCGCCTGAAATCGTCATCAATGGCGATTTCAGGATAAGAAACAGCCTATGACAGGGCAAGCATGCGACCCCAGATCGGATTTCTGTGGTGGCATTGAAGCTGGGAATCCCCCTTTTGGGCAATTTTGCCAGTATTTCGAGGCTCCCCATAGTATGGCATCCAAGCATAAGCGCCGCTCTTACCAGCCAAGACGAAATAATTTCGTCCGGCAGCTTTACAGGGATATAAAACTATCGGGAAATCGGAGGTAGCTTTTCCTGAAATACTCTAAATTTTTTCGGAATATCATCCATTGCCGATGGCTTCCCGTTTGCTCCCGGATGTAGGAGCACAGTCAATCGAAATTGTTCGCCGAGATCTTTACGCTAACTTTATCTCGCTTGCTATCTGCCGAACCATCGTTGACGACCAAACCGAATACATACATTCCCGGCTCCTCCGGCGTAAAGTTGGGTGAAGCCGTATTTGCGCCGTTCAGTACGATGCTTGGACCGCTCAATTGCGTCCAACGGTAAGTCATCGCCGCAGGCCCGTTATCGGGATCGCGACTCGCCCCGCCGTTTAACGTCATTTCCGTGTAAGCCGTGGCCGATTGCCTTTTTCCGGCTTCCGCCACCGGTGCTTGATTGATGGTAAAGGCAGCATCGCTGGTATCGCAGAGCGGTGCCGCTTGCTGCAGGCAGATTTTTACCCGTGCCTGCTTGCTGGCATAGCGCTTCTTGGGGATTTTCCAGGTTTTGGAGCCGTTATTCTTCGTACCCCCTATTTTTTTCCAGGTCAGGCCGTTGTCCGTCGATAGATACAGCACCAGGCGCTTGCGGCTGTCGATATTGGCAGAAGTCCAGCTAAACGTCTGCTTGCTGTCCTCGTTCCAAATCTCGCCCCCGTTCGGCGTTCGTATTTTCAGAGGAGATGGGGCGTTCACTGTAACCGTGACCGTATCGGGTGCGCTATCTGATGCTCCGTCATTCACGACCAATTTGAAAATATAGGTGCCAGCCTCTAAAGGAGTAAAACCGGGCGTTCCGCTAGCCGCATTCGTTAGCGTTACGCCGGGGCCGCCGGTTTGAGTCCAACTGTAAGCAATGGGCGCAGGCCCCTGGTCGGGATCGCTACTGCCCTGGCCGTCCAGGGTGACGTTCGCCCCGGAGCTGACTGTTTGATCGGCTCCGGCATCGGCTATCGGCGATTGGTTTTGGGCGCTCACCGGGTTTACCGTAATCGTGACCGTATCGTCTAAGCTATCCGCCAGACCATCGTTGACGACCAATTTGAAAACATAAGTGCTGGCCGCCAAGGGAGTAAAATCGGGGGTAGCGGTAGCCGCGTTCGCTAACGTAACATTGGGGCCGCCGGTTTGAACCCAGTTGTAAGCAAGCGGCGAGGGCCCCTGGTCGGGATCGCTGCTGCCGCTCCCATTCAGGGTGACTTTCGTATTCGCGCTGACCGATTGATCAGTGCCGGCATTTGCCAACGGAGCCTGATTTCCGGCGCTGACCGTGTTCACCGTAATCGTGACCGTATCGGACATGCTATTCGTCAAGCCGTCATAAACGGTCAGGGCGAACACATACGTCCCTGCCGCCAGGGGCGTAAAACCGGGGGTAGTCGTGGACGCGTTGGCCAGTGTTATACCGGGGCCGCCGGATTGGCTCCAAGTGTAAGCAAGCGGTAAAGGCCCCTGGTCGGGATCGCGGCTGCGGCTTCCGTCGAGGACGACGTTCGCGCCGACGTCGACGGTTTGATCCGGCCCCGCGTCAGCCACCGGCGCTTGGTTTGCGCCGGCGATTCTCGATAAACGGTTTCCGGCGGCGTCGTAGCTGAAGTCAATGGCCGTGCCGTTACCGTAGTCGGTGCGGATGATACGGTTCAGATTGTCATAGGTATGAGTGACCTGCCCGGCATGAACCGGCATGGCCATCGCCAGCAGGCTTGCAAAAAGCGTCCTCTTCGCCATCAAAAAACAATGGATTGATTCAGCAGGAAATACGTACATGAACATGACTCCGGGCCATTTGAGATTGAGACGGGCGCACTCCACGCCATTTATATTGAGCGCGACGGAGTTTGTAACTCCGTCGCTTACGTTTTGTGTCTTGAACGATGCCCAAGGATACGAAACGTTACGGTCGGGTTTGCAAAACCCGACCGGCAGAAGACATAAAATTTCATATAGTTGCCTATTACTTTTTATCCGCAGCCTGTTGAGAATGTAAACTAGTTATTTCTTCAATTTCAGGAACTAATGGTTTAAACGATGGTTGATTTAACTTTTTGATTTTCGTTTTTGTAAAACTCCCAATTGAAGCTGATATAGCCACATTGTATCCAATTTCGGCGTATGATTCTTTTCCAGGATATTTGGTCCCCATTCCTGCTAAGGTAACAGACGTACTAACTTCTCCGTCCGTTGTCACTTCCAATGATCCGCCTGGAATTTGAGCTTTACCTTTCGCTTTAAAATTTCCCCCCTCTACAGGTTCTTCAGAAGATACTCCTGCAAAGTAGCTAATTCCTAATCCAAGGCCAAATTCTATCTCAACCTGATCGTATGTAGTTCCTGAATAACTTGTCCCTGCCTTAGCTGTAATACAAAGCACAATACATATATTTGCGCGTTCATAATGCCCAGGTTTCAATTCATTCCCAATTAGTCCTGATGCATCTGAATACCTAACCGGATTATTCAACCCATACGCATACCGGTTCAAACTCTGGCTGTCGCCAGGCGTTCCGGTCAGCGGATCTTTGCTGATGAAGCGCCCCAGGCCCGGACTGTAATAACGGGCGCGCATGTAGTTGAGGCCGTTGTCCTCGGCCATCACCCCGAATTGGCCGACATAGCGGAACGGATTGTCGGTGCTCTGCTGCATCGCCAAGACCTGTCCGAAAGGATCGTAAGCATAGCTGTCGGTCACGGCGCCGTTGCTGTCGGTCAACGCCACGGTATTGCCGAGAGGGTCGTAATGGTAATAGCGCACGCTGTCGTTCGGCGCGATCCGCGAGAGCAGGCCCAGCCCATACACGTAATAGGCCAGAGGATTGCCGGTCGCATCGGTTTCCATCAACAATTGCGGCAGGGCGTGGGAAAGGTCATGCACATAACGGGTCGTCGCGGTAAGCCTTTGCGTTTCCAGGCGATGCCCCAAGCCGTCGTAACGGTAGGTCGTCGAGCCGTTGCCGGTCAACCGGTCATCGAAATCGAAGGTGAAGCCGATGCCATCCTTGCCCGATAAATTGCCGTTGGCGTCGTGACTGAGGGAATGGCCGTTTTCGGCAGTGACACGGTTGGCGGGGTCGTAATCGTAGACTTTCGCATCCGCGGCCAATACGGCGGCCAGCGGCTCGCTCTGGTCGACGGCGGTGCGGTTGCCTGCCGCATCCAATGTCAGATTGTAACTCGCCAGTATCGAATCGTCGGGTTTGCTGTGAGCCAGCTGAATCAGGCGTTCTCCATCATCGTAAGCATACGCCGCCTGCGTGCCGTTGGGATTGTCGGCCGCCGCCAGATTTCCGGCAGCATCGTAACGGTAGCCGGCCAGACCGCCCAGCCAGTCGGCCACCGACTGCATCCGGTTCAAGGCGTCGTAGCCGTAAGTTACGGCTTTATCGCCGGGATAGGTTAAAGTGGTGAGATTGCCCGCCGCATCGTAGGCATATCCCACGGCCTTGCCGAAAGGATCGACATGCTGGGTGAGCCGGTTGAGCGCATCGTAGCTGTACCGGGTTTGCCCGACGTTGTCGGTCATCGCGGTGCGGTTGCCGGCAGCGTCGTAGGCAAAGCCGACCGTCGAGGCATCGGGATACTGAACAGTCGTCAGGCGGCGGTTGGCATCATAGCTGTAACGGGTCGTCCGGTTCAGGGTGTCGGTACGCCGGACCGTGTTGCCCGCAGTGTCATACTCGTATTCGTCAGCATTGCCGAGCGGGTCGGTTTCCTTGAGCAGTCGGTTCAGCGCATCATACACATAGGCGGTCGTATTGCCGTTGGTGTCGGTCATCGCGGTGCGATTGCCGGCCGCATCGTAAGCATAATCGACGGTGCCGCCCAGGGCGTCGATGCTCTGCGTCAGGCGCCCCAGGGCATCGAAGCTGTACCGCGTGGCATGACCGTTGGCGTCGGTGTTTTGGATGATGCGCCCCAAGGCATCGTAGGTCGTCAAAGCCGTATGGCCCAGGCCGTCGGTGGCGCTTGTCCGGCGGTTCAAGGCATCGTATGCGAAGCCAGCGCCATGTCCCAATGGGTTGGTGGTGCCGGTCAGGTTGCCTTGCGCATCGTAAGCCATCGTCGTGACATTGTTCAGGGCATCGGTAACCGAAGTGCGCCGGTTCGCCGCATCGTAGCCGAACCGGGTGACATTGCCGCGCGGATCGGTTTCGGCGGTGCGGTTGTCCGCCGCATCGTAACCGTAAGCCGTGACGCCGCCCAAGGCATCGGTGATCGATACCGGCAGATCGTTTTCATCGTAGGCAAGCGCCGTAACGCGCCCCAGGGCATCGGTCGTGCCGGTGCGGTTGCCGTTGGCATCGTAACTGAAAAGGGTTTCGCTGCCCAAGGCGTCCGTCCGGCCGATCAAGCGGTCATTGGCGTCATAAGCGAAGGCCGTAACGGCGCCGTTCGCATCGGTGCTGGCGGTGCGGCGGCCTGCGGCATCGTAGCTATACAGCGTCTCGCCGCCCAAGGCATCGGTCATTTTGACCAGGTTGCCTTGGTCGTCGTACGCGTAGGTCGTCACGCCGCCCCGCGTATCGGTCGAAGTCAGCGGCTGGCCATGGGCATTGTAGCTGAACTGCGTAACATGGCCGAGCGCGTCGGTGGTTTGCGTCAGATTGCCCTTGTCGTCATAGGCAAAAGCCGTCACTCCGCCTAAAGCGTCGATGCGCTGTGTGGGATTGTCGAAGCCGTCGTAGGTGATTGCGGTCGCATGGCTCAAGGCATCGGTCTTGCCCGTGACGTTGCCGCGCGCATCATAGGTATACTGCGTGACGTTGCCGTTCTTGTCGGTGACTTGGGTGCGGTTGTTGCTGTCGTCGTAAACGTATTGGCTGCTATGCCCCAACGGATCGCTTTCCCTGATCAAACGGCGCAGGCTGTCGTGGGTATGGACCGTGGCGTGCCCCAAGGCGTCGGTGATCGTGGTGTCGCCCGCGTTCGGCGCGTTATAGGCGAAAGTCGTGGTAAATCCGCGCCCGTTGACTTGCGAGACGACCCTGTTTTCGTCGTCATAGGTATTGCCCACCAGGACATGGCCACGCCGGTCAACGATTTGCGTCAGGCGGTGGCTAGCATCGTAACTGTAGGTTTGTACGCCTCCCATTGCATCGGTGTCGGAAACCAGGTGGCCTTCGCCATCGTAGGCGAATTGCACCGTGCGGTCGAGGGGATCGGTCAACCGGGTGATGCGGTGCTCGGCATCGACCGTCAGCGTGACCGTTCTTCCCGCGGTGTCGGTGATCGTGGTCAAATCGCCGGCGCCGTCGTAGCTGAAGGCCAACGTATTGCCGTTTTTATCGGCGATCGAGATCAGCTTGCCGTCGGCTGCAAACGCGTAAGCGGTCCGCTCCTTCGTCGTCAGCGTGTAGCTATTGTCCGGATGCTTGGCCAGGCGGCTGTAAAGGCCGGCATAGCGCGACCTATAGCCGCCGTTGCCGTCAGGATCGTAGAACTCCTCGTGGCCGTCGCCTTGCTTGATCGCAATCGAGCCGTCGGCGTTTTCGGTCAGGCGGATATGGTAACTATGCGTCCAACCCCGCCCCAGCGGACCGGAATAGCCGTCCTGGGCATTGTAGGTACGCGCGAAGGCTAACGGCAATCCGCGCCCGGCGATAGCCAAATCGGTATGCTGATAATAGTAGTTGCCGGTGGCGGTGTTGACCGGTTCGGCGGCGGAACCGGAGGGAGAGATTTGGGTAAAGCCGCCGTAAGTGGCGGTTGGCGGCGGAGCGGTTGCTATTTGTAATTTTGAATAAGCCCTCCAAAAGAATCCGGGATCTTTTAAGAAATTAGTTCCACCAAAGCCGCCGAAAACGTAATTGGAATTGATCCATAGATAAGACTTTGAGGCATGGTAATAGGCACACCCCTCTGGAATCCCCTCTGGAATTGGATTTTCTAAGACGTGCAGATCAACATAGGTATCACCATCTTGAGACCATTCAGTTGCTTCATAGCAGGCGCCTACAAAATAACCAATCATACCAGCAGCATTGCCCATTACAGAATCTAAAACAATCGTTGAAGAACCGGGCAAAATACAAGGCACTGTGTGATCATAGTAGTTACATTCATCATATCCAAAAATAGTGAGGTTATCCAAAATAATCTCGCTCGTATTAGTGATATCCCACACTTGAATCTCTATATTACTAACAGTTTTATTTATCAAGAGGGTATGATCACGAGATATTGAATCATTCATTAGATCATTAACTGGTAATCTTCCAAAGATTTCATAAGACTCTTTTTCAGGTAAAAGGTAAGGTTCACCATCAAGGAATATTTTACCTTCAGAACCCCAATTGCCATATAGCTCAATCTCTTTAAATGAAATAGTTGAAATATATAATGGGGTTGCAAAATTGATCATCATTCGCACCACATGATTGGCAAAACAATTTGCTGGACATGAAGAACGACCAAATCCAAAAACCTTAGTGCTTCCTAATAATTCTCCTGATTTAATTCCATAGTTAATATCACCGCCTATATCTGACACCGAAATTCTAGGATCCAGTACGCCTTCGAAGTTCTCCGAGAGGATTATAGGTGGTTTATCATAGGTAGGAGAGAAGACTGCTGCATAAGACACTATTTGCCAGCACAAAAAAAGGCAACTCGCAAATAGAACTGTCAGTATGCTTTTCATTGATATGCCTATATTTTTCTAATTTAAATGTCTTTCGCCGGACGGGGCATGTTGCCCCGTCCGAACCGTTTTTCTCGTGTATTTGCAAATATTTGTATCGTCAAAGCGTTGGGGACGGGGTTGCAAACCCCGTCTCGCTAAAGTTGACAGTTTTTTAGTCAAATGAAACATGATCACGCCCCGCACCAGGAGCCGGCTGCCTTGCACTACGGTTCATCGACCAGAGAGGCGGATGCATCGCATTTATCGATCCTCCCAAATATCCTGCACGCCTATCAGCCATTCGGTTAAATTCAACGAATTCAATTCCGAAAACGGGATGCGGGTAATGTCAAATCCGGCTTTTTTTAGCGTCTGCATCATATCCACCGCACGCCGGAAATTCATCGAATGCACCAGAATCGGCACATCTGGGGCTACGTGCCGAATAATGAACATTTGAATGTCGCTGCCGGCCAAAAACCGGTCTTCGTCGGTTACTACCTGGTCTTGTAAGTCATGGTCGAGCATGATCCCGGCGAAAGGGCAGTCAGCATTGCGCCGGAGCGTTTTCAGTAAGCCTATGGCGCGTCCCGCGCTCGATGCCGTGATCAAACGCACCTCCTTCGGCAGCCAACTTTCGAACAGGCGGATGCGTTCGGGGTTATCTTCTATCAGCAGCAAACGTAAAATTGGCGTTAAGTTGATAGGCGATAGCATCGATATTCAAAACATTTTTTAGGAATAAAATTCATAATTCTCAAATTTTCATAAACCAACAGTTAAAAATCAGCCCTTTTTTCAATCAGATTAAGATAACAGCCAGATTGAGGCTGGCATGCTCCGCCAGCCCCCAAAACTGCCCAATCAGTAAGCGGCTTATTCTTTTGACCTTCATAGATCTGTGCTCGAGAAAATCATCAATCGATACTGCCCTGGATGCCCAATGTGGACAAAGTGGCTTGGTCAAGCCGCCGCGTTGGCTTTAGTTCCCGATCTTTTTGAAACTCTTCGATAGCGATAAAGGTTTTTTTCCGCATTATGCCGTCAGCAGGTCCAGGGTCGTAACCTAAAGCTTGTAAGCGCTTTTGTGCTTCGGTAATGGCTTTGTTTTCGCTGAGCGCCTTGTTGCTCGCTGCATCGAAAGCGGAGTCAAGCACTTCTTTATTAGCTGAAACGAATTGTTCCGTTTTTGAGCCTTGAATTTCACCTCTTTTACCCCGGCGCGCAAGGCTCTCAACTTTTTCGCCAACAGTGGTATTAATGCGTCCTCCAAAGCCGGCGAGTTTGCCGATGAAGCCATCGTTTTGTTCAGAATATTGGGATATGACTTCTCCGGTCTTCTTGGTCATGGTTCCGCTCATTTCGACTAAGGCACATCCTGTAAGCCCGTTTAAATACAGGCAAGCCAATAAAAAATGCGGGACTGTATTCAGAAGTTTTGCATTGTTCATTCTTGATACTTCGGAATGCCGCGGCACCTCCGGGAGAGTCAGATTGTTGGTCCTATCAGCAGGGCGTAGTGTAATGGAAAATCAAAACCCTAGCTGTCAACTAAAGTTGACAAATTTTGTGCTTACACCATGCGGAGTTAAATACTTACAGACCATGCCATTTTTGGGTAATGATCAAAATATACGGACGCTTGACCGCGATGATCAATCTCTCCTGCTTGACGCTAAACCACTACCTCAAAATACGATTACAGTTGAGAGAGACTCAGACGTTGGTCGATTGCATGCTGGCGGATATAATTTGAGAAACTATTAGGAATTTTGCTCATAGCCATGCGCCTTGTTGATGAATCGGTAACGTTAAACTCGTCAGAATCGACACGGGCACATTATTAACCAAATAGATTAAACTTCGGTTATGCCTTTGAAAATCGCCTTATTAAACGAACGATACGGCTATCCATCCTCTGATACACAAAGATGGAATTAGGAGAAATAGCGACAAAATTTTGACCCGGCTGACTTGAGCGACCAACAGCGATAGGGCCGCATGGCCCCTAGTCAAAAATTCTGCTTGAACCGATGCATCATCCGCCGCTGCTTTTTATTCGGCTTTTGGTCCGGGCCGTTATCCGGCACACGCCTCAAAGCCTTCTTTATCCATGTTTGTTGCACCCATAATTGCGAGGCTGCAGCGAGTTGCATATCCGCTTTCTGTTTTCATAATCTGTACCGATGTTGTACCTGCGATGCCGATATGATCGCCTTTGTAAATCACAGTTGCTCATTCATTTTCTACGCTATTTTACGATTATCCTTATTTTCTACCGCATTACAGCCCCGCCCGAATTGAACCGGATTGAATTGCTTTGGCACAAGATGAAATATGAATGGCTCAAATTTAAATTGTATACGCCGGATGAGCTGGAATGGGCCATCGACGAAATTGGGAAAGGGTTCGGCAATTTATATAAGCAGAATTTTTGAGAGGCGCTTAGAAATCATGCCTCGGCCTAACGTTTACACAGACGCATCAATATACCACCCCGGGTTTTGACCTGTGAAGAAACAAATCGTAATATTCTTGTTTTCTATCTCTTTGTTTTCAAATTGAATTTTTTTATAAATATCCTTGCAAGAGCGTCCTCTTTTTTCATAAGATTTCAACACGGTTGCTTCCGCCACGAAGCGACCGTCGGCGCCATTATTGCTCACCGTAAGGCCGTCGGGAGCTTCTGCGGCTCGCTGAAGCAATTCATCTGCACGAAGCGGCGGCGTCTCGGGATAAACAACCGGAGGATAATGATAACAACCTGCGGAAAAAACGGAGAAAATAACAACCAGCATGGTACGTTTGTGTAACATTAAATCGAACCCTTAAATAGTTTATATATGATTGATTTCATAAGCATTTCCGCCGTAGCCATAGCTGGAACAACGCGACGTACCGTAATAATCCCGCCCTAAAATCCGCACCAGGCACTGCAAGGTTTGTTCGTGAATTTCTGTCGACTCGCCTCCCTGATATGCAATACATCCCGGCTTGCCGGCTTCATTGGAAGAATAATGTGCTGAAATCTGCAAGCCCAAGCGAGCCAGCATTTGGTCAGCGCAATAGGGCGAACTGACGCTGGTGAGGCATTGATGATTGGAATGGATGACAACCAACAACGGTTTTTCATTTTTCAGCAAATTTAAACAGAACTCAGAAGGGATACCGGGTTTGCTTTGGTCGATCAGCTTCCTGATTTTTAATTGTTCATTTCGACGGGCTTTTTCGGCAGCCAGTTGTTCGTTACGTAAACGTTGAGCTTCTGCCTGTTCCAGGCGCTTCTGCTCAAGCTCTTTTTCTTGCGTGGCTTTGGAGGCCGCGGCCTGTTCGTCAGCCCGGCGTTGTCGCGCGGCTTCCTCCTGCTCCGCAACAGCCAGGCAAATTTCGTCTACAGCCTTCGTCGTAATCGGGTGCGATTCTTGTCCGGTGCGCGGGTGCCGAGTCGGATTGTCGTAAAGTTCGTAACCGCTGTCGAATTTGATATAAAAAACCCGCGGACGACCAAAGCTGTCGAAAAATTGAAAGCCATTACACTCTGCTTGCGTGGCAAGAAAGATTCTCCGTGACTTGGGAGCGACTAGTTCGGGATCGTATCGAAATAAATCTTCCCTACTCGGTATACCCAGATCAATCCAGTAGCCGGGCACGGGCGTATCCTTGATTACGATCTCTATGTCTCCGTCCGGTTTTTTATATTTCCGGCATAATTGATCGCCGGTTGCATGATTGACGCATTTGATGCCGAGAGATTGGTTTTTTGAATATTCGTGGAGCCCGATGAACAAACCGAATATGACAATCACGGCCGGCAATAATTTTCCCGGATAAAAGAAAAGCGATCTAACAGCCGAGTTGAAATAAGCGAATGAAATGATCAGTACAAACCAAAACAGTGCCTGGGTTTCGGTGCCGTCGAGAATCCCTTTTCCGTAGAAAAACTCACGGGTTCTCTCAGAAATGTAATTGGACATTTCATATCTGGATAACAAAATCAGGACAATAATGAAAGCCGCCCCATATAAAAATTTATGATTGATCGGGGTACCGAATCGCCAAGAGCGAATTAGATCGCTGATAAAATGAACGAATATGGCCAGCAAAGCTAGTGCCAATAGAACAATTACTAAAGATAAAAAAATTACGAACATCCTACCGTTCCTAATATCAAGGTTTAAACCAAAAATGCCACCACGCAGGTTTAGCTGCTCAGCCAAGCGGCAATCGTTTGCCGTATGAGCCAACTGATCCGGTTATTTGAATCCGGCCTTATCGAATTCTTGATCGCGATAATTTGTAATTTTGCCACCAACGGCTGATTTCTTTAACCGCAAATGCAATCGTGATAATGGCGGCGATGATATCCAGAATTGCCCAAATAGATCTTCTTTGTGTCATTGATGTATATCCAGTTGTAAATTAAGCTGCGACGAAATTCTGAGCATAAAACGTGCCGTCATATATTTCGTTTGACTCAATAAATTTAAATACTAAAAAACAGCCGACTTAAAAAATCTGTTTTTTAATTTAGAAAAAATATCTACAATTTCGCTGGCAATTTCAAAACCAAATGCCGCGGAGATTAAGGAATGAATATTTTATTTAAGCTCTTAGTAACAAGTCGGCATGTATATGAATTTGTTTCAATGGCGTGTTTATGAGTGTTGCCGGGAGTCAATACAGGCGAACTTCTTGTAAGGTGCTTACTCTCTTCTGCGTGGATTAGTCTTCTACTGGGGGCAGGCAGGCTGATTTCCGATTTTTCCCGGGTAGTGATCCTAAAATTCAGTTGTTGATCCATGTAAACGAGTCTGCGATTTCGCCATGCCATTTTCCCGGTATTTTGGATTTTACAGGTTTTGAGAAAGCGCTGATTTATCCACACTCTCATGTTGTCGGGTACCGTGACGTCTTCGATAAAGCTTGAAGCATCGAGAGGATACTTGACGGTTGCCGATGATTGGAAAGGCAGGCTCTCACTGCCGAAAAAGGCTCTCAATATGTCCAGGGGGTGAACTTCTAACGGACCGGAAAGACGGATAATTGTCGACAGCTTGGCTTCCGCATCACCTTCCATGAGTTTGTAAAGCGCCTGTCGGGAAACCCCGCTGTTTTCGGCAAGTTGAGAGATACTCAGATGTTGATCGCGCGCACGCCTGCGGATATAACCCGAGAAGTCTTTGGAAATAGGAGGTTCGCCCATGGGAATGTGCCTTGTCGTTAAATTGTCAGAGTTAAACTCATCGGAATCGACAGGGCACATTATTAACCAAATAGATTAAGCTCCGGTTATGCCTTTAAAAATCACCTCATTAAACAAACGATACAGCTATCCATCCTTGTAATACACAAAGATGGAATTAGGAGAAATAGCGACAAAATTTTGACCCGGCTGACCTGAGCGACCAACAGTGATAGGACCGTATGGCCCCTAGTCAAAAATTCTGCTTGAACCGATGGATCATCCGCCGCTGCTTTTTATTCGGCTTTTGATCCGGGCCGTTATCCGGTACATACCTCAAAGCCTTCTTTATCCATGTTTGTTGCACCCATAATTACGATGCTGCAGCGAGCTGCATATCCGCTTTCTGCATTCATAATCTGTACCGGTGTTGTACCTGCGATGCCGATATGATCGCCTTGGTAAATCACAGTTGCTCATTCATTTTTCTACGCTATTTTACGATTTAGACGTATGAATTAAAGGCCTAAAACAGATTAGCTTCTACACGGTTTTACGATTACCCTGAAAAATTTTCCCTAGAATTTGTAAATTCGAGGAATTTTATAATTAAGGAAACCTGTTTCTTCCGGTTTTGTTTTCCCCCTCGACGCACATAATCGTGCGTATGCTTCTTTAATTCTTCAACCCACGTACGCATTTGAAATCTCTATCCTGGACGCAGTTGACCTCTGACAGGTAATTCTTCGGAGCCGAGACGAACTGTACACGCCCGGCTCCAGCTGACGCTGCAAATGTTGCCCGTAGCCGACCACGAAATCGAGAACTACCTGTTCCATTTTGACCACGCCATTCTCTTTGGCGTACACGCAAAAAAGCTGCCACCGCTCGACATAATCATCCTGTGTCTTGAATACATTTTTCGATCTTTGCCTCAAAGCCATTCTGCCGACATCGAATATATCCCTCGATTCAAGTCTAAAATTCGCCACTTTAAAAATCTCCAAAAATTTCTTTTCAGCCCCACTCCAAAACTACCTTTGCAAAAAAGTGGTTTTGGGGCGGGGCCGGGTTGTCCTAAAAATATTTTACGTCGTAAGCAGGTTAAACCGGCCCACTGTGGGGAGCTACGATTCCTATCCGATCATTCAGAGCGGAATTCATAAATTCCCCGGACGCCTCTTTTTTTTTTGCGGACACATTTCTTACGACGGTGAGCGAAGCATGCACGGGACAAACCTCCCAGCAAGGTGCAAAAAAAAATGGAGCGTCGATGCGCTATTTGGCTATTCGCCGCGCTAGGCGAAAAATGGTATTGGCGATTCATCTCGCGGTGGGTGTCAATCGAGCTGGTCGTCCAAACGCGACGCCAGGCACTGCCGGTCCATGATGAATTTCCAACAAAATCCCAACTTTTCCTCAAAGGAATATGGGGTCGTTGTGTAGATAGACCATTGTTTCTTAATAGGAACTTTCGCAAAAAATCCTGTATCTGAAAGTGTCTATGTTTTGGAAGGGCTAAAAAAAAGAATTTTTTGATGGCCGAAGGGGGCTCAGAACATCAATTTTTTAGCAGGTGGTTCGTCCTACGCGACGTTTGGCCAAGTCTCAATAGAGATAGATGGTCATAGCGAAGGAAAGAACGCCAGCAGGCGTTTAAAGCGCTGATCCAATGGCAGAGCCATGATCGACGGGAGTATGCAACCGGATAATCAGTATCCGAAGTGGTTCCGAAATGGGATTTTATGTGTAGAAAAAAGGCAATGAGATGCTCTAACGACAAATTTTGCAGAAATTGTCATTTAAAAACAAATAATTGGACTCCCATCTGCGAGGAAATGGTTGTCGATTTTATAAACGTTTTTCAATAGGTTTGCCTGGCGGCGTCATGCCGAATCGTTAGAAACCACGGCCAGGAGTAACTGCTCAAGTTTTAGCCTGTCGAGCTAACAGCGCTGCACGGATTCAGCCCTAAACCCACGCATTAGCGATGCTAATTTTCTGTTGTTTTACAAGGCGTGTCAACAGAACGCGTGATCTTTCTTTAAATACGACTTATTTTTATGCTTTTAGATACTGCAAAATTCTGGTTAATAAGGAATCAAGGAATCATAGCGCACAACTTGTTTCGACTCCTATCGACTTCAAACAGGTCGATTGAAGTTGAGCCGGATTTTCTCACTTGAAGTCAAGATAAGTCTTTTGAAGTTTTCTCGACTTGTCTGAACTTCAAATAAGTCGAGAAAACACTTTCTCGCTTGTGCTTCTACAAGTCGAATAAACGCCTGCCGACTTCAAATGAGTCGGCACAAGTCGAAAGAAGTTATTTGAACTTGGTCTACAACATGCGGCGGTTTTGCACGCTCCGCAGGGTAGTTGCGACTTGAAGAGGCAGAACGGGGCTAAAAGCCCTGTAAAAAAACGGAAAAACCTAAATTTATGCCAAAAAGCCGATTTTATTCGCGCTTAATCGTTGGAATTTTGGGATTTTTTAAATCGGTTTACCCGATTGGATACGCCGGTGACGGTTGCTATACCCTAAATCTGCCTGAAATTGGGGGTAGGGGGAAATTTATCCTGCTTTTGATTTATGCAAACAATGCCTTATAAAACGGGCATTTTCTACGCTCTTTTGTAGCTTAGTGGTAATATTAAACGCTTAACAAAAAATTAATGGGTATGTGTTGCTTTGTAAGCCTTTGTTTGCTGGACTCACCAGAAAACAATACATGCCAACTTTTTGTCAAGGGGATTAATATATTTGAGTATACTATATTTTTTTTATATTTGAATTGAAAAATGTAATTTATGAGTGAAAATTCATCGTGGTTTAAATTGACTGAGCAGCCAAATGAGAGAGATCATAGACAGTATCCTTATGGCTATTTTGTAGGTGGTACATTTGTACTTGATACTGCTAGAATATTTTTATGGTTTAAGTCTCTTGAGGATTTGTTATTTCATCTTAGGGAAGTAGAGCCCAGAGTATATTTCAATGACACATCACTAAGCGACTTTTCAAAGTTCAAAAACTTCAGAGGACATATAGCCTAATTTTGAATGAAGCTGTTTTCGATTGTAATCCACTTCTTTATAGTCAAATATGTCCCGCTTGGCATCGGTACGGGCTAACAATCGTTCGCCTCTTGTGCATGCTGCAAACCAGTTGGTGCGGGCACAGGAGTTTTTAGTAAGATGCCGAAAAGTACTGGCTCCCTCGATCAGAATGAACGATAGCCCTTTTGGGTAGTCGCCGTAGGCAGAATTACTCCTGGCTTCATAGATAATGATCAATTTCCATTTGACAGTAGTTGAAGAGAAAGGCCGGTTTACCTATTTTTAGGAGTGAGAAAACGCATTCGTGTTAAGCAAAAATTGTTTAGCTCGAAGGGCGGTGAAAGACGATCGCCACGTCTTCGCAAAAAGAGCCATCAGCCATGCTAATTTGCGGTACCGTCATTCGGTCTAAGATGACCGTATTGAATCCAAATAGATCTGGCACATCCCCGTCACCGAAGTGAGGGTGACATAAAATGCCAGTTGGATGGAGAAGGTTTTTCAGATGCATAGCCTTATTCCCGACTTTACTAGAGTTTACTTCTTGTGGGAAATAGTCATAGGGATCGTAAAAAATGAAATCATATTTCTCCTCGAGTTCAATTTTTCGCCAATCGCCAGCAAAAGCTCTTACTGACGGATACCTATATGAGAAGCGCTCAAGATCATCAAATACACTCGACTCAATTTCAACAATGTCGTGCTTTGATGGCTTAAGATATTTTTGTATTAATGCCGCCGAAATGCCTAAGCCAAATCCGATTTCCAAAACTGTGTTTGGTTGTAAGTTGGAAAGTTTAGGAAAAATCATTTCAAAGTAGTATTCCTCGCTTCGAGACATGACCACCTGTCCGTTCCAGATAAGAAGGTCTTTGTTTTTAATGTCAAACTTTAAACTAACAGTGGTCAATTAATTCCTCCTAATTTTTTTAATAGGGGAGGCATTTCCAATTTCGATTTGAACTCTTTTATGCTAAGTATATGCCTCAGATATTGTGAGTTGAAATGCCCCGCAATTGAGCTGGTTTATTAGCAGTTAACTCGGCTCCACTGAATAATAGCCGCGACTGCGGACAAAAATAAGTTGCGGGTATCCTGGGGGAGTTGCATTAATAAACCCTGCCTCTTCAGCTGCTCGCCTAGATGCGATGTTGGACTTGCTTATATGGGCATAAATCACTTTGTATTGGCTAGCCTCACAGGCCAATCGATAGGCGACGCGACCGATTTGACGGCCTTGACTTGCTCGATTTAAAAATATCTGTAGTGAGGGGTGAGGGCCAAGAGGTGGGGCGTCGATGAAATTTATGAATATGGTTCCCGCACGCTTTCCTTTAGCATAAATAATCCAAGCCTCCCCCCCTATTCCACCACCGCGTTTTGCTGTCCCTGTGCTACGAATCAACTCGATTTCCCTCGGGTCGACCGGGCCAAGGGGTGACTGCGCAGCCGCCCTCAGAGGTTTTGGTGTTGACTGCCTTGGATGGCCGGACGCCTTTTTCTTATTCAGGGGCTTAGGCATCCCTTTACCCCAAGCCCCGCCAGAAGCCTATCTGAAGCAAGTGACCAGAGTTCAGCGGGAAAGAAGCCTGGCGAATACGCGATGACGACATCCTCTATTCGGTCGCATAGTCCAGCTCGGTGCAGTGCGTTGGTCAATTCATCGATCTTGGCTAGCACTTTGTCCAAGGGAAGATCTAAAAGGGGGGGGCAGTCAACCCAATCACTATCGCCGTCGTAGCGGTTGCAGAAGTAATCCATGTCGATGTGAAGAAGCACTGGGCGTTCACCGATGTCCTCTAGCCAGTCATTCATGTTTGGCGTCAATCGATAACCACCAGGCTTGACCGGTCCATCAATGGGTATTAATTGAATCGCTGGACGCTTGGCAGAAAGGTCTAGGAGATGATCCGGCTCCTCACAGAGCATTACCTTGAAGTCCTGCGTACGTTCGGACTTAGGTGGTTGACAGAGATGTCTTACCTCCGCGGTCGGAACTGTGTGCAGAAATGGTGTTAGGAAGCTCCCCATGCTAATGGCTCCACTGCAGATGGCACTGTAGACACTTTCAGGATTCGTCAGGCTTACAATCTTCCCTGTGATGGGGTCGTGCCAGCTACCCTGTTCAGTGAAGAGCCTTGGTGACCCAAGATCACGGTGATCATCTACATGAAGTATTACCACGGAGCTTACGTGCGATAATTCCTGTTTGGCTAACCATTCGCTCCAGCTCAAGAGGGTCCATGTGTCATAAAGCGCACTGAGCACGCATCCGGCTCGGCGCGAGGCGAGAGCCATGTCTGAAAACTTTGTTCCTGGTTCCCACCATTCCATGCCTTCTTTCAGTCGGGGGTCGACATAACGCAAGCCGTCGTCCGACCAAGCGAGCGTCAATGCCCATCCCTCACTGGTAAGAACGGCCGTCGCATCTTTGTCGCAAAAATAGTCACGCAACGCAGCATGGCGTTCCATTGGGGATTCGGGCAAGCGATCTAGTGGCAGTACTATCATGCAGCCCCGCATAGCTCAAATTGGGTCTCTGCGGCAACTTTGAGAACTTTAACCAGCCGCTGGCCAGTATCAGTCAGTGGACACTTTTCAAGAGTGAGAAAAGCTTGTTGGAGATGGTTATCGGTGTCGCTAATCTGGTTCACCGAGCGTTTGTATGTGCGATCAGGACCATGGTCGCGCACATAGATCCAGAAGCGGCGTAGCTCAGTGAATACAAAGACAGCGTGCAGTAATCCTGATGGTGGGCGGGGGTCTTCCCGCCAGGGGGAGTCTACTAGCATTGAAGTCGTTTCGACAGTGGGAGCTAGCCGTTCCAACAGATACAGTTTTTGATGTCGGTGCTCATGGATCAGCGAATCAGCTAGGTCATAAGGGTCGATGAAGCCATCGCCTTGAACGACAGATACATAGAGTGCACCTGGCACTGAGTTATCACTAAACGAAACTATCTTGTTAGGATCCGCCAAGGGGTCACGAACAAACTGAATCGCGTGGCAGCACTTGCGCATTTCAGCAGCAAGAGCTGGACGCCATTGTTCGATGATGGCCAACGCCTCCATCACGATTGGGCGCACTTGGGATGCAATTTCGTCATTATCGAAGTCGATCGCGTTTCCAAATGGTGTGCGAAGCCACGGGTCGGCCTCAGCCAAACGGAAGCCTGAAGCGTCGACCGCGGGCAGTCCAATCAAGTAATGCAGATAGGATTCGTCGACCCGAACATCGGTACCGTCTACTGCGAGAACCGTGCGACCTTCAGTTTGAGCCGCATACGCCTTGCACCAAGCGATTGCTCCGGGGTGACTAGCAATATCTTTAAGTTTAGCCTCTGAAAGTTCTGCGAGCTGTATTCGTAGTGGGCCTCGATCGGTGCTGTTGATCTGCTCCAGTACAGAAACGAAGGCGGAATATGTAACCTCCTCAGCATCCTCACAGAACAACTCCATCAGAGGTGCGGCGTCCTCAGCAAGATCAAACAGCCTGAGATCTATATCTTGTGACAACATCGGCGTAGGGGCGGCAGTAGGTGGTGCAAGAAACTCAGAAAGACGCTTAGAAGCGTGCGTCACTAAAGCAAGCATTTCGCCGCAATAGATTGTCGGGTTCGCGAAGCCATTAGCGCCGTATCGGTGTGGCAATGATCCACCGCCACAAATATCTACAATGGAGCAGGATTGGCATTTCTCGCATAACCCTTTTTTCTGGAGGTAACTTCGATGTTCCTGTATGGACGCGGAGCCTGCGATATCCGAGATGCGCATGTCCGCCACAGAGCCAAACAATCGGGTGGCGCCATCCTTTGTCACTTTCAGAACATCGAGATCATGATAACTTCCATCCGTCTCAATTGATATCAAGCTCACGTCGCCATACCCAAATGCATCAGTCCCTGACGGGAGTCCTGTCACAGCATCGAGCAGAGCTTCAAAGGTTCTTACTGCCAGGTGTGAGTACTGATCCAGCCAAAGATCAAATGCCTTTACCATCCAATTTTCATAGAGACCGGGCGTTTCATTACGACCAGGAGGCGGGCGCAGGTGGTGGGCATCCGGAAGGAGAAAATCCAGTCGTGGAATTCGAAATTCGTTGAAATATCTAAAGAGCTCATCGGGGGAAGTCGATGCATCCACGACAGTAATGACACCAGCGAAAACCTTGGGCCGGTCCTGCAGGCGAATCAACGCTGCTTGAGTCTGATCGAAGCTAGAGCGGCCTTTTCGGGTCAGCCGATGTTTATCGTTTGCAGTACGCGGCCCATCAATGCTCAGAGAAATGCCGATGTTAGCAGCCTCGAGGACATCGAGCGTTGCATCATCAAGTAGTAAGCCGTTGGTTTGAAGGCTTACGTCAATGTGTGCTGAGGTGGCAGCCCGAAGTTCGGTAGCGAAAGCGGCTAGCGTTTCTGCACCTGCTAGCAACGGTTCGCCACCATGAAAGATGACAGCACAACGAGTAAGGCTAATTTCTTGGGCATACTCTGCAAGCCGTGCAGCAAAACTAGATCGCCGCTCTTGGGACAAGAGCTTGGGCATGGATCGCCAGCTCTGGTCTGCATGGTGGTAGACATAACAGTAGTCACAGTCGAGATTGCACCGCGACGCCACTTTCACCAGAAACGAAGAAAACCGGGTTGGAACCATGCGGCCAGCTCTTACGAGCGATTATGGCGATGGTGCATGCGATCATAGCTGGTGATCACTGCACTCGCTTCAGACTCCGCGAGTACACGGCTTTTGAGGCGCTGAAGAGCGAGGTTGGTTGGATGACCGCGGAGAAGAGCAGAACGAAATTCCGAAGTAGACTTCGACTGAGTAGCTTGAGCTGCGTTTGACATGGAAACTCCTGGTTGTAATGTGTTCTTGTTACTGAGGCGTCAGCCTCAGTCGCTATTATCGAAGATAGAGCTGTACTTAACAAGAGTATGTAAGCTAGAACAACATTAATTTAGAATCGCACCGAATGTCTTTTTTGAGTCTATGTATGCACTCTAAAATCGATGATCGCTATTCATAAGGAGCTCTTTTTTTTACCTGATTACCCTCTGTACACGACAAAAAACCTAAGCCATTGATTTACAAGAAGGGCAAATAAGGAGCTTGAAAGTCCATCGCTAATCGGTTTCACTCTCTTGCGACCAAACAGGAGGT
>Ga0208269_100433_pt1 | contig 20255 bp, 17 predicted proteins | sample LakWasMe88_LOW11_2_FD_183912 | JGI IMG/M metagenome (GOLD analysis project Ga0208269, IMG submission 183912) | Freshwater sediment methanotrophic microbial communities from Lake Washington under simulated oxygen tension - Sediment Metagenome... | ecosystem: Environmental > Aquatic > Freshwater >...
GAGCGGCTTGGATTGCGGCGCGACATTCAGGCGTTTGATCTGGTGGGGCAGGGCTGCGCCGCGGCGCTGCCGAACTTGCAATTGGGGCGCTCCTTGATTGGCTCTGGCGCCAGCCAAAACGTGCTTTCGGTGTGCGTCGAGGTCAGCAGCGCTGCGATGTACCTCGACAACGATCCGGGGGTTCTGATCAGCGCCTGCCTGTTTGGTGACGGCGCCGGAGCGGCAGTGCTGTCGGCCACGCCGGGCGATTGCGCCAGTGCGGCGTTCCCCGCTGGACGCCGCCGAACCATTGAATGGCAGGACAGTGCGTCTTTCATCGAGCCGGCCCACCGGGATGCACTGCGTTTTGAGCAAAGCGGCGGCATGCTGCGCAATATCCTCACGCGCCAGGTGCCTGGTCTTGCCGCAGAGCATGCAGAGCAAACCCTCCGCCTGGTTTTGGGTCGGGCTGGGCTCAGCAAAAACGATATCGGCGCCTGGATCATGCATGCTGGTGGCCGCGATGTGCTGCAAGCGGTCGAGCGTCGTTTTGGGCTGCAAACGGGCGATTTGCGTTACAGCGCAGACGTGCTTCGGCGCTATGGCAACTTGTCGAGCGCTTTTGTGTATTTCGTGCTGGACGCGGCGCTGGCCGACGACGCCCCCGGCGACTGGTGGTGGCTCAGCGCGTTTGGCGCGGGCTTCAGTTGCCACGGCGCGCTGCTGCGCGTTCAATGAATGCGAGTTGCTGATGATGCTCAAACGCACAGTGGTGCCTGAGGAACTCGACAGCCTGGGGCCGGACGATCCGTCCGCCATCCGATCGCGGCGTGACCTGCAGCGCGTTCACCGCGCCATGGCCACCTGCAGCGTGCTGACGCGGGAACTCGGCGCGTTGGTAGGCCAGCGCGCGGCGCAGGCTTCGCCTCTGCGTGTGCTGGAATTGGGGGCCGGCGACGCAAGCCTGATGCTGCGCGTGGCGCGTACGCTCAACTCGCAGTGGCCTCACGTGCAATTGACGCTCCTGGATCAAGTGGATTTGCTGGACCTGAACACGCGCGCAGCCTATGCTGAACTTGGCTGGGCAGCCACGCCCATGACCATGGATGCACTCGAATGGGCAAGCGAACAAACGGTGCAGATCGACTTGGAGCGTGGCGAGCGGCCCGCATGGGACTTGATCGTTGCCAATCTTTTTCTGCACCACTTTGAAGCAGACAACTTGAAGCGCTTGTTGGCGGCCATCGCGTGCCGGTGCAGTGCCTTCGTGGCTTGCGAGCCCCGGCGCTCCCGGTTGGCACTGGCCGCAAGCCACTGCGTGGGCGCGCTGGGTGCGTGCAGCGTGACGCGCTCCGATGCAGTTACCAGCGTACGCGCGGGCTTTTGCGATGGCGAATTAAGTGCGCTTTGGGCAGCGGAACCCGGTGCCTGGGCGCTGACCGAACGCCGCGCCGCCTACTTTAGCCATTGTTTTACGGCCCGGCGCGTTGGCGCTGCGGTGGGCTGACTCATGCATACCACCTACGACGCGATCATCGTCGGCGCCGGGCCGGCCGGGGCCACCGCCGCGATTCTTCTTGCGCGTGCGGGATGGTCGGTCGCATTGATAGAAAAACAGAATTTTCCCCGGCGCAAAGTCTGCGGCGAGTGCATTGCTGCCAGCAACTTGCCGCTCCTTCACGCAATTGGCATCGACACCGCGGGCCTGGAAGCCATTGCCGGGCCGCCGCTGCGCCGCTTCGAGGTGCTGCATGGTGCCAAACGCGTTGCTTTCGAGTTGCCTGCGGCGCAGCCTGCCGGCATGGAATGGGGGCGCGCGCTCGGCCGCGAAACGCTGGACACCTTGCTGATCGGTGTGGCCCGAGACGCCGGGGTCGCGGTGTGGCAGCCCTGGGCCGTCGATTCGCTTGAGGGTGCCCCGGGGGCATTTCAATGTGCGCTGCGGAACACCGAGACGTCCGAAAGCGCTACGTTCCTGGCACCATTGGCCATTTTGGCCAATGGTTCCTGGGAGCCGCTACCCGCGCAGCGTGGGCAGCGCCGTGCGCAGCGGCGGCCGAGCGATCTGTTGGCTTTCAAGGCGAACTTTCTCGGCGGCGCATTGCTGCCCGGCGTGTTGCCGGTGCTGTCTTTCCCCGGCGGTTATGGCGGCATGGTGGTCGCCGACGCGGGCGTGATGACGCTGGCTTGTTGCGTGCGGGCCGATCGGCTGGAGCGCTTGCGCCGCGCTTCCCCCGGCTGTTCGGCGGGTGAGGTGGTGGAAGCCATGTTGCGCCGCGAGTGCCGCGGCGTAGACGAAGCCCTGAAGACGGCGGTGCGTGCGCATCCCTGGCTGGCTTCCGGTCCGCTTCATCCGGGCGTCCATCTGCGAGACGAGGATCCGATTTTCCGAATCGGCAACGCAGCCGCGGAAGCGCACCCCATCATCGGCGAAGGCATGAGCATGGCCATGCAATCGGCGTGGCTGCTCTGTTCCCAGTTGCTGCACGACGCGCAGCAGCCACCGGCCGCTTTGAAGCAAAAGATCAGCGCTGAAGAATTCGCCCTTTGGCACGCGAACATTGCGCGCCGCTATGCGCAAACGTGGCGCCGGCAGTTCGCCTTGCGGCTCCGCGCGGCGGCGGTGCTCGCACACGCAGCGATGCGTCCGCGTTTGTTGTGGCCCTTGCTGCGCGTGGCGCAGCGGTGGCCATCTCGCATTACGCGCGGCGTCGAATGGTGCGGTAAGACGCGCACGGTGCCTGATGCTGACACCATTGCCCGATTGAACCAATATGCGAGCATGCGTGGAAACCACACCGACGCGCTGCCTGGCGCCTTGACAGGCGTGCTCCCTCTGGGCTCCGAGCCATCCGCTTTATGAAGTTTTTTCCCAAAGGACGTTATGCCCAACACATTCGAACGTTTGCGCGCCATCTTGGAAAGGGACTACAGCGTGGCACCCGATGCGGTGACGCCGGACGCGGGCTTTGAGAGCCTGGGGTTAGACTCGCTAGGGCTGGCCGAGCTGCTGTTCACGATTGAAGACGAGTTCAAGGTCACCGTCTCGCGCGATCCGGTCGAGCTCAACACCGTGGCCGACGTGGTGGGTTACATCGACGGACTGATTGCAGCCCAGGTCGATGCGCTTGCGGACGCGAACTCCCTCGCGTCCGCGCCCAATCTCGAACCACGCGCTTGATGCGGCGTGTCGTTATTACCGGGCGGGGCGTGGTATCGCCGCTTGGGAACACCATGGGCGAAGCGTTCAACGCAGCGCGGCTGGGGTGTTCGGCCGTCTCGCCGCTGCGCGGCGAGATCGCAAAGCGGCTGCTCGCGCCGTTGGCTGCGACGGCAGAATTTGATGCTCAAACACATTTTGATCCGGCGCGGCTGCGCATGCTTGACCGTTCAAGCCAGTTCGCTATCGTCGCTGCGCGAAGCGCTTTGTCGGAGGCACAGTTGGAGCCAAACGCGGCCGAATCCGATCGTGTGGGCGTTTTTGTAGGAACAGGGATGGGCGGCTCCTTGTCCATGGACGAAGGCTACCAAACGCTCTACGGCGAGCAGTCGGACCGGATCAAGCCGATGCTGGTGCTGATGGGCATGCACAACGCCTCCGCGGCCTGGATTGCCATGGAGCATGCATTTTGCGGCCCCAGCTTGACGTACTCGACCGCCTGTTCTTCGTCCGCAGTGGCGCTCGGCGAGGCATGGCTGCGCATTGCGCGGGGCGAATTGCTGGCCGCCGTGGCCGGCGGCGCCGAGGCACCGCTGTCTTTGGGTTCATTGAAAGCGTGGGAAGCCCTGCACACGCTTGCAAAAATCGACCCGACGTGCGCGTCGGCATCGTGCAAACCGTTTTCGCGTGACAGAAGCGGCATGGTGCTGGGGGAAGGTTCGGCCATCGTGGTTTTGGAAGACCGGGAGCGCGCACTTGCACGCGGCGCGCAGATCTATGGCGAGTTGCTGGGCTATGGCCTAACCACCGACACCTCCCACATCACCCGCCCCAGCGTGCCAGGCCAAGCCGCCGCGATGCGCGCGGCGCTTGCGTCAGCACAGCTCCAACCGGCGGACATCGACTCGATCAGCGCACATGGCACGGGCACGCAAGCCAACGACGTCACTGAAACTGCCGCCATCAAAGAGGTTTTCGGTGCGCGAGCGAAACACATTCCGATCAGCGCGACGAAGTCCGTTCACGGGCATCTGATCGGCGCAGCGGGTGCGCTGGAGTTTGTGCTCTCCATTGAGGCGCTGCGCTGCGGCATCGCCTTGCCAACCATGCACCTGCAGACCTCCGATCCTGCGTGCGACCTCGACTATGTGCCCAACTCGGCGCGCCCGAATGCGGCAGGCCGGACCATGCTGTCCAATTCGTTCGCCTTCGGTGGGACGAATGCGGTATTGGCGTTTCGGTCACCGTGAGCATTGGTGTGGCCACGCTGCACAAGGGCTCCGGGCTCAGCTTTGAAGAGTTGGTGAACCGGGCCGACAAGGCCCTCTACCGCGCCAAGGAAACCGGGCGCAACACCGTGTATTGCGCGGATGTGCAGCATGGTTGCGTTCCTGTGGTGCATATGCTCATTGACCCCGGTGAAGACAGGAACGGCGCACTGCTCACCTGAGCCAACTGGTGAGGGCGTGGCAGGGTGGGGTGAACAGCAAGTGCAGGTTTGTAAAATCCTGGCAAAAATAGGCTCCAGCGCTTATCTATAAATGGTTGTAAGCTATAAAAATTGAAGCGAAAATCGCGTACCCGCACTGCATCGATCCATCACGGCCCACCTGCAGGCTGATGAATGTCCGCCCCGATCCGTGGGCAGGTGCCGCAGCGCTACGCATTGCCTCCATAGCCGCCCTGGCGGGCTGCACCGGGGCCACCGTGTACGCCACCCGGCGTATTTCCTGCACTGCAGCATCTCTCCAGAATGAACTCCAGCGCACCCCACAGGGCGCCAACGAATCATTCAACCTGGAGGCGCAAGCAGGCAACGTCGCTATTCGCTCAAGGCCCTTGCGGCGATCGCCACGATCGCCGGGCTCTCAAGCCTGCCCACGTACGCGCAGGGCACCGGAAAGACCCGGCCCGACCAGGGCACGGTGTACTTCGGCAGCGCCATCGACCGGCTGCGCCACAACCAGCCCGAGATTGCCAGCCCGGGATAGGCCGCAAGTTCCAAAAGCCCACGGTGTTCGAGCAGCTCAGCGTGTTCAAGAACCTCGAACTTGCGCTCGCGCTCAAGACCCACCAGGGCGTGCCGTCCAGCCTGTTCTTCCGCATCGATTCTGCGCAGCAAGACCGCCTGGCCGAGGTGCTGCACACCATCCACCTGGCCGCCAGCGTGCGGCGCATGGCGGGCATGGCAGACGAGGAAACCGAGCGTACGGCCGAGCTGTTTCTGACATTGAAAGGCAAGCACTCGCTGATGGTGGTGGAGCACGATATGTCGTTCATTCGCGGCATCAGTGAGAAGGTGACGGTGCTGTGCGATGGCGCTGTGTTGGCGGAGGGCGCGCTGGACCAGGTGCAGGGGGATGAGCGGGTGATTGAGGTTTGTTTGGGGCGGTGATGGCTTGCGGTTGTGCCTCTTTTTTTGGCGGTGTGCTTCGTTTGAGGGCGGGGGCCGGGGTGTGCGCCCGGCGGCGCAGTAACTTTCTCTTGCGTCGCCAAGAGAAAGTTACCAAAGAGAAGGCGACCCTGCTGGCTGCGACCCCCGCGCGAAGCGCGGGGGCAACCTGCGGCGGAGCACTTGCGGGGTGCGCCGTGGAACTCGCTGCGCGCCTGCGGCGCTCCGCTCAAACAGCCACGGCGAGCCAGTTAACGAAGCATGCGCGCACCAGCGCGCATGCCACCCCGCAAGTGCTCCGCCCCAGGCGCATCCAGAAGGGGTGGGATAGCCCAACAGCCAAAACATCCAAACAGGCCTTCGCTGCGCTCGGCCCAATACGTGCAGGCACTGTGCGCCGTGCATCGGGGGCCGAGCGCAGCGATGGCCCGTGCTCTTGGGTTCCCTTCTGGCCGTGCCGAGAAGCGCAGGGCGCGGGGCGGGCGTGTGCCGAAGGACACACGCCTTCGTTGACTGACTCGCTGCGGCTGTCTGAGCGGAGCGCGTCAGCGCGCAGCGAGTTCCGCAGCGCGCCCCGCGAACGAGCATCGCAGGTTGCCCCGGCGCGCAGCGGCGGGGTCACGGCCAGCAGGGTCGCCCTTTCTTTGGTTCCTTTCTTTCGGCGAAGCGAAAGAAAGGGACTCGCCCGCCGGGGCGACATCCCGGCCCCCGCCCTCAGAACAAGCAAGCAAGCAAGCACCCAAGCAAGCAAGCACGCAAGCACGCAAGCACGCACGCACGCAAGCACGCAAGCACGCAAATGCTCCCAAATAAATAGCTACCAGCGCTTACCAGATAAGCGCTATAGGCCAAAAACACCTAAAAAAACCATGCTCACCGTCCAAAACATCAACCAGTACTACGGCGGCTCCCACATCCTGCGTGACGTGAGCCTCACCGCCGCCCCCGGCAAAGTCACCGTCCTGCTCGGCCGCAACGGCGTCGGCAAAACCACGCTGCTCAAAAGCCTCATGGGTCTCGTGCCCATCAAAAGCGGCAGCATCACCTGGGGTGGCCAGCCCATCCACAACCAGGCGCCGTACGACCGCGCCCGCGCCCGCGCCGGCATCGGCTTCGTGCCCCAGGGCCGCGAAATTTTTGGCCGCCTTGCCGTGGAAGACAACCTGCGCATGGGCCTGGCCTACCAAAGCGGCAGCACCCCCGTGCCCGAGCACCTGTACACCCTGTTCCCGGTACTCAAGCAAATGCTGGGCAGGCGTGGCGGCGACCTGTCGGGCGGCCAGCAGCAGCAGTTCGCCATTGCCCGGGCGCTGGCGCCCAGCCCGCGCCTGCTCATCCTCGATGAACCCACCGAAGGCATCCAGCCCAGCATCATCAAAGACATCGGCCGCGTCATCCGCCAACTGGCCGACGAAGGCCTGGACGGCCACCCCGTGGCGGCGCTGCTGTGCGAGCATTACTACGACTTTGCCGAAGCACTGGCCGACGAATACCTGGTGATGGAGCGCGGCGAAGTGATTGCGCGCGGGCCGGGCAGCGAGATGCAGGACAAAGGGATTCGGCGCCTGGTGGCTATTTGAGGGGCGCGGGGCAAGGCCGGGCCGCCTGGCCCACAATGAAAGCCACCAGCCCGCACCCCGCGCGGCCCACCTTTCCCCGAAAGCCGCCCATGAACGCCCCCATCCCCGCCACCGCCCTGCAACTGCGCTCGCTTGTGCAGGCCGACGGCACCCTGCAGGTCAGCCTGGAGCCCACGCCCGTGCCTACCCCTGGCACCGACGAAGTGCTAATCCAGATGCAGGCCACGCCCATCAACCCGTCCGACATCGGCCTGCTGTTCGGCCCGGCCGACCTGTCCACCGTGCAGGTGACCGGCACTGCCGAGCGCCCCGTGGTCCACGCCCGCATCCCCGAACGCGCCATGCCCGGCATGGCCTCGCGCATAGGCCAGAGCATGCCGGTCGGCAACGAGGGCGCGGGCCTGGTGGTGGCCGCCGGTGCCGCGCCCGCCGCCCAGGCGCTGCTTGGCCGAACCGTGGCGGTGATTGGCGGCGCCATGTACACCCAGTACCGGGCCATGCCCGCCGCGCAGTGCCTGCCGCTGCCCGCAGGCACCACAGCGGCCGAGGGCGCCTCGTGCTTCGTCAACCCGCTCACCGCCCTGGGCATGGTCGAAACCATGCAGCGCGAAGGCCACACCGCGCTGGTGCACACCGCCGCCGCCAGCAACCTGGGCCAGATGCTCAACAAAATCTGCCTGAAGGACGGCATTGGTCTGGTCAACATCGTGCGCAAGCCCGAGCAGGCCGCGCTGCTGCGCAGCATCGGCGCCCAGTACGTCTGCGACAGCAGCGCGCCCAGCTTCATGGCCGACTTGACCGATGCGCTCACCGCCACCGGCGCCACCATCGCCTTCGACGCCACCGGCGGCGGCACGCTGGCCGGGCAGATCCTGCAGTGCATGGAAGCCGCCATCAACCGCACCGCCAAGGAATACAGCCGCTACGGGTCAAACGTGCACAAGCAGGTGTACCTGTATGGTGGTCTGGACATGCGCCCCACCGAAATCCAGCGCACTTTTGGCATGGCCTGGGGCGTCGGCGGCTGGCTGCTGTTCCCGTTCCTGCAGAAAATCGGCGACGCCGCCGCGCAAAAACTGCGCGAGCGCGTGGCGGCCGAGCTCAAGACCACCTTCGCCAGCCACTACGCACGCACCGAGTCGCTGGCCGGTGTGCTCAGCGCCGAAGCCATCGCCTTCTACGGCCCGCGCAACACCGGCGCCAAGATGCTGATCGACCCGTCGATGTAGTTGCCCCGGAGTGCGGGGGCGGGTTTCAAAAAAACCGTCTGCCCCCTGCCATGGAGCACTGCGGCGCGGGCGCAGCGAGGCGTTTTCGTTCCAGATCGCCACAGAAGGCCAGGCCCAACTCACCGAGCCTACGGCTCGCCCGAAGGGAGCGGTGCTTCGCACTGCCGTGAAATGGCGATCTGACCCCAATAGCCCTCTCAACTGGCCCGAAATCAATGCCTTGGCCTCATCACCCACCACGCCGAGAACATGATCAGCAGTCCACCGATCCAGCCCATGAATGTCAATTGCTCGCCCAGCCAGAGCACTGCGATCAGCGCGCCCCAGAGTGGCTCGCTGCCCATGAGCAGCGCCACGCGCGACGGACTGGCTCGCGTGGCAGCATAGTTCTGCACAAAGAATGCCAGCAGCGTGCATGCGAGCACGAGGAACGCCATCGCGCTCCAGAACGATCCGCTGGTGGGTAGCGACTTCCAATCAGCTCCGGGGATGGAGAACATCAGCAACACCGCCCCCACCGTCATGACGCCCATCTGCACCGCGGTCAAGGTCAGTGCCGGAAGACCGTGGCGTTGACCATGACGCCGGGTCAGGCAGACCATGACGCCACGCAAGAATGCCGCGAGCACCATCAGCCCGTCGCCAAAGGCCGGCGACGAGACCTGCCCACCGTGCTGGAAGGCCAGCAACCCTGCACCCAGCAGCGATAGCCCTGACGCCGCGACCACCGCCCTGCCAGGCCGTTCGCCCAGCAGCCACCATTCGCACAGCGGCGTGAACGCCACACACAAGCTGATTAGAAAGGCCGCGTTGGACGCGGTAGTCAGCGACACCCCGAATGTCTCGCAGACGAAGATTGCCAGCAGGTTGGCGCCCAGCAGTGACGCCCCCGCGAGCGCTGTTGGCCATGACGCGACCGCCAATCCGCGCAAAGCCGGTAAGAGCATCAAAAAGGTGAGGCCAAAACGAAGCACCAGGAATTGCAGCACCGGTAACTGCGAGGTCGCGATTTTGGCGGCGCTGTAACTGCCCCCCCAGACGATGGCAACCAGCAGCAACATTAGCTCGATTTTTCCGAAAGGTCCGCGCGAGCCCAAACGGCCAGCCATCGCTTTCGTTCCGGTGTTGAGTGTTGACGCCGTCACGGCGTAACCCTTGTAAAAGCGACCACAAGGACATCGCGCCAAGCCGCCATTTCCGACGCTGCAGGTGTCACAACATGCATTGCGTCCAAGTCTGCAAAGCTCCTGATAATCCGTGTCGGCATGCCATTTCCTCCTGAGTTTTGTTGGCAGGTCAATTGTTCGGGGGCAACGGCCCGTTGACTAGACTCGATCAGAGAACAGGAGCTGTGCGCCATGAGAACAGATGGCTTTCTGGAAGTGATGCATGAGTTGGTCGCTTTCGTCCGGGTGGCGGAGGCGGGCAGCTTTTCTGCCGCTGCGCGACAGTTGGGCGTGACGCCTTCGGCCATCAGCCGGCAGGTTGCTCGTCTGGAAAAAACCATGGGCGTGGCTTTGCTGCAGCGGACGACACGCCAGCTGCGCCTGACCGAGGCTGGGCTGGCCGTTCTCGAACATGGACGCGACATGGTTTCTGCGGCGCGGGCGACCCTCCAGGTGGCAGAGGGCCATGTTGGTGCACCAAAGGGCCTCGTGCGAGTCAGCGCGCCCAAGGCGTTTTCGCGCCACGTCCTGGAGCCGGTGCTGCTGGACTTTCTCGTGAAGCACCCGGCTGTGGACGTGCACCTGTTGGCGGTCGACCGGATGGTCGACCCCTTGCGAGAGGGAGTGGATTTAGTGGTTCGCCTGACCGACGATCCGCCACAGGGTATGGTCGCACGGGCATTGATGCCGGTAAAGCAACTGGTGCTCGCCAGTCCCAACTACCTTGCCGGTCATCCGCCTGTGCGCATGCCCGCGGATCTGATGGGCCACAGCTGTCTTGCGATCGGCGAGCAAGAGCGTGACAGCCGGTGGCGTTTCATGCGGGGCGCAGACCGCGTGGAGGTGGCGGTTGCAGGGCGATACACGGTGAATCACAGCGAAATGCGCCTGGCAGCGGTGGAGGCCGGTCTGGGCATTGGCTGCGTGCCCGACTTTGTTGCGCACGAGTCATTGACCACAGGGAGGGTCATTCGGTTGCTGCCGGACTGGTTGTTTGACGCCAACTACCAAGGCATGGCCTACTTGCTGTTTGCAGCGTCGCGGTACACAGCACCGAAGGTTCGCATTCTCGTCGACCACTTGGTGGCCGCGCTGCGACCGGAAACCACAGCGGCAACTGCCTGATGCCGCAGGTCAATTGTTGCGGCTCAGCACGGATTGTTGTTGCGCAGAGCGCTGCATTTTTGCTCCCTTTTGCATCGTGGATTTGTCAGCGGATATTGTTGGGCCTGTTCTGACTACGGTGCCAAAGATGTCGAAGGCGAGCACTTGCACATCGGGGAAGAGGGGCTGGCGCATGCGGGTGTCCTTGGCTCAAGACTTGCCTGATGATGCGTAGCCCGCAGCATAGCGGGCGGCCCCCGCCCGCGCGCTACAGCGCCCAGGTGCGCGGCGGTGTCTGGCAAGTCCCAGAGCGCCGTGCGCCACGCGGCTCGCAAGGCTTTCATCAGTTGCATGGCGGGCGCTACCTGGTGCGCCAGTGTGCGCACCACCACCACTTGCGGGTGGGGGCTGGTGGCGCCAGCGGTGGCGGCCAGGGGGTGGGCTTGCAGCACGGCGCGCGCTGCATCCAACGCCTGCTCGCGCCGGGTGCGGTCCAGCGCGGTGCCGGTGGCCAGCACCAGGGTGGCCAGGGTGGTGTGCCCGGCCAGGCCCAGCGGGCTGGTCAACAGGCGCTGGTCTGCAGCGCCGATGACGCCGCGCTCCAGCTACACGCCGGGCAGCTTCAGGTGCTGCAGCACGCGGCCTGCCGCAAAGGGCTGGCGGGCATGGGGCAGGCCCAGGGCGGTTACATCTCAGGCCATGCTTTCGGCGCCGGGCGCCAATTGCAGGGTGAGGTGGTTTTCGGCCTGGCAGGCGCTGTAGCACAGGCTCTCCAGCGGCAGCCATTCCAGCCGGGCGCCTTCGGCCACGGCAAGCTGCGTGCGCTGCACTGCACTGCACTGCACTGCACTGCACTGCACTGCAGGGCGGTGGCGCCCTGCAATACAGACAGTGGTTCTGTTTAGTCGAATTTTTGCTTCAAGTCGATGGTGGGGACGGAGCCAAACGCTTCGTAGGTCCAAGACGCCACACTCTTTTTTTTGCGAAAAATAGACTCCTTTTGACGGCAATAAAAAGAAACGGGAATGAATTGCTAATAGTGTGAGTAGTTCACAGTTGTTTCTGGGACTGCTCCTCATAAACCAACTCATTGGAGCAAATCATGCCATCTCGTATCCCTCTTCGCATTGCTGATCGTGATTTCAGGAGCAACAATCAAGCACGCATCCACTATCGAGACATCTTGCATCGATATCAACCTGGGGACGACCTCAACCAAGAGGATGGTCAGTAAGTATTTGAACTCCTTGCCAGCAGCAGTCTTCCGCTGCCATCCCAGAACTCGCTGGGCATGCGGGTGGTTAAAGGTAACTTCGGACGACAGTGCTTCGCAAGTGTGGTCAGCGAGAAAGACTTGAGGAGAATCTCGATCATGCGGGCAGTGAGGTCCTGTTCTAGTCCACCTTCCACCACGGCGGCCGAACCGCCTGCCGCCGACGCTCCAACGTCATCTCAATGACCTCACCCAAGGGGAAAAGCAAATTTGAACGCTAGGTCAGGACACGGGGCAATTCGGGGGCGTGTCAGTTGTGGTTTTGAAAACCGCTACGAAAACAGAATCATGCTGGATGCAGCGCTTGCGATTGATGTAAGGAGTAGCTTCCTTGCTTCGCATCAAAGATCGAATCTGAGACCGTGCGGTGGTCTTGCCATTCCTTGAGGTAGACCGCCCGTGCTCAAAAATGATCGATTCGTAGCCGGCTTCGAAGGCCTGCTTGAGCGCTTCGAGCGCTCCTTCATAGACAGCATACATTCGGTTTTGGTACGGTTCATCTGAGCGCTGGAGCCTGTCCTGATTTTTGTGTTTGAGGCATAGCCATGACCTACAGGATCATTTATGCCAAGCAGAACGAAGTTGAAGAACGCAGCCATTGCCGCCCGGAGCGCGGCGCTGCCGAAGATTCCCAACGAGCTGATCGACCAGTTCATCATCGGCCCCATGACGGGGGAGGCGGTGAACGCGGCCTCCATGGCCTTCAAGAAGGCTCTGATCGAGCGGGCCATGGGCGCCGAGCTGGGCCATCACCTGGGCTACCCCGCCGGCACTGCCAAGCCCGGGGCGGGGACCAACCAGCGCAATGGCAAGAGCGCCAAGACCGTGCTCACCGGCGAAGGTCCGGTGCGCATCGAAGTCCCGCGCGACCGCGACGGCAGCTTCGAGCCCATCCTGATTCCCAAGCACGAGCGGCGCTTCACCGGCTTTGACGAGACCATCATCGCCCTGTACGCGCGCGGCATGACCATGCGCGAGATCCAGGGGTTCCTGCGCGAGACCTACGGCACCGACGTTTCGGCAGAATTCATCAGCAGCGTCACCGAAGCCGTGATGGCCGAAGTGACGGCCTGGCAGGCTCGCCCACTGGAGCCGATGTACCCGGTGGTGTTCTTCGACGCGCTGCGCGTGAAGATCAAGGAAGACGCGGTGGTGCGCAACAAGGCCATCTACCTGGCGCTGGGGGTGCTGCCCGACGGCACGCGCGACATCCTGGGCCTGTGGATTGAGGGCACCGAAGGCGCCAAGTTCTGGATGAAAGTGTTCAACGACCTGAAGACGCGCGGCGTGGGCGACATCTTGATCGCCGTCACCGATGGCTTGAAGGGTATGCCCGAGGCGCTGGGCGCTGTGTTCCCGGCCACGACGCTGCAGACGTGCATCGTGCACCTGATCCGCAACTCCCTGGACTTTGCGTCATGGAAAGACCGCAAGGTGCTGGCCGCGGCAATCCGGCCGATCTATACGGCCGCTAATGCCGAGGCCGCCGAGGCTGAACTGGACGCCTTCGAGGCCGGCCCCTGGGGCCAGAAGTTCCCCACGGTGGTGGCCTCCTGGCGCCGGGCCTGGAGCCATGTGATTCCGTTCTTTGCCTTTCCGCCGCAAATCAGGCGAGTGATCTACACGACCAATGCCATCGAGAGCGTCAATGCCAGGCTGCGCAAGATCATCAAATCGCGCGGCCACTTCCCCAGCGACGACGCGGCCAGCAAGCTGATCTGGCTGGCACTGCGAAACATCACGGCCGAATGGGGCCGCGCGGCACACAACTGGAAGGAGGCGATGAACCAGTTTGCGATCCTCTATGAAGATCGTTTCACAAAAACCGCCGCTTAAGATGTACGACCGACTTGCCCACCGCGTCGCTCGTTCGTCGCAAGCGACGCCCGCCGCCGTGGACAAGTCTTCAAGCGCCTCGAACACAAAAATTCAGACAGCCCCGGATTTCCAACAGCACGTTTGGGACTGTGAGCCAGCGGGCAGCAAATCAATGGCAGCTTCCGGGTGGCGCTTCTCAACGGTGGCTCAGGGTCGACACCAGCCGACCAAAAAACCCAATTTCAATCATTGCGTGGCATTAAAAACACTGCCAGTCGATACCCCTCCGCCTTCAAGGCGGCGCACGCAAACCTCTACCGCCCCAGAAACATCGCATCCACCTTCGGCAGCCCCTCGAAGCAAGCGAACGTCCCCCCCTCCGCAATCTCTTTGGCCGCGTGCAGGAACCCCGCCCAGGCCGTGCGCGCCAGGGCACCGCCCACGCTGATCCGGCGCACGCCCAGATCTGCAGCCTCCGCGACGGTGATGTACGGCGCGTTGATCAGCAGGTTCACCGGTTTCGGCGCCACAGCGGCGACGACTGCGGCGATATCTTCTCGCTGGTGAATCCCCGGTGCGTACAGGCAGTCGGCGCCGGCCTCTGCATAGGCCTGCAAGCGGCGAATGGTCTCGGTGATGTCCGGGCGCCCGCAGATGAAGCCTTCTGATCGGCCGGTGAGCAGGACGTCGGTGCCCGTCTCGTCAATCGCCTGCCGCGCAGCCTGGATTCGGGCGACCGCGAGTTCGAAGTCGTGCAAGGGATGCTCAGCGTCGCCTGTGGAGTCTTCGATGGAGAGCCCCGCAATGCCGGTGGCCACGGCAAGCTTCACGTTCGCCGCGACCTGTGTCGGCTCAATGGCGAAGCCACCCTCGAAATCTGCATTCACGGGCACCGCAACGGCGGCAACCATCTGGCGCAGATGCTCAAGCGCCTGGTCAAGGGTGATCTGGTTGTCCGGGAGGCCGCGCGACCACGCGAAGCCTGCGCTGGTGGTGGCCAAAGCCTTGAATCCCATCTGCTCCAGAGTCCGTGCGCTCCCCACATCCCACGGGTTCGGCATCACAAAGCAATTCGCGTCGTGCAAGCGGCGAAACGTTTCGCACAGTTGTTCATGTGCTTCCATGTCTTGGCTCCAAGAACACAATAGAAGGGGCGATTTTGCGCTTGCAAGCGTGCCGGCTGATGGGCGGGCAGGGCACGCACGTCGGCCAGCCCGATTGGCACCACCTCCTGATCGGTGGTGAACCGGGCCGCAAGACAGATTTTCATTCGAAATCTAGAATTCCCGTGTTCCAGCCGCCTCCTCGAACCCGTTTCAGTGGTTCGCGCGCCTGCTCCAGAAAACTTCTCCCAATGTCCAGTCTTGCCGCCACGCTGAGGCCGTCCCGAGCCCCCAAGGCCGAGTACCGTGTGCTGGGTGCCATCAGCGCCTCGCACATGGTCAACGACATGATGCAGTCGCTGATCCTGGCGATGTACCCGATTCTCAAGGGCGACTTTCACCTGAGCTTCGTGCAGATCGGCTTCATCACGCTGACCTACCAGTTGACGGCGTCGCTGCTGCAGCCGCTGATTGGCCTGACTACCGACCGCCGGCCGCAACCGTATTCGCTGCCCTTTGGCATGGTCTCCACCTTGTGCGGTCTGATTCTTTTGGCGTATGCGCCGACCTACGCGGTGCTGCTGCTCGCCGCTGCGTTTGTGGGCCTGGGCTCGGCCATCTTCCACCCGGAATCGTCGCGTATCGCCCGGCTGGCATCGGGCGGGCAGCACGGGCTGGCTCAGTCGGTGTTTCAGGTGGGTGGCAATACGGGAAGCGCGATTGGGCCCTTGTTGGCAGCGGCCGTGATTGTTCCTTTCGGTCAGCGCAGCGTGGCCTGGTTTGGGCTCGTCGCACTGCTGGCCATCGCGATGCTGCTGCAGGTGAGCCGTTGGTATGCCGCGCACAACCTTGCGGCTGGGCCGGTCGGCCTGCGAGCCGCACCAAGCTCGCCGCACCCACGCGGCGTGGTGCTGTTTGCCATTGGCGTGTTGCTGGTGCTGATTTTTTCCAAGTATTTCTACATTGCGGGGATCAGCAGTTTCTACACCTTCTACCTGATCGAGAAGTTCGGCTTGTCGGTGCAGAGCGCGCAGGTACACCTGTTCATCTTCCTGTTTGCCTCGGCGATTGGCACGCTCGCTGGTGGGCCGATTGGCGACCGCATCGGGCGCAAGCCGGTGATCTGGGCGTCCATTCTCGGCGTTGCGCCCTTCGCGTTGCTGCTGCCGCATGCCGATTTGTTCTGGACGACCGCACTCACGATCGTGATTGGGCTGGTTCTGTCGTCGGCTTTCTCTGCGATTCTTGTTTATGCGCAGGAACTCATGCCGGGAAAGATTGGCGCGGTATCCGGCTTGTTCTTCGGCTTTGCATTCGGTATGGGCGGCCTTGGCGCAGCGGCGCTGGGCTTGTTGGCCGACCGCACCAGCATCGAGTTTGTCTACAGGGCGATCGCCTACCTGCCGTTGTTGGGCGCCGTGGCCGCCTTGCTCCCCAAAAGTCAAAGAGCGGCTGTCTAGGAGGCTGTCGGACTTGGAGCGTCGAAAGCGAAAATCGGCCCCAGCGAGGACAGTTTTCGCCGGATTTGCCGCCTCATAGCCCGGCTATGGGGCAAAAAGACGGTGGAAAATGGACCGCTGCGGTCGATTTGCAGCCGACGATTTCCAAGTCCGACAGCCTCCTAGCATTGCCTCGCCCCGGGGGCAGCGTCGGCTGCCCCCCGATTCTTCAATGAGCCCCTTTTCACCTGCATCCGGCATCGGCGTCAAAGCCAGGCTGAAAAGAACGTTCCGCTCGCTGGACAGGCACAACTACCGCGTCTGGGCTGCTGGCTCGTTTGTCTCCAACATCGGCACGTGGATGCAGCGCATTGCCCAGGATTGGCTGGTGCTGACCCAATTGACCCACAACAGTGGTACTGCGGTGGGCGTGGTGATGGCGCTCCAATTCGGCCCGCCGATTGTGCTGATGCCCTTGGTGGGTGCCGTGGCCGATCGCGTGGATCGCCGAAAAATGTTGCTTGCCACGCAGTCGGCGATGGCGGCGACGGCACTGGGTCTTGGCCTGCTGGTTCTTACGGGGCTTGTCACGCTGTGGCAGGTGTACGTGTTTGCCGGGCTCATGGGGTGCATCAGCTCGTTCGATGCTCCGGTGCGCCAGACCTTTGTCGCGGAACTCGTGGGCGATGACGATCTGCCCAATGCGATCGCGCTGAACTCGACGCTGTTCAACAGCGCCCAATTGATCGGCCCAGCGGTCGCCGGGGTGCTGATTGCCGCCTTGGGAACTGGGTGGCTGTTCATCATCAATGGGTTGAGCTTTGTCGCTGTCCTCACGTCGTTGCTGAAGATGCGTGTTGGCGAGCTCCGCAACCTGTCCAAGACCGGCAAGACCGGCAAGCCTGGAGTCGCCATGGCCGACGGCCTGCGGTACGTCAGGCACAAGCCCGACCTCGTCATTGCCCTGGCCATGTTGTTCCTGGTGGGAACCTACGGACTCAATTTCCCGATCTTCATCTCGACCATGTCGGTCACGACCTTTCATGGTGGCCCCCATCTGTACGGAGCGCTGTCGTCGGCCATGGCGGTTGGGTCCGTCCTGGGCGCCTTGCTTGCCGCTGGACGCGAGCAGCCCCGGCTGACGATTCTGGCCGCCAGTGCCTTTGGATTTGGCGTGATGTGTACGCTTGCTGCGGTCATGCCCAATGTCTGGTTGTTCGGCCTGGCTTTGGTCGGGCTGGGCACCATGGCGCAAACTTTTACCACCTCGACCAACAGTCTGGTTCAGTTGAGAACGGAGCCCTCCATGCGCGGGCGCGTCATGGCGATCTATATGGCCATCTTCCTGGGGTGCACGCCGCTTGGCGCCCCCTTGGTTGGTTGGGTGGCCGACGGTTTCAGTCCTCGTTGGGCGCTCGGGGTAGGCGCGGCATCGGGTTTTGTTGCGACCATCGTCGCGTTCGCCTACCACCGCTATCGCATAGGCAAAATTCGCACACAGCGCTGAATGGGGTGGGGCCTGTCCTGCGCGATGGCAACCGCCGCCAGGCTCCGTTCTGCGAGGAAGGCGTTCCCCGATGGGTTCGTCAGCACGATGATGGGGGTTCGTGCGGTTTAATTCCGCATGCCTGCACGTCCATCCCACCTGCTGTCCCCCTGGACGATCGTCATCACCGGTCTTGTCTCCCTCGCGATCGCGATGGGGATCGGCCGGTTTGCCTTTACGCCATTGATGCCGCTGATGCTGCGGGATGGAAGCTTGGATGCGGTCACCGGGACCGAATGGGCCGGCGCCAATTACATCGGCTATCTGGTCGGGGCGCTGACGGCCTCCATGTTTGGGCGTTCGCCTCAAAACGGTATCCGCGTCGGGCTGATCGGGGTTGCGCTGACCACCGGGTGCATGGTCTGGGGCACGGCTTCCCTTCCCTGGATCGGCGCAGTGTTGCGCGGCAGCGCCGGTGTGTTCAGTGCCTGGGTTCTGGTGTGCACAAGCGGTTGGTGCCTGTCCGAACTGGCCCGCAGAGAGTCGACTCCTCTGGGCGGATGGATGTACACCGGTGTCGGTCTGGGGATTGCGCTGACGGGCGTTTTGGCCTGGCTCGGAGGCAAGCAATCGGCCCTGCTGCTCTGGATGGAGCTTGGGGTGTTGGCGGCTGCAGGCACGGCTTACGTGCTGCGCAGCCTGGCCGCTCCGTCTGCTGCTTTGGCGCCCCCGGCGGCCAACACGAGCGCGCATCGGGCGAAGGGGCCGCATCCTGGCAAAGGCTATGGGGGCTTGGTGTTTTGCTACAGCGCTTTTGGCTTTGGCTACATCATTCCGGCCACGTACTTGCCCACCATGGCAAGGCAACTCGTCTCTGACCCGCTGATCTTCGGCCTGACCTGGCCCATTTTTGGCGCGGCGGCGGCATTGTCGGTTGCTTTTGCGTCTCGCTGGCTGTCGGCCTGGCCGCGCAGAAAAGTCTGGGCCGCAGCCCAGGCCGTCATGGCCTTGGGCACTTTGCTTCCGCTGTGCCAACAGTCCTTGTGGATGCTGACCGCTTCGGCGGTTTTGGTGGGAGGCACTTTCATGGTCGCCACCATGGCTGGCCTGCAATTGGCGCGGGAGCGGATGCCCTCCAACCCGACACCGCTGCTGGCCCGCATGACCGCTGGTTTCGCGGCCGGCCAAATCGCGGGCCCGCTGCTGGTGCGATGGATCGGGACCACCCAGTGGGCGGGGTGGGATGCGCTCCATTGGGCGAATGCGGCCGCTACCGTGCTTTTGGCTGCCACGGCATTTTGGTTGTGGCACAGTTGCGCGCCCCCTCATCGATAGGCCAATCGGCCGCCACGGCCAGAAAGTGGCATCGTTTGCAACTTGTATGAGGCCACTGCCAGCGGTGCAGGTTGATCGGGAACACCAAGGTAGTCAAGCGGGTATTGCCATACGCCGTCGAGTGCGAAGGCACAGGGACGGGCATTTCCGACGCTTGTCTTACAGAGCGCAGTGCCCATCGCTGACCTCTATAGCGGGCTGCAGCGCATCCACTGTGGCTACCTCCCAGAAGAACGGCAGCGCGTGCCAGCAAATTCTTGCGGCCACGCTTGCAAGAAAGTCCCCATGCCCGGCAAAGCACAGGATTCACAGACGAACCCACCCGCCAGCGCAGATTCCTGGCTGAACAAACTCGGGCCTGGCCTGGTCACCGGGGCAGCAGACGATGACCCCAGCGGCATCGCTACCTATTCACAAGCGGGTGCCCAGTTCGGTTTCGAGCTGTTGTGGAGCCTGCTGCTGACGTATCCGCTAATGGTTGGCATCCAGATGATCAGCGCGCGCATTGGACGGGTGAGCGGCCATGGCCTGGCCACCAATATCCGCCAGCATTACCCGGCCTGGCTGCTGTACTCCCTGGTGTCCCTGCTGGTGCTGGCCAACACCATCAACATTGCTGCGGATCTATCTGCCATGGCAGACGCAGTGACCTTGATTCTGGGTGGCAGCGCGCATTTGTATGTGGTTTTCTTCGGGGTGCTATCGCTGTTGCTGCAGGTGTTCATTCCCTACAAAAACTACGTTCGCATCCTCAAATGGCTGACCTTGGTGCTGCTTGCCTACGTGGCGACTGCGTTTATGGTGAAGATTCCTTGGTCTGCTGTGCTGACGAAAACGTTCTTGCCGCATATCCAGTGGAAGCCGGACTACATCACCACCGTCGTGGCAGTATTTGGCACGACCATCAGCCCCTATCTGTTCTTCTGGCAGGCGTCGCAGGAAGTGGAAGGAATGCGCGTCCAACCGCGTGTCCAGGCGCTTAAAAAGACCTTGGACCAGGCCGACAAGCAACTGCGGCGGATCAAGATCGACACAGTCATCGGCATGGCTTTCTCCAATCTTGTCGCATTTTTCATTGTGCTGACTACGGCCGTGACATTGCATGCGCACGGCATCACCGATATCCAGACCTCGGCCCAGGCGGCTGCGGCACTACGGCCCATCGCCGGAGAATTCGCCTTCCTGCTGTTC
>Ga0208269_100451_pt1 | contig 19135 bp, 24 predicted proteins | sample LakWasMe88_LOW11_2_FD_183912 | JGI IMG/M metagenome (GOLD analysis project Ga0208269, IMG submission 183912) | Freshwater sediment methanotrophic microbial communities from Lake Washington under simulated oxygen tension - Sediment Metagenome... | ecosystem: Environmental > Aquatic > Freshwater >...
CGCCGAGTCGGTCAGCTCGGTCGGTCCCGCTGACGCAACTGCAGACCTGCGGCGCCGGTTTGGTGGACTTGATCGCCTCTACGGTGCGGCGGGAGCCTCCCGTATCGCCCAGGCTCACATCGCCATCGTCGGTATCGGTGGCGTCGGCTCCTGGGCAGCCGAAGCACTGGCGCGCAGCGGCGTTGGGAGCCTTACGTTGATCGACCTGGACCACATTGCCGAATCCAACATCAACCGGCAAATTCACGCACTCGACGCCACGCTGGGTCAGGCCAAGGTGCAGGCCATGCGCGAGCGTATTGCCGGCATTCACCCCACCTGCCACGTGCATTGTGCTGAGGAGTTCGTGGAGCCAGGCAATTGGCCGGCCATCCTGCAGGGCGCTCAGGTGGACGGCGTCATTGACGCCTGTGATCAGGTCCACGCAAAAACTGCCATGGCCGCCTGGGCGCGAAGCCACGAAGCCCTGTTCATTGCTTCGGGCGCGGCCGGCGGCAAGCGCCTGGCGCACAAGCTGGAAGTTGCAGACCTCGCGCAAGTCACTCACGACCCCTTGCTGGCGCAGCTTCGCTATCGCTTGCGCAAACACCACGCGGCGCCGCGCACGCCCAACCAGGCCTTTGGCATTGCCTGCGTCTTCAGCCGCGAACCGGTCATGCCGCCCGATGCATCCTGCGAACTCGACGGGCAAGCCGATGGTTCGCTCAATTGCCATGGCTACGGCTCCACTGTCGCCGTCACCGCCAGCTTTGGGTTTTGCGCAGCGGGGTGGATGTTAGACTCACTGGCGAAGCATCCAAAAAAGGTATAATTCAAGGCTTTGCTGCAGCGCATTCGAAGCGTTACAACAGAGATCGGGACGTTAGCTCAGTTGGTAGAGCAGCGGACTTTTAATCCGTTTGTCGTGGGTTCGACCCCCGCACGTCCCACCAGACAAGCCTTACAGGCATTGAAAAGCCCGCTGCAGAAGTGCTAGCGGGCTTTTTTTCTTTCCTGATCTGGTGACCATTTGGCGCTCGATGCTCATGTTGCCACTCAGCCTTGAAAGGGGCGCTGCTCTACACCTGACCTGGAGCACCGAAGGCCTGATCAACGAACAGGGCCACCGGTTGAGTGCCATCCAGTGCACCACCCCAGCAGGCATCTGGACGGCGCTGCACCTGGTGGCGCAGGGCAGGCTACCGCAGCAAGGTTTTGACGAGCAGGAGGCGGTGGCGCTGCAGGAATTTCTGACCAACCGGTTTGGTAAGGCCTACGCTGCGAAATGCCTGGGGGAGTTGGTGGCCGCATGAAATCCTGATTCCATGTGGCTCCACGATCGGCGCGTGCTGGCGTCAGCGGCCGCCGGGCTTTTGGTACATACCTTCGATGGCCTGCGCAAAGCGAGCCATCAGGTTGTTGCGCTTGAGTTTGAGCGTGGGCGTCATGAAACCGTTTTCGATGGTCCAGGGCTCCAGGGTGCAGTGCACAGCGCGGGGCACGGCGTAGCGCGGAAAACTGGCGGTGCTGGTTTGAATGCGCGCCAGGATGGCGCGGTGCACTGCGGCGTTGTTTGGGCTGTCCGGATCTTGCGCATCCAGGCCCAGGCCCGCGGCCAGGCGCAGCCATTCGTCGCGTTTGAGCACGGCCACGCAGGCGATGAAGGGGCGGTTCTCGCCCACCACAAAGGTCTGTTCGAGCAGGGGGTCGGACTGCAGGGCCAGTTCCAGGTCGCCCGGCGGGATTTTTTCGCCAGTCGAGGTGACGATGATCTCCTTGATGCGCCCCCGGATGTAGATACGGCCGTCCACGATGTCGGCCTGGTCGCCCGTGCCCAGCCAGCCGGTGGTAGCCAGGATTCTGGCCGTGTCGTCGGGGCGCTTCCAGTAGCCTTTCATCACGATGGAGCCGCGCACCTGCAGTTCGCGGTTCTCGCCAATGCGCACTTCCACCCCGGGCAGTGCCCGGCCCACGCTGGCGGGGTCGTTGTCGTGCACGGTGTTCACGCACACCACGGGGGAGGTTTCCGTCATGCCGTAGCCCTGCACCAGTGGCAGGCCCAGGCCCAGAAAGCACTTGGCTATGGTGGGCGAGAGCGGCGCACCGCCGCTGACTGCCACGCGCACACGCCCGCCAAACTGCGCCAGCAGTGGTTTTGCCACCAAGGCCTGCAGCACGGGCCAAGGCAGCAGGTTCATCCAGCCGCCCAATGCTTCGTCGTGCGCGGGCGGCGGCAGGCCTTGTGCGCGGCAAAAGCGCTGCCAGCCTTTGGACTGCGCGGCTTCATAGAGCTGCATCTTCCAGGGCGTGGGCGACAGTGTTTCGAGCAGCTTGGTGTGGACGCGCTCGTAAATGCGCGGCACCGAAACGAGCACCGTGGGGCGAATGGTTTTCAGGTCATCGGCCAACAACGCCACCGATCGCGCAAAGGCCACACAGCAGCCCGCCGCGATGGGCAGGTAGTAGCCCCCCGTGCGCTCGAAGGTGTGCGACAGCGGCAGGAACGACAGAAAAACATCGTCCTGCGTGGGTGCAATGCGTTCCAGCACGGCCTGCACATCGCTGACCACGTTGCGATGCGTCAGCATGACGCCCTTGGGCTTGCCCGTAGTGCCCGAGGTGTAGACGATGGCGGCTAGGTCGTCTGGGCCGGGCAGCATAGGCACCGATGCGGTCAGTGGCTGCCCGGCACCGCCCAGCCACTGAGCGAGCGAGCCCAGGATCGGGCCTCCGGCTTTGGCGGGATGGGGTTGCAGGGCCGGGTCTTCGTCCGTTACCACCACAGCGCGCAGCGCAGGAAAGGGTGTGCCCACAGCACAGATCTGCGCCCACTGCGCCGCCTGGCCCACGATGAGCACGGAGGCCTCGCTGTCCTGGAGGATGTAGGCAATGCTGCCAGGGTTGTCGATGGCGTGCAGCGGCACCGGTACGCAACCGGTCGCCAGGGTGGATAGGTCTGCGCACACGGCGTGCAGACCGTTGGGCAACAGAATGGCCACGCGCGCGCCTGCGGGCAACTGCATGGCGGCCAAGGCCTGTATCCATGGGACGACCCGGTCGGCGGTCTGTGCCCAGGTCAGGTTGGACCAGGCCTGGGTGTCAGGGTCGTAGAGACGGTAGGCCGGGGCGTCGGGGGTCAGAGCCACCCGGTTGGAGAAAAGCTGGGGAAGGGTTTGCGCGCAGGAGATGTCGGGTGAAAAGGTGGTCATCGGGGACAGTGTGGGGGCAGGCCTGCGGCACTGGAACAGTTGTCAAGCACGGGCAAACCTTTAAATCATAGCGCCCTGACAAACCACCATCACGTCGCTGATTTCATTGGAAAGCGTGCGAGCGTGCCACGCTGGAAAACGGTCAGGCGGCGGCTTCCAAGCCGTGTGCAAAGTGGTCTTGCATGGCCTTGACCGTCGCAGCGGTATCGCGTGCCAGCAAGGCGGCCATGATGGCGCAGTGCTCGTTCAGCGAGTCTTCAATGCGGCCCTGCTTGAGCAAGGAATTGTGGCGGTTGAGCTTCATCACTTTGCGCAGGTCAGCCACCATCTGGCTGCACCATCGGTTGCCCGACAATTCCAGAAGGCGCATGTGAAATTGCTCATTGAGAGCAAAGAAACGGTCGCGCTCCCCAACGGCCGTCTCCAGCTCGGCATGCAATTGCTGTAGCGCGTGCAAGTCCTCTGGCTTGGCGGTAGTTGCCACCACCCCGGCAGAATCACTTTCCAGAAGGCTGAGCAGGTGATACACATCGCGCAGGTCTTTTTCCGACATTTCTGTGACGTATGCGCCGCGCCGCACCTTCATCGTTACCAGGCCTTCCGCTGCCAGGACCTTGAGCGCTTCACGCAGCGGGGTGCGGCTGATGCCAAACTCTTCGGCAATGCGCAGCTCGTCGATCCAGCTGCCAGGTTCCAGCTCGCGGCGGAAAATGCGCTGGCGCAGTCCCTCCGCCACCTCCTGGTAGAGCGCGCGGGGGGTGAGCGTGATGGAAGACATGGGCCGATTGTAAGCTGTATGGAATATTTTGAATGAATAATTATGAATGATGTAAACTGCATCGCGTTTCGGTCCTACGCTTTGCACCACAGCAGCGGCCGCTGCGTCCATTTTTCAAAGAGTTGTTCGCCATGAGTTCTCAACCCAATCAGCCGCCCGAATTTGCCCCTGCGTCCGTCGAGGCCTGGGCCAAAGCGGCAGCCAAGTCTGCGCCCGGGGGCGACGTTTCGGCCCTCAACTGGGTCACGCCTGATGGGATCACGGTCAAGCCGCTGTACACCGCCGAAGACACGGCCAACCTGCCGTATGCCAACACCTTGCCGGGCTTTGAGCCCTACCTGCGCGGCCCGCAGGCCACTATGTACGCGGTGCGGCCTTGGACCATCCGCCAGTACGCTGGGTTTTCCACTGCTGAAGAATCGAACGCCTTCTATCGCAAGGCGCTGGCCGCCGGTGGGCAGGGCGTTTCGGTAGCGTTTGATCTGGCCACGCACCGCGGATACGACAGCGACCACCCGCGCGTGACGGGTGACGTGGGCAAGGCCGGCGTGGCGATTGATTCGGTCGAGGACATGAAGATCCTGTTCGACCAGATTCCGCTCGACAAGGTGAGCGTCTCCATGACCATGAACGGCGCCGTGCTGCCCGTGCTGGCAGGCTACGTGGTGGCGGCGGAAGAGCAGGGCGTCTCGCAAGACCTGCTCTCCGGAACCATTCAGAACGACATTCTGAAAGAGTTCATGGTGCGCAACACCTACATCTACCCGCCCAAGCCCTCGATGCGCATCATTGGCGACATCATTGGCTACACGGCCAGGAACATGCCCAAGTTCAACTCGATCTCGATTTCGGGCTACCACATGCAGGAAGCCGGGGCCAACCAGGCGCTGGAACTCGCCTTCACGCTGGCCGACGGCAAGGAATACGTCAAGACCGCCATTGCCTCGGGCCTGGACGTGGACGCGTTCGCCGGGCGCCTGTCGTTCTTCTGGGCCATTGGCATGAACTTCTACCTGGAAGTCGCCAAGATGCGCGCCGCGCGCCTGCTGTGGTGCCGCATCATGAAGGAAACCGGCGCCAAGAACCCCAAGAGCCTGATGCTGCGCACGCACTGCCAGACCTCGGGCTGGAGCCTGACGGAGCAGGACCCCTACAACAACATCGTGCGCACCACCATCGAGGCCATGGCGGCCGTGTTTGGCGGCACGCAGAGCCTGCACACCAACGCGCTCGACGAAGCCATTGCGCTGCCTACGGAGTTTTCCTCGCGCATTGCCCGCAACACACAGCTCATCATCCAGGAAGAAACGCACATCACCAACGTGGTCGACCCCTGGGCCGGCAGCTACATGATGGAAAAGCTGACCCAGGACATGATGGACGCCGCCTGGAAGATCATCGAAGAGGTCGAAGCCATGGGAGGCATGACGCAAGCCGTGGACAGCGGCTGGGCCAAGCTCAAGATCGAGGCTGCGGCGGCACAGAAACAAGCACGCATCGACTCGGGCAAGGACGTCATCGTTGGCGTCAACAAATACAAACTGGCCAAGGAAGACCCGGTCGATATCCTGCAGATCGACAATGTGAAGGTGCGTGACGGCCAGATCGAACGCCTGAAAAATATCAAGGCAAAACGCGATGCAGCGCAGGTCCAGCAAGCGCTGGATGCTCTTACTTCTGCAGCAGAAACGGGCGAGGGCAACCTGTTAGACCTTGCCATCAAAGCCATGCGCCTGCGCGCCACCGTGGGCGAAGTGAGCGACGCACTGGAAACGGTTTACGGGCGCCACCGCGCCGATACGCAAAAGGTGACTGGTGTGTACGCTGCTGCTTACGATTCGGCCGAAGGCTGGGACCAACTCAAGGGCGAAATCAACGCCTTTGCCGAAGAACAAGGCCGCCGCCCGCGCGTGATGATTGCCAAATTGGGCCAGGACGGCCACGACCGCGGCGCCAAGGTGGTGGCCACGGCCTTTGCCGACCTGGGTTTCGACGTGGACATCGGCCCGCTGTTCCAGACGCCCGAGGAATGCGCCCGCCAGGCGATTGAGAACGACGTGCACGCCGTGGGCGTGAGCACGCTGGCTGCCGGCCACAAGACCCTGGTGCCTGCCATCATCGCCTCGCTCAAGGAGCAAGGTGCCGACGACATCGTGGTGTTTGTGGGCGGTGTGATTCCGGCGCAGGATTACGATTTTCTGTACGAAGCAGGCGTCAAGGGCATCTATGGCCCCGGCACCCCGATCCCGGCCAGCGCGAAGGACGTGTTGGAGCAGATTCGCAAGGCAGTGGCGTGATCTCTGCGGCGATTCTCGACGGCATCCTGCATGGCAGCGCCGCCCAGCAGCGCCGCGCCATCGCCAAGGCCATCACCTTGCTCGAATCCACCCGCACCGACCACCGCGCCCAAGGCGATGCGCTGCTGACCGCGCTGCTGCCGCACACCGGCAAGAGTTTTCGCCTCGGCATCAGCGGTGTGCCCGGCGTGGGCAAATCCACCTTTATCGAGGCCCTGGGCCTGCATCTGATCCAGCAGGGCCACCGTGTGGCGGTGCTCACTATTGATCCGTCGAGCAGCGTCTCGGGCGGCTCCATCCTGGGCGACAAGACGCGCATGGAGCACCTGTCGGTCAACGAGAACGCCTACATTCGCCCCAGCCCCAGCAGCGGCACGCTGGGCGGAGTCGCGGAGAAAACGCGCGAGTCCATGCTGGTCTGCGAGGCCGCGGGCTACGACGTCGTGATTGTGGAGACGGTGGGCGTGGGCCAATCGGAGACGGCCGCCGCCAGCATGACGGACATGTTCGTGCTGCTGCAACTGCCCAACGCCGGCGACGATCTGCAGGCCATCAAGAAAGGCGTGATGGAGATTGCCGACCTGGTGGTCATCAACAAAGCCGACCTCGACCCCCATGCCGCCATGCGGGCCGACGCGCAAATCACATCGAGCCTGCGCATCCTCAGCCAGCACGGCAACCCCGACAACGCCTCGCACGACACCACGCGCTGGCACCCCAAGGTGCTGCAGATCAGCGCGCTGCTGGGGCAGGGTATCGATAGTTTCTGGGATGCCGTCACGCAATACCGCCAATTGCAAACCGCCAACGGCCGCCTGGCCACGCGGCGCGAAAAGCAGGCCCTGGCCTGGATGTGGGAGCGCATTGACGCCGGGCTCAAGCAGGCGTTTCGCCGACACCCGCAGGTGCAGCACCTGCTGCCGCGTATGCAGCAAGAGGTAGCGGCGGGGCGCATTGCGGCCTCCACTGCAGCAAGAAATCTGCTTTCAGCGCAATCAGGGCAAGCGCTGTCAGCTATTGAATAGATAGCAAATCAAACCACACAGGCTCACTCAAAGGACGACCATGCAAGACATCCTCGATCAACTGGAGAAAAAGCGCGCGCTGGCCCGCCTGGGCGGCGGGCAAAAGCGCATTGATTCGCAGCACAAGAAGGGCAAGCTCACCGCGCGCGAACGCATTGAACTGCTGCTCGACGATGGCACCTTTGAAGAATGGGACATGTTCGTCGAGCACCGCTGCACCGATTTCGGCATGCAGGACAACAAGATTCCGGGCGACGGCGTGGTCACTGGGTACGGCCTGATCAATGGGCGCCTCGCCTTTGTCTTCAGCCAGGATTTCACCGTGTTTGGCGGTGCCTTGTCTGAGACCCATGCCGAGAAAATCTGCAAGGTGATGGACCAGGCCATGAAGGTCGGCGCCCCGGTGATTGGCCTGAACGACTCGGGCGGCGCGCGCATCCAGGAAGGCGTGGCCAGCCTGGGCGGCTACGCCGACGTGTTCCAGCGCAACGTGCTGGCCAGCGGCGTGGTACCGCAGATCAGCATGATCATGGGGCCGTGTGCGGGCGGCGCCGTGTACTCGCCCGCCATGACCGACTTCATCTTCATGGTCAAAGACAGCAGCTACATGTTTGTCACCGGCCCCGAGGTGGTCAAGACCGTGACGCACGAGAGCGTGACCGCCGAGGAGTTGGGCGGCGCCATCACCCACACCACCAAGAGCGGCGTGGCCGACATGGCGTTCGAGAACGACGTGGAGGCGCTGATGATGCTGCGGCGCCTGTACAACTACCTGCCGCTGAACAACCGCGAAAAAGCCCCTGTCCGCCCCAGCAACGACCCGGCAGACCGCGCCGACCTGTCGCTCGACACCCTGGTGCCGGCCAACGCCAACCAGCCGTACGACATGAAGGAGCTGATTGTCAAGACGGTGGACGACGGCGACTTCTTCGAACTGCAGCCCGACTACGCCAAGAACATCGTCATTGGCCTGGCCCGCATGGAAGGCCAGACCGTCGGCATCGTCGCCAACCAGCCGCTGGTGCTGGCCGGGTGCCTGGACATCAAGAGCAGCATCAAGGCGGCGCGCTTTGTCCGTTTCTGCGATGCCTTCAACATCCCCGTCATCACCTTCGTCGACGTACCCGGATTCATGCCCGGCACCAGCCAGGAGTACGGCGGCATCATCAAGCACGGCGCCAAGCTGCTGTTTGCCTATGCCGAATGCACGGTGCCCAAGATCACCGTCATCACGCGCAAAGCCTACGGCGGCGCGTACGACGTGATGAGCTCCAAGCACCTGCGCGGCGACGTGAACCTGGCCTGGCCCAACGCTGAAATTGCCGTGATGGGTGCCAAGGGCGCGGTGGAAATCATCTTCCGCGAGGACAAGAACGACCCCGTCAAGCTCGCCGCGCGCGAGGCGGAATACAAGGAGCGCTTTGCCAACCCCTTCGTGGCCGGCGCCCGCGGCTTTATCGACGACGTGATCCTGCCGCACGAGACGAGGAAGCGCATCTGCCGTTCGCTGGTGATGTTGCGCGACAAGAAACTCGAAAATCCGTGGCGCAAACACGGAAACATTCCCCTCTGAGTGGCCAAGGAGCATAAGAACATGTTTACAAAAATCCTAATCGCCAACCGCGGTGAGATCGCATGCCGAGTCATTGCCACCGCCAAAAAGATGGGCATCGCCACCGTCGCCGTCTATTCCGACGCCGACAAGGAAGCGCGCCACGTCAAGCTGGCCGATGAAGCCGTGCGTCTGGGCCCGGCGCCTTCGCGTGAGTCGTACCTGCTGGCCGAAAAAATCATCGAAGCCTGCAAGCAGACCGGCGCGCAGGCCGTGCACCCGGGCTACGGGTTCCTGTCCGAGAACGAGGCATTTGCCCGGCGCTGCGAGGAAGAGGACATCGCCTTTATTGGTCCCAAGGCGCATTCGATTGCCGCCATGGGTGACAAGATTGCCTCCAAGAAGCTGGCTCTGGAAGCCAAGGTCAACACCATCCCCGGCTACAACGACGCCATTGCAGGCGCCGAACAAGCCGTGGTGATTGCCAAAGGCATTGGCTACCCGGTGATGATCAAGGCCAGCGCCGGCGGCGGGGGCAAGGGCCTGCGTGTGGCCTACAACGACAAGGAAGCGTTCGAAGGCTTCACCGCCTGCCAGAACGAAGCGCGCAACAGCTTTGGCGACGACCGCATCTTCATCGAGAAGTTCGTGCAGGAGCCGCGCCACATTGAAATCCAGGTGGTGGGCGACAGCCAGGGCAACGTGATTTATTTGAACGAGCGCGAGTGCTCCATTCAGCGCCGCCACCAGAAGGTGATTGAAGAGGCGCCCAGCTCCTTCATCAGCGAGGCCACGCGCAAGGCCATGGGCGAGCAGGCCGTGCAGTTGGCCAAGGCGGTGAAGTACCAGAGCGCAGGCACGGTGGAGTTTGTCGTCGGCAAGGACCAGGACTTCTACTTCCTGGAGATGAACACCCGCCTGCAGGTCGAGCACCCGGTCACCGAATGCATCACGGGCCTCGATCTGGTGGAGCTGATGATTCGCGTCGCTGCGGGCGAGCCGCTGCCGCTCACGCAAGCCGACGTCAAACGCGACGGCTGGGCCTTGGAATGCCGCATCAACGCCGAAGACCCGTTCCGCAGCTTTTTGCCCTCCACCGGCCGGCTGGTGCGCTTCCAGCCGCCCGAGGAATCCATGTTCCAGGCCGAGCCGGAGAAGAAGTATGGCGTGCGCGTGGACACCGGCGTGTACGAGGGCGGCGAAATCCCGATGTACTACGACTCGATGATCGCCAAGCTCATCGTGCACGGCACGGACCGCAACGACGCCATCGTCAAGATGCGCGCGGCGCTCAACGGCTTTGTCATCCGCGGCATCAGCAGCAACATTCCCTTCCAGTCCGCGTTGCTGGCGCACCCCAGGTTTGTCTCGGGCGACTTCAATACCGGGTTCATCGCCGAGAACTACGCGCATGGTTTCGTCGCCGAAGATGTGCCGCACCAAGACCCGCTGTTCCTCGTGGCCCTGGCCGCCTTCATGCACCGGCGCTACCGTGCGCGGGCTTCGGGTATCAGCGGCCAGTTGGCCGGGCACGAAGTCAAGGTGGGTGAAGCCTTTGTGGTCGTGGTGCTGGGCGCCGAGGGCCAGCACCAGCAATATCCCGTGGAAGTGACCGATTTTGAAGACAAATCGGGCTCCAGCGCAGTACAGGTGGGCGCTAACAGCTACAAAATCGAGAGTACCGCCACGCTGGGCCAAATCCGCGTGCAAGGCAGTTGCAACGGCCAGGGCTTCACCGCCCAGGTGGAACGCGGTGCCGGCAAGAACCCCCTGGCGCTGCGGGTTGCGCACAACGGTACGCAGATTGAAGCCTTGGTGCTCTCGCCGCTGGGCGCGCGCCTGCATGCGCTGATGCCTTACAAGGCGCCGCCGGACCTCTCCAAGTTCCTGCTCTCACCCATGCCCGGCCTGCTGGTGGATGTGGTGGTGCAGGAGGGCCAGAAGGTACAAGCGGGCGAAAAGCTCGCCGTGATCGAAGCCATGAAGATGGAGAACGTGCTGCTGGCCGCGCAAGATGGCGTGGTGGGCAAACTGGTGGCGGGCAAGGGCGAATCGCTCAGTGTGGACCAGGTCATCCTGGAATTTGTATGAAGCCAATGCAGGTCGCACTACGCCCGTTCAAAGTTCTGGGCATCCAGCAAATCGCCATTGGCGGCACCGACAAGACGCGTCTGCAAACGCTCTGGATCGACATGCTGGGCCTGGAGATGACCGCCACCTTCAAAAGCGAGCGCGAGAACGTGGACGAGGACATTTGCACCATGGGCCGGGGCCCCACGCGTGTCGAAGTCGATTTGATGCAGCCGCTGGACCCCGACAAAAAGCCCGCCGTCCACACCACGCCGCTCAACCACGTGGGCCTGTGGATCGACGACCTGCCCAAGGCCGTGGACTGGCTTACGGCGCAGGGCGTGCGTTTTGCACCCGGGGGTGTACGAAAGGGCGCGGCAGGTTACGACATCTGCTTTTTGCACCCCAAGTCCAACGACGAATTCCCGATCGCCGGGGAGGGCGTGCTGATTGAACTGGTGCAGGCGCCGGCGGACGTGATCGCCGCCCTGGGCTGACTGGATTGAAAGCGGCCCGCCTTTCGAGAAGCCTGAAAATACTATCAAAAAAATAGCTTCTAACGCTTACTGGGTAAGCGCTAGCAGCTATTTTTATCTAAACTTTTCAGCTTTTCTTCATCGGGCAGGTCTTGATGCCCAGCAGCGAATACGCCGGGCAGAAGCCAAACAGCCCCGTGGCCACGGGCACCACGCCGATCCAGCCCCACAGCCCCACCGTACCGGTGGCGGCCAGGGCGATCAGCACCAGGCCCACCACCACGCGCAGCACGCGATCCCAGCTTCCTACATTGAGCGACATTTCGTTTTCCTTTCGTTGACAGGGCCCCCGAGATGGGGGTTCATTCACTTCAGGCGCACGCCTTCGGCGTCGATCACCTGCAACTCGATTGCAATGCCCAGGCCCACGCTTTGCGTCACGGTGCAGTAGGCTTCAAATTGGTCCAGCACCCGGTCCAGGTGCTGCAGCGACGCCGCGGCAACGCCCAGCCGCAATACGGCGGTCATCTTCAATACGCGCAGGCGGTTCTGGTCGTTGCGGCCGACTTCGGCCGTCACCGTGCACCCAATCGGCTCGGGTGCCTGCTTGAACTTGCGCAGGGCAAACAACAAGGAGTCCGACAGGCAGTTGCCCACCGCAGCGGCCAGCAACTGAACGGGCGATGGCCCTTGTCCGCTGCCCAGAGGCGCCGGCTCGTCCGCAGCCAGCACCGGGATGTCGCCACCAAAATCCACATCGAATTGGTAGTCTTTCTGCTGCCGCAGGGTGATCTGAACCGTGTTTTCACTCATGCCCAAGCCTTTTTCGTTGGAATGTTCGAGACATCAGAGACGGCGGATGCTCCGCCCCGTCTGCAGTGCCACGGCGCCCACTGAGCCGCCATTGACCGCCTGGGTATAGCCCATTTGCCGCAGCCATTGCAAGGCCATCCCGGACCGTGTACCCGACAGACAGTACAGCACCAGGCGCGCGTCCTTGTCCGGCAAGACTGCGGGCGCGTCGTGCACCAGGCGCTCAAGCGACAGGTGCAGCGCACCATCCACATGCCCGGAATCAAACTCAGGACGCGAGCGCACGTCCACCAAAAGCGGCTCGGGGTGGGCGGGTGTGTGCGATGCAGGCATGGCGCAGACGCTCACTCAGCAGCCGGGCTGTGCGCCCAGCTTGCGCAAAATGGTCTCCAGCATGCACCAGTGCGTAAGCGCACTTTGCAGCAGATTGGCGCCCACAAACGCCGTAAACGCCAGGAACCATTGGCTGACAAACACCGGGCTGCCGGGGATGCCGAGCGCCAGAGAGAGAAGAATGAAAGTGCCCGCAAGGAGGCGAACGAGTTGCCAGGATTTCATGAGGGGCTCCAAAATTTTGTTACGAAACTGATTATTTAGCCAAACAACTAAATAGTCAATTGCCGTATTATGGCAGCATCCGAGGCCGAGTGACTTGTCTGGCCGCCGGCCCTTGATCCAAGCCAAGCCATGCCATGAAAAACCTGCCGCCCGAAGCCCTCCAGCAAGTTGCGTCGTACTTCCAGACGCTGGCCGAGCCCACGCGCTTGCGCATCCTGAACCTGCTGCGGGAGGGTGAGCACAACGTGGGCGAGCTGGCCCAGCTGTGCGGCTACACGGCAGCCAACGTTTCGCGCCACCTCAGCCTGATGACGCAGCAGGGCTTTGTGACGCGCGAGAGCCGGGGCACCAGCGTGTACTACCGCATCGCCGATCCCTCGGTGTATGCCCTGTGCGATCTGGTCTGCGACAGCATTGCGCGCCAGTACGAACGGGCGCTGAAGAACCAGCAAGCGATCTTCACGCGCGGCGACGGCGCAGCGTAAGAGCGGGAGGATGGGCGAAGCGGGCGGAGCCGCCGCGCGATCTCCCTGCATAGCGGGTGCTGCTGGCGGCAGAAATTCTGCACCGCCTGGTGGGGCAACTCAGATAGGAAGCCTTGAATAGATCGAGGTACTGGGTTTTTGATAGTTAACATAATATACATCGTATCTACTTAAGGATACGTTGCTGTGCGTCATCATCGCAGCGATGGCCCTGCGGTTTGATGGCAGCTTTTTGCCTCTGTTCGCGCCTCAGCCATGATGTATCTTGCTCCCCGCCATTTGCCCACCTTGGGCCAGCTTTTGCCCGATCTGGGGAACCCTTCGCCGCGTGAGATTGCGCGCTATCTTGATGTGACCGAGCGCACGGTGTATGCGTGGCGTGCAGCCGGCGCGGCCCCGAAGGCTGCGACCCTGGCGCTTTTTTGGGAATCGAGTTACGGGCTATCTGCGCTTGACGCCCAACTTTTCAACACCGCACAGGTGCATAGATGCCTGAGTGAATCACTCGGGAATGAAGTTAAAAACCTACAGTCTAGGATTGCCAGACTTGAAAAAACTGGTCACTTTGGCTGCGCGAATGCCCCGTTTATCCGTCCCATCGACGTTATGCTGCTGGACTCTCAACGAGCCTAGCCCATTCCATGACCGCCCCAGCCTATGACCCGGCAATCATCGAGCGATACGCCTCTGACCTCTACGCCCGCGCGTCAAACATCATTTGGAAGTGGGGATGCATTGGTATGGCCGTTGGTGCCCTATTGGCGATGGGTGCCATTCAAAGCGCCGGAGAGTTGGCCCCTTCTTGGCGTCTTGGCCTAATGGCCGCTGGTGTTCTTCTCGGGCTGCTCGTTGGCCGGTCCATCGGCACTGACCGCGCTTTCAGCCTTTGGCTTCAGGCGCAAACAGCCCTTTGTCAAGCTGCTATCGAGAAGAACACGCGCCGGTCCTAACGGCGCTTGAAACGCCCGTTCTTGCCGCGTGCTGGTGTCTTGCGTTTTCGTGCCATGGTGGTGCTCCTTTCCTATCGGTTGCTTCTGAGTTGGTCGATTCGCCTGTGTGCAGCCGCCGCCGATTCATGGGCATGCTGCGCAAGGATGTTGAGTCGCGCGAGGTCCGCCCGGATGGCCGCGTACACGCTGGCGCCGCCGCCCACTGCTGCGAGCACCTGAAGCCAAAAGTCGGGCGACACTGATCAGCTCTTTTCGCGCATCAGGATGGCCGCGAGACCGGCAATGCCGATGCCGACTTGACTTACTGCTTCGATGGTGCCCGCGGGCACGCCCAGGCCGAGCACGCCGACCATTGCGGCGATGCCGCTCCATGTTGATGGTTCACGCAAACGATTGATGAAGTAGGACATTTTTTAGCTCGTAAGGTATTTGAGAAAAACAGGCGCAGGGCAGACAAAAGATGCGTCCCATGTGCGCCCTTCGGCCATGGCACGCTCGCATGCATTCATTTCAGTGCGCGGCAGGCCTACTGCATCGCCAATGCCCAGCACTGCTCCCGCTCCTGCGTTGACCACTGCCGACCCTGCCGCCGCCCCTAGCCCCAATGGCCCAAGGTCCGCAGCAGCCCGCGCCGCTCGCGTGGCGACGTAGACCAGCGCGACTGCTGCAGCCGTGCCGATCAGTGCAAGATGTACCGGCTTCACAGGTTGCCGTTCCAGGCCGGCGCCAGCCCAAGGTTTGCTTGGCCGATGCGTCCAGGGTCCGCCGTGGTGCTGTTGTCGAGGTTTTGGTCTGCCCAATGGGCATTGAGCAAGTCTGTACCCGCCAGTCGGTCCCAGATCGCGCCCTGAAAGTCGGTTCCGTTGATCGGCACGTCCTCCCGCCATTTGTCGGCTTCGGCCTTGGCCTGCATCTTTTTCTGTGCCCACAGGTAGAAGATGCTGCCCAGCAGTGCCCACAGTTTTGCATCCATGGTCAACCCCCGAGCGCCATTGCGCCGCCCGATGGCGACCAGACAAGTTGCCCGTTGAGGTAGTACTTCCCTTCGGGTGAAATGGCCGTGCCGTCGCTGTAGTAGCTCCAGCCCCAGCCGATCTGCCCAGGAAATGCGGTGTTGTTGATTTCAGTGACTGGCACGTTGCCGTATCCGTTGAGCGCGCCCGCCGTGCCGCTGCCATTGGGTGGCCGCACTGCTGCGCCCGGCTTGACCATTTTTGCCATGAGGTACAGGCCGATGCCTGCCGCCGCGAGAATGACGAGGGTGTCTTGGTTCATTTGAGTTGACCTACTAGCGGGTCTCCGTTGGGGTTGTTGGTGTTGGTCTGCTGATTCCAATAGGAATACGGCCAGTGCGCCTCCATGTCGGTGGTCTGGCTAGATCCCATGTCCCACGACATGGGCAACTGCGGATAGCCGACAAGCGCCCCGGCGTTGTTGGCTGCAGCCCCGCCCTGGCTCAGTGCTCCGGCGCCGCTGGTGGCGCCGCTGGCAGCGCTTGCAGCCGGCTTTTTGAGCAGGACATAGAGCACCACGCCCACTGCGGCAAGAATGATCATTTCGTTTTTTTCCATGGTGCTCTCAGGTGTAGGCGGTGCCGTTGGATGCGTTCACGTCCGCCAGAATCTGCCGGTAATAGTTTCGGGTCTCGGTGGGTGCAGCGTCCAGGCCGCGCCGCTGCACATTTCCCATGCCCCAGTTGTAGGCCGCGAGCGCTTCTGACCATGTGCCGAACATGCCGAACAGGCGCGCGAGGTAGCGCGCTGCTGCCGGGATGGCTGCGAATGGGTCCAGGGCATTGATTCCCAGCTCGCGCGCCGTTGCCGGCATGAATTGGGCTATGCCAAGCGCGCCCGCTGGCGAGCGCACGCGTCCGGTGATGATCTCTTCTCGATACCGGCATTCTTGCCAGAGCAGGCGCGCGAGCATGTCTCGCGGCAGGCCGTTGGCCGACTCTGCCGCGGCGATGGCCTGCGCATATTTTTCTGGCGGGCGCCATAGGCCCAGCGCGTTGCGTGCGGTGCTCATAATTTCGTCAATGATTGTTGGTTCGTCAATGGTGTAGGTCTGGCCGGTGTCGGTGTCGATTGCTTCGTCCTGCCCCTGTTGGTTGCCCCACTGCACCAGCAGCCACGCTGCCGCCAGCGTTGCGCCTGCGACGATGGCAAGCTGTTCGCGTGTCACTCCCACAGCTCCACATGGCAAACTGAATCAAGCGGTGCCCCGCCTGCAGCCCCCTGGCTCATATAGGTGACGGTGTTGGTGACTGGAACCGCCTTCATGCCGACGAATAGCGGTAATGTCGAGTTGCTTTGGGCGAGGCCCTTGAGCACTCCGTAGGCGCTGGCGTTGCCGTCTGAGAGCGTGATTGCATAGGTGCCCGTGCTGACTTTTGAGGCCCCCGAGACATTGGGCGACCCATCGATCAGCACCCCAGCAGCGGATACGTGCGCCCAGGCCCGCAGGGTCATCCCTGGCATGAATGCGCCTGATCCTTGAGAGACTGGCATTTTTTAGCCTTCCACAGTCGTGACGTTGGCGTTGGAGGCAATGTCGCCGATCGCATGGATGGCCTGCGTGCTCTGCGTGCCGACCAGCTCAAAGGCGCCGCCCGGAATGACGCGCACTCCGTTGGCCGTGGTTGCTGCTTTTCCGAAGGAAAGGAAAATGCTGCCGCCGCCGTCCTTGTTTTGAACCAGCAGATATTGGCGCGCAGGGTCCGCCGCGAGCAGCACTGCGCTGGCGTTGGTCACGGTCTGGGCTTGGTTGTCGAACAGCGCGGAAAGTGGCTGCGTGTTGACCAGCACGTTGACCGAGGCTTGCCCGCGGTTGTAGCGTGCCTGCCCATTGCCAATGCCGATTTTTACGGTGTCGCCGGCCTGCACATCGATCTGGACCCGATCAAATGCAGGCTGCTGCCCAATTTCCCCGAGCGTGACTTCGAGGCCTGCCAGCAGCCCTTTGATTTCCCCCAGGTCCAGCATTTTGCCGCCCTTGAAAAATCGCACGTTGACCGAAAGCGAGCATTCGAGCGTCGTGAAATAGGTCCCGCTGATATTGAGTTCCCACGTCTTTGCCGTGGCGAATGTCTGCTGAAAAGTTTGCATTATTTGTACTTCCAGGCCATCACCGCGACGATGCCGACAATGGCGACGCCGACCAGCATCATGGTTTTGTTGCCGTTGGCCTGCGCGGTGGCGCCCTCGTAGGCCGTGGCCGCGTTGCTGCTCAGGTCTTTGGCGAGATTCTGGTTTTGGGTGACTATGTCTTTTTGCCCAGAAAACAGCTTTTCTGCCAAGGCAAGCACCGCCTGCGTGTTGGTCGAATTGTTGGTCATCGCGGCACTGACTGCGCCCGCGTCCGTGGTGCTCACGTTGGTGGTGTTGAAACTGCCGGTGTTGAACGACCGATCTACCGAGATACTCCCGCCAAGGTTGTTCGAGAACATGTTGGTGTTCGTCGAGTGGTTATCACTGGACGAGACAGCGCGGTTGTCCGAGTAATTGTTCGTGGTGGTCTGGCTGCTGCTGCTGCTTGAGTCGCCCCCGAGCTGTGCCCGGTGGTGGCCCTTGGCGCGCAGCTTTTCACGTATCAAGTCCATCGAGTACTTTCCTGAGCGTGACGCCTGTTATCTGATAACCCTGCGCCCGCAATTTTTTAATGAGTCCGCGCCGCTTCGTGGTGATAGCCACTTGTCCGGCGCCCTGCCCCTTGGCCTGTCTCTCGATTGTTGGCAGCAGCTCGCGCGTCAGGTCCACGCCCCGCATGGCACCGCCGGCTGCTTGCACCCAGCAGACACGCGCCGCCGCGTGGTCCCTGATCGCCAGCACGTAGGCCATGACTGGGCGCCCTGCGCTGTCGCTGACTTCGTAGCCCTGCCCGCCCTGGCAAAGATCGCCCACGGTTGCGGTGCCCCCGGTGGTGTCTCCGCGCTCTTGTGCGCGCGCCAGCATGGGCAGCAATTGCCCTACTGCGCGCGGCGCCACTGTCAGCCCTTTTTCCATAGCACGATCAGCAATGCAGCGCCGCCGGCGATGTAAAGCCATGGGAGATTCGCAAGGGCTCCGACCGTTGCAGCCGCCGTGTTTCCAGGCGCTGCCACTGGTGCGCTGTATCCCCCTGGCGCCTGCGTGTAGACAGGTGTCTGACTGGGTGCGCCCCGGTTGCCGTTGTCCAGGCTGCTACTGGCGCCGTCGCCAAAATTGATCAGCCATCCCGACGAATCGTTATTCATCATGGAGGGACCGAACAGCGCGTCGGCGCTGGACGGTCCGGCAGGCTTTGCGCCGCCCGAGAGCAGGCCTAGCCCGAGCTGTGCCCAGCCGAACGGTGTAGCGCCAGCGAGTAGGCCTTCTGCAGCCATCGCCTAGCCCTTTTTCATGAGCAGCAGGATCATGAGACCCGCTGCTGCAATGCCGAGCACGCCGATCTGGCCGGGCTTGCCATACATCGCCGCCGCTTGCCCCTGCTGGAACAGTCCCGCGTTCGTAGCCTCCCACTTTCGCAGGTCGATCAGCGCTGAGTTGTTCTGGCTTTGCGTCCAGGCGCCCACGCCGAACTTGAAAATGTCGAGCACGGTTGAGCCATAGTTGGCCGGTGGCCCGCCGCCCGCGTCAACGGGCATGGGACGCACAGCCGATCCAGGCGTGCCAAAGGTTCCATCGTCTTGCGGCCCGACGTCTCCGGTGTAGAGGGATTCGCCCCCGCCGCTGTAATCAAGGTATGCCGACATGCCGGCCCCTTACATGTTGCCGAGCAGGTCCAGCACTTCGAGCACTGCCGTGATGGTGTCCGCGCCGCCAGTCGTGACGTTGAATTCCAGGCTCACCATGTCTTGAGTCTTGATCGCGTTGGTGTAGTTGTCATCCAAGCACGGGTCATAGGTGTACAGGTTAGCCTGTGCGACCTTTTTGTAGTCGGCTTGGTAGTAGGTGTTAACCGCAGTC
>Ga0208269_100454_pt1 | contig 18944 bp, 16 predicted proteins | sample LakWasMe88_LOW11_2_FD_183912 | JGI IMG/M metagenome (GOLD analysis project Ga0208269, IMG submission 183912) | Freshwater sediment methanotrophic microbial communities from Lake Washington under simulated oxygen tension - Sediment Metagenome... | ecosystem: Environmental > Aquatic > Freshwater >...
GTGGAGGCGGCGAATTGGCGGCGATTGAGCATGAAAGAGTTCTCCTTGGGGATATCTTGGTTGGTCGTATCACAGGTGAGCCACTCGCCGTGACAAATCATCCTAGCACCAGACATGCATACGGCAAGTGTGGCGGTAGAACGACCTTTGCCTCACATGCCATGGGATGTCTTCGGTGGCTTCGGCCTAAACTTTCATGCGTGTCCGTAGAATCCGCGCAGCTTGCCGAACTCACGCACCGCGAAAACTGCCTCAGGCATTGTTTTTGCTTATGAATTGGGTTTTGTTTTCTCGGCTTGCCGAGCTAGTTTTACTGGAGCTTGCTTTGATGCCCCCCGACAACAACCACCGCCACCGGCACGCATTGCTGGCTATTTTCGTCCTGTCTGGTTTTGCGGGGCTCATTTACCAATCCATCTGGTCCCATTACCTCGGCCTGTTCCTCGGCCACGCGGCCTATGCACAGGCCCTCGTTCTGGCAATTTTTATGGGTGGAATGGCGACTGGTGCCGCCTGGATCGCCCACGCCGGCCAGCGCTGGCGCAACCTCATTCGAGGATATGCCCTCATTGAAGCAGCCATTGGCGTGCTGGGCTTGCTGTTTCACTGGATTTTCACCGGGGTTGCTGCCTTCAGCTACGACTGGCTGATTCCAGCGTTGGGCTCCCCATGGGCGGTGGATATTGCACGCTGGAGTATTGCTGCACTCCTCATCCTGCCGCAGACCATTTTGCTGGGGATGACCTTCCCCTTGATGAGCGGGGGCCTGATCCGGCGCTTTCCGGGTCGCGAAGGCAGCTTGCTGGGCGGACTGTATTTCACCAACAGCATAGGTGCAGCGATTGGCGCACTGGCTGCTGTGTTCATTCTTTTGCCTTGGGTGGGCCTGCCGGGCGCCATGGTCGCTGCTGGCATTCTGAATTTCCTTGTCGCAGCTCTTGCGTGGTGGCTGGCGCGCGAGCCTGAACCCGTGTTGCCCCCGCTCACAGTCGTGCGCAGGGCCCCAGAACAGCGCCTACTGCGCAACCCTCTGCTGCGCATAGTGCTATTTGGCACAGCACTTTCAGGCGCAGCGTCATTTGTGTACGAAATCGTCTGGATTCGTATGCTCAGCATGGCTGTTGGCAGCACCATGCATGCCTTTGAGTTGATGCTGGCGTCGTTCATTGCTGGCATCGCACTGGGTGGCCTGTGGGTGCGCAAGCGTGCGGATAGTGCCGATTCGCCTCTTCGACTCGTCGGCTGGATGCAGGTGGGCATGGGGGTGGCGGCGCTGGCGTCGCTTGGGGTGTACGCCAACGCCTTCAGCTGGGTGGGCTGGCTGATCGGAGCATTGGCGAAGACGGACGGAGGCTACGCGCTCTTCAATGCAGGCACTGCCACCATCGCCATTGCCATAATGTTACCCGCAGCGTTCTTCGCGGGCACTACGCTGCCCCTGTTCACGGTCACGCTTCTACGCGCCGGCCAAGGCGAGCGCTCTATTGGTCGAGTGTACGCGTGGAACACCCTTGGTTCCATCTTAGGCGTCTTCGCCGCGATTCATTTACTGATTCCAGTCATTGGACTTAAGCTCACTCTTTGCTTCGCGGCGCTCGTAGACATAGCCATCGGCCTCGTCTTACTGCGTATGCAAGCGCATGACAAGCGATCTATGCTGCGATTTGCAGGAGCTGTATCACTTAGTGCATTGTGCTTGATATTCGCCGTTAAATTGCCATTTGATCCTTTGATGCTTGCATCTGGGGTATTTCGACATGGGCGGTCGGAGCTTGCCGCTTCCAGTACAGTGCTTTTCTACCGAGATGGCAAAACTGCTAGCATTTCAGTCGTCGGATCGTCTCAAGGCAGTGCTCACATCGCGACGAATGGGAAACCGGATGCCGCTATCATGCTGCGGGACGATTCCCCGCCGTCGGAGGACGAACCGACCATGGCCATCGCGGCATTATTGCCACTAACTATGCTAGATGCACCCGATCGAGTGGGCGTTATTGGATTCGGTTCGGGACTCACCACACACACGTTATTGGGAGACAAACGAGTCTTATCAGTCGACACGGTCGAGATAGAACAAGCAATAGTCGACGGCGCCCGCAACTTCGGCAAACGTGTTCGCAGAGCGTACGAAGACCCGCGCTCGAATATTATTATTGACGATGCCAAATCATATTTTTCCAGCAAAAGAGAAAAATATGATGTCATTATTTCTGAACCATCAAACCCTTGGATCAGCGGTGTCGGCACCTTGTTTTCTAAGGAATTTTATAAATTCATTCCGAAGAACCTTACTTCTAACGGACTTTTCGTGCAATGGATTCAATTGTACGAAATCGACGAAGAGCTAGTTGGTTCGATTCTACGAGCACTGATTCCCGAATTTCAGGACTACGAGGCATATTTAACGAATAGCTCGGATCTGCTGATCGTAGCGAGTCCCAACAGAAAAATTCCTAATGTTAACTTAGAAAAATTATTCGCAAATGAACCCCTTAATTCAGAGTTATTAAGGCTCGGACTAAGCTCCTCTGAGAATATTAAATTTCGGAAAATTGCAGACGCGCGGTTATTGCGGGCATTTGCAGATATCCATGACGTCCTTCCCGCGAATTCTGATTTCTTTCCAGTATTAGGGCTAAATGCACCGAGATCGCGATTTGAGAATAGGAGTGCAGCGGCACTCTTGACCCTGCCGTTTCAATCGCCCCTTTTGTTGGAAGCTACAGGTATCCGTAGCGCTTTACCTTCGTCGCTAGAACCACCAAAGAATCAGCATTTTGTGGCTGACGTTTTTACTTGGCGCGCGAGAGCCCTTGTAAAAGAACTTCTACATGGCAGCGGTGCGACGGTCGCTCCGGATATTTTGTCTGGAAACGCATTGAACCCGGCGAGTCTCATGAAGGCCGCAGTGCCGGCATGCGGTCGTTCATGGACGCCGGCAGAGCAGCATCGCTTGTCAGCGAGAGTAAAGGACTTTGCAGATCAGACCATTAACTTCTTACCGGCCGACATGCAAAAAGATATATGGAAAAATCCCACCTGGCACCCTTGTCTAGCGTCAATGTCCCCAGAGTTCAAGAAGATATTTGCACTGTTTTCCTCAATGGCTGAGCGTGACTTCGATGCGATGCTGGCGAATGGTCAAGACTGGTTTCAGAAACCGATTCAGGATCAACTTCTAAAAATCGACTTTGACCCCGTGGCTTTATCCGCAATTCAACTGTCCTTGGCACAACAAAATCGATGGCATGACGTGACGACGTCCGAACAGGTTTTTGGAAAATCAGTTGTATCGAATGGTGACTACGGTAGTCAGCGCGTGCTACTGAATTCAATGGCAAAGCAGTAATCTGTATCACACCAGCAGAAATATCCCACAGATCTCCCTGCGAGAAATTATTCGACGAAACCATTCAAGTGAATGTATCCGACCAACGCTCCTGACAAAGAATCAATTAGCACCACCCAATCAGTAACATGGCGACTGACGATCGGCATCCAGCGCAATTTTTCTTCCTGGCTAAATGTGCGTCCGTTTTCGTTTCTACTTGTTGTTGCCCGTAGCGCATCGTCGATCAAGGAGTTTTTTTCTGGATGCATTGACCGTAGAGCATTCAGTGGGAAACTTCTGGCTAACACTTGCGCGACACTTAACTGATAGTCTTGCCAAAATTTCGGCCGCTGGCTAGGTTCCACTCCCTGCAGTGAAGAATCCACACTAGCTAACTTTTCATCCAGGTTCTTTGCCATCCGTAGTCCGATTATCCTCGGCCCTTCAAGCGCCAGTGGTTTTACCCAAGATGGCGCATGCGCCAATTCGTCGGGGGGGAGATCGGCATACGAAATGACTCGAAAGCGATCGACTTCATATACAATTGCTATTGGTCTCGCCTGGCTTAGCGCGTTAATCCCGTAGGAAAAAGCGATCGTTTGCAAAATAATAATGAAAGTAAGGTCGATTGTCCAAGCTAGCTTTGTTTTCGTCGGACGGAACAACAAGAGCGTCAAAGCCGGGCCGCTCACAGTGTCTGCTGCGACCAGCACCCAGAAAATTGTTTGCCCTCCTGAAATTTTATTAAATGGCGGAGGAAACCAATAGATAAATATGAGAGCGGCAACAAAAATTGCGACCGTCACTGAGGCAAAAAAATGAAGTCTAGCGGCAGGGAGCGCCAGTCGAAATCGAATCAAAATTTTTTTTGAGCTTTTCGAGGCGGAAGACATGAATTAGATAATTAAATTACTCGCGTGAAAAATCATTTTAAAGACGTAAAAAAACCCGCATAGCGGGTTTTTTAGTTTACTCGAAAATTAACGGCATTCTGATGGAGCATATTTTGCAGGAAGCGTTCCCAAAGGACGGTTTGCCAACGTGCGTGCTTTAGCGGTTGCGTCTGTTGCAGACGTACAAGCCCAATCGATCGCGCCTACGGAAGCTGCAGTGGGAATTGCCTTTGCCACATTTGGCGCAAAGCGAATAGTCTTGGCATTCAACGTCGTGGGAATACCATTGTTGTTCGCGGCAGAGACTGCAACTGTAATGTCCCAAGGAGAGCCCGCCTTGATGACGATATCATCAACATATTTGGACTGCTTTTGTGCCTTGAGCGTAGTGTTGAACGCCGTTGCAGCGGCAGTCATACCAACGATACCATCGGTCTGAAACGCCTCGCTCATCAGACCCTTCGCGGACGAACCAGCAATAATAGCCTCTGAAATCTTGGCGCGGACGGTATAGTCCTGATAAGCAGGCAGTGCCACTGCAGCCAAGATACCGATGATCGCCACAACGATCATCAATTCGATCAAGGTAAAACCTTGTTGGAGAAGACGCTTCATAAAAACTCCCTTGAAAAAGTTGGAATTGCCATAGGCTATCAGCATTTTTCGTGCCATGCCACGCTCCCCCGAAGGTCTGGCACTAGGCAGACGAAAGCCTACTATACACAGCCAAGAAGTGCACAAACTGACACGCTTTGGCACAAGCAGCGCATTTTTGTCAGCCACAGGCACTTGGTTGCGCGCCTACACCTCAAACACCTGCCCCGCCTCCAACCACCGAATGTCATGTTTGGCAGGCGCACCCGCCGCCACACGGGCGTCAAACCGGCAGACCTCTTCATAGATCAGGGCGGTTTCCGACGGCTTGGTGTGGGTGATGCAGATGGGGCAGTTCCCGGCGCCCTCGAATTGCGCCAGCTCCAGCGCCAGGGTGTCCGACGACAGATGCTTGCTGCGCTCTGCGAGGGCGTGCTCGCGGTTGCTGAAGGCGGTTTCAATCACCAGCATGGCCACCGGCAGGGCGTTGACCCGCTCCCAGAAGGCCGGGTTGCGCCCTGTGTCGCCACTGAAGACCCACCAGCCGCTCGCCCCCTGCACCGCGTAGCCCACGGCCGGCACGGTATGCAAGGCCGGAAGCACTTCAATGCTTGTACCGGCTGGGCGCAGGGTGTCACCGACCGCCAGCGGGTAAAAGACGAGAAACGGCGTGCTGCTGCTGGGAATGCGGCTGAAATCGGGCCAGATCACGTCATTGAAGATGTGGGCGCGCAGGGCAGCGATGGTTTCCGGCAGGGCATGCACCTGCAGCGGTGCGCTGCGCCGAGAGGCCACAGCATCGATCATGAGTGGCAAGCTTGCAATGTGGTCCAGATGCGAATGGGTGAGAAACACATGGTCGATGGCTTCCATCTCGTCCAGCGTGAGGTCGCCCACACCCGTTCCCGCATCGATCAGGATGCGGCTACCCACCAGAAACGAAGTGGTACGGCAGCCCTGCGCAATGGCGCCAGAACAACCGAGCACGCGAATTTTCATGAGGTCACGCCCTTTGGCACCCTTTTGGCGCCCTTATTTGGTGTCGAAACGGGTCGCCCCGTCCCAATCGGGCTGGTAGGGTAACACCCGCAGCTGGGCCAGGCGCTCGCTGTACCACGCCAGCAGAGGATTTTCTGGCGCGGCGGCGCAGAGGGCCCCAAGCTGCGCGTCGCACGCGCCCCAGTCTTGCGCCCGCAGGCTGGCCAGGGCCTGATGCCACTGGTCCAACTGGCTCTTTTGGTCTTGCGTCAACGCACCGGGTTCCCCGAGGGGACAGAATATCGCCACCGCATCTTCCTTGCCTTTGACGCGCACGCGGTCAAGCTCCTGCCAGACAAAGCCCGGGGCCTGAATGCGGGTGGCTTCGCTGGCGACAATATCGACCCCATACACCTTGCACAGACCTTCGAGGCGCGAGCCGAGGTTGACGGCGTCGCCAATGACCGTGTAGCTGCGGCGGATGTCCGAGCCCATGTCACCGACGCACATGGAGCCGGTGTTCAGGCCGATGCCAATGCCAATTTCTGGCAAGCCGCTGGCGCGGTGCTGTGCATTGAGTACTTTGACCGATTTCACCATGTCGAGCGCGGCGCGTACGGCCAACGCGGCGTGCTGAGGCGTGGGCACCGGTGCCCCCCAAAAGGCCATGACGCAGTCGCCCATGTATTTGTCGATGGTTCCGCGCTGCGCGCGGATGGCCTGCGTGAGGCGGCTGAAAATGTCGTTCAGCAGGGCTTGGAGCTGCACCGGCTCCATGCGCTCGGACATGGCGGTGAAGCCGCGCATGTCACAGAACATCACGGTGAGTTCGCGGCTGGCCGCCTGCATGCTGTAGCGCTCGGGCGCGAGAAGCATTTCGTCGACAAGTTCCGGTGGAACATAGGTACCAAAGAGCTGGGCAAGGCCCCGTTTGGTGCGACTTTCCGTCACGTAGCCGTAGGCCATGTCGAGCGCGGTGGCAAGCAACACCACTGCCAGCGCGCTGGCCAGGGGCAACGCCAGGCCGAATCCGAGGTACAGCCAGCCATTCAAGCCAACAAGTGCGGCGAAGACGGCGCCCCCCAGCAGCAAGGCCTGTCCGGCGCCGAGCAGCGGCAACGCAAAGGCCAGCAGCAAACCGGCGACAAGCATTTGTGCGACGTCGTACGCAGGGGCGTAGTCGGGGCGGTAAATCGCCTTGCCATCGAGAAAACCCGACAACACATTGGCATGCGTCTCCACACCCGGATAGGCACGCCCCACCGGCGTTGCGCGCAAATCCTGCAGGCCTACGGCCGTGGTACCCACAAGGGCTACCTTGCCCCGCAGACTTCCGGCAGCCAGCTGCCCTGTGAGCACATCGGCCGCTGAGACGTAGTGAAACGACCCACCGAGTGGCCCACCGGCACCTCGGTAGGGCACAAGCGTGGCGAGTTGATCATCGACCGGCAGGAAGGCCCGGCCGCCGGCGTGGCGCAGCGCGATTCCGCGCAAAATCCGGCGCTCCCCCGTGTCGGTCGCCGTACTGGCAAACGCCGGCATCAGGTCTGCACCGCCCAGCAGGCTGCGGTAGATGGCCAGCGCCAGGGACTCGTAGTAGCGGCCTTGGTATTCGGCGAGCAGCGGAAGCGCACGCACCAGACCATCGTCATCGGCCATGGCGTTGAAGAAGCCTGCCGCAGGTGCGGCCCTGGCCAGCACTTCGATATTGCTGCCATAGCCATTCCATTCGGTGGCTCTCAACACGCTGGAGCCGAGTTGCTCCGGCGTGAACACGGGCGACGGGAGCGCACCGCGGCCTTTGCCATCGCGGTCGCTGGTGAAGTAATAGCCCAGCACGGCGTTCTGGGTATCGAGCGCGCTCGCAAAGCGGGCGTCAAAGTCGAGCGAGGGGACGAGTCGATCCACTTCACGCGCAAAGTGCGCATCGTCCTTCAAGCTACCGCGCGCGAGCTGCTGCAGACTTTTGAGGCCAGAGCTGTCGTCGGCCTCAGCGAACACCACGTCAAAGCCCAGCACGCTCACGCCTTGGCGCTCAAACAGTTCGGTGGCGAAGGCGGCCATTTTGTCCCGGCTCCAGGGCCAGCGGCCGACACGTTCCAGGCTGCTTTCGTCGATATCGACAATGACGATGCGTTCGTCCAGGGTGTGCGGCAGAGTCAGGCGCAGGCGAACGTCGTAGACGAGGTGTTCAAGCCGCTCCAGCAGCTGCAAGGGCACGACACCCGAAGCGTGCAGCACACCGAGCGCCACCGGCACCAGCGCCCAGAGCATGCGCCGCCAGCGACGCTGAAGAATCCGTGCGAAGGCTTGCTTCACGATGCCGGATTTCGCGCCCGTCGGCTGCGGCGCTCTGTAGCGCTCAGAGAAGGACGAACTGCATCTCGGTTCCCGCCAGCGCCAAGCGGTCACCGTCGTTCAGGGCAACAGGATCGTTGCCGATGCGTTCCCCGTTGACTTCGGGCGGTTCGGGCCCTTCCACGTGCGCGAGGACGAAGCCATGGTGCCGCCGCGTGACCGAGGCCACAGCCACCCCCGGTTTGCCAATGGTGGTCACCACCTTGGTCAACGCCACCTCGCGACCGGCTGCGGCACCGGACAGTACGCGGATGGCTGCCGTGGGCGCAGGCATCGCTGGTGCACCGGGCTGGGCGCGCGGGACCGGGCTGCGAGCGGCCAGGGCCGCAGGCACCATGCCAGGCTTGAACACCATGGTTTTTTCGAACTGCGCATCTTCGGCTTCGTTGAAGTAGCGGATCTTGTATTTGCCCACTTCCAACGTATCGCCATTGCGCAACTCCTGCCGCACCACAGCCTTGCCGTTGACGTAGGTGCCGTTGGTGCTGTGCAGGTCTTCCACTGCGACGTCGTTGCCGGCCATGTGCAGGGCCGCGTGCTCCCCGCTCACGGCGAGGTTGTCGATCACGATATCGTTATAGGGGCGGCGCCCGAGCGTGGTCCGCTCTTTGCTGAGTTCGACTTCCTTGATGACGACACCGTCAATCGAAACGACCATTCTTGGCATGACCCACTCCCAGTATTTTTGCTTTGATTCGTGACAATGTGCAACAAAGAACGCCGCTTCAGGCGCGCAGCAGTCGCGACATCAAGCCTTGTTTGCGCGGCCCCGCGCTCGCTCGCGCCAGCACCACGCTGATATTGTCGCGTCCGCCGTTCGCGTTGGCTGCATCAATCAGGCGCGCGGCCTTCTCTTCCAGCGCGGAGCGCGCCACGAGCAGGTCGGTCAAGTCGTCATGATGGAGCATTTCGCTCAGACCGTCGGAACACATCAAATACAGATCGTCGGTCTGCACCTCGAATTCGTTGACTTCGAGCAACACCACCTCCTCGACCCCAAGTGCGCGGGTGACCAGGTTGCGGCTGCTGGACACAGCGGCCTGCTGCTCTGTGAGCAGACCGGCGTCGATCTGCTCCTGAAGCCAGGAGTGGTCCCGCGTGAGCTGTTCGAGCTGTCCACCCCGCAGCCGATAACAGCGTGAATCGCCGATGTGCCCCAGCATCAGACGGGAGCCCTGGAACACCCCGAGCACCAGGGTCGTTCCCATGCCGGCGTACTGCGGATTGGCCTCGGCGGCGCCCAGAATGGCTTGGTTGGCGTTGTCGACGCAGATTTCCATAGCGCGGCGCAGGTCAAAGGCCTTAAGCCGCGGGCCAGCCTGCGCAAGCCAGCGGGCCATTTCACTATGGATGAAACTGATGGCCATACCACTGGCCACTTCACCCGCGTTGTAGCCGCCCATACCGTCGGCCAGCAAGGCCAGTTGGGAGAGCGCATCAACGCTTACCGCATCTTCGTTGTTGGTGCGCACCTTGCCCGCATGCGTGCGTGCGCAGAACTCGTAGCAAAGGGAAACCGCACTCATCAGGTCCTCGAAGGCGCGGCGGAAGACACGGCCGGCGCGGCCGCGCTGTCCAATACAGTGTCTTGGTATTGCGCCATGGAATGCTCGTGGAAATCGGTCCGCGCATCATAGTCGAGTGGACCGCCTGTGCGGGGGCTTTGTAAGAGTGACATGCCGTCCAGCGCCGCACGCAAATCGGCAGCCATTTGCCGCCCGGTCTGAAACCGCGCTGCGGGGTTCTTTTCCAGAGCACGTGCCACGATGGCCGCTACCGACTCGGGCAATTCGGCGCGCAGGCTGCGCACGTCGGGTGCAGTCTGGCGCGCAATTGCGTGCATGAGCGCGCTCATCGACTCGCCGCGCAGCGGCAGGCTCCCCGTGAGCAATTGGTACAGGGTGACCCCCAGGGCATAGAGGTCGCAGCGCCCGTCGGCCTTGTGACCGGCAATTTGCTCGGGCGCCATGAAACTTGGCGTACCCAGGACCAGGCCGGTCTTGGTTCGGCTGTTGTCGGTGATGCGTGCAATGCCGAAATCGGTCACCTTGACGCTGTCGCTGGCGGCGTCATAAAGAATATTGGATGGCTTGATGTCACGGTGCACCACCTGGTGCTGGTGTGCATAGTCCAGTGCTTCCGCCACGCGGGCCGCGATGGACAGCACCACCGGCACCGCGAGCAGCTGCGCCGGTTGGCTGAACTGCGACAAATCGCGCCCCAGCAAGCGCTCCATTGCAATCCAGACAAGACCGTCTTCGTCGCCCGCATCGTAGATCGCGACAATGTTGGGATGCTGCAGTCGGCCGGCCGATTGCGCTTCGCGGAAGAAGCGCGCCCGCGCATCCACCAAGGCATGGCCTTCGAATTCGCTGCTCAGTGCGAGCGTCTTGAGCGCGACCGCGCGGCCAATCACCGGATCGCGCGCCGCATACACCTTGCCCATCGAACCGCGCCCGAGTTCGCCCTCGACTTCGTAGCGACCGAGCCGCTTCGGATTCGCGGGAGCTTGCGGCACCTTCTCGGCGCCTGGGGACAGGGCCTGCGCAAGTTCCGCCACTTCCGCCAGCCGACGGGCGCGTTTGAGGTGAACGGCGGCGTTGCGGTACTTGGGTGCATGCGCCACCAAGTGGGCAAAGACATCACGCGCCCGCGCATAGGCGCGCTTGCGCTCGTAGCCTTTCCCCAGGTAATACAGATCCCCCAGCACATCCCCCTGGGCAGGCAGTTGGCGCAGCTTTTCGAAAGCCGCATCCAGCTTGCCCTGGCCCTGCAGCGCCAGCGCCAGCAGGCGTGCGTCTTCTTGAGAGGCAGTACGCTCTGCGCCAAATTCTGCCGATTCGGCATTGGCTGCACGCTGCGCCAGAAAGACGGTTTGACCTGCCACCAGCGCCATCAAGGGAAGCGCCAACGCTTGACCCAGCACCCAGCCCACTCCCAGACCTGCGGCGAGCAGGACCGCTGCAACCAGCACGCCCGGCCAGACACGCAGCATCGGCAGGACCGAGAGATAGCCAAAGACTGCCAACAGGGATCCAAGAGTGACAGAAACCGGAGACGTCTCGGACCCCGTCAGACGCAGCACAAGCATGGCAGCAAGCGCAGCAAACGCAGCCATGACCACGGGCAACAGCGCTTCGCGCAGCCTGGCGATCATGATTCCCCCGCTCGCAAAGATTGCTGACTCCGTCCCATTCACAGCGGTTTCCCCGGTTGTTAGCCCAATAGGCAAGCAATTTTTACGCCCATTTGCTCTACACAACCGCTGCATCTTGCTGGATGACGAAAAAAAACCCGCTCGCGGCGGGTTTTTTTAGGAGCAATGGCTTCAGAGCTGCGCTTTAAGCAAGCTGCCCAGTTCCGACGGATTGCGTGTGACGATGAAACCACACTCTTCCATGATCGCCAGCTTGGCATCGGCCGTATCGGCTCCACCCGAGATCAGCGCACCGGCATGGCCCATGCGCTTGCCGGCAGGCGCCGTCACCCCGGCGATGAAACCGACGATCGGCTTCTTCATGTTGGCCTTGCACCAGCGTGCGGCTTCGGCTTCGTCCGGGCCACCGATCTCGCCGATCATGATGACGGCATCGGTGTCCGGGTCGTCGTTGAAAGCCTGCATGACGTCAATGTGCTTGAGGCCATTGATCGGGTCGCCGCCAATGCCCACGGCGGTGGACTGGCCGAGGCCGACTTCGGTCAGCATGGCCACGGCTTCGTACGTCAGCGTGCCCGAGCGGCTGACGACGCCAATGCGGCCCTTGCGGTGGATGTGACCGGGCATGATGCCGATCTTGATTTCGTCGGGCGTGATGATGCCGGGGCAGTTGGGGCCCAGCAGCAGCGTCTTCTTGCCGCCAGCGGCTTCCTTGGCCTTCATCTTGTTGCGCACCATCAGCATGTCGCGCACCGGGATGCCTTCGGTGATGCAGATGGCCATGTCCAGGTCGGCCTCGACGGCTTCCCAGATGGCGGCGGCAGCGCCCGCCGGGGGCACGTAGATCACCGATACGGTGGCGCCGGTCTGCGCCGCGGCTTCCTTGACGGAGGCGTAGATCGGGATGTTGAAGATCGACTCGCCGGCCTTCTTCGGGTTCACGCCAGCGACGAAACAGTTCTTTCCGTTCGCGTATTCCTGGCACTTTTCCGTGTGGAACTGGCCGGTCTTGCCCGTGATGCCCTGGGTGATGACCTTGGTGTCTTTGTTGATGTAGATCGACATTTGTTTTCCTACCTGGGCGTTAGTGGACGGCAGCAACGATCTTCGTCGCCGCTTCGGCCATGGTGTCTGCGGCAATGATGGGCAGACCGGACTCGGCCAACAGCTTCTTGCCCAGCTCTTCGTTCGTGCCCTTCATACGCACCACCAGGGGCACGGAGAGGTTGACGGCACGGCATGCCGTGATCACGCCGGTGGCGATGGTGTCGCACTTCATGATGCCGCCGAAGATGTTGACCAGAATGCCTTTGACATTCTTGTTGGCCAGCATGATCTTGAAAGCCTCGGTCACCTTTTCGGCGGTGGCGCCGCCACCCACATCGAGGAAGTTGGCCGGCTCGCCGCCAAACAGCTTGATGGTGTCCATGGTGGCCATGGCCAGGCCCGCGCCGTTGACCAGACAGCCGATATTGCCGTCCAGGCTGATGTAGGCCAGATCGAAGCGCGAGGCTTCGACTTCGGCCGGGTCTTCTTCGTCAAGGTCGCGCAGGGCCACCACTTCGGGGTGGCGGAACAGGGCGTTGGCGTCAAAATTGAACTTGGCGTCCAGGGCCGTGAGCTTGTTCTGGCTGTCCCGGTTCAGGGGGTTGATTTCAACCAGCGAAGCGTCGGTATCCATGTAGCACTTGTAGAGCTTCTGGAACACGTCCACCGCTTGATCCATCGAAGCGTCGGGCAGGCCGATGCCGCGTGCGATCTTGCGTGCTTGCTCGTCGCCCAGACCCTTGAGAGGATCAATGTATTCCGTAATGATCTTTTCGGGCGTGGAATGCGCCACTTCTTCGATGTCCATACCCCCTTCACTGGAAGCAATGAACGCCACGCTCTGCGTTGCGCGGTCGGTGACCAGCGAGACGTAGTATTCCTTCTGGATGTCGGCGCCGTCTTCGATGTACAGGCGACGGACCTTCTGGCCTTCCGGTCCGGTCTGGTGCGTCTTGAGCTGCATACCCAGGATCTCGCCGGCCAGGCGCTTGACGTCGTCAATGCTCTTGGCAACCTTGACGCCGCCGCCCTTGCCTCGGCCGCCAGCGTGAATTTGTGCCTTCACCACCCAGACCGGGCCCCCGAGTTTCTGCGCCGCCTCGACGGCTTCCTGGACGGTGAATGCGGGAATGCCACGCGGAACGGGCACACCAAATTGGCGCAAGATTTCCTTGGCCTGGTATTCGTGAATCTTCATGAGGGCTTTCTCAGGAAAGGGATTTCACCCGTCTGCCATGGTGAGCATGTCTGGCGGCGGGCGGTGGACATGGCAGCCGACAAATGTATCATGTTGCGACGCACCATTCTTTGTCGAAACTGACACGCCGCGCCCTGGCCCCAGGAGACCCCATGCACAAAGTATTCATTGACGGCGAAGCCGGCACCACCGGATTGCAGATTCGTGAACGCCTGCAAGGCCTGGACCAGATCGAGCTGGTCAGCATTTCCCCCGCAGAGCGCAAAAACCCGGCCGCCAAACGCGCGCTGATCGAACAGGTGGACCTGGTCATCCTGTGCCTGCACGACGATGCTGCGCGCGAGACGGTGGCGCTCGTCGATTCCATAGAAGCTGCGGGCGGGCGTCGCATCAAGATCATCGATGCGAGCACTGCGCACCGCACCGCGCCCGGCTGGGTTTTTGGTTTCCCAGAGCTGTGTGCCGGCCAGGTGCAGGCGGTAGAAGCGGCGGCCCGTGTCTCCAACCCAGGCTGCTACGCCACGGGCGCCATTGCGCTGCTGCGCCCGCTGGTTGATGCCGGCCTGGTGCCGGTCGATTTCCCGCTGTGCCTGCCCTCGGTGAGCGGCTATTCGGGCGGGGGGCGCAGCATGATCGAGGCGTACGAAGCCGGCGAAGCGCCTGCGTTCGAGCTGTATGCGCTGGGCCTGGCGCACAAGCACCTGGCCGAAATCATGCGCTACAGCGGCATTACACGGCGGCCGATTTTTGTTCCCGCCGTGGGCAACTTCCGCCAGGGCATGCTGGTGGAACTGCCCCTGCACCTGGATCTGTTGCCCGGCCAGCCCAAGGCGGCCGATCTGCACGACGCGCTGGCCAGCCATTACGCGCGCAGCAATACCCCCGAGCAGTGGGTGCGAGTGCTGCCAGCGACGGACGACGGCAAGCTCGACGCACCCGCACTGGCCGACACCAACGCACTGGAGCTGCGTGTGTTTGCCAATGAAGCGTATCGCCACGCAGTCCTGGTGGCGCGCCTGGACAATCTGGGCAAGGGCGCCAGCGGCGCGGCGGTGCAGAATCTGCAGTTGATGCTCGGCCTTTGATTCTGCCGGCACGGCCGCTCCGCGCGGCCTTGTCCGACGCCTGCGCGCAGCCCGACGGCGTACGCTTTCGGAATACGTTCACGGTGTTCCGCCATGTTGACCTTCTCTTTTCATTCACTGCACAACGCCCTGCGCTGCTCAGGGGTTGCGGCCTTCGGGCTATCTCTGTCGGTCGCTGCGCTTGCGCAAGGCGCGAACAATGCGGTCGGCGAGCGCATCGCTCGCGAAGGTCTGCCGCCCCGAGTGGCCGCCTGCATTGGTTGCCATGGTGCCGGCGGTGAGGGTTCCGCGGGCTTTCCTCCGTTGGCCGGCTCAGGCAAGGCCTACCTCTTTGCGCAGCTCGAGGCCTTTGCCAGCGGTGCCCGAAAGCACGCTGTGATGGGCCCCATCGCCCAGGCGCTGGATACCGCCCAGCGCACCAGTGTTGCCGCCTGGTTTGCCGCGCTACCCGCGCCTCTGACACAAACCAAAGAAGCGCCGGCCACGCCGTCTGACCGCGGCGCTTGGCTTGCCGCACGCGGTCGCTGGCAGGACGGGGTGCCGGCCTGCGCGCAGTGCCACGGCCCCGGTGGGGTGGGCGTCCCGCCGAATTTTCCGCCGATCGGTGGACTCTCAGCCGCCTACATGCAGGCCCAGGTCGAAGCCTGGCAGGCCGGCACCCGACCACCCGGACCGCTGGGGTTGATGGAGTCGGTAGCCAAACATCTGAATGCAGACGACATATCGGCTGTGGCCGCTTATTACGCCAAGCTGCATGCGGCCCCCGCCACTGCGAAGGCCCAGCCATGAAGACACCCGTTGCGCCCCCATCCCGCGCCGAGGAGCGGCGCCAGACACGCGTGCTGTTGACCATCGTTGTCGTCGCCATTGGCCTCGCGGTCGCGACTTTGGCGGGATTCAACCTGCGCAGCCATACACTGTTCAATTCCAACTCTACTGTGGAGAAAACCTCCGGTGGAGTGGTCAAGGCACGCTCGCACGCCCCTGTGCCTGACACTGCCCCTGAACCAGCGATTGCCAGCGAAAAGGCCCCCACTGCAAAAGCGCCGACCCCGGGTCTGAGCAAGGTGCAGGTAGCTCAGACCGGCGATGCAGCCACCAACCCGGCGCCGCCACCCACTGCGGCCGAACTTGTTGTGCCGCCCGCGAGCGACGCCATCCCGGCCGGACCTTTCGGCGAGGTGGTGCGCCGCGGCGAGCAAATCTTTCTCAATACGCGGGTCAATGCGCCAGCCTTTGTCGGCAACTCGCTCAACTGCGTGAACTGCCATCTGGACGCCGGGCGCAAGGCGGACTCTGCGCCGATGTGGGGCGCCTGGCCGATGTACCCGGCGTATCGCAGCAAGACCAAGCACGTGGACACCTTCGCCGAGCGCCTGCGTGGCTGCTTCACCTACAGCATGAACGGAACACCGCCCCCGTTCGGCGACGACGTGCTGGTGGCGCTCGAAGCCTATTCGTACTGGATGTCCAAGGGCGCGCCAGCAGGCAAGGGACTGCCCGGCGCTGGCTTTGCCAAGTTGCCAGAGCCGGAAAAGGAAGCCGATGGCGCACGCGGCCAGGCGGTATTCCAAGCGCATTGCGCGCTGTGCCACGGTGCCGATGGCCAGGGACAACGCGTGGGTGACACGCAAGTATTCCCACCGCTCTGGGGTCCACAGTCTTACAACTGGGGCGCCGGCATGCACAACGTGGACACGGCGGCCGCGTTTATCCAAGCGAATATGCCTCTTGGCAAGGGCGGCAGCCTGGGCGTGCAGGATTCCTGGGACGTAGCCCGCTTTATCAACAGCCACGAGCGGCCGCAGGACCCGCGTTTCACCGGCGACGTGACCGAGACGCGGGAAAAGTTTCACAACTCCAAGCAGTCGCTCTACGGCCTGCGCGTGAACGGCCAGCTGCTGGGCAGCAAAGCGCATTGATCGTCCTGGGGCGATACGCAGGGCACTGGCCGTTTCAGCGCGGCGCGGGCGGCACCACGCGACGCACCACTTCCGCAGCAAAACCGCGAGCCGCCAGAAACCGGGCCTGACGCGCCCATTCGCGCGCATCGGTGGGAGCAGCGCCAAAGCGGCGCTCCCACAGCGCTTGGGCGCGATCGGGCTCGCTGGGCGCCAATTCGGCCAGCGCCTCGCGCACCCGCGCAGCGTCCAGTCCCTTGGCTGCGAGTTCCTGGCGCAGACGCGCACCCCCAAGACGAGGCGCCCGCAGGTGCAGCACCGAAGCGAGCACCCGCTCTTCGCAGATGAAACCCTTGGCCTGCAAGTCGTCGAGCACAGCCGCCAGGTCCTCGCCTTCTTGCAGGTGCCGGGCCAGCTTGCGCTCGAGTTCGGTGCGCGAGTGCTCGCGCTGCGAGAGGAGACGCAGTGCGCGGCCTTTCAAAGAGCGCTGCGGTCGGACCACGTCTTATTACTATGCTTTTAATAGCATTCAGAGTTTATACAGCAAGCGCTCAGTCGACTTTTTGCTCAGATTTTTTTCCCTTGGCGGCAGGCGCAGGCACCACACCGTCGGCGGCCTCGTCGGCAGGCGCTGCCAGCGCCCGCACCTCGGGCGCCAGTTGCGCCACGCCCAGGCTCTCGCGCACCTTGTTTTCAATTTCATGCGCCAGCTGCGGGTTCTCGCGCAGAAACTCGCGGGCGTTGTCGCGGCCCTGGCCAATCTTCTCGCCGTTGTAGGCGTACCAGGCGCCCGACTTTTCCACGATGCGCGCGACCACACCCATGTCGATGATTTCGCCTTGGCGCGAAATGCCTTCACCAAACAGGATGTCGAACTCGGCAGTTTTGAAGGGCGGCGAAACCTTGTTTTTCACCACCTTGACGCGCGTTTCGTTGCCGATGACTTCCTCGCCCCGCTTGATCGAGCCGATGCGGCGGATATCCAGCCGCACCGAGGCGTAGAACTTGAGCGCATTGCCGCCGGTGGTGGTTTCGGGCGAGCCGAACATCACGCCGATCTTCATGCGGATCTGGTTGATGAAAATGACCATGCAGTTGGTCTTCTTGATGCTCGACGTCAGCTTGCGCAGCGCCTGGCTCATCAAACGCGCCTGCAGGCCGGGCAGCGAATCGCCCATGTCGCCCTCGATTTCGGCCTTGGGGGTGAGGGCAGCCACCGAATCGATGACGATCAGGTCCACTGCCCCCGAACGCACCAGGCTGTCGACGATTTCCAGCGCCTGCTCGCCGGTGTCGGGCTGGCTGATCAGCAGGTCTTGCAGGTTCACGCCCAGCTTTTGCGCGTACTGAATGTCGAGCGCGTGCTCGGCGTCCACAAAGGCGCACTGGCCGCCTTGCTTCTGCATTTCGGCGATGACCTGCAGCGTCAGCGTGGTCTTGCCAGAGGATTCCGGGCCGTAGATTTCCACCACGCGCCCGCGCGGCAGGCCGCCGACGCCGAGCGCCACATCGAGGCCCAGCGAGCCGGTGGAAACCACCTGGATGTCCTCGATCACTTCGCCTTCGCCGAGCCGCATGATGGTGCCTTTGCCAAACTGCTTCTCGATTTGCGCGAGGGCGGCTTGCAGGGCGCGGGCTTTTTCGCCGTCGGCGGGCATGCTGCGGCTGGTAGGGGTGCTCATGAAAATCTCCTTGAAATTCAATCGGTTGAAATACTTTTCTCCGTCTTGCTTTTCAGAAAAACTGGATGCTTGAACAGTAATGTACGAGCGCAATACTTTTTCGTAAACCCATTATTTAGTCAGTTTTCATGACTAATAACCGACAATCCTGGGATGACTCCCCCGGACTTCGACGATGCCTGGCGCCTGACCCATCTGGGCCGCCGGATGGGCGACGCCCTGCGCCGCTTTGACGCCCGCGTACTCCAGCTCATGGCGCGCAATGTCGAGGTGCCGTTGGCGCTGTCCAACCTGGCCGCGCGCGACCAAGTCAGCGCTGCGCACATTCACATCACGCGCCACCTGTCGCTCTCAGGCGACCGGCTGACCGATCTGGCAGCGCGCGCCGGAATGAGCAAACAGGCCATGGCCAGCCTGGTGGACCAATGCATCGCCTGGGGCTTGGTACAGCGCAGCGGCGATCCGCTGGATGCGCGCGCACGCCGCATCTGCTTCACGCCCACCGGGCTCGCCTGGCTAGAGGCGTTTCGCGACGCGGTGGCGCAAGCCGAAGCGGAGTTTCGCGCCGAGGTGGGCGACGCTGTGGCGGCCGTAGTGTCGATCGGCCTGGAAACCTATGGCAGCGGCGGCACGCAATAAGCAGCGGCACGGCCATGCCCTCCTAGGAGTCTGTCGGACTTGGAGCGTCGAAAGCGAAAACCGGAGGTTTCACCAAAATCG
>Ga0208269_100457_pt1 | contig 18880 bp, 17 predicted proteins | sample LakWasMe88_LOW11_2_FD_183912 | JGI IMG/M metagenome (GOLD analysis project Ga0208269, IMG submission 183912) | Freshwater sediment methanotrophic microbial communities from Lake Washington under simulated oxygen tension - Sediment Metagenome... | ecosystem: Environmental > Aquatic > Freshwater >...
AAGTGATACAAAGGTTACATCCAAGCCCCAACGTTTCAGGATATTGCCAAATAATTGCACGCTAGTACCAAAGATACTGCGCGAAGCCACAACATGATCACCTGCAGAACACAAACCCATGACGCACGCCAAAATTGCAGACATACCACTAGAAGTTGCCACGCACTGCTCCGCGCCCTCTAAGGCTGCCAGCTTGTTCTGGAACATAGTAACGGTAGGATTGGTGAAGCGCGAATAGATATTACCAGGCTCTGTGCCGCCGAATCGGGCAGCAGCTTGTGCTGCGCTTTCAAACCTGAAGCTAGAGTTCAGGAACAAAGCCTCGGAATTTTCTCCATAAGGAGTTGATTCGCTACCGGCACGCACACTAAGTGTTTCTGGGTGAAATTGTAAATTATTATTCATCATTACCTCTAAGTTCTTGATTACCGCTAAGTTCTCGGGACATAAAAAAACCCGCTTAAGCATTGCGCTAAAACGGGTTCTTTTTTTACTCGCTTTAGCTGTGTTTATAACGCGCCCGCAAGCTGAGTGTGGCCTTGATTAATGTTGGCAAACTCAAATCAGCGCAATTTCATGTTAGCCCTAAGTTTAAGCACAGTCAAGCATTAAACATGGACCAGCATGCGTTGCAGATGGCTTAGATTAAACGCCCTCTTCTACCTCTAGGCCATTAGCGTTGATTAAATTCAAATCTAATTGCGTGCTTGAATTTGCTGGTTTGGCGTTTTTCTGGCCATCACCACGCGCAGATTCGATTCTTGATAAATAGGCCTCACTAATATCGCCAGTGACATATTTACCGTCGAAACATGAGCAATCAAACGCTTTGATATTTGGGTTACTTTGCTTAATACCATCCACCAGCGCATCAAGGTCTTGGTAGATAAGCGCATCTGCACCAATTTCTTTACAGATTTCTTCATCGCTACGGCCTGTGGCTAACAACTCATCGCGGCTAGGCATATCAATACCGTACACGTTAGGGAAACGTACCGGAGGCGCAGCTGATGCAAAGTACACTTTGGTTGCGCCCGCATCACGTGCCATCTGCACAATTTGTTGTGAGGTGGTGCCACGTACGATAGAGTCATCTACCAGCAATACATTCTTGCCTTTAAACTCAATACCAATTGGGTTAAGTTTTTGGCGTACTGATTTTTTACGTAGCGCCTGACCAGGCATAATGAAAGTACGGCCAATATAACGATTTTTAATAAAGCCTTCGCGGTAGTCTAGGCCTAACGCCAAACCAACCTGCAACGCACTAGGACGGCTGGTATCAGGAATAGGAATCACAACATCAATCTTTTTATCGGCCCATTCACGCTTGATTTTTTCAGCCAGACTTTTACCCATATCTAAACGGGTTTGATACACAGACACACCATCAATCACTGAATCTGGGCGCGCCAAATATACATACTCAAAAATACATGGGTTTAACTTCGCTTCATCAGAGCATTGGCGTGAATAGAAGTTACCTTCCATATCAATAAATACAGCTTCACCAGGTTCTACGTCACGTACGACCTCAAAGCCCAATACATCCAAAGCCACACTTTCAGAAGCAACGATGTACTCAGTGCCTTTATCCGTTTCACTTTTACCGATAACCAACGGGCGAATACCATTAGGATCGCGGAATGCAAGCAAGCCGAAATTAGCAATCATTGCCACCACTGCATACGCACCCTTACAGCGCTTGTGTACGCCAGCAACCGCATCAAACGCCATATCTGTGTTCAACACTGCATTACGTGATGTTTTTTCAATTTCATGTGCAAGCACGTTAAGCAATACTTCTGAGTCAGAGCTAGTATTGATATGACGTAAATCCTGACGGAACATCTCAGATTTCAACTGCTCAGAATTGGTAAGGTTGCCGTTATGACCCAGCACAATACCAAATGGAGAGTTGACATAAAATGGCTGCGCTTCAGCAGCATTTGATGAACCGGCCGTTGGGTAACGTACATGGGCAATACCAGCATTACCAACTAGGCTACGCATATGACGGGTTTGAAACACATCTTTCACTAGACCGTTATTTTTATGCATAAAGAAGGTATTACCATCACAGGTCACAATGCCTGCGGCATCCTGTCCTCTATGCTGAAGCACCAGTAATCCGTCATACAACAACTGATTAACCGGGTTCTTACCAACAATCCCTAAAATTCCACACATGTATCGAGCCTTCTATATAAATAATAATTCTAGTCGTATTTAACGTGCTTCGCGATGCTCTCTGGCATCCAAGGCAGCAAGTTAACTACCAGCGCCTCTATCGGTGCGCTAAACATTGCATTGCGCCATCTTGGGTCTTTAGGGATGTCCGTCAACCCTGCCAGAAATACAATGACACAAACAATGAGTAAACCTCGGGCTACGCCAAACAAAGCCCCTAAAAATCGATTCAACCAGCCTAAACCGGCCTTTTTAAAAATTGCAGATAACGCAATACCAAGCAATGTAGCAAGTAGCAGCGTGGCCAAAAACAGCACCAAAAAGGCCGCAAGCACACGCAGTGCATCGTTGGGAATATCCACGGGCATCATCGGAAGCACTTGGTTGGTATAAGTAACGCCAACATAAAACGCTGCAACCAGCCCAACAATTGCGAGCACTTCTCTAATCATGCCGCGCATAACGCTTAATATTACTGACAAGCCTATTATGATTAATACAATGTAGTCAAAAATCGTCATTTCAAGTCTCTACCAACTTTATCAAAACACATTGCGAATAAAAACGAACGCTGCGTCAGATTAATCATTACTAATAACAATACCGGACAGCCCGATTTCTTTTATCTTCACCAATGCGTTCATCGCGTCCTGACGAGATGTAAATTTACCGGCTTTAAGTCGTAGCGCATCACCTTTAGGAGTTGTCGCTTTTTCGGTTGTGGTTGCAAACCCAGCCTGTTTAAGCTGCTCTTGTAGGCGTTTTACATTGGCGGCATCAGAATACACACCAACCTGCACAGTAAAGTTGGAGACTGCTTTAGGCGCTGACTTTTCCTCTACCGCTTTAGGTGGAGGGGCCGTATTAGTTTCAACCGCCATTTTTTCCACAGGCTTCACAACTTTAAGCTGCTCTGGTTTCTTGATCTCAGGTTTAACCGCTACAACTGGCTCAGCTTTAGCCTCAGCCGCTTTTGCCAAAGATTTTCTACGCTCAAGTTCTTTTGCTTCAGCTTCTTTTATCGCAGCAATATTTTCCACATTTGGTGTGTCTATCAGCTCTGTTTCTGCCGTATTTTGAGGCTCAGTTACAGATTGTTCGATCACTGGCTGAGTTGGCACTTGAGGTTCGTTCGGTACAGAAGTTTGCTCATGCTTAACTTCAGGCATTGTAATTTTGATAGGCTCAGGCTTGGCAAGCGCAGAACGATCTTGCAGTATCTGCGGCAATATAATGATCATTAAAAGCACGAGTGCGACCGCACCCACTAAGCGCCTACGCGCTCTCTTTTTAAGTATTAACGCTTGATCCACTTGCAAATCTACGGACATCACTGCTTCCTTAAGGGGGTGTTTACATGCTCGTTTAAATATTGCATTACACTAGAAACCGTGAAAAACGAACCGAACGCCACGATTTTATCATTTTCGCGCTGTTCTATACAGCTTTCTCTATCCAGATAAGCCTGAGCATACGCATCTGCCAAACTAGCAAAGATTTTGACCGGGGCATTGGGGATTACCTCATTGATTGCTGCCACTAAGGCGGCAACGCTCGCACCCCTGATGTGCTCAATCGGGGCCACATACCAAGTGTCAATTTCATGCTTTAACGCTTCAACCACGCCTCTGATATCTTTATCAGCCAACATAGAGAACACGGAAACAATGTTGACCGACTCGTTCCCTTTGTTGCTGGCGGTTGATTTAAGGGCTTTTAAGTTTTCGGCTAAAGCCACTGCCGCATGCGGATTATGCGCAACATCTAATATCAACCATGGAAAGCGTGCATCTGTATAGAATCGCCCCATCAGTTTAATCTCTTGCATGGCTTTTACAATAGACTCCACTGCAACCGGCAATACTGACTGCAACGTGGTAACCGCGGTTACCGCACATGCTGCATTATTTAACTGATATTGACCTTTTAAGGCTGGAATAGGTAAATGGTACATGCGCTGCTGATTACTTAAGTAATACCAACTATTACCGTCCAGCTCATATCCAAACTCATGCTGCATGCGCTTTAAATCAGCCTTCACTTCTTTAGCGTAAGCGATTAAGGTGCTGGGGGGATCAATATCACCACAAATAGCTGGGATTAACGGACGATACACACCGGCTTTTTCATAGCCAATCAGTTCACGTGTATCCCCTAAAAGGTCTTGATGATCTAAATCTACGTTAGTCACTATGGTGCAATCTGGCTCAAAAGCGTTGACTGCATCCAGCCTGCCGCCCAGCCCTATTTCCAGTATTGCGACATCAACACCAGTCTGCACAAAATGCCACACTGCGGCGAGCGTACCTATTTCAAAATAGGTGAGTGATATTGCACCACCCTGCTCTGCTGAGCCTTGCCTTGCCGCTTCTACAGCGGCAAATGCCGCACATAAAGATGCATCGCTCGCCTCTTGGCTATTAACCTGAACACGCTCGTTATAGCGCAGGATATGCGGAGAGGTATAACAGCCTACACGGTACCCTGCATGCTGGTAAATTTGGGACAACATGGTGCATGTTGACCCCTTACCATTGGTGCCGGCTACGGTGATAATCTTGAATGCAGGCTTGAGCGCTAGCCTATCAGCAACTCTCTTAATGCGACCCAAGCCCATTTCTATAGCGCTAGGGTGCAATTGCTCAATATATGTTAACCAAGCGGGTAAATCTTTGGGTGACGCCATTTGTAAAAAGCCATTAGACATGCAACAAGCCTTTATGCATTTAAAATCAGCCCCAAAAAAGTCATTGCTAAATTAAATATATAGAAAATCAAATACTAGGCTACTGCTGGCAAACGCATCAAGTTAGCTAAAATCGAAGCTAATCGATTGCGCATTTCGCGACGATCAATAATCAAATCAATTGCACCATGCTCCAGCAAGAACTCCGCACGCTGGAAACCGTCTGGCAATGTTTCACGCACTGTTTGCTCAATCACACGCGGGCCAGCAAAACCAATCAAGGCCTGTGGCTCAGCCACAATCACGTCACCTAACATGGCAAAGCTGGCAGAAACGCCGCCCATCGTTGGGTCTGTCAATACAGAAATGTATGGCAAACCGGCTTTGCTTAATTGCGTTAATGCTGCACTGGTCTTCGCCATTTGCATTAGCGATAACAAACCTTCTTGCATACGCGCACCGCCACTGGCAGAAATACAGATAAATGCCATTTTGTTGTCAATCGCGGTCTGTACGCCACGCGCAAAACGTTCACCAACCACAGAACCCATTGAGCCGCCCATGAACTTAAACTCAAAAACCGCAACTACGGCAGGAACAGACTTAATACTGCCCTGCATCACGATTAAAGCGTCTTTTTCATTCACAGACTTTTGTGACTCTTTAATACGGTCTGCGTAACTCTTACTATCTTTGAATTTCAGCGGGTCAATTGGTTGCACATTAGCACCAATTTCAAACTGACCTTCAGCGTCTAGCAACTGAGCTAAACGTGCGCGTGCACCAATACGGTTGTGATAGCCACACTTAGGGCAAACCTCTGCATTGTCTTCCAAATCTTTACGGTAGAGCACAGACTGGCAAGATGAGCATTTGCTCCAAAGACCTTCCGGCACTGTTTTCTTGTCAGCGCCGACCACTCGTTGAATTTTTTGCGGTAATTTATTTAACCAACCCATTGCATATTCCTTTTAACAATTACGCAGCATCAACTGCGGTTTTTAACTCTTGCATCAATGCGGCAACGTTGTCTAACAAGTTATCATCGTTAGAAGCTTCGATTTCCAGCACCATACGGCTACCTACTACCACCGCATCGGCAATGGCTGCGGTTGCTTTAGCCGTTGCTGCATCGCGGATACCAAAACCAACACCAACCGGTAGCGTAGTCTGCTGACGAATTGAAGCAACACGTGCAGAAACCTCAACAATATCTAGATTTGCCGCACCAGTAACACCTTTTAGCGACACATAATAAACAAAACCACTCGCCTGATTAACGATTAACTCTACGCGTTTTGGCTCAGTTGTTGGTGACAATAAAAACACAGGGTCAATATCACGTGCACGTAGCTCTTTAACAAAATCACCACACTCTTCCGGTGGATAATCTACCGTAATCACACCATCAACATCAGCAGCCTTAGCTCTATCAGCAAATACAGTAGGGCCAATCGCTTCAATTGGGTTTGCATAGCCCATCAGCACAATCGGGGTTGTTTGGTTAGTTTTGCGAAATTCTTTCACCATATCCAGCACTGCTGTCAAACCAACCTTATGCACTAAAGCTCGCTCGCTCGCACGTTGAATCACAGGACCATCCGCCATTGGGTCGGAGAAAGGCACGCCCAACTCAATCATATCTGCACCATTTTTAACTAAAGTGTGCATTAAATTAACGGTGTGCTTAGGATGCGGATCCCCTGCTGTAATGTAAGGGATCAAGGCTGTTTTACCTTGCTGTTTCAATGTAGCAAAAGTTGTTTGAATTCGTGACATAGTGAGCTTAATGTTGTACTAGTTAGTTAATTTTAAGATCAGGATTCAGTGAGTGCTGTGCGCTAAGCAAGCTGCAATATAGCCCAGCATTTGTAATTTTTAGCAAAATACCCACTAAAACCAGTAACCTTAACGTTATATTTATAAAGTAATATTTGCCAGCTTAGCAACGGTATTAATATCCTTATCACCACGGCCTGACAAGTTCACCAAAACAATCTGATCTTTATCCATGGTTTTAGCCAATTTTTGCCCATACGCTAGTGCATGGCTAGACTCTAATGCAGGAATAATACCTTCAGTGCGGCATAGATTATGGAATGCAGCCATCGCTTCATCATCAGTAATCGCCACGTATTCTGCGCGCTTAATATCTTTTAACCAAGCATGCTCAGGGCCAACACCAGGGTAATCCAAACCAGCAGAAATAGAGTGCGTCTCAATAATCTGGCCGTCTGCATCTTGCATTAAGTAAGTACGATTACCGTGCAAAACACCTACCGGGCTATTGGCAGTAAGCGGTGCAGCATGCATGCCGGTCTCGATGCCGTGCCCTGCAGCTTCCACACCAATTAACCTAACGTTAGGCACGTCGATATACGGGTAGAAAATACCCATGGCGTTTGAACCGCCACCCACACAGGCAACAACAGCATCAGGCTGACGCCCTGCCATTTCCAGCATTTGCTCTTTGGCTTCTATGCCAATCACTGCCTGGAAATCACGCACCATCATTGGGTATGGATGCGGCCCTGCCACCGTACCGATAATGTAAAAAGTATTATGTACGTTAGTTACCCAATCACGCATCGCTTCATTCAGCGCATCTTTAAGCGTTTTAGAGCCACTTTCAACCGGCACAACCGTCGCACCTAACAATTTCATTCTGAATACGTTTGGTGCTTGACGTTTAACGTCTTCGCTACCCATATATACCACGCACTCCAGACCCAAGCGCGCTGCAATAGTGGCAGTAGCAACACCATGCTGGCCAGCGCCAGTTTCCGCAATCACTCTTGGCTTGCCCATGCGTTTAGCCAACAGCGCCTGACCAATCGTATTATTAATCTTGTGTGCGCCGGTATGGTTTAAGTCTTCACGCTTTAAGTAAATTTGCGCGCCACCAATTTGGTCAGATAAACGCTTTGCGTGATAAATCGGGCTTGGGCGACCAACAAAATGTTTTAAATCATATGCATACTCAGCCAAGAACTCAGGGTCATGACGGTATTTTTCGTACATTACACGCAGTTCTTCCAGTGCTTCCACCAAAGTCTCTGCGACAAAAGTACCACCGAACTGTCCAAAATGCCCACGTGCATCCGGCATATCATAAAGCTGCATATTCAATCTCCACTTAAACTCACTGCATTCTATTTAAGTTAAAAATAGGTTTAAATTAAAATAGGTTCTAATTACAAATAGACTTGTTGCATAAATGCAGCAATTTTTGCTGCATCTTTAATTCCTTTAGACGCTTCCACACCACCGCTCACATCCACCGCATAAGGCTTGACTTGCTGAATCGCTGAAGCCACGTTCTCTGCAGTTAAACCACCGGCTAATACCACAGGCTTGTTTAAATCAGACGGGATTAAACCCCAATCAAACACATGCCCCGTACCGCCAGCGACACCTTCTGTATAGGTATCCAACAACAACGCTCTGGATGCAGAATAATCTTTCGCACATTGTACCAAATTTGTGTCTGACTTAACGCGAACTGCCTTGATAAAAGGTAAGTCATAACGCGCACACTGTTCCGGTGTTTCGTCACCATGAAACTGGAGCAGATCTAGCGGTACCTGTGTGATTACATCTCGAACAAAACTCTCTTCAGCGTTCACAAACAAACCCACCACACTTACAAAAGCAGGTATTTGTTTCGCAATGGCAGCTGCCTGCTCTATGGAAACTGCACGAGGGCTAGGCGCATAGAAAACCAAGCCAATGGCATCAGCACCCTGCGCCACCGCAGCTAAAGCATCTTCTACTCTGGTAATACCACAGATTTTTACTCTGACTCTCAAAACCATATCCTTGAACTTGCGTGACTAAAAGCTTGCATGCTTTATTTCCGCATAAAACAGACGTACAGCATTGTAACGCTAAACCAACAATTTCAAACCAGGCTGCATATTTTTAGGCAGACCCCATTTTGCATCATATCCAACATCGGTTAAATACAATCCATTAGGCGAAAACGTGGGCGGCGACAAAGTGCGGTCTTTATTTTGCAATAGCTCCTGCATATAGGCTGGCGGGTACTTACCCTTGCCAATGTAAATTAAAGCCCCCACCATATTGCGTACCTGATGCTGTAAAAAAGCATTGGCCGAGAAGTTAAACAGAAAGTATTGCCCCGCGTTTAAAACCTCAGCTTTTGATAGAGTTCTGACCGCAGTTTTCGCCTGACATTCAGACGCACGAAAAGCCGTAAAGTCATGCTCACCCACTAAATATGTAGCGGCTTCAGCCATTGCCGCATAATCTAAGGGCAAATGAAACCAACCCGCTTTATTAGCCATGATGGCTGAGGCTACAGGCGCGTTGTATAACAAATACTGATAGCTCCTGCTAAATGCAGAAAAGCGTGCATGAAAATCTTCACCTACTTCATGCGCCCACTCTACCCTAACAGTTTCAGGTAGATGCGCATTAACGCCCCGCACCCAAGCGGATAAAGGGCGCTTGGCATCAGTTTCAAAATGCACCACTTGGCCCAAGCCGTGCACACCTGTGTCTGTTCTACCAGCAGCATGCACCCTCACAACATGCTGGGCGACATTTTGCAGCGCAGACTCTAGCGCATCTTGCACCCCGCAAGCAGACGGCTGACTCTGCCAGCCGCAAAACAGCGAGCCATCATAAGACACTCCCAAGGCTACTTTCACACAAACCTCATTGCAATCATTACCATTAAAATAAACAACATCAGCACCATAGCAACTTTATCTGCCCAATTAAAAGATTTCTGCTCAAATATCACAACATCCTTAGTTGGCATCGCCTCTAATTCGCGGTGAATATCATCAAGATGATGAAAACTAAAACTGGCTTTAGCTTTGCCTGCAAACTCATCAACATAGTTAAGTGTAAGCAGCAAACGCACTGAAAACCGCTCAACATCCAAACCTAAATAACGCAATGGCTTTAGCAACATATGCAAGGCCATCATCAATTCTGCCCTAGACGAAGTGGCAAGCAGCATAGCAAGCGCTGCCAACGCAATGACCAACCTTGAGATTTGTAACAAGCCTAGTTCCAAGCCCTCAAAACTTGGCGCGATACTTAACGGGAATTGAGGAACTAACTCTCCCGGTGTACCAAAAGCATAAATCAGAAAGATTGAGAAAAAAAACCAGCGCATACGCCGCAACGTAGCCAGAAAACCCCGGTACTGCAGCTTAAGCGCCATCACACAAAGCACAAGCAGGAGTGCGATTAAGCACGGAGCATCCATAAGCCCAGCAAGTAATAGCAGTAAAAAAAACAATAATAACTTAACGAAGGGATGCATATTCAATAATAAATGTTAGTCAGGACATTTTTCCGGCAGATAATTCGAGTCAACAACATCAATTCAAATCTTTTTACTGCAGCTTTATGTATAGCCCCAGTGAACAAAAAGGCCGAGCATTTGCTCGGCCTTTTTGTACTAGCAATAATTATAAGCCAGACAGTAACTGCTCAGCACGCAATTTTTGCTGAGGCCCGCCCTCTTTCAACACTTCTTCTAGCAATTCGCGCGCGCCCTCTTTATCGTCCATATCAATATAAGCCGCTACTAAATCTAGCTTAATATCAACATCCTGATTCTCAGAAGCACCAGCTGCAGGAGCTGATAAGGTCAAATTATCATCAGGATTTTCAGACAACAACTGCGCATCATCACCTAAATCTAAACTAATGGCTGAAAAATCAAAATCATTTGAGGCAAGCTCATTCGCAGCCTCTTTAACATCAACCGCCGCAGGCGCATCTAATTCACTGTCTAATGAGAAATCAAAGTTGATATCTTCAACTAAAGGCTCAGGGCTAGCACCATTGACAACTGAACTCTCAGGTTGCAACAGGCTACTGAAATCAACGTCGCCAGTTTTATCCAAATCTAATGACGTATTGAATGAAACATCCATCGGTGTATCAGGTATCTCAATAGCCACTGGCTCTTCGATTGCAAAATCAAACCCAGCACTATCAGCCACGCTTGGCGCAGTTGTTAACGCTAAATCATCATTGGATACAACCTCACTTGAAAATTCAATATTAGGCGCTGTATCTAAGAATGACGGCACTTCAAAAGAAGATGCATCACTTGATGAAACTTCCAGCTCAGCGCTTACTGGCTCTGCAATAGTCAATGCAGGGCTATCATCTGAACTCATCGTAAATTCCAATATGTTTTCATCCGCACTCGCCGCCGCATCATTAATATCTGCAACAACAAACTCCTCAGCAGGGCTAGACTCTGCCACTTTGGCTGGCTCAGGCTCAACCACACCTAAATCAAACTCAAGACTATTATCAGCCTCTTGAACTGAAGCAAAACTTTCTATCACAGCAGAGCTCGGGCTCAGTTCACTATCTAATGTTTCAGATGTAAGTGCATCAGCCACTGGCGCATCAGCTTTATATTCAGCAGCAGCGTCAGACACATCATCTAAAGAGAAGTCCAAACCAATATCTTGCGATGAGAATAACTCACTCTCTGTAGCAGCACTATTTTCAGTAAACGCAGTAGAGGCAACAGCTGCGCTCGCAGCCGCAACGCCCGCAACAGCAACCGCTGGTGCAGCAACACCAGATAGTTTATACAGTGGATTATCAGGCTCCAGCTTACTACCCATTTCGGCAACTTTTGCCCAAGTCGGGTCATCTGCACCTAATGTGGTATACAACTCACCAGCCACGGCCTCAAACGCAGAAACATCTTTACGGCCAGCATACATCTCCAGCAGTTTCAAATGCAGTTCATAACGTTTAGGCTCTTTAACAATTGCGTCTTTGAGTATTTCCTCAGCCTGTGCATCGCGACCGTAGGCCATATAGACTTCAGCCTCTGCGATCGGGTCTACATCATTCGTATCAATCATGCTGCCATCAGCACTTTGTGCGAAATCAGTTAAAAAGGAGGTATCAGACGTGCTTGAATTACCAGTTGTATTACCAAATACGGTATTTGCACGCAAACCACCAGAAGTCAGAATGCCGCGCTCGAAACTATCTAGCTCTCTTCTACGTTTATTACGCAGAAATAACCAGCCAGCACCTAGCACAACCAAGGCTGATGTTCCGCCTAATAACTTAATATCGAGCCCTTCAATCAGACTTTCAAAGAAAGATGGCTCTGGCGCAGGAGCAACTACAGGTGGCGGCGCTTTAACCGCTGGTTTTGCTGGCGCCTGCTTTGCAGGTTCAACTTTGGCTGCAGGCTCAGTAGCAGCCGGTTTTGCCGCGACAGGCTCAGGTGTAACTTCTGCATTTTTTTGCAATTCAGTCATGGTCTGATTTTTCAGCGCCAATAACTTTTGCATATCTTCAATTTGTTTTTCTAGTGCGGCAGCACGCGACAATGACTCTTTTAGTGCGTTTTCGCGCGCAGTGGCTTCTTCCTGTAATGCTGCGACTTTTGCTTCAGCTTCTGCGGCACCACCAGCTTTTTGACCATTGACAGCATTTTTATCACCAGCTGAAAGCTTGACGACATCTTGCACACCTGGCTTAACAGCTGCGGATTTATCTTCAGCTGAAGCAATTTTGCCTGATGCTGATTGTTTTGGCTCGCTCTCTTCTGAGGCTGCTGCAGTTTTCACATTACCAGCAAGAGAGTTACGGTACGCGTTCCAATTAGAAGCATGTACTTTTAAGGCTTGTTTCGCTTGTTTTGTGTCTATCGCCGTGAGCGTTTCAACAGAAGGCGCTTTAATGATTTGGCCAACTTTAAGCTGGTTCATATTGGCATTAGCAAAGGCAGACTTATTATTTTCAAACAAACCTACCAGCATTTGATCTAGGCTAACGCCTTCAACCTGCATTTTCTGCGCTATCGCAGCCAAGGTATCGCCACGTTTGGTGGTTAACTCGCCAACGCCAGCTTCTTTTGGGCTAACTTCTTCCGGCTTGGCTGCACTGGCATTTCTCTTTTGTGATTTTTTAGCACTGCTAGCTACGGGTTTTGTTGTAGTTGTATCTCTGGACACGCTGCCAGCATTAGGCTTAACCACTGGTGCGAAATCAGAAGCGGCATTTGTTGCCTGCTTGTATTCAGGTGGATCAAGTAAAACTGTGTACTCTCGTAACAAGCGGCCTGAAGCCCAGTCCACTTGGATCAACATATCTAGATACGGGTCATTGATGGGCGCGTTGGAGCGAATTCTTAAGATTGGTGCACCAAGGTCACTTTTAGCTACATCAACCCTGATATTGCTGTGAATGCCTAAACGTGTAATCCCCTGCACGTTATAAGCTTCTTCTGAGGCGATGGCCGCAGTCAAGGTAGAAAGCTCTTCTGGTGTGACAGATAAAAGCTCAACCTCTGCTTTTAATGGCTCACCCAGACCTGAATTAACATTTAGCTTCCCCAAGCCTGCTGTATAGCCAACGATTGGCATAAACGCCATGCAGACCGCTAACGAAATTTGCTTTATTTTTGATTTACGCACATCGCTACCTTTAAACGTACTAAATATTTGCAATATGAAAATAACATCAAATAGTTAGGTATGCAAGCTCATAATGCACATTATATTTAGCCACAATCTGGTAGCGATATTTCGTCAGGTATTTTTACAATCCAGATTTGCTCTGGATTGATTTATTTTTCTATTAAAATCCGCAACATACGACGCAATGGTTCAGCAGCACCCCATAGTAACTGGTCACCTACGGTAAACGCTGATAGATAATCATTACCCATATTTAGCTTGCGCAATCTACCCACTGGGGTGATTAGCGTCCCAGTTACCGCCGCTGGTGTTAGCTCGCGCATGCTTACTTCACGCTCGTTAGGAATCACTTTTGCCCACTGATTAGCCTCTGCCAACATTTGGCTGATTTCATCCAATGGCACGTCTTTTTTAAGCTTAATGGTGAGCGCTTGGCTATGGCAGCGCATTGCGCCAATACGCACACACAAGCCATCAATCAGCACCGGGTTAGCTTCGCGACCTAGAATCTTATTAGTCTCTACGCCACCTTTCCATTCTTCTTTACTTTGACCATTGCCTAAGTCTTTATCAATCCAAGGGATTAAACTACCGGCTAACGGCACGCCAAACTGTGCAGTAGGGAAACGCTCATCACGCAATGTACCGGCAACTTCTCTATCGATATCTAAAATGGCAGAAGCTGGGTCTTTTAAAAAGCCACTAGCTACACGGTGCGCTTCACCCATTTGATTCAGCAGCTCACGCATGTTCTGCGCACCAGCACCAGAAGCGGCTTGATACGTCATAGAAGTTGCCCACTCGACTAAATCTGCTTTAAATAAGCCATTTAGCGCCATCAGCATCAATGAAACTGTACAGTTACCGCCCACCCAGTTTTTAGTGCCTTGTGCATAAGCGTCTTGGATAACGTTCATGTTGACTGGATCCAGCACGATTACCGCATCTTTTTCCATGCGAAGTGTAGATGCCGCATCAATCCAGTGGCCATTCCAGCCAGCTGCTCGCAACTGCGGAAACACTTCAGTGGTGTAGTCACCGCCTTGGCAAGACACGATTGCATCCATTGCCTTTAGCGCGTTAACGTCTTTAGCGTCCAGCAATGCTGGTGTATCTTTACCTACATTCGGGCCTTTGCCACCCACTTGTGAGGTTGTGAAAAATTGCGGCTCAATGAGTGCAAAGTCATTTTCTTCTAACATGCGCTGCATCAAAACAGACCCAACCATGCCACGCCAGCCTACAAAACCTACTTTAAGCATTTTATTTTCCACTTTTAATAATTAACTGTTGCTGAAAAATCAGCAGGTTATCAAATAATAAACCCTAATTACTGCGAACGCTAAGCCAACTAAACCTGCAGATTAAAGCGCTGCAACCACCGCATCACCCATTGCATTACAGCCCACTTTGTTTGAACCTTCAGTCCAAATGTCAGCAGTTCTGAAGCCTTGTGCCAGTGCTTTTTTAACTGCATTTTCTACGCGCTGTGCATTTGCCTCATCGTTAAACGTGTAGCGCAGCATCATTGCAACTGAAAGTATTGTCGCTAATGGGTTAGCAATATCCTTGCCTGCGATATCAGGTGCTGAACCGTGGCTAGGTTCGTACATACCTTTGTTATTTTCATCTAAAGAAGCAGACGGCAACATACCGATAGAACCTGTAAGCATAGAAGCTTCGTCTGATAGGATGTCGCCAAAAATGTTACCGGTAACCATCACGTCAAACTGTTTAGGTGCGCGAATCAATTGCATCGCTGCGTTATCTACGTACATATGGCTTAATTCAACTTCAGGATACTCTGCTGACAACTCAATCATGACTTGGCGCCATAACTCTGTCGTTTCCAGCACGTTAGCTTTATCTACAGAACAGACCTTTTTATTGCGTTTCATCGCGATATCAAACGCTACGCGGCCAATGCGACGAATCTCTGACTCGTTATAACGCATGGTATTAATACCCTCGCGTTCGCCATTTTCTAAGGTGCTGATTCCACGTGGTTGACCGAAATAAATATCCCCTGTCAGTTCACGAATAATCATTAAGTCTAAGCCAGAAACCACTTCCGGTTTCAGAGTAGAAGCACCCGCCAACTCCGGGTACAGCAAAGCTGGGCGTAGGTTTGCGAATAAGTTGAGCTCTTTACGAATACGCAATAAACCGCGCTCTGGACGTAAATGACGTTCCAATTTGTCGTATTTCCAATCACCAACAGCGCCTAACAACACCGCATCAGCTTCTTTAGCTAATTTTAGTGTTGCATCAGGCAATGGATCACCAGCTGCTTCGTAACCGGCACCACCAATTGGTGCTTCAGTCATGCTGATATCTAAATCAAGCGCCTTTAAAACTTTAACGGCTTGTGCAACGATTTCTGGACCAATACCATCGCCTGGCAATACTGCTATTTTCATGAAAAGACTTTCTTAAACTTAATGTTAACTATACTAAATTTGAATTAAACCGATTGGGGTTAAATTAAAGAGCTGCATGCACTGCATCTTTAGCTACAGACAATCTCTATACCCAACAATCCTGGCTACTAACCCTCGCCTTAATTAAAAAGCCAAGGTTGAGATTGCTGATGCTTAAGTTCAAACGCTTTAATTTTATCCTGATGCTGCATGGTTAAACCAATATCATCCAGGCCGTTTAACAAGCAATGCTTACGGAAAGCATCGACTTCAAACGCATATGATTCACCGCTAGGCGTTGTAATGGTTTGCGCTTCTAAATTCACATCAAGCTTGTAACCTTGATTGGCAGCCACCTGATTAAATAGCACATCGATAATATCTGCACTTAACACAATGGGTAACATGCCATTTTTGAAGCAGTTATTAAAGAAAATATCGGCAAAGCTTGAAGCGATAATGACTTTAAAACCGTAGTCTTCCAACGCCCACGGCGCGTGCTCTCGACTAGAGCCGCAACCAAAGTTTTCGCGCGTTAACAACACGCTAGCACCTTGATAACGTGCTTGATTCAGCACAAAATCAGGATTCAATGGACGTTTGCTATTATCCATACCTGGCTCGCCTTGGTCTAAATAACGCCATTCATCAAATGCGTTTGGACCAAAGCCGCTACGTTTGATCGATTTCAAAAACTGCTTAGGAATGATCGCATCCGTATCCACGTTAGCGCGGTCTAGCGGTGCTACCAATCCATTCAATTGCGTAAAAGCTTGCATGATATTTTCTTAAATTTTAGTTAATAATCTGGTCAACTGTTGAACGTGCTACTTACAAAAAATAGCGGCTGCAGTTAACCAGGTATTGCTTAATTTGCTGATTCTTTGAGCTTGCTAATGCTTAGTTAGCTGACTTCTGGATAGCTTCGCCGCCTTTTTCCAGGTCTTTACCAATACCGGCTACGGTATTACAAGCTGACAACACGGCTGCGATCATGACAAGAAACAAGAACTTTTTCATTTATATATCCTTTTAAAATTTAACTTAAATCTCTTACGTCAACAAAGTGACCAGCAACCGCTGCTGCCGCTGCCATTTCAGGGCTGACCAAATGCGTACGACCGCCCTGCCCTTGACGCCCCTCAAAATTACGATTGCTTGTTGATGCGCAGCGCTCACCTGGCGCTAAACGATCAGCATTCATAGCTAAACACATTGAACAACCTGGCTCGCGCCATTCAAAACCAGCTTCAGTAAAAATCTTATCTAAGCCTTCTTGCTCAGCCTGTGCTTTTACCAAGCCAGAACCAGGCACCACTAATGCCAATTTCACATTAGGTGCAATGTGCTTGCCTTTAGCAATTGCTGCAGCTGCGCGTAAATCTTCAATACGTGAGTTGGTGCAAGAGCCGATAAACACTTTATCAATGCTAATTTGATTAATTGGCGTGTTTGGCGTTAACCCCATATAGGCGTAAGCACGCTCCCAATCACCGCGTTGCACGTCATTTTTAGCCAAGTCTAAGCTTGGCACTTTACCATCTACGCCCACCACCATCTCTGGTGAGGTACCCCATGTTACCTGTGGCTGAATATCTTTGGCATCCAAAGTAACGGTTGCATCAAACTGAGCGCTTTCGTCACTGTGTAAAGTGTTCCAGTATGTCACTGCAGCATCCCATTGTTCAGCTTTAGGTGCAAATGGGCGACCTTTTACATAGTTGATTGTAGTGTCATCTACCGCCACCATACCAGCACGAGCACCAGCCTCAATCGCCATATTGCATAAAGTCATGCGACCTTCCATGCTCATATTGCGAATCACAGATCCTGCAAACTCAATCGCATAGCCATTACCACCCGCAGTACCGGTTTTTCCAATGATAGCCAGCGCCACGTCTTTAGCCGTTACGCCTTTAGCTAACGTGCCATTCACCACCACGTGCATGGTTTTAGACTTTTTCTGCACCAAACATTGTGTCGCCATCACGTGCTCAACTTCAGAGGTGCCAATACCGTGCGCCAATGCACCAAACGCACCATGCGTGCTGGTATGAGAGTCACCACACACCACGGTCATGCCCGGCAAGGTCGCGCCTTGCTCAGGCCCAACCACATGCACAATCCCTTGACGAGAATCCATGAATGGGAAGTAAGCTTTTGCGCCAAACTCGCGAATGTTGTCGCTCAAAGTTTCTATCTGCAACCGCGCTACTGGGTCTGCAATGCCAGCCAAGCCTTTATCCCAGCCATTGGTTGGCGTGTTATGGTCTGCCGTTGCCACGATAGAAGAAATGCGCCAAGGCTTACGCCCAGCCAGACGTAGGCCTTCAAACGCCTGCGGGCTTGTCACTTCATGCACCAAATGACGGTCAATATAAATGAGCGCCGTGCCGTTTTCCTCGGTCACAACGTGGGAGTCAAACAATTTGTCGTATAACGTTTTTGCCATAGTTCTCTGCTTTTAAGTATGCCAGTAAATACTGGGCTCACTTAATCCCTAAAGTTACCAAACTGCAACGGAAAATCCGTTACATTCTTTTTCACAAATGCAATCGCATCTTGCAAGATATCTCGCTTGGCGCCATTTACACGCACGGTATCACCCTGAATGCTCGCCTGCACTTTCATGCCAGAGTCTTTAATCAGCTTGGTAATACGCTTAGCTAAATCACTATCAATGCCAGCGCGGATTTTCATCTCTTGCTTGACCTTGTTGCCAGATACTTTTTGGACATCTTTATGATCCAGGCGTTTAGATGAATCCGGCTCTTTCTTTTCCATCGCAGGCAGCAAAATATCTTTAACCTGATCAAGCTGAAAGTCATTGTCGCCAAACAGCGTAATCACGCTATCTTTTTCGTTCAGCTCAACCTTAGCTGAGCTACCTTTAAAATCATAGCGATTGGTAATTTGCTTACCCGCGGTATCAATCGCATTCTTCAAAGCGACCATATCGACTTCTGAAGAAATATCAAATGAAGGCATACATTATCCCTAATATTATTTTCTAACGAAAGTAAGACTAATCGATTATATGTGGCACGCATTAGCAGCCACATACAATGAATTAACATTACTCAAAGTGGCAAACGTAGTCTAATGTTTCCACTGTTTCGATATCAAATGATGAGTTA
>Ga0208269_100464_pt1 | contig 18711 bp, 5 predicted proteins | sample LakWasMe88_LOW11_2_FD_183912 | JGI IMG/M metagenome (GOLD analysis project Ga0208269, IMG submission 183912) | Freshwater sediment methanotrophic microbial communities from Lake Washington under simulated oxygen tension - Sediment Metagenome... | ecosystem: Environmental > Aquatic > Freshwater >...
CCACCGACACCACCCACCCCACCCACGGCAACGGGGCTGTTCGGTGCACCGACACCGCCCGCGCCGCCCACCACACCCGAAAAAACCTGTCCGGGCATCACATTGATCAGCGCGGTCACCTTGCCACCAGCGCCGCCCACCCCGCCAGGGGTCGGGCCGTCTTGGCCCCCAGCGCCGCCACCGCCCCCTGTCAAAGAAGCACTGATCTGGTAAATGCCCGCAGGCACCGTGTATTGAAAAGTTGATGGGGGGGCCGGTGTCGGGGGTGTTGGACCCGCAAGCACCGTGGCGGGGTCGGTGATGGCACAACCTTTGGGGTTGGCATTGGCCACGCAGTAGCTGGCGGGGTTGAGTACAGCATTGCCGCCCGATGAATCGGTGGCCACGCTGTTCCTCAGGGCCTTGCCCAGGGCCGCCGCCTGCGGCGTGACCGTCACCTTGAAGGTGCTGCCCGACTTGGCGGCAATGCTGCCGCTGACCGTGCACTTCAACAACTGGCCCGTGCTGACCTGACCGCCGATCACGGCACAGACCGCATTGCTGGCCGAGACATAGGCCATGTTGGGCGGCAACTGGTCATACAAATCGACCGTGGCCCCCGAGGCGCCCGGGCCATCGTTCATCACATCAATCTGGTACTGGACAGGTACCCCGACTTGCAAGGCACTGAAGAGGTTTTTACCCAACCACAGGCTGGGTGCCAACGGGGCCGGTTGGGTCAGGATCGGGATGCTGGTTGATCCATCGGCGGTGCCGACCACCTGCACCACATCGTTGTAGGTGAGCGCATCGGCGGCGTCCAACATGCCGAGCAGGTAGCTGGCCTCGGGCAGGTAAGCCGTCGAGATCTGCGTTCCGGCCGGGGGCTTTCCGGTGGCGCCCACCACCGCTTCAACGCTGAAGCGAATCGCCCCCTGTGGCACGCTGAAGCTGTACACCGGCGGAATCTGGCCGCTTGAAATGTTGACACCCAGCGGGCTGGCTGCGTTGCCTGCAAAGGAGCGGATCAAGGCCCCATTGCCTGTGACCCTGAATTTGATGAAGGGCGTGGAGGTGGACCACAGCCCGTCGGCGCCGGTGACCGGCCACTGATTGGTGAAGGCCCCCACCAAGCCGATGTTGAAGACCCCCGTGTCATTGGAGGTGTTGCAGGCGTAGGTCGAATTGGAAACCACCACATCTGCTGTAGCGATCACCCCCAAAGACTGGCCCACGACCGCGTTGTCCGGGATCGACAGGCCCGAGCTGGCAAGCCGCCAACCCACGGTGTCAAAGGCACCGCAGCCGCCTGCCGTCACTCTGCCTGCCCAGGCGCTGGCAGACCCAAAAACCAGACTCAGCACCAGGAGCAAAACCCCACCCACATTATTTTTCATCAATTGCGTCTGCACTTTCAAATCCTGATGCCAGACGCAAGTTCGTGCGCTGCGCCCGCCGGCCACCATACCCGGACGGTCATGCCGCTCAGACGCAGGGCGTTGGAGAGCCCCATTCACAAGCCCAACGGCAGGGGTCAGGGGCCGGGTGGAGCTGCCGGGCTGGCCTGTTCAGCTTGTTCCCTGGCGGGGCTGCACGGGTGAATTCGGCGTCGGCAGGGCCACCCGGCGCCAGGTCTTCAGCGCTGGATCTGCACGCAGAACACCACCGCGCCACTGGCGCCGGGCTGCAGGCCCACCGCGGCGGCCGTGGCCGGGGCGTCGGCCAACTCCCACAGCAGGCTGCCCGTGGCACCCACCGCTGGCTGCTGCACCAGGGTGCAGCTCTGCAGGCCCGCTGGCAGCGGGCCACAGGCCGCAGAGCGGTACTGGGTGTAGGCCGGTACCGAATCAGACAGCCGAATGGCCGTCAGCGGCCCGGCCGAGTTGTTGCTGTAGACCACCTGATACTCGACATACTGCCCCGGCTGGGCCTGGTTGCTGGTGGCAAAGGCTTGGGTGTCGGCCACGGTGCTGGGACAACTCTCGACACGCCGCACCTGCTTGAACAAGCTCAGGGTGCCCCCCTGGGCGCTGCCGATCGTGCTCACATCCACGCGACTGAGCCGGTTCACCACAGCGCCCCAGACCGGTGCGGGCTGGTAGGTCTCCAGGGCCTGCAGCGTGCTCAGGTTGCGCGCACTCGCCCCCAGACCAGCCGGGCTGTTGACCTTGAGCAGCAAGCAAAGCTGCTGCCCCGCCTGCACGCTGACGGCCCCCGTCAGCCCCACCTCACCCGAGTCAAGACGCCCGTTGCAATTGCTGTCGCTGTAGATCAGGCTGCTCCAGCGGTCGGTGCTGCTGCTGGGCTGATCGCTGCTGCTGAACACCACACTGGCTGAGGTGCCCGCCACATAGTGGTGGGCATAGAAAACACTTTGGCCTGACACGAGTTGCTGGGCGCCCTCACCCAGCAACTGGCCCATCGGCACCTCACCGAACAGCACGCCGATGTAGCGGGTGTTGGCTGCCAGCGTGAAGCGCAAGGTCTGGGTGGCCGGGTTGTAGCTGCCTGCGGTGTTGCCCAACTGGTAACTGACGCTTGCAAAACCCGCGGGCTGGGTTTGCGTCAGGCACACCGGGCCGGCTGGCGCCGCACTGGTGCTGAGTACAAACATACCGCCGCCGTCTGTGGTGGCGCTGGCATAAACCACCTTGGCACAGTCGGTGAGCTGCACCAGCACACCGGCATGGCCCGTTTCGCTGCCGTTTTGCACACCATCGTGGGCCACGCCGCCCGTGCCCACGCCGTTGTCGAGGATCACCTGCCCGCTCAGGCTGTAGTCACCCAGGGTGTTGTTGACACTGCACACCAGCGAAGCCCCGGCTCGCAACACGCTGGCGGGCAACTCGAAACTGTTGCCACCGCTGATGGACGGGTTGATCACGCTGGCCGGATTCCCCGAATTGGCGGCATTCTGGTCAAGGCAGCTCACGCTGGTGAGCAACCAACCCGCTGGGCTGGCCAGCGTCAGCCGGGTCGCCACGCCGGTTTGTGCCAGCGCCTGAGCTGTGCCCGTGACGGGGGTGCCTGCGGTGATCACGCTCAAGCTTTGGCTTGCCCAGCCATTGTTGCCCGTGAAGGTCACCGTGCCCGGCACACTGCTGTTGAGTTGCAGTTGCAGCATCAACAGGGGCCCTTGCACCGTGAGTGCCGGCGTCACCGCGCAACCTGCCGGCACGGCATTGGCGGTGCAGCTGGCCGGATTCTGGACCGCGTTGGCCCCAGTGGGATCAACCATGGCCTTGTTGATCAGGCTCTGGCCCGCAGCGGCTGGCGTCGGCTTGACATCGATGCGGAAGTTGGCGTTGCCACCGGTGGCGGCCAACCCCGCGGACAGGGTGACCGTGCAGGTCAGCAGTTGACCGGTGTCCACACTGCCGCTGGCGCTGCAACTGACTGCGGTGGGCGTCACAGAGCCACCACCGACCGGTGCGGCCCCCACATAGGCCAGGTTGGGCGGAAGCTGGTCATAGACCTTGATGCTGCTGGCACTGGCCGTGGTGTTGAGGTTGACCACGCTCAGGGCATAGGACGCCGTCTGATTCGCGGTCATCGACGCTGGGTTGGACTTGTTGAGCAGCAAACCGCTCGCATTGGTGTAGAGAACCGAGCAAAGCAGGCGCGCGCCGGGTGCGATGTAAGCTGGCGCAATTTGGAACTCGACGTTGGGAGTGGCTGAGCCCGGATTGGGATAAAGACCCAACTGGGTGATGGCAGAAGCAGGCAGCACGCTCGGGTTGCCGCTGTTGGGCGCATTGAGGTCGGTGCAGCTGTAGACCCCCGTGTAGCCCATGTAGTTGGCTTCGCTGTTGGGATACGGTTTTGAGCGGGCGTTCACAGCCACCTGGGTCAGCGTGTAAACGTTGGCCAGCACCACGTCGATGCTGGCTGCCGATTGCCAAGGATCACCCGTCTTGGTCAGGGCCTGCCCGTTCATGTTGCCTGTCGTTGCGGTGCCATAGCCATTGGCATTGGCCGATCCAGGGATCATCCAGGTACCTGACCAATTGGCCCCTGTGGAGGTCGACGGCGGGCCCGGAGGACTCTTGTACGCCGCATACCAGCTCAAGGTGCTGCGCTGCGCCAGCGTGAGGGTGCAATTGATCAGGCGATCCGCCCCGGTGGCTGCGCTGTCGAAGCTGAAGCTTCGGTCAGCGGCATTGAAGGTGGCCGCACCCGTGGCAGGATTGCCCTGCGTGTCGGTGATGGTACAACTGCCGCCCTGCACCAGGCTGGTGGTGCTGACCACGATGCGTGCCCCCAAGCCCGTGTTCAAAGCCTGTGCCGATGTGCGTCCCAGGCTTTGCGCCGGGGTTCCCAGTGCGCCACCCGAGGTGGCGCCGGTGGTGACATTGGCATTGACCCAGCCCGCCCCCCCGCTGCTGCCCCCCGTGGCGCTGCCGCTGCCAGCGGGGTTGTTGAAGCTGGCGCTCAGACCATCGCCGCCTTGGCCCACCACCGAAAAGCTGACAAAAGGCTTGAGTGAGCCAATCGACAAGGCAGGCGCCACGGCACACCCCGCCATCGGCACGCCGTCGGCGGTGCAACTTGCTGGGGTTTGGACCGCATTGGCCCCCGTGGCGTCGACGGCCGCCTTGTTGATGCTTGACGGCGCAGGGGCCTGGGGCGTGACGTTGAGCTTGATACCCACCTGCCCGCCGTTGGCCGGTATGCCGCCTGCGGGCGGGTACAGGTTGCAGGTCACCAACTGCCCGGCCGCGACCGTGCCCGACGCCGAGCAAGTGCTGGAGGCCGTCAGCGTGAGGCCGCCAGGGGGGGTGAACACGGTCATGCCGGTGTACTGCACGTTGGGCGGCAACTGATCCAACACCACGGTATAGGGCGTACTGGTCGCTGCCGTGCCTTTGTTGCTGAGCACCAGGTTGTAGCTGCCCAAGGCCCCGACCTGCAGGCTGGCCGGGTTGCTTTTGCTCAGGCTCAGCAAAGCGCCGCCCAAAGTGACCTTGCAGCTGACGGCATTGCCCAGGGCCGTGGCTTTGGCATCCAGGCTCAGGCTGGTGGCGCTGAAGCTGACACTGCCGCCGCCCAAGCCCGTGCAAGTGGCCGCGGTGATGACCTGCCCACTGACACTGCTGCTCAGGTTGAGTGTGGTGCTGGCCGAAGCCGTGAGGGCCTGGGGCTCGCCTGCCACGGGCGTGCCCGCCGTGCTGATCGTCAGCGCCTGTGGGGCCCAGCCGTTGTTGCCGCTGAAGGTGTAGGTGCCAGGCTGGTTGCCCTGGAGGGTCAGGCTCAGGCTCCGGCCGCCCACGGTCAACGCGGTCGTGACTGCACACCCTTGGGGGGCGCCATTGGCGGTACAGGAGGCCGGGCTGAGGGCCGCACCAGACCCTGTGGGGCTGGTAATGGCGACGTTGCGCACCGACTGCCCCAACGCGGCTGCAGTGGGTCGAACGATGATCTCGAAACTCATGGTGTTGTTGGCGGGAAGCGGCGGCTGTCGGGTGATCTGGCAGGTCAACAACAAGCCGCTGGCCACATCGCCTGAAGGCGTGCAAGACACCGCAGACAGCCCGCCGCCGGCCACCGGCCTGGCCGACACGAACTCGATGTTGGGGGCCAACTGATCGACCACATTGAGCACCGGGTCCATGACAAAGGTGGTGGGTGCGGCCACCCCCAGGGTGTAGCTGGCGGCCACCCCGGGCACCAGTTGCAGCGGGTTGGTCTTGCTCAGGCCCAGGCCCGCTTTGCCGTAGACCATCTGGCAGAAGATCTGGGCGCCCGGCTTGATGTAGCTGGCCGGCACCGTGAAATTGGCTTGGGGCCAGGTGAACGGAAGCCGCCAGCTGTCCGTGGGGTTGCCGCTGAACTTGGCGGCGCTGTCCAAGCAGACCAAATCCGTGATGTACCAGCTGGGGCCGAAGCTGCCCCCCACATAGTCACCGGTGACCGTCCCATAGTTGCCCCGTCCGTTAAACCCCCCCATCTGGGTATCGGTGTACAACTTGGTCAGCGGGGTAACTGGCGATGTGAAGTAGCTGTTGGTGACGATGCCCCCGCCCCCGGTGAGGCCGTTCGGGCTGCTTGGCCCAGCGTCCATGCGAAAGACATAACCCACAGAATCGTAGGGTACCAAGGTGATGTTCCAGGCCATGGTGGCCTGCTTGCCCACGGTCACGGTGCAATTGACCACGCGATCGGCGGCGGTGGCATTGCTGTCAAGCAAAAAGCTGTTGATTGACAGATCGAAGACCGCAGAACCGAGAGCCGGCTGCCCGAGACTGTCGACCACAGTACAACTGCCTCCCATGATTTGAGGGCCGGGCGACGCTGTCCTCACCCCAATGCGCGCGCCCAGCCCGATGGCCAGGGACTGTGACCATGTGCTGACCTGACTGCTGACCGGCACGCCCAGGGCCCCACCAGTCGCGGTACCGGTCGTCAAACTGGTATCGACCCACCCGGCCCCACCATAGGGCCCACCGATGAGAGATCCCGAGCCAGGAGGGTTGATGAAACTGGCGCTCAAGGCACTGCCCCCCTGCCCCACCAGGGTCATGGTGACCAGGGGCTTGGCCGCGAAGGCGGACAAGGAGCCCAAACACAAGCCTGCCAGCAGGAGCAGCGTTCTGCAAAATCTGAGGCCCATCAAAAACTCCTTATCGAACCGTTAGACCACCCGCTGCGGGCAGCAGAAGTGGCGGCATTTCAACCCCACGAGGTGCTTCGGGCCGCCTCGAATCGGCACGGTGCCGGGGCGTGCCATCACGGGGCCTGCGCGGGCAAGCGCCAGCGACATCCGCAACGCGGTGGCCAGGTCGATGGCCCCCAGCTGATGTGGGCTGCGCATGCGTCACGGTGTGATCCCCTGGCCATTGGTGCGCGGCGCCAGGGTGTTCTCATCGAACTTGAAGCGCATGCGCATGTAAGGCCCCTTGCTGGTGAACGAAGAGCCACCGAGATCCGGATCTTTCAAGCCGCGGAAGTTGTAGCCTGCCGACATCCACAGGTTGGGCATGAGCTGATAGCCGCCTTCGGCGCCCAGCACCAATTCGCGCGATCCGCCCCGGGTGACGGCCAGGCCGGCCTGGGCACCCACATCCCACTCGGAGGTGATGTCATAGGTCACGCGCCCCAGCACCAGCTGTGTCAAAGCGCTGCTACGCACGGTGTCTGAGCGCAGACTGCCCCATTTGACAGCGTAGCGGGCACTGGCCAGCAAGCTCCGGCTGGCCTGCCAGTTGGCCTGGGCACTGATGATGTGGGCGGCCAGGTCAGTGACGCCAGGCACCATCAAAGACGCCGCGCCAGTGTCGCTCCGCTGCACGCGGTGTTCATAGCGGGCGATGGCGTTCCACTCGTCCTGATCTACCGGTCGGTAGGCAAAGCCGATCTGCTGGCGTTGCAGCAGCGTGCTGGTGCCTGTTGCCGTGCGGCTGCGCGTGTCGCTGACGATGGAGCGGGCCAGCAGGCTCCAGTCGCGGTCGATCTTGAGGGCCACGCCCAAGGTGTTGAGCAGGCCATTCGAGTCCGTGCTCTGGCGCAGCTCGAGGGTGCCGGTGGCGCGCAAGGTATCGTCGAGCGCGTAATCCAGCCCGCCCGTCAAGGCGGTGGACGCCTGCCCTGCCACTCCGCCCAAGGCGCCCGTGTGCTCGACTCCGCCCGTGCCACGCAGGTGTTCGGTGAGCTTGAGGGTTTGGCGAATCCCCATGGCGGCCTGGGCGCCCCGGCCGTCTATGGTGTCCACCATGCGGTACTCGTTGAACAGTCGGCCGCCTTCGCTGTACTGGCTCTCAAAGCCGATCAGGCCGACGTTGTTCTGCTGGGTGGAGTTGGCGTCATAAGGGCTGTTGTACAGGCTGGAGATCAGCGCATAGCGCCCATAGACCCGGGTTTTCTCGGTCAGGCGGTAGTTGCCCCCCACCGCGAGGGCGCGACGCTGCGACTCATTGAGACCTTGTTCGGCTTCCACAAACACCTCAGCCTCAGGCACATCGGGCACCTTGCTGGTCAGGCGGCCCCGCACGCTGGTGAAGCCCAGGTTGCTGGCCGAGACACCTGTTTGCGACATCGAGGGCCCGTTGGCCGACGAGACGGTTCCGTAGTTGAAGGCCCCGGCCCCTTGGCCCGACTGCTGGCCCGTGCGCAGGCCCAACTCACCCACCAGCGTGTCGCTGAGGCGCTCTTGCACGCTGACCGCAGCACCCCGCATATTGGCCGCGGCACCGGCCACATCACTGGCGCTGTAAAGCGCCTCGGCACGCAGCTTGGTGCTGGGGCTGAGGCTGTGCTCCAGCTTCAGGTTGCCCAAGGTCTGGCCCGGGGCCGTGGTGGCATTGGGGTTGTCAAAAAATTCGCTGGTCCGGGTCAGTTGGGCCTGCAAGCGGGTCTGCTCGTCTTCGCGGCGCAGCTCCAGGCGGGCCGCGTTGCCGCTGCCTTTGAGGTCGGACTCGGTCTGCACCACTTCTGCCGACACCGTGGCTTTGTCACCCACGCGGGCCAACGCGGTGGCGGCCACCAGCTTGCGCCCCCCATTGGGGTTGTTGTCGATGCCTGCCACCGCCCCCAGCTGCAGCGAATCATTGACCTTGCGCTGGGCGTCCACGCCGGCCACCCAGAAAGGCGTGCCTCCGGCATCGACGGTGTAGCTGACGCGGATGGATTGCGGGTTCAGATCGGGGTCGAGCGAACTCACCGGGGCCTTGAGCAGCAGGGTTTTGCTGATGGGCTCGATCGTGTAGTCAACAAATCGGGTCAGCGCCGTGGTCTTGAGCACGGTCTGCGGCTGGCTGCGATCGCGCACCAGAACCTCCACGGTTTCGCTGTTGCCCACCATGTCGCCCAGGCCAGGCAGGCTGAAGGGGCCGGAGGTGCCATTGGCCGGGAACTCCTGGATCTGCTGCGTCAGGGTGTCGCGGCTGGCATAGGAATCCACCCGCGTGGCGCCATCCTCGTAGTGGTGGCGCACACCGCTGACGGCCCGGTTGATCTGGCTGAGCTGGCGCACCTCGGGCGACGATGCGGTGACGAAATCACCGTAGAGCAGGTAGGAGCGGTTCTTGTCGATGCGCACATACAGCTTGCCCACGCTCTGGGCGTCAAAGGTCTTGACCGACGAGTCGCCATAGACCGGGTAGAACTGATCGGGCTGGATGTCGCGGAACATCTGCACATTCTTCTGCTTGTCCGAGTCGTAGGCCGTGGTCAGCAGGTAGTCGCCGCGGATCGCGCCCTTGAAGAAGAAGGCCGTGCGTGCCGCCGCATGCAGATCGCCCGACTGGGTGGAGAAGCTGTTGAGTTCTGACTCAAAAGCGCCTCGGGCAGAGCCCCCCAGGTTGATGGCGCCGCGGCCGCTGAGGTCGATCACCCCCTCGACCACGCCAATCCCCGTCAGGGGGCGCAAGTCGGGCAGGTAGGCCAGGCGGGCGCTGGCCGAGACCAGGTTGGAGCTCAGGCTGATGCGGCCATCCCCCGGCGCTGTGGGGGGCAACAGTTCGAATTCGCCCTGCCCGCCCAACACCACCACCTGGGTGCCTGGCTCTGCAGGGTTCAGATCCTTGACGTTCCAACGTCCGGCCGAGGTGTCCAGGTTCAGCACGGTGCGCGCCTGCACGGGCACACCCGCGGCGTCCACCAGCTGCACCTGGACCTTGATGGGGGTCATGCCATCGGCCGGGGCCGTTTCTGGCACCTTCAACACCAGGCGTGCCAACGGTCCGGGGGCCACGACGTCCAGGGTGACCCGCTCACGCGGATTGCCAAAGTTGTCGAGCATTTCAGCTTCAAGTTGGTTGCGACCAGGCTTCAACTGGACGGCCACGAACTCGAGGGCCTGCAATGCCTTGGACTCCAGGGTCACCCGCTTGCCGACGCGTTTGTCTGACACGGCCTCGCCATTGACCTTGAGGCTGAGGGTGCCCTGCACAGGCCCCTTGATGCGCAGGTTGATCTGGCGCGTGGGCAACACAGCCCCCTCTTTCAGACCGATGAAGGCGAGCGTGTTGTCGAGTTCAGCCAAGACCTCCTCCAGGCCCGGATCGGCCGGTTTGGCAGGGGATGTGTCAGGCTCCGTGGATTCCTCGGGAAGAATGACCGCCCCTGCCACGGCCCGCTCGTCGTCGGGCGGGAAAGGCGTCATGAACGCCTGCGCCTGCTGCGTGGCCAGGGCCACGCCGGTTCCAGCCGAGCCACCCTGGGGCAAATCGATCAAAGGACGCGGGGCAACGGTGTTGGCACGAAGTGCACCATCGGTGCCGAATTCGCCGCTGGCCGGCAAGGCCCTGGGTTCGGCCCGTGGAACGGGTTGGGCTTTGGGATCCAGGTGGGCCCGCAGCCGGGCACCGGCATCGGCCTCACGGGCCGGCTGGGCCTCAATGAGTCGGCGGCGCTCTTTCACCTCGGCCAACAGCTCAGGCGCCTCGCAGTTGTCCACCGCAAAGTTGGCCTTGTGCCACTCGCCTTTCTTGAGGTCCAGAAACTGGCTGTCGCCCACACCGGCGTGGCGGTTGGAGAGCACGGACAAGCGTGCGCCCTGAGGCAAGGTGGTGGTGTCGATCTTGAGCGCGTGGGTCACAGGGCGCAGACCATACAGACTCCACTTGCCCTCGATGTCGGTGATCACGCTGGTGCCGTCCTCGATCATCAGGCGCACCCCCGGGATGCCCAGTTCCCCCTCGGACTGAATGCCATCGCGGTTGCAGTCCAGGAAGACCTTGCCAAAGGCGAAGGCGTCGTCGGCAAACACGCCGCCATTCACGCGCACGCGCCAGGTGGCCAGGTTGGACAGGCTGCCATTGGCTGTCGCCTGGGCCTGGTTGATCGCCACGCCACTGCTGGGCACGCCGGCCCCAATACGCACACGGTAGCGCACGGCCCATTGCCCCTTTGGTGCCAGCTCGAGGCCGGGCGCCGTGAAGGTCAGGTTGGCGCCGCGTGTGGGCTCGGCCAAGGGTGCCCAATCGGGCACGCCCGCGTTAGACGACAGCAGCGCAGCGCGAGCCGATCCGGGCACGTAGGTGAAGCCAGGGGGCAACTGGTCGCGCACGGACACGCCCTTCAAGGGTGAGGCGCCATTGTTTTGCAACACCAGGGTGTAGTCGAGCTGATCGCCGATCTCGGCCTGGGTGGTGGAGCCCTCCTTGCGCAAGGTAAAGCTGGTCACGCTGGGCGTGACGGCCTGCAGGATCAGATCGACGCTGGAGAAAGCCCAGGCCAGCACATTGTCGCCCGTGGCCCGACCGGTCTGCGCTCTTGCGGCGCTGCCGCCGGACCAGGCCCAGGCCTTGTTGCTGACCAGGGCGCCGGTGCTCACAAACTCAGGCTTCAGTGTGATCTCGACCGTCATGCTGACCGCGTCGCTTTGGCCGGGGGCCAGGCCCTGGGCGCCGTTCAGCAGATCCAGGGCATTGGCACTCGGGAAATCCAAGGGCGCTGCGCTACCGCAATCGCCCACGCCGCGGCCGGTGTAAGCCGTCGACGGGGTCAACACGCCCGTTTTGGACTGGGGCCCGGAAAGCAGGCGCCACGAAGCCACAGCCCCCTCGGAGTGGGCCGTCAGGAAGGTGCAGTCGAGGTTGTCGACCAGGTGCAACGCGGGGGCCAGGGCCCCGCCGACGTTGCTGACACTGAGGGTGTAGTCCACTTCATAGACGCCCGGCGTGGCCGTGGAGCGGGGGCTGCTGACGCTTTTGAGCAGCGCCAATGCGGGCAACTGCGTAGGAACGGGCGTGGGCGAACCATCATTGGTCGGGTCGCCATCGCCGTTGGCGTCAGGATTGAAGCCGTCGACGGAGTCGTCGCACACCGTGGCCGGCGGGGGGCCTGCCGTCTGGGCACAGGCCCGGGCGGTGTTGTAGAGCGTGCCCTGGCGACCGGTGATGTTGTAGCGCACCTCAAAGCGCAAGGAGAACTCAGACCCGCGCGGCAAGCCCACCTCACCTTGCAGCAGATTGTTGGCGCCAGCCTGGCCAGTGAAGCCTTGGTTGAGCGCCGACGAGGTGACAGGGGCGGTGGCAGACAGCAGCACGAGGGTATTGGGGAGCACGGTGTACTGGCCAACACCCGGCACAGCATTGGGCGTGTAGCTGCCGAGCTGACCAGCACCCGCGCCTTCGATCTGATCGAACAGCGCGACTTTGGAGAGCGGGCCCTGGCCGTAATTGCGCACGCGCAGGGTGAAGGACACGGTGGCCGTGCCGTCCGGGCTGCCTGTGGCATCCAGATTGACGATGGGCTGGCTGGCCTGTTTGGCCACGCCAATGCGGTCGGTGTCAAACGGCACCTGCACATACACCTCGTTGGAGGGGCTGAGCATGGGCATTTTGTCGACGGAGAACATACCGGCCGCGATGTTCGGAATCACGGTGCCCGGAGGGGCCACAGCGGCCACAGCACTCAACGCCATCATCGAGGCCAGGAGCAAGGCCTGTGTCCCACGGACGCAAACCGCTCGAAACAAGAAGCTCAAAGATCGCTGCATGGCAGATGATTCCGGGCAAAGGTGTTGCCCGCCTGATCGGTGTCAGATCGATGCAACAAGGGGGTGAAAACGCGCCTGCACACACCCCGACAGGGGCTGGCAGAGGCCATTTCATGCAAATGGGGGGACAGGCTGACATGCAGCCTGTCGGGGCTCAGGCTCACAGGCCTGGGATTGCTCGTTCACCCACTTCGCAGGGCGAAGCGGGTGAACGTGGCCAGGCTTACTGGCTCAGTTGGACGCCAAAGGTCAGCGTCAAGGTACCGCCGGGGCCCATGGTGGCCGCCGTGCCGCAGGTGACACCTGTGGTGCCTGCCACATGGCCGAGGCTGATCGCACCGGTGGTGTTGCTGCCAACGCACTGGCTGGGCGGCTGGATCGGTGCCCACACGGTGTAGGCCGGAACCATGTCATTGATGCTGACATTGGTCAGGGGCGTGGCGCCATTGTTGGTGGCGGTGATCTGGTAGATCACGCAGGTACCGGGCTTCTGCGTCAGAGTGACCGTGCTGAAGGCGGCGGTCGCACCGGTGCAAGCCAGGTCAGCCGACTGGGTCTTGACCACAACCAATTGCTTGGCCGTCTGCGCCGTGGTGCTGTCGACGTTGCTCACCGTGCCGCAATCGTCGCCAGGCGCCGGCTTGTCAGTGACCGTCAAGGTCGCGTTGTTGACGTGACCATCCGAGACACCTGCAGGGGCAATCACGGTGAGGCGCAGCTTCCACTGCTTGCCTGACAACAGCTGAGGCACAGTGCCACCGGCACCCAGAGGTGAGGTGACCCCGGTGCTGTCGTCAATGTAGGCCACGGCATAGCTCCAGCCAGCAGACACGTCAGCAGGCGGCATGGTGACGGTCACATTGAACCCGCCCGTGCCGCAGGTCTGGGTGCCCACGTTGCTCAGGGTGTGCAGGTAGACCACCGAACCGGGGGTCGAGACCTGACCGGTCTGGCTCGAGGTCAGCAGCAGCTTCTTGAAGGTGGCAGGCTTGACATCAACCGCGTCTTGCAAGATGTCGCTGACCGGGAAGCCGGTGGAGCCATTGCTCGTCGAGATGGCCTGGAAGTAGATCGGCTGAATCACATTGGTCACGGCGTTGGCGCCAGGCGTCACGCAAGCCACCACTTGCAGCTGGGCACCCGCAGCCACAGCCAAAGGCAGGGTCACGGGGGCTGGCATGGCTGTGGCGGGAGGCGTGGGCACGCAACTGGTGCCTGCGGCGTAGTAGCTCACCGTCCAGGACGCGGGCAGGCTGCCTGGGAAGGCATTGGTGCCGCTGGCGTTCAGCGTGAAGCTGTTGTCCTGGGTATCGTTGTTCTTGATGAACAAGGGGAAGGCCACGGCCACGCCCGGGGTGGTCCCCAGGGTCAAGGTGGGGTTGGGGCTGGGGCCTTGACCCAAGTCACCATTGCCCACCAGGCCCGAGCCGGTACCGGCGGCACTGTTGGTCAGATCAACGCCTGCGGCCTGAACCACTTTGGTCACCTGGTCCCAGACCGAGTCGAGGGTGAGGTTCGCGCTGGCGATCGAGGATGCGGTGACCAGCACGTTGAAGGGACCAGCGCCCACGGACACAGTCGCCGGCAGGATGGCCTTGACCACCACCACCACATTCGCACCAGGTTCCAGGGGACCGGTGTCTGGAACGCCGTCGTTGTTGGTATCCAGCAGCGGTGTCAAACCATCCGACTTGAACAGGTCAAAACGAGTGCCTGCAGGGTAGCCATTGGTGGTGTCGTTGGTCGTTTTGATGTTGAACGAGTCAGTGCCATTGCCGGTGTTGACAATGTAGTTGCTGAAACGCACCGAACCATTGGGATTCACGGTGGGCATGATCACCAAGTTGTTCTGGTCGCTCGACACGGCCGGAGGTGTGCTGGCATCCTTGACCGGGTTGGCCGCCGTGCTGGCAGCCACCACGCCATACACCGTCGAAGGTGTGAAGGGCACCTTGTTGGTCGGGGTGGTGGTACAGGTGTCCACGGTCGGACCCGCAGGGCAGGAGCCCGTGCCGTACATCGCCACGTTGGCGGTGTTGGAGCCATCAGGCTTGGCCGTGCTGTTGACCAGCACCACAAAGCTCAGGGTGCCCTGTTGGCTGACAGCCACATTCGCCACGGTGGCACGCAAGGTCTTGCCATCCACGCTGTAGATAACGTCACCAGTGGTCGTGGGTTCGGCCAAAGCCACGCCGCCCTTGCCGCTCCAGACGGCCGAGCCAGTGACGTACGTCATGCCATCGGGGAGGGTGTCCCTGACGGAGAACGCGCCTGCTGCTGCACCGGTGTTGCTGAAGCTGATGGTGTAGACCGCGTAGGTACAACCTGCGGCTGAGCCCAGACCAGCCGACCAGGTGGTCGAGCAAGTGGCTGCAGACGGTGCACCGCCCGTGATCGCCTTGGGCCAATCAGCACCGCCAGGGGCCTTCACACCCGGCAGGCTCAAGGACTTGGTCACCGAGAACGCTGCACCTGTGGTCAGGTTGACGGTGTCCAGGTTGGTCGCCGTCAGGTTGTTGGAGGGGTAAAGAGCCGGGGTTCCTGCCGTGGCCGTGACGGTGGCCTTGCTGGTCCAGCTGCCTGTCGCGTCAGGCGGAACCGAATAGGCCACCACAAAGCGGAACACGCCGCCATTGCCGGCAACGATCTGTTCAAAGCCCGCAGTACAGGCCGTGGTGCCATCCGAAGCACACAGTGCAGAGCCAGAAGGCAAGCCGGTGCCATTGGCATCGGCGTAGATGGCAATCTTGGTGAAAGGTGGCACGCCCGCCAGCGTTTCTGCCACGCTGAGCTTGAACTTGTCCGAACCGTTGCCGGTGTTGGTCAAGGTGTGCGGCATGTAGACGGTGTTACCTGCTGCAGCCGACTTGGTGTTCGAGTCGACCAAGGTGAAGCCGCCTACCTGTTGGACAACCGTCAGTGCGTTGTTGGACTTCGACTCTTGTTGGGTGCCCCCCGAGTCGATGTAGCGCGCGAGCGCTTGGTTGCCGATTTCAGTGCCCGCCGCCGGTGGTGCGGCATGGGCAGAACCGAAGGTGACCAAAGTGCCCAGAACCAGGGTACCTACCCAGGTCATGAAGCTCTTGCGGCCACCACCATGTGGACCAGAGTTGATTTTCAAAATAGCCTCCTGCGTCGGCCCTGGTTCAAGGTAGCTGGCGGGTTGCACAACCAGTTTCTCGCAGGCGAGCAACATCGAGGCGATTCAGAAATCACCCAATTACCTTGAACCAAAGCCGACTTGAAGAAAAATCCCTATCGCCAAAATTAGCAACAGGTAAAGGACATCCACACGCCGACCGCTCGGCCTATGAAGATGAGGAGTTTTGGATTAATCCGTGATAAACCGGATTAATCCATGTTGAGATTACTTACGAGCAGTCGGGACAGCCAGACCCGAATCAGTTTTAAGCACAGCCTTGAAGGTTTCAAGTTGCGCGCGGGCCGACACGGTTTGTGTGGCGCCAGGTGCCAATTGCCCCAAGTCCCACCGCAGCGAGCGGTACTGAGTGTAGGGAACAGGCTCGACTTGAACGCTGCCATTGACGCGTACCTGACGCGTCAATGGCTCGGGGGCGTATGCACCGCTGGCAGTCGCTGCCAGGGCCTTGCCGGGGCCTGGACGAGCTGTTTTGGGGATGTACTCCATGCCCTCTGGGATAGGCAAGATGGCCTGAAGGCCCGTCACAGGCTTGCCATCCTGGTTGGTGTAGACGGCGCGGTACTCAATCACGTCACCCGGCTTGATGGATTGAGCAGCGACAAGCGATTCTTTGCCATTGTCCGAGGTGACTACTTTGTATTGGTCGAGTCGGACCTGCACTGGGGAGGCCTTGTTGCTCACCGCTGCATCACCGGACTTGGAAACAGGCTGCGCCCATGTGAAAGTTTGGAATCCAGCCAACAGAAAAACCACGAGGAATTTCTTGAAAAAAGCATCCAAGCTTGCGGGACTTAAATTCAAATACATAGACAAACCTTCTGTTCGATAAATATGAACAACACCACTCGGCGATCACGCTCGCAAAACCATTTGTTGCGTATGTAATCTTAAGAGTGCAAGTCAGACGCCAATGTAGGAGAAGGCCGCAGATTGCTATGTGAATATTTGAATCAAGGCGAAAGCATTTAAAACAGGTTTAGCGTGAATTTCGCACACATATGGAAGAAATGACATCCAAAGGATAAAAAAATCGCATCAACGGTATGGCGAATATATGCACCAGATGCAACTGATACGTCGCAAAACATCATTACGTCTGGCTTACGACCAGCCCAACCGCCGGCCTGGCGCGCGCCGAAGGACACCGAATGAAGAGAATCAGATGGCGAGGCGGTGCATGGGCAACGGGGCAAATCCGTGGTTCAGAGGACCATGACCCCGGCCCGTATGAACGGAGGCACCTGCCTCAATGGCTTGAAGGATGTAGGACCTGGCCGCACGGACGGCCTGCGGCAGAGGCTGCCCCAAGGCCAGTTGACACGCGATGGCGGAAGACAGGGTGCAGCCCGTGCCGTGCACGTTGACACTGGTAACGCGGGGGCTGGCCAGGTGCAGTTGCTCGCCGTCGGCCGTCAACAGCAGATCGACCACCTCATTGCCCGGCAGGTGCCCCCCCTTGAGCAGCACGGCCCGGGCCCCCAGCCCGATCAGGCGCTGCGCGGCGGGCAGCAATTGCTCCACCTGGGTGATGCGTTGCCCGAGCAGGCATTCGGCTTCATCGAGGTTGGGGGTCACCAGCGTGGCGCAAGGGAACAGCGCGTCCACCATCACCGAGACCGTCTCTTCCGCCATCAACATATCGCCGCTGGTCGCCACCATCACGGGGTCCACCACCACTTGCGTCCAACCATGGCGCTGTATGGCCGCCACCACCGCAAGGACCACATCAGGCGTGGCCAGCATGCCTGTCTTGACGGCGTCAACGCCGATATCGTCAGCCACGGCATCGATCTCCTGGACCAGATGCGCCACCGGCACGGGGTGCACGGCGCGCACGCCCTGGGTATTTTGGGCCGTGAGCGCCGTGATGGCCGTCATGCCGTAGCACCCATGGGCCGCAATGGTCTTGAGATCGGCCTGGATGCCCGCACCGCCGCCACTGTCAGAGCCTGCGATGCTCAGCACGCGCGCATATCGGCACGGTGGGGCCTGCAAAGCGCGGGCGAAAGGCAAAGCTGAAGCGGGGTGGAAGGTCATGGAACAAAAACAAGTCAATCCGGAAATGGGCCATTATGGCCACCACAGATCCGCCAGAGGCGGCGCAAAAGGCCTTGTCCTACGGGATGGCTGTCGACCCGTTGCATAATCCGGACGCGGATGAAACAGGGGTGCCTGTCGGATGTTCATGCGGTGCAAACAGCGCTGCGGTGACTTTGACCTGGCTGAGAAAGACCCTCATGACCCGATCCAGATCATGCTGGCGTGGGAAGTTTCAATCATCAACGACGCGTGGCCTCGTTTCGTCCTCACCCCCTGCATCCAGGTAAAGGACCGACGACATGCCCCCTCTGAACGCCCCAGGCAATCGCCTCAACGCGACTTCGCCGAACGTCCCACTTTCCCGATCGACATCGCCCTGCCCCGCCGCCACGCCGCCTGGGTACGTGCTGCCATGCTGATCCGCCGCCACCAGAAGGTCGTCATCCTGGGCGCAGGATTGATGGGCCGTATGCTGGGACTGCAACTGCTGCGCGCAGGCCACCCGGTCACGCTGCATGACGCGGCAGGCCCCGACGCCGATGGGGCCGCGGCCCGCGTGGCGGCGGCCATGCTTGCCCCCTTGGCAGAGTCGGCCATCACCGAACCTTGTGTGGTGCGCATGGGGCAGTACGCGCTGGAGCGCTGGCCCGAGCTGCTGGGGCAATTGCGCCATCCTGTTTTCTTTCAGCGCGCGGGCACGCTGATTGTCTGGCACCGGCAGGATCGAGCCGAAGCCGCGCGCTTTGAAGGGCTGCTGCGCTCAACCCAAGATCGGGTGCAAGGGCTCCCCCCGCTGCAGCCCCTGGACGCCGTCGGCGTCGCCCAGCAGGAGCCCGCCCTCGCCCAACGCTTTCATCAGGGCCTGTTGCTGCCGGGTGAGGGACAACTGGACAACCGGGGCCTGTTGCAAGCCCTGCTGATTGAATTGGAAGAAGACGGTGCCAAGCTGCACTGGAACAGCCCTCAGACACCAGCCGCCTTTGAATGGGATGAGGACAGCTTCGTCATCGACTGCCGTGGCATGGGTTCCCGCCCCCAATGGCCGGGCCTGCGCGCCGTGCGTGGCGAGGTGGCGCGACTACATGCCCCG
>Ga0208269_100470_pt1 | contig 18534 bp, 16 predicted proteins | sample LakWasMe88_LOW11_2_FD_183912 | JGI IMG/M metagenome (GOLD analysis project Ga0208269, IMG submission 183912) | Freshwater sediment methanotrophic microbial communities from Lake Washington under simulated oxygen tension - Sediment Metagenome... | ecosystem: Environmental > Aquatic > Freshwater >...
ATTTTTGATGTTCCTCAAAATTTTTACTAGCTTTTATGAATCTATTTGTAGCACACTTAATGTGCTTGAACAGAACTATAAACCAGTGAATCATGAATTGCAATACATTGTTTACAATTTATTTACAATTAACTTAACATATTGACACTTAGCCCTTACAACCACTGTATAACACCAAGTCAGCAAATAATTTAGCCATAAAAAGTCATTTAAAATCAAATAGAAAGAGAAATTCCCGCATGCAATCCAATATTTACAAGTTGTATCCTGAGCTTGATACATTTAAAGAATCTATGATTAAAGTAGATGATTTGCATGAGATTTACTATGAGATTTGTGGCAACCCTGATGGAGTGCCGGTAGTGTTCTTGCATGGCGGCCCTGGCAGTGGTTGCAACCCTGCACAACGACGCTTTTTTGACCCGGAACACTACCGCATTATCTTACTAGACCAACGCGGATGCGGGCGCAGCAAGCCTTTAGGTGAAACAACCAACAATACGATTGATGACTTAGTGCATGATATTGATTTGATTCGCACCCATTTAGGTATTGATAGATGGTTGGTGTTTGGCGGCTCATGGGGCAGCACACTTGGCATTGCTTACGCTTTAAAGCACACACAACATGTAACTGGGCTGATTCTACGCGGCATCTTTTTAAGCCGTAACAGCGAGCTTAATTGGTTCTTAAACGATGTAAAAGCCTTTTACCCTGAACCTTGGGAGGTTTTATGTGCCTTCCTACCTGCCGACTCAAGAACTAACCCGATTGACGCTTACGAGAAACTTATTTTCTCGGATGATGCAGCCATTAATATTCCAGCCGCAATTCGATGGAACCAGTTTGAGAGCAGCATCATGACATTGCTGCCAAGGCCTGCCAGTGAGCAAGAGATAGATGGCCCTGTAGAGCTAGCACGCGCCCGAGTGCAAATACACTATATACAGCAGCAATGTTTTGTTGGAAAACGCGATTTACTAGCCGAAGCCAAGGAAAAGCTATCTCAAGTACCTACTATTATTGTGCAAGGTCGTTACGACATGGTTTGCCCACCAATCACAGCGTGGGAGCTTAAGCGTGTAATGCCGCATGCTGAGCTGCATTTTGTGGATGACGCAGGGCATTCTGCCATGGAATCCGGTACAACTTCAGCGCTTATTGCCGCGACTGAAAAATTTAAGAATTTAGATTAAACATGCATTAATATTGAGAGAGTATGGTGCTAAGATTCTTAATAGATATTTGGCTTATACTTTCTCATTAATCGCAGGCCAAGGTGACTTCACCGCAATATCTACCCATGGAAATTTAAGCGTCATGCCTATCCATCAAGATTCGACTACACACATTGCAGCATGAAGAAGATCACTTTCACTCCAAAACCAAATTTAGCGATACGTGACAACTTACGCAAGGCAATCAATATGCCTAGCGAGGTTTACGCTAACCAGCGCTATAACACGCCGCTATTTGTATTTCATGAAATGTTCAAGGCGTTTCAACGGCATAACGCCTTGGGCTTATCTGCATCCTTGTCTTTTTATGCGATGTTTGCATTGATTCCTTTAGTACTGCTCATGTTCTTTCTATTGAGCCAGCTTATTTTCAGCTCTGATTATGCGATTGTTAAACTCGCCATCATTACCAGCAATTTGGTTCCGCAATTCAGCAACGCCATCATGACCGAGGTTTACAGTACGGCAAAACACCAAGTGGCATGGGGCGCTTTGGGTCTATTTGTGCTGCTATGGACCGTAACCCCGCTGGCAGGAGCGATGCGTGCAGCTTTTTATAGCATCGCAAGCTTGGTCGAGGCACCATCATTTGTTAAAAGAAAGATCAAAGACATTTTTGCCATTATCGGCATGTTGCTGCTCTTCTTTTTGTTTACATTTGCCGGGCTTATGCTCGAAAAGGTCATTATATTTTTAGGCGCTAGCAGCCGCTTTATACACTACGAAACATTCACAACTTTAACCTCCTTAGCCCTAACCACATTACTAATTAGTGCTTTCTATTTTGTGTTCTTTCCTGCACGTTTATATATTAAGCATATCTTAATCGGCTCGTTATTCACCGCCATACTCTGGCTACTGATGCGTCCTGCATTTACTTTATTTTTATCGATGAACGAATCATACGGCTCAATTTTTGGCAGCATGAAGAACCTGTTCATTTCCATTACCTGGCTTTATGTAAACTTTGCAGTGTTCTTACTCGGCACAGAGTTGATTGCCACCTTAAGAAAAAAAGATGTCTTGCTATTAAAAGGGCTGTTTGATGAATCATTAGAGCATCACGTTGCTACACAGTCTCACTATGTAAAGAAGCTGATGCAGCGCTATGGCAAGCTGTATGCGCAACATGACATAATCTTCCAACATGGCGAAGCAACCGACCGCTTGTACTATTTAGTTTCAGGTGAGGTGCATATCATTAAACATGGCAAAATATTGCGCACCGTGCATGCCGGCGAGTATTTTGGTGAAATAGCCATGCTTTCTAACACACCAACAGTTGCGGGAGCAAAAGCCGCCTCAACGCATGCAGAAATCATTACAATGAGCACGGATAATATTGAGACGTTGCTGCTGGACGAGCCTAAAGTCGCCATGAAATTTTTACGCAAACTGGCAATCCGTCTACAGCAACAAGACGAATAGATTTACCTTAATGCAATACAGAATTTGATATAGTTTAGGACAAATGATGGCAAAGCAAGCACCTTTCTCCCCTCAACCCAGCCAAGCGGAAATGCAACCTGTCCTGAATTTATTCAACACAGGAAAAATGGCAGAAGCTGAACTGGCTGCAAAGAAACTGGCAAACCGCTACCCAAACACATTTATCCTGTATCAGATTCTAGGGATTGCCCAAGATAGTTTATCCAAACCCCAAGCGGCGATTGAAAGCTACAAAAAGGCATTATCGATTCAACCCAACACCCCAGACTTGCACTTCAACCTAGGCATCGCACTCACTAACACTGGGGACATAGAAGCCGCCAGCAGCCATTATCAGCAGGCGATTGCATTGCAGCCCAACTTCTTTGAGGCCTATGGCAACTTGGGCGCACTATTGCAAAAACAGGGCTTATTGGAAGATGCGATTAAGAGCTACCAGATTGCATTGAATATTCATGAAGATGCACGCGGCCATTTCAACATGGGCACGGCACTACGCGACCAAGGCAAGTTGGATGACGCTATCCAGCATTTTAAACAGGCGATTCACATGTTCCCGAATTATGCGGATGCCCACAATTATCTGGGCGAATGCTTGCGCGACCAAGGCAATATGGAGGATGCAATTAAGAGCTACCTTGACACATTAAAGCTCAATCCAGACCATGCCGGTGCCAACTACAATATGGGCGAGTTCTTATACTTGGCTAATCGCTTTGATGAGGCGGTTGAGCACTTTGAGCGCTCGCGGCTGGATGATTGGCAAGAGCGTGCGTTGTATTGCACTTATAAGGCAGAGCACTTTGATGTGTTTAAAACAAAGCTAGATGAAATTGTACGTACGCACAAAAAGCATGACGCACCATTCCTCGCTACATTATCTTCACACTACGCCCGTAACTTTGGGGTAGAAGACCACTATAACTTCTGCAAGAACGGGTTTGATTTTGTTTACCAAAACAGCATTGCAGAACTTGCCGAGCCTAACAGCCAGTTTCTTAAAGACCTGCTTAACGACATAGACAACACTGCGATTGAAGTACGCGCGCAGGGCATGATTATCAACGGCAAACAATCTGCCGGCAATTTATTTAAACGCCCAGAAGCATCCTTCAGAAAGCTGGGGGAGTTAGTTAAACAAGAGTTTATTAACTACAAAAACCGCTTTGCCGGCGCCGACTGTGAGCTGATTAAATCATTCCCGGAGGAACTGGAATTCACCAGCTCATGGTATGTGCGACTACGCCGTGCGGGCTATGTAGACCGCCATATCCATGAAGTGGGCTGGATTAGCGGCGCGGTGTACTTGGTGTTACCTAAAGACCGAAAAGACCCGCTAGAGGGCTGTTTTGAATATGGACTACATGGTGACAACTACCCACAAAAGCACGATGACTTCCCTGTAGGTGTCGCATCACCTAGTGTTGGCGACATTGTGCTGTTCCCGTCCTCACTGTTTCACCGCACCATTCCATTTAATTCAAATGAAGAGCGGATTTGCATTGCCTTTGATTTAAAGCCGCAAGGTGAGATTTTCAGACGATCTAACTATTAAATAGTTAGCAACACATCGACCAACTAGGTGCTCGCTTGCGCTGCACCTAGTTGTAAAAGTTTGTACTTACTTACCTGTAGAACTACTCTGCATCAGGCTCTATAAGTTTACGTGCATCTTCAATCATAAACTCCAAACGCGCTTCGGCAATATCTACCTGTGTATCCATAATAGGGTCGATACACTTACTACCGAAGATAATTTTGCCTTCTAAGTTGGCTTGGCTAGTAAGGCGTGTGTAGTCTTCCACGATACAGTTCTTAATTACCGCGCCGCTCTCAACCACACAACTTGCCCCTAATACTGCAGGACCTACAATCGTGGCGCCAGCCTCAATCTTGGTGCTACCGCCTATATAAACCGGCGGCGTAATATTGACTTGGTCAAAATCGACATTGAGATTAATGCCTACATGCACGCCCGGCTTCACCTCACGCCCTGGCATTTTGAACCCGGCTACCTCACCATTTAATATCTGGCTGGTCACTGTCCATACATCCTGCACATTGCCAATATCTAGCCATTGGAACGGCAAGTTAATGCCGATAAAAGGCAGATGCGCTTGTGCTAGTTTAGGGAACAATTCGCCACCAATATCATAGGCAACACCAGAAGGAATATAGTCAAAGATTTCCGGTTCAAAGATATAAATACCGGTATTGGCCAAATTAGAAATTGCGTCTTTTGGATCGGGCTTTTCTTGGAACTGCAAGATACGATCATCTTCATCCAGCGCTACGATGCCGTATTTAAATACCTCATCATTTGGCACTTCACGGATAATAATGCTGGCAATCGCTTTTTTCTGGCGATGAATCTCTAGCGCTTTGCTAATATCCAAATCAATCCAGGCATCGCCACACAGCACAATAAATGTCTCATCAAAGAATCCGGAAAAGTCCTGAATCTTTTTCATCCCGCCAGCCGAGCCAACTGGTGAGCTAATGGCAACGCCAGACTCTACATAGCCCTCGTATGAGTAGGCCATGCTTACACCAAACTGCTCACCATCTCTAAAATAGTTCTCAATAATTGGGGCCAAATGGCTGGTGTTCACCATAATCTGATCAACACCGTGCTTTTTAAGCAGCTCAATCAGATACTCCATCACGGGCTTGCGTACCAATGGGATCATTGGCTTAGGAATTTCATGTGTAATCGGCTGTACTCTAGTACCCTTACCAGCCCCAAGTATCATTGCTTTCATGTTTTTACTAACTTCAGGTTTAATTATTCAATAGGCGCTATTATGCCTAATAAATAACAAGCTGACACGATTTGCTTGAGCAGAATAAACCGATTAATCAGCATGAATGAAACAACAGAGATAAATCCAGACAACTTAAGCAGAGTTGAGTACATCACAGCACTGCTAATGGTGTGTGGCCTTTTGCTGATACATGGCGGTATCCGCAGATTTTAGCAATTGATTGATCGTTTTTTCATTACCCTTGAACAACGTAACACCCAGACTAACCGTCACACGATGCTCAAATAGCTGTAACTTAACAGGCTGCTCTACAATGGCACGAATCTTATCGGCAACCTGTATAGCTGCAGCATTAGCATCTGCAGGTTCAGCGCCCAGCTCATTTAAGATCACCACAAACTCATCCCCTCCTAAACGCGCGGCAGTATCTACATCCCGCACACAACTCTTGATTCTTTTGGCGACTTCAATCAAAAGCAAATCTCCAGCATCGTGCCCTTTTGTATCATTTAGCCCTTTAAAGTTATCAATATCCAGAAAAATCACTGCACCATACTGGCCGCTACGTTCACTCACAGCCAATGCCTGCTCCAGCCGGTCCAACATCAACATTCGGTTAGGGATTCCTGTTAGCCCATCCTGATTGGCAAGCTTCCATAACATATTCTGGTGATTAATATGTTTGAGCCGCCCACGCTGAATAGCGCGCAAATACCGATACAAAATCACCGATGAAGCTAACGACAATAAAGCCATTAAGCTTATCAAGCCTAAGCTCAAATCAGTCCAGCCCGCTTGCCTAGTCATTAAAATTAGAAATGGCTCGCCCATGGTTGCCAATGACTTTTGATGTTTAAATACTGGAAATATCGTCACTTCAATTGCGCTGCGGGCACGCCCGGCCACCGAAAATAGCTGTCCCTTGGGGTCTTGCACCGTAAAATCTTTATGATAAACCGTTGCAGTAAAACCATCTCGCATCAGGTTGTCACCTGGCCGCTGTAGCTTATCTGCATCAATAATCATGTCCACGACCATGTTCTGTTCTGTCTTTATGGGGCAGAACACCACATAAGCAAGGTTGCCTTGTATCAACCGGAATGGATGGCTTGCGACCGGACGCTGCAGTGTAATTGCCTGGGTCACTGCACTCTCAAGGAACGGGACACTGGACACATCCAAGCCAATAATCTCTTTTGAGCTTGAGGACAGCGACTCCATATAAATCACAGGATAATAAAATGGTTTGTCTTGCGGATGCTCCCACCCTCTATGCCCCCCAAAAGAGAATGCTTTAAGCGTAAAGCCCGGACTGCCGCTGAGTCGCCTGCTGATAATAAAGTCTTGGAGTTGTTTCTTTGCTACTTTTTGTATGATTTCTAATGCAAAGATCTGACCATTAGTACCAATCACACTTTTAACATACACCGACACCTTTTCAGGATTGGTATGCCCAATCGCAGCAAACAGAGCAGAAAAGCCCTTCAGAACAGTTTCGCTACTTACCATACTTCGGTTGAGCTTATCGACGTAATCTTCACCATGCTCGGTGAAGCTTCTTTCAGCATCGCGCAGGTTAAGATTAACCACAGCCCACAGTGCCACCAAGCAAAGCGACGCCCAGACCACTAAAGCTATCAAGATAGCGAGGGTTGAGATTGGTTTAATATCATTTAACTTAGCGTTCATCATACCCCGCTAACAAAAGATTAAGGCAAAGCTAACTCATTTGTCACTCACCTATCGCAGCCACTGGTGACGAGCAATTAATACAGAGAACACACAGTTCAAGAAACAAAAGACGCACACTACATACTACATACACCCAACAACTCCTGCAAACAAGTATCCGCGCGGCAATGCAGTTCAGCAATCACCCGAAAGCATGAATAGCTGACTTTCTGCAAAACCAATGTAACGAATGGCAGGACAAATACACCCGCTACTACATTCATTTAACGTATCACCATGCTTTGTTACATTAGGTATTTGGGGACTTATCATCCCTCTCAGTATGACTAGCAAATAGACACGCTTATGGCGCTGGTTTTTTCGTAAACATTAAGCAATTTGTGCCAGATGCCTCAAATACCTCACTACATGGCACACGCCTACTTTGAAAGTTTAACGCGCGGCAGCCATAAGGAAAGTTGGGCTTATATGTAATAAAATAATGGGCACAGCGGGAACATAACTTAGTATCTAGGTGATTTGAATCATTAACCATAGGTTTCATTTACAAAAAAATAGCCACCTCTCGGTAGCCAAAACACGGCGCATATCATCACTCATGATATCGCGTCCAATAAACCCACATCAACCACGGTCTTCAGCACTCAAGGCTGCTATCAATCCACACAACGCAAGTGAGAAACTCACCCGCGATGGCTACAGCCAACCCACCTCACCGCATACAGAGCAACTAGCCAACTAGGCACGCCGTCTGAGATCAAAAGCGGTTTTTTGGTAATCATGCGCTGCTAATGGATGGTGTACCATACCATCTTGCATTACTACTTCTTCAGGCAAAGGCAACTCGTTAATTGCACGTTTCAATGCGAGCTTAGTTGCCTCGTAATTCCAGTCTTGGATTTTATTGTCATCGGCTGCATCCCAATGAATAAAAACACCCACACAAATGAACAAGTCATTTGCTTCACCAATCGGAATCAAACCTTCTTTCACACTATCAGCTACGGCCTGCGCAACCCCACACTGGGCTGGACCAAACATCTGAACCGCCTGTTTAGCATTTTTGATATCAACCTTATTAAACATCACAGTGGCTGGTTTTGCCATCATATTAGGCGCAAGTACTGCTAATAAACCATTCACACCACGTTTTTGATTAGTAAGTGTATTACAAAATGCTGTTTCAGCCGGGCTACCGCGTGGACCGATGATTAAGTCGACATGGGCAACCTCATTACCCTCACCATACAAGGCTTCGCCGACAAACACCTTGTTGATTTTCATTGTGTTCATGATAAACCTCTCACTTAATCTGCTATTAGTAAGCATATTGAAAGATTTACCATTAATTATCGTTAGCTACAGCCGGTATTACGCCAAGGAGCATTCAGGTAGCTATCGACTAAATTCAATCACTTACCTCTAGCTATCTCCTCAACAGGTAAGACTGTTTTTCAATAAGAGAGTTCTGACTAAGTTTACAAGCTAGGCTCAAAATCGCTAATTGATATTGCGTAGAAATACATCATGAATAGATTTAACACGAGTAGGCTTTAATAAGACATCTGTCACATTCAGAGACTTCAGTTCGTACAGCAGTCCTTCCGTAATTGCGCTTGTCATCACAACAATTGGCACATTCTTATCTGACAAAGTCATACCGTTTCTGATCAGCTCAATAAAGTGCTTTTCTTCAGACTCTTGCCCCATGCCGATAATAATTAACTCAAAAGCATTGGTCTGACACAAGTTATTGGCAGTAGGTAAATGTGCGGTTTCCATCACACTCGCTTTAGCCGTTTGATTCGCCAACAAGGCAAAGACACTTCTGATCATATATTCAGAATCGTACAACAACACTAACGGTAATTTAGAGTTTTTGTAAGCATGCAGTGACATAGGCTTCACCCATTAATGGTCTATGGACTTATCGTTTCTTGCTACCAGCTCAGTGACTACCATTTGTCTTAAAGTAGACAAAATATTGAGGTCACTTTCATCCAGCGTTCTGGGCTTTCTGTCTATCAAGCAAAAAGACCCTACCGCCTCACCTGTGGGGAGCACTAACTGCGCCCCTGCATAAAAACGAATATGCGGCTCTCCGGTTACGAATGGATTATCATGAAAGCGCACATCTTGTATTGCATCCTCAACCACCATAATCTGATCTTGCAAAATGGCGTGACCGCAAAAAGAAATATCTCGAGATGAGCCGCAAAAATCAATCCCAAATGCAGACTTACACCACTGCCTGTCATCTTCTACCAACGAAATTAACACAATAGGCACATCAAACTCAAAAGCGGCAAATGCCGTTATTCTGTTAAACCGCTCTTCAGGTGGTGTATCCAGAATTAGCAGCGCCCTCAGCGCTTGCAAGCGTTTGTCTTCATTTTCAGGTATAGGCGCTGCAATCATAAAATTAGTCTACCGTATGCATTGATTGGGTTTATATTCCACCGCTATTACTGATGATTTTATAACCATTTAAGTAACTATACAAAAAGCCGTTACTTTATGGCAACCTGAGTGATGTAACAGGCTCACATTTTCGACAACCCCTGCGCTAATGCGCATTCATCACTTTTAAAGCCTGCCAAGATGGTCGAAATACCTAAATCAGCTTGGCTTTTTCACTTATTTTTATATCAAATTTTTGCTTGTTAATAACAAAGCGCTCATGACGCCCTTTGGAAATTAAATCCACCCCATCATGCGCCTCAACACTAAACACTAGCTTCCTGCCATCTATAACAAGCAATTCAACAGCCACAGTCACTTCACAACCGGGAGGGCTTGCCGCTTGGTGGCTAACATCAATATGCGTACCAACCGTCTGTTCTTTGGGCCAGTCTATGTAGGGGTTAATGGCCTTAATACACGCCCACTCCAGCAAACCTACAAGAAAGCCGGTTGCAAAAACCTCGGGCATGGCAGCAAACTCTTCGGATTCAGGATAAAGTGCTGGCACCGTTTTTGATAGAGATACCAAAAATTTATGTTCGTATTTAATACCGGGCTTTAAGGTTTCTTTCATGGGCACAATCCCTTATTGACCACCTAGTGGATGACGGCCTGCAAAAATCGCTATTTACAACACAATTTTGATACAGCAAGCCGCCAATACTTAAACCAAATCAGCAACATAGTTTGATAGTGCTTTACCAAGTACCTCGTGTTGCTCTAAATCAAGATGTACGCCATCAACCTTACTGGCAGCAGTCACCGACCCTGCATCAAAAAAGTGGCATTGCAGCTTTTCACACAACTCTTGGTAAGTAGCAGCTAGGCCTATGCATTTTTTCTCGGCACCCTTAAATTTCGCGGCAATATCGCCCTTAGCTTCACTAATTGGCGGTGCAGCTACTACCAGTATTTCAGGAACAGGCATGCCGGGCTCTATCGGCGCACTGCGAATCGCCTTAATCAACGCTCGCATGCCCAATGCCGCATCAGATGCGTTGTGATCATGATTGAACTGAAAATCGTTTGTTCCCAGCATTACAATCACCAGCGCCAACGGCGAATTTACTTCGATCCTCTGCGCCAAACCAATCAAACCATTACGGCCGGGTTTGATTGCATCCTCATAAACAGTGCGCCTACCGTTAAGGCAATCTTCAATCACGCGCACATCTTTACCTAAGCGTAGTAGCTGATTCTCCATGACGCCAGGCCAGCGCTGATTAAAGTCAAAACGCTTCCTGGTCATGGGAATAATGCCCCATGAGAGCGAATCGGAATAGACCAGAATCTGTTTCATGCAATATATTCTACATAATTTAATTAATAATCAATCAGTTAAATTAAAAAATCGCGCATTATTAAATATTGCTTAATTAAATGGCGCTTTACATTTCTAAACAGATTTTACCGAAATGCTTATTAGTCTCTTGGTATTGAAAAGCCTCGACTATGCTCTCCAGAGGAAACACTCTATCAATCATCGGGTGCATTTTATTTGCATCAATCGCTTTAACCATGTCCTGCTGCTGCGTGCGATTGCCCACGATAAGCCCCTGCAAACGTAGCTGCTTAATGAGCGCCGTCACAATAGAAACCTCGCCACCCAACCCTGTCAGAATGCCTATCACTGAAATGTGTGCACCAACGCGCGCTGCCTCCATAGACTGATCTAGTGTGGCCGGACCACCCACTTCCACAATATGATCGACGCCTCGTCCACCACTAATTTCACGTGCAAGCTCACCCCAATTAGCGGTCTTTCGATAATTGATTAAATGGTCTGCGCCAAGCAGCTTAAGTTTTTCTAACTTTTCATCGCTGGATGATGTTGCAATCACGGTGGCACCTGCCATTTTTGCAAATTGTAGCGCGAAGATGGAAACACCCCCGGTGCCCTGCACCAGTACGGTATCCCCTGGCTTTAAAGAGTCATCTGACATTAATGCACGCCATGCGGTAAGTCCGGCCGTAGTGAGCGTGGAAGCCTCTACATGGCTCCAGCCTTTTGGCGCTTTAGTAAAAGCATCGGTCGAAGCGGTGACTATTTCGCGTGCGTAGCCATCCACGCCATCACCTGGCACCGTAGCAAAGCCCTCTACCAACGGCTCACCTTCTAGCCAAGTGGGGAAAAAAGTACTCACCACATGGTCACCCACTGCAAAATCTGTCACATCCTCACCCACCGCAGTCACTACGCCTGCGCCATCAGCCATGGGAATCCTGGGCTCCACCGGCCCCCACATACCACTCACTACCGCAAAGTCGTGATAGTTGAGCGAGTTAGCATGCAAACGCACAGTGATTTCACCTGCTTTGGGATCTTTAGCATCACGCGTGCCAACCGTCACCTTATCGTAACCGCCACCCGCCTGCAGAATAATTGCCTTGTTTTGCATACTAATCCTTTCGAATAACAAACTGCTTAAATAGTGGCCAGTGCACCGCCTATGTTAAAGCTACATCACTGTTGAACGCTTCAATCGTTTGCGTTTCAGTGGTGACCTACCGCACTTCTACTGTGTAGTAATGAATACATCCATCGTAGCAAAACTTTTTCTACTTAGTAAATTAAAGCAGCAATATTTAAATAATGTACGGTAAAAGTATCCCGATTGCAGGCACGATATTTTCAAAAAAATTTACACTTTTTTTACATAAATTAGTGCATTCTTTATAAAACTTTCAATGCAGTAATTAAAAGGTAATTTTAATTAACATGTCTAGCAACCTTAACAATAAGAACAAAAATCTCAATTATCTAATTGCTGTTGTGGTTTGCGTAGTGACCGCAGCACTTGCTTCACCGCTCAGCCATATTTTAGATTCGGCGAACATTGTCATGCTGTTTCTGCTTGTGGTATTTCTCATTGCACTTAAATTGGGGCGCGGCCCTGCAGTGATGTCGGCATTTTTAGCCGTGGCATTGTTTGATTTTTTCTTTGTTCCGCCGCAAATGTCATTTGCCATTAATGATGTGCAGTACTTGGTAACGTTTGCTGTAATGCTAGGGGTAGGTCTTGCAACTGCGCATTTAACGGCAATACTTGGCAAGCAAAAAGAAGCCGCTGTTGAACGTGAGCAACATACACATCGTTTATATGAGCTAGCGCGTGAGCTGGCCGGTATCATCAATCAGGATCAGGTCTCAGAGGCATTACTGCGTTATTTATCAGGCGCTAAATGCATAGCAACAGTACACTTGCTTGATGGTAATGGGGCGCTTCAATCTATTTCTGAGAATACTCCATTAAACATTCTGGCTGACATGGCGATTCAACAGGGTAGATTAATGGAGTCAAACCAGATATCTGACAGCGGCCAATCTACGCTGGTATTCCCACTGATATCCCCTAATGGTGTGCGTGGTGTAGTAGTCATCATGGCTGTTGATACGTTGGAAGATATTGATAAAGCTCAGCTCCAAACCGTTGCTAATCTAGTCGCCATTGCGATTGAACGATTGCACTATGTCGACATTGCTCAAAAGGTACAAATTGAAGCCACTAGCGAACGCTTACGCAGCTCTGTTTTATCCGCCCTTTCGCATGATCTACGCACGCCGCTAACCGGCCTCATCGGCATGATTGACGCACTTGCAGTTAATGCCGACCCAGTCCACACATCTATGCGCAATGCTATCGCTGCTATTCGTAATCAGGCGCAAGCAATGTGCAACTTAGTGGATAAGCTACTTGATATGGCTAGGCTGCATGCAGGCAAGATTAATCTGCAAAAAGATTGGCGCCTATACGAGGAAGTGATCGGCTCAGCCATTAAATTATTAAAACCATCACTGACTGAACACCCGATTAAGGTAACACTGTCACCCTCACTACCGCTGGTTGCGTTTGATGACGTACTGCTAGAGCGGGTAATTTGTAATCTGATAGAAAATGCAGTCAAGTATTCCCCCAAAGGGCAGCCTATTGAGATACAAGGATTTGTTGACGGAGATACTGCATGCATTGAAGTGCGCGACCACGGTTCTGGCTTTTCTACAGACCAAACCGAAGCACTGTTTCAAATGTTTACACGCGACCATGCTGAGTCAAGCATCCCAGGAGTTGGCTTAGGCTTGGCTATCTGCCGAGCCATTATTGATGCGCATGGCGGCACGATAAAAGCCGTTAACCACCCAGATGGCGGCGCATGCGTCACCTTATGCTTGCCGCTAGGCAACCCGCCAACCTTGGATTCAGAAATTGGTGACTCGCCATGAACCCAACCAACACGGTGATTCTGATTGAAGACGACCCCCAAATTAGACTGTTTGTAAAAGAGTCTCTGGAGCGGGAGGGCTGGAAAGTATTTGATACCGAAACTGGACAACGCGGCCTGATTGAGGCTGGCTCACGCAAACCAGACTTACTGCTGGTGGACTTAGGGCTACCGGATATGGATGGCGTAGATGTGGTCCGTGACTTTCGCAACTGGTCTACAGTACCCATACTCATTTTATCCGCACGTAGCGACGAACATGAAAAAATTATCGCACTGGATGCAGGTGCAGATGATTACCTCACCAAGCCATTTGGCATCGGTGAACTGCTTGCTCGCGTACGGGCCGTTACCAGGCGTCGACTAAGTGGCGCAGACAGCTCCCCCAAGTCTAATTTTGGGGATGTAGAGGTGGATTTCTCCAAACACACTGTTAGTAGAAGCGGCAATGTGGTGCATCTCACACAAATCGAATATCGCTTGCTCGGCGTTCTGTTATCAAACACGGGGAAAATCATGAGTCATCGCCGGCTGATGCAGGAGGTATGGGGGCCCAACCATACCGAAAGCGCACACTACTTGCGAATTTACATGAGCCATCTGCGCCAGAAGCTTGAAGCTGACCCAACCCAACCAGTTTACTTACTGACCGAGACTGGTATCGGATATCGTTTTGAACCATAGGAGTTAATAATGTCGGAACACATTAAAAGCAGCAAGTCAGTACTGGCTTTAGCTGCACTGGGCGTTGTTTATGGAGACATAGGCACTAGCCCGCTATATACAATCAAGGAAATTTTTGCCGGAGCCCATCATCCTGTTCCCATTACGCCAGACAATATACTGGGCATATTGTCTTTAATCTTTTGGTCACTCATTATTGTAGTCACACTCAAATATGTAGTTTTTGTGATGCGCGCTGATAATCGTGGTGAAGGCGGCATCATGGCATTGATGGCGCTAGTGTTGCGCGGTGCGGCTGACCGTCCCTATGCTAAGCTTTTGATGCTTTTCGGGCTATTTGGTGCTGCACTGTTTTATGGGGATAGCGTGATAACACCGGCGATTTCTGTACTTTCAGCAGTAGAGGGCTTGGAAATCGTCACGCCGGCATTTAAACCTTATATCTTGCCAATAGCACTTAGCGTGTTAATTGCTTTGTTTGTCATGCAAAAATATGGGACCTCCAAGATCGGAAAATTATTTGGCCCCATCATGGTATTGTGGTTCAGCTGTCTCGGCATCTTAGGCTTAATCAATATTGCAAATAGCCCACAAGTATTGGCAGCATTGAATCCAATCTATGCACTACGGTATTTCATCACTGATCCAGTGCTTGGTTTCTTTTCACTGGGAGCTTCCGTTCTAGCGTTAACAGGTGCCGAAGCGCTATATGCGGACATGGGGCACTTTGGTCGTAAACCGGTTCAAATAGCTTGGTTTGGCTTGGTACTTCCTGGTTTAGTGCTTAACTACTACGGGCAAGGTGCCTTACTGCTATCTCATCCCGAAGCAATTGCCAATCCATTCTACCTACTGGCCCCCAGTTGGGCATTATTACCAATGGTGATATTAGCAACCATAGCCACCGTGATTGCCTCCCAAGCTGTTATTTCCGGTACTTTCTCTATCACCCAACAAGCAATCCAGTTAGGTTATGCGCCACGCATGGAAGTGCAGCATACATCAGGAAAAGAAATCGGGCAGATTTACCTGCCGGGCATGAACTATGCACTGTTGATTGCAGTTGCGGTGCTGGTGGTAGGCTTTGGCTCTTCATCCAAGCTGGCAGCAGCTTATGGCATTGCGGTTACCGGCACGATGGTCATCACAACCCTGCTGGCATTTGTGGTGGTACGAAAATCATGGGGCTGGGGTTGGGCACCAAGCATTGCAGTAGCCGGTGCTTTTCTCGCTGTTGATTTCGTGTACTTTTCTGCAAATCTGGTTAAAGTCCATGAGGGTGGCTGGTTCCCATTACTACTAGGCTTAGGTGTTTTTACCCTAATGCTCACTTGGAAACAAGGGAGGCAGTTACTCTATAAACGGATCTCTACTGAGGCCATGCCACTAACGCAGTTTATAGAAAATACGTCTTCATTAAGTTTCAACCCAATTGCAGGTACTGCCATTTTCATGACACCAAACGCAGAAATGACCCCACATGCGTTACTGCATAGCTTAAAACATTACAAAAGCTTGCATGAACGAGTGGTAATTCTAACCGTAGAAACTTTAGACTTCCCGTACGTTGAAGAAGATCAAAGGGTAATGGTAGAGCAGCTTAACAACAACTTTTATCGCGTTAAAGTTAAATTTGGCTTCATGGATCAACCCTACCTGCCAAAAGCGCTTGAAAGCTGTGCATCACACGGGCTTCCACTAGAGTTAATGGAAACATCATTTTTCTTAGGGAGAGAAACATTAATTCCCAAAGTGGGTTCAGAAATGGCGCTCTGGAGAGAAAAACTTTTTGTCACTATGTTCCGAAATGCGGGCAGTGCTGCAAGTTACTTTAAAATTCCTCCCAATAGAGTTGTTGAGCTCGGAGCGCAAGTCGTTTTATAAAATAGCCGTCACTTGGTCTCAAAAAGAAAAAAGGACTCGGATTTATCTGAGTCCTTTTATTTTTGGCCGACCGAAACAAACCCGACCCTGAGCTGCCCCTGCGGAAACTAAACTAATATATCTCCCTCCAACTTAGGTTGAAGCATAACTCAACACGCCTGCAGTTAAGTAAAATCAACAGAAAGTGGGGTATCAAAATGAAAACCATGAAAAATACCGTTATGTACTCATTACTGACCATTACACTTCTGGGCATGAGCGCCTGCAGTAACATGTCTACACGGGATAAAAATACCGCAATAGGTGCTGGCATAGGCGCCGTGGGCGGTGCAGTGCTTACAGGTGGCAGTGCACTAGGCACAGTCGGCGGCGCAGCAGTTGGCGGCGTAATCGGCAACCAAATCAAAACGAAAAAGAAATAGCCCCCTAATAGTTATATAGTTATTCTGCACCTTAATGTTTCAATTCGCTTTTCGAGTCTAAACATTTAAAAGCAAGTTAACTGCTTAAGCATGCGCCCCTGCTGCCACTCCCCAACGGCTAGCTTGCAACAACATCAAAAGAAAAGACCCAAGGCGCTAACCTTGGGTCTTCTATAGATGGCTCCTGTGAGTCGAACACAGCACCAACGGATTATTTAGTTTCGCTTTAATGCATGCAACTAATTCACCTCAAAGTAGCTATCAATATATCAATTAGGTATAAACTAGACTCAACTATCTGCTAATCATCAACATAAGGTTACCTATGTTGATGATCATACTTATCTAGATACAAAACTTAGTTGTCATGGACTTTAGGAGAGGATCATGAAAAGCTATTTAAGAATGATGGTGAACATCCTATTGGCAACTTCACTTATATTTTGCCTTATTGCATGTAGCGAAATATCTAAGTCATCAACCAAGACAATTAATCCGGCTAAGGCTCAGGTTACAGTTATATATGACGCTTTTGGCAAGAACCCAGCCCTGCAAAAAGATTGGGGCTATGCTGCACTTATCGAATATGGTGGGAAGCGCATCCTATTTGACACCGGGGACAATCCAGATATTCTGGCGCACAACGCAAAGATGTTAAGAGTCGATCTGTCGAAGCTTGATTTCGTTGTCATGTCACACCGACATAGTGATCATATGGGTGGCTTGAACTATTTACTGAGTGTTAACCCCAAAGTAAAAATATATGCGCCCAAAGAGAACTTTGGCGTTTATGGATTTTCCCTCCCCAGCACTTTCTATCGAAAAGATAACTCTCTTCCTCCAGAACAGCGTTATTACGATGGAAAGCCACCAGATATCATGAAATTTGGCTCTGCATGGCCGAACGCTAATTTTGAGTTAATAGAGAAAACAACTGAAATTCTGCCCGGAATTCATTTGATATTCCAGATTTCAGATAAACCGACAACGATGGAATTAAGGGAACTCTCGCTAGCAATTGAGACACCTGAAGGCATCGTTCTGATAGTTGGCTGCTCACATCCTGGTCTAGATAAGATTGTAGATTCTGCAACTAAGATTAATAAGCGCATTCACATGGTGACGGGCGGGTTTCATCAAGTAGTGTCCAAGGATATTGAAATTGAGCAAATAGTAAGTAATCTTCACGATACTTTCAAAGTAGATTTTGTTGCGCCGAGTCACTGTACAGGAGAGCCAGCTTTCACTGCATTTAAGAAAGCTTTTGGGGATCATTACATCTATGCTGGGCTAGGTACCCCCATCGGAATGAATGCCAACACATTGCCAATTGCAAATATTAGCAATGAAAAGCTGATTATGGACGTAGATGAATTAAGAACCTACCGTGCACTCTTGTCAAAAAGTGATGAGAACTCTGTTTTGGCAAGCAGAGAGGTGATTAGGTGAAAATTTAATAAGCAGCTTTCCAACGCTATGGATTGAGTTACTTTTAAATCACGCCTACAAAAGAAAAAAGGACTCAGATTTCCCCGAGTCCTTTTATTTTTGGTGGCCCCCCTGTGAGTCGAACACAGCACCAACGGATTATGAGTCCGCTGCTCTAACCAAGCATGAGCTAGGGGGCCTAAACTTTTGAAGTCGTTATTTTAAACTAATCTTGTCCAGCTTCTAAGAAGCTTCTTAATCTTTCTGAACGAGTTGGATGGCGCAGTT